>Ga0209002_10000364_pt1 | contig 35826 bp, 34 predicted proteins | sample Rifsed16ft2_FD_184010 | JGI IMG/M metagenome (GOLD analysis project Ga0209002, IMG submission 184010) | Soil microbial communities from Rifle, Colorado, USA - sediment 16ft 2 (version 2) | ecosystem: Environmental > Terrestrial > Deep subsurface > Rock core/Sediment | place: Rifle, Colorado...
GTAAGATTGTCACGCAGCCATTTGCCTTTTCAAGATCCACGGGCAAGGAGATCTCGCTGGTTACACCTCCGGATCAACGGTATCCGGGAGTCGGTGCGTTTACCCTTGTGGACGGGATTCGGGGCGACACAGCGCGATACACACAGAACTGGCTTGGTTGGCAGGGGCCGGATATGGAGGTTGTGATCGATTTGGGAAAAACCGAAACGATCTCAAAAGTTTCACTCGGCATCGTCAACGCCGAGGCAAGCTGGATCCATCCGCCAAAGAGTGTGAGTGTGTTTGTTTCGAGTTATGGATCGGATTTCATGCTCGCGAAAGAGCTCTCCGCGGATGAAATACTGTCTCTTGGTCGGGTCCTTGTCATTCCTTTCGAAGCCAGGTCGGCCCGCTATGTGAAGGTGATCGCACGGAACTCGGGAACGATTGCGGATGGAAAGCCGGGAGCAGGCAGTCCCGCATGGGTGTTTGTGGATGAGATTGCGGTGGAATAGAGTTGGGGGAGGAGAAGAGGGTGGGGAAGGGGCTAGAATTTCTTAGCGGAGAAGTGTTTCTGCAAGTATTGCTGCACGGCCGGAATATCGCTCACTGTTGTCAGGTCAGGAACGTATTCTGCGCGTCGATAGGTCTTCATCGAATGGGGCTGTTTCGCAGCCATTAACCTCACCGCTTCGGGGAGCTCTTTCTCCTTTCTGGCCGGATGTAGAGGAACGACCTGCAAAAACGGGAGGATGTCTTCATAGACAAACCGAAAGATATTCATGCTTACCCCCACTCTCCCCTTCAATTCTTCCAATTCTTCTTTTGAGGGTTTCTCCAGAATACTCTCAAGGAATCCGTCGTTATCCGTTCTCAGAATCGCGAACTGAAAAATTCTCTCCCCCGGGAATTGCAGTCCATCAAAATCGTAGTCGATCATCGAATTTCGTTCAGGTGACTTCATCAGCAGCGAGAGGGCCTCTTGGGTGTAGAGATTGTCGCTGTTGCAGACGGTGAATTGTTTCCCCTTCCAGTCCAGCCTCGCTTCGAGGACACGCAACACCGCGTCGGCAGTCCCCAGGGGCTTCGTCCTTCCCGGGGGGATCGGTTGAACGATATACGTCAACGAAAGCTTTGAAAAAGCCTCCCTCTGTTCTTTCCCGCTATAGTATCCTCTGATCGATTCATCCTGCTCTCCGATGAGGAGTACGACGTCGCGATATCCGCTCTCCTGTATGTTATAGAGCAGATAATCGAGGAAGGGTCGATGGCCGGCTCCGACGCCGATCATCGATTTCGACTTCGCAGCTGCATCTTCGACGAGTGATAGTTCGATCTCTTTGGCAGATTGAGCCGATTTCTTCATCCGAGACGAGATTCCGCCTGCAAGAATGATGATGTTGGGTTCGTTCATTTCAGTTTTCTAATGGCTCCTTGTATGTTCCCCTATCGATTTCGATTGTCATTGCATCGCCGAGTACCCGGACCGCCTCGGCGACCTGCTTTGTGTTTTCGGGAGCGTACGCAAACATACACCCTCCTCCGCCTGATCCGTTGATCTTTGCCCCTAAAGCTCCCGCCTTCAAGGCAGCCTCGATCATCGAATCTATCTTTGGTGTCGAGATTCTCAGAACGTCACGCAATCTTGCCTGATGCTCATTCAGGAGCGATCCGACCTTCTTTCGGTCAATCATGGAAGATTGGAGGATCTTTCGCGCCTCGAGGGTGATAGTACGATTGACGAACGTTGCTTCAAGAAGATCATACTGACGTTTATCAAGCCGTTTCCTGAGATCAGCGAGTTGTTCGGGCATTGTGCGGTGAAACGAGAATTCCGGGTACATTTTCCGTGCCGCCGCAGCCGCTTCGGATACCTCAGCTTTCACGCGGCCGAGAATACCCTTTGTGTTCTTGTTTTCTCCGGAATTGCCCAGGACAAATGCTCCAAGCGCGCCCTCAAGGGGAGCGATCATCATCTGGGGATGGGACTCCAGATAGATCAAACCTCCGAGTGCAGTACTATAGTGATCCATCATTCCGCCGGGTTCGGAAAACTCCAGGACCTCTGCTTCGTGTGCAAGCTTGCCGATGTCCTCCTGCGACAAGGCCACCGGATAGTCCGATACATAAGAAAGGAAATGAATCCATGTTACGACGAGGGCGGAGGAGCTGGACGTTCCGGCGTTGATCGGGATATTGCCTCGTACCGTGCAGTCATATCCGAGCGAAAAATGGTGGCCATGCTTCTGAAGGACATTGATGCAGCTTCGAAAATAGTCCCGTTCCTCCGCGTAGGGCAACGCTCCCCCGAGTGAAAACGAGACTTCGGAGCCGATATCGGGGAGCTTCAGAACCATACGGTCATCGGAGCGGCGAGTGCCTTCGATCGAAATCCGCCGCGAAATGGCCGCCGCGATCACGGGAAGCCCAAGGTAATCCTGGTGCTCCCCAAAGAGGCAGATACGGCCGGGGGAGGAGACGGTGAGTGTGGCGGGTCCCATAGGGTTATGACGAGTCAACGAATCAACGAAACAACGTGCGATAGATCAGAAAATCAATAATCATTCAGTCTTTAAACGCCCTCATTAATCCTCCCGCAAAATAAACGATCATTCCTCCAACGGCAACCATCGAGGCGATGGGAGAGCCGGCACTTCCGAGCAACACCCCAGTAAGGAAAATCCCGAAACCGAAGGCAAGGATTCCGAGTCCGAATCTCCCCGTAATCGTTTTTGGCAAGATGTTGTAGCTGCTATTGCCGGCGACCTCCTCGTCACTTGTTCGCTTTGCTTTCCAAATCAGGTCAATGTGATTGCTCTGTTCATCGCGAGTCAGAAGGCTGATCACGGGCGTGAGGATCAGGGCAACACTGGCCGTAATAAACGTCGTGACGTTGAAATCGAGCCTGTAGTAGAATTGCCCGATCGCCCCGACCGTCGATCCGGCCAGGTAACCGCCGATTGCCCCCTGCCAATTGGCGCGCTTCCATAAGAGTCCGTACACCACAGCAATGATGAACAGCGGCATATCCATTATCGCGATGATGGTCAGATAGGCATTCACAGCTCCTCCCATCAACGGAACGAGGTATGCAAAAACAATCATGAAGACGCCGATCGCAAACGTCACGATGCGCGCGACCCGAACGACCTCCTTCTGAGAGGCATTTCTATTGATGACGTTCTCGTAAATATCGCTCGTGAAAATGGTCGCAACGCCGTTCAGGTTTCCGGAGATCGTCGAGAGCTGTGAAGAAAGAAGTCCGACGACCACCAACCCAAGAGCGATATTCGGGACGAGGGAAGCGATGAGCGTGGGGATCGCCATGTCGGCGTTGGCGAGGTCGGGGTACAAAACCCGTGCTGCGAGTCCGGGTAAGTTCCAAAGGAGGGCAAACGGCGTGGTAATGACCGCTGCCATGACGAGGCCGCGGGCAACCGAGCGCGTATTCTCCGCCCCAAAGGCGCGCTGCAGGAGACCCTGGTCAACACATGACCACTCGATGCCAAGCAGGAAGATCGCCAGGATGAACTTCCAGTTGTATGTCCCCTCCTGCTGGACAAGCGTCAAGGCGCCTTCGGGAAGCGAAGATTCCAATCCGGGCCACCAGCCCACCTGGTACATGGCGAGCGGGAGCACAAGAAGAGCGCCGGCGAGCATGAGGACAAACTGAATGACGTCAGTCAAAGCGACGGACCACATTCCGCCAAGGACCGTGTAGACAATAACGACGACCGAAAATATGAGAATCCAGCCTGTGAACGACTCGAGTCCCGTAATCGGTTGGGCAGCAATGACGGCCGTGTAGAGCACAACGCCGAGCCAGAAGGAGAGACGCAGGATCCAAAGGATGGCTACGAATGTCCGGACACTCTTGCTGTAGCGGAGCTCCAGAAATTCGGGGATCGTCCTGATGCGAAGCCGGCGGAAAATCGGAATGACAAAGAGGCCCGCAAAGACCATAGCCATATTGCCGGTCCATGTCTGCCAAATGATCGGAATTCCGGTCTTGTATGCGATCCCCGCCTGGCCGATGAAGCTGTAGAGGTTCACGTTGGTAGCGGCAATGACGGCCGCGAGGACAAACGGAGTTAACTGGCGGCCCGCAAGGTAGTAGTCGTCCGAACTTCCGATCCACCTATAGAGCCGGGAGCCGACATAGAACATCAGCGCCATGAAAACGAACACGATGGCGTAATCGGCGTAGTTCACGGGTTGTCACCCCGCCCTTCAGAACGATGCTTCCTGAGGATCTTTTTGAATTCCCGGTACGGAACAACAATCCACACGACGAGGATGATGAATCCGACAAGCCAGATTGACCATGTTATCCAATCAAACATCAGTCTATTCCCGGTTCATTGTTGATCGAGTGGAAGAGCCTGTTGACAAGGGTCGAATCGGTTTCGCCGCCTTTTTGAACTCCGGTTGCTACGTGAAGTTCCTGCACGCCTGTCTCCCTCAGCAGCATGCGTGCATTGGACTCGTTGACGCCTGCTCCGGCGAGAATACGAATTCGCTTTTCGGCCCGCTCAACGAGCTCTCGTATGAGCTCTATTCCCTTCACAGCCGATGATTCCCGGCCGGATGTGAGCAGAACATCGGCTCCTGTTTTGATAACGTCCTCCAAAGCAAGAAAGGGATCCGGCGTCTCATCGAAAGCCCTGTGAAACGTCACACTCAGGGGATAGGCGAGAGAGACCAACTCTTTTGTGCGTTCAACGTCGATAGACTTGTCCGGATGAAGTATTCCCAGTACCACTCCATTTGCACCGAGCACTTGTGCCTGCTGAATTTCTGCCCGCATGGTCTCCATTTCTTCTTCCGTGTAGCAGAAATTTCCCGGACGCGGTCTTACCATCACCCGAATGCTGATCTCAACTGCCTCGCGCACTCCTTTGACAAGAAGTGTGGACGGGCTTATTCCCCCTTCGGCAAGATTCACACAGAGCTCAAGCCTTTGAGCGCCTCCTTCTGCCGCGGCAATGGCAGATTTGGCGGATGAAACAACGACTTCAAGAAGTGGGGAATTTGGCATTGGATAGTGTAAAGGGCTGAAGCCCTTGGCTGTTTTTGGGTTGCCTCTAACCCCGGCCTAAAGGCCGGGGCAACTCCGCTTGCTCTAATCGGGCCATTCCGCTTGCTCTAATCGGACAATTCCGCTTGCTCTAATCGGGCCATTCCGCTTGCTCTAATCGGACAATTCCGTTTGTTCCAGTCGGGCAATTCCGCTTGTTCTAGTCGGGCCATTCCGTTTGCTCTAGTCCGGGCAATTCCGCTTGTTCTAGTCGGGCCATTCCGTTTGTCGGGCAATTCCGCTTGTTCTAGTAGAGCAACTGTTGTAGTCGTCGGTCTGCTCTTGTCGAGGGTAATTCCGTCTATCCCGATTCTTCTCTACAGCAGTTCTGTTCCGCTCCGATGTTCTGTCCAAGAGGATTGCCACGTCCTTTAGAACCTGGATAAGAATACCTTTAATGCCGGGGTTGTAAACCCTAATGGAGCCGACTTTCAATCGCGCCGGTCTTCCTGTCTGCAAAAAGAATCACGGTTCTCTGTGCCGGCACCGTCAACATAATCGAGGCCCCCGATTCACGGAGTTTCAGCATCGTGTTAATATCATGATCTGATTCGGAGACGCATGCGATCATGAGTGACCCTTCGAAAACTGTTGGGAGGACAAGGAGTCCCGGCGGATGCGGATCAACGGAAACTGCCGGCTGAACACCGGCTTTCCGTAATCCGAACTCATACCAGGCAACGGTCGGCTCGATGTTGTCAGCGTTTTCCACGGGAAGCGGTGACCAAAGGATGCTCCCTTTTCCGTGAATGCGAGAGAGGACCTCCGGCTTTGGGCCTGCAACGTTCTTCTCAAGCCGCTGGAATTTCAGATTCCTGTAGCTGAGAGAAGATTCCTTTCCGTCGATGATCAATGGCTCCTCCTGAGCTATGGGCTTCGGTGAGGCTTCAATTCCCAGCGTTCGCAGGCGCTCAACCGGGAGCAAGTGTTCATCGGAATCAATGGGACCAGAAAGGAGCAGCGTGGAACCTCCCTTCACAAGCGCAGAAATCTCCTGCCAGGCGGCCTCACTGAACGTGCGCGGAGAGGGAAGAATGATGAGTTTCGGTGCAGGTAAAAGCTCACGAATTCCGTATTCTGACACTGCAGAGACGGGAATTCCAAGGCGATAAGAGAGGACACGGATCGCACGTTTTGTTGCCTCTGTCGCAAAGTTGCGCGTTGAAAACATGTTCGAATGCGGAATCACAAGCACAACTTCTTCGCGTTGGCGTCCCTTCATCCGCTCTTTGTTCGAATCAAAGAACCGGGAGTATTCGGAGATCGGCATCAGTTCGGGTTTGGCGGTTCCGTCCGTGCGATGGAGTCCAATCGTTGCCTCATTGTCTGACTTCATGAACGGATTGATATTCCAGATCCACTCAATGAATCCCGCTCCCCCGGCTCCCAATGAGATTGCCAGCTTGCGTTCGAGCAGCGCCGCAGCCTCTTCTTCCGTTCGCCAGGCGCTCCCGTCCATCTTTTCATAGAACATGATCCCCGTTTCCTCGAGGAGATTCGGAATACCAGGTTTCTTTGTGATGATATTGTCCCACACCAGGTCGTCGTTCAGCCACCAGTTGTGCATGGAGGTGAATCCCAAAGCGTCCCCCATGAACTGATTATTGGGGGAATCGTTTGTTCCCCCTTCATCTTGTCCCACGGTAATCAGCTGTTGGGTGTTCCCATTGCTTCTCAATGCGGCGGTCATTTCCCCGATCCATCGGCGGAACATATCCTGAGCAAAAAGGCGATAGTCCACCGCTTTCAATGGGCGGCGTTCGTCGAAAATATTCAGATCGGCGAACTCCTCGAATTTCGGGAGGCTGACCGTCTCTTCCGCGGTCATCCTCCATTTCAGCTGATAGGACGAAAGAGGTGCGCGTGATCCGAGCCACTCGTTCCAGGCGGCGACCTCAAAGCGGTCATAGTTCGGACGGCAGCTCCAGAGTGCTTTCGGATTGCAGAATGACGGTTCGTTGATGAGGTCCCAGATCAGATCGTTCACGCGGGGGTAGCGCTGTGCGACGGTGGCAAGGAATGTCTTTTGTGCATGAACCGAGCGCGGATCGAGATACGCGTTCTCGCCTCCCCACGTTTCGGGAATGAATGCAAAAAAGGTGAAGATCAGCGGGATGTCATACTTGCGGGCTGTGAGGACAAAAGCATCGAGAGACCTGAGCGCCTGCTCGTTGAAAGAGCCGACGTCGAGCATCAGATTCTTCCATGCAGTCCAGAGCCCTGTGCGAACCATGTTGATTCCGTGCTGCGTCATGAGAGCGAAGTCTTTGTCCCATGTGACGGGATTCGGTTCAAGGAGAAATTTTCGGGCGACGTCGGACGCCATGTACGTCGTTCCTGTAACCGGATACGGCCGGCCGTCGCGCAGCAGATAGGTGCCATCCGTCGAGAATGGACTGCCGCCGGCAAGAAGTTTGGCGTCATGAATCCAGAATCCGTTGGTTGCCGTAATGGCGAACTCCTTTGCCGTTGCGGCCGATTTCAGCACCTGCCTGACACGAACTGAATAAAGTCCGGGAGCCGGATTCTGGAGCGGGAGTGTGGCGATGACGGTTGAGAGAAGACTGTCTCCGCGAAGACGATGTGTTGTCCTGCTCAGTTCTTTCCCTTCAGGGTCAAGAAGAACCACCTGGCACTCCCCGACGTGAGTGGCAGATTGTCTTCCAAAACGGGAAAAAGAAATAGTGCATGATGGAATTTCAGTTTGATAGTATGAGGCGAATGCAGGCGTGACTTTGAGTTGAGCGGAGCCCTGGAGGGCATAGTCGACAAGCCACCGGATTCCCTTCTGCGTGATGGCGCCCTTATAGTTAGCGAGAACCCACCGGCCGCCGGCAAATTCTCCCTGAAGCCGGTCGATCGCCACAAACGGTGCTGCAACTTTCATCCCTTCTTTTGAAATCCCCCAAATGAGCGGTCGAAGGACGGCGTCTCGTTGCCCCGCAGTTCCATCTTCAGAGGGGAAGTCTTTCGTGGAGGTGAATCGGACGTATTGCTCAAACACATCCTCGGCCGAGAATTCCTTGAGGAGATCTTGAGAACCGTCGATCTCTTTATTGGCGCTGTAAGCCTGAATCCTGAAACTTTGCGCCGAAGGCGTATCCGCTCGACGAGTCGATCTACGATCCCGTAGGGAGTCGTCGACCTTTGGCTGAGAAACCTGAAACGCCTGAGTAATTCCAAGAGTTTTGTGAAAGGCTGTTTGCTGTACCTCTCGCATCCATGACTTCTTCTCATTGACAAAAGGCACCGAGAGAGGGACTCCGCCGAGATTGATCCAGTTGCCTCCAGCCCGCAAATAAGAAAACAGTGTGTTGGCGATCTCCTTGGGGAACGCCGAACCATACGGTGTGATCAGGAGATCGAATTTTCCTGCGCTGAGCTCCGAGCTCAGAGCCTGAGACGAAAGAAGCCTCACCTGGTAGCCCTTCAAGGCCTGCTGGATTTCCTTTTCGGAGACTGTTATCCCATCAAGTGCAGGAAACCCCTTCTCAGAAAGAACGGCGATCCGCGGAGTGTGAGCTTGCGACTGGAGAAGAGCGCTGGGGAAAGGAAAGAAAACCACAAAGGCACAAAGAGCACCAAGTCTTTGTGTCCTTAGTGCCTGCACGCCGAAGTGCGGGCGAGCACGCAGGCGTGTCTTCGTGGTCATATTTTTCTTTTTCATTTGACACCTTTGTGGTTGGAGAATCGAAAGCAAGCAAAAATATAAAGAAATGAAGGGTAGAACAAAATTTGCGAAAATGATTCCAAAAGATCGGAAAAAATGAGGCAGAGATTCCACTTTTCATGCAGGATTCAAGGAACAGGCGTGGCACACTCTATGAGTATATGCTCATAAAGGAACAATGGAGCGAGTCATGTTAAAGGATTCAGCGGAATTGGCGGCAGATGTGCTGGCTGCCCTTGGTCACCCGAATCGCATTCGGATTCTCGAGTTTCTCAGAGCAGGCGGGCGCTGCAATTGTGAAATGGCGCCTGCATTGGGGCTCGAGCAGTCGAATCTCTCACGACACCTCAAGATTCTCGTCCAGGCAGGGATTCTCACTTCCTGGAAAGACGGCCTGCGCGTGAACTTCAAGGTGGCCGATCAACGAGTCTATCGGATTCTGGAGATTGCGAAGGTGCTTGCGAAACGGGAAGTGGAGAGGAAAACAGAAGTGTTTGAAGTGTGAGAAGAAGAAATGAACATTGCCCGCCCGACCGAACGCATAGGAATCTGTGATCGGTCCTTCGCACGGGAACATTGAACATTGAACATTGAACATTGAACATTGAGCATTGAGCATTGAGCATTGAGCATTGAGCATTGAGCATTGAACATTGAACATTGAACATTGAACATTGAGCATTGAGCATTGAACATTGAACATTGAACATTGAACATTGAACATTGAGCATTGTTTTTGACTTGGGAAGAGACAACACTCAATGTTCAACCCTCAATTCTCAACGTCAAAGTTTCCTACCAATGAAAGATCACACCATGACCATCAAAGTACTTGGACCCGGCTGTATGAACTGCAAAACCCTTGAACGACGCACTGTCGAGGTCCTTGCCGAACTCAATCTTAAGGCAGACGTCCAAAAAGTGGAAGATCTCGACTCCATTGTGGGTTACGGCGTGATGCGGACTCCGGGGCTCGTCATTGACGACAAAGTCGTGTGGCAGGGTGGAGTGCCGACAAAAGAAAAAATCAAAGAGCTCCTCGAATCGGTCCCGGCAGGGAGAACGGCCTCATGAGGGAATGGGTGAAGCTGCTGATCCTTGTCGCGGTGTTTCTGGCGTTCTATCTTGTCCCGATCGACGTTGCCGTTGTTACGGCCTCGATTTCCGCGGGTCTGATCCTTTTGCAGGAGTATGCCCGTCTGCACGTCCTGACCTGCCTTGTGCCCGCATTCTTCATTGCAGGGACCATCGCGGTCTACGTGAAAAAAGACGCGGTCATGAAGCTTCTGGGGCCGACGACAAAAAAATATATCGCCTATCCCGTTGGCAGCGTATCGGGCGGAATCCTTGCCGTGTGCTCCTGTACGATCCTGCCACTTTTCACCGGCATCTACAAGCGGGGAGCAGGAATAGGCCCGGCGGTCGCATTTCTCTTCACTGGTCCGGCCATTAATGTGACCGCGATTCTCCTGACAGGTTCGGTGCTGGGATGGGATTTTGCCGTCGGACGACTGATCGCTGCGATGGTAATTTCAATTATCGCTGGACTACTGATGTCGTTTGTTTTTCGCGAACACGACAGGAAGACGACGGACAATGGGTTTGCCACAGGGCTCGAGAGCGATGTGCCGTACTCCAATCTCACCGTCGCCTTCTTCTTCATCCTTCAACTTGCCGTCCTCGTGATCTTCGGATTGGCGATCGACCCTTCGTTGAAGGCAATCCTCGTAATCCTCCTTGTCCTGATAATCGCCGGGATCGTCATCTTCACATTTCGCAAAGAACACACAATGGAATGGTTCCGTGAAACGTGGAATTTGACAAAGAAGATCATGCCGTATTTGTTCGTTGGGGTTTTTATTGCAGGGACGATCGAGACGCTCATTCCGCGGGAAGTAATAACACGACTCGTGGGTGAGAACAGTCTTCCGGCGAATGCTGTTGCCTCAACCTTTGGCGCATTCATGTATTTTGCGACCCTTACTGAAGTCCCGATCGTCCAAAAACTGATCGGGCTTGGAATGGGACGCGGTCCCGCACTGACACTCTTCCTCACGGGCAATGCGTTGAGTCTGCCAAGTATGATAGTCCTGTTCAAAGTGATGGGGAAAAAGCAGGCGTCGGTCTACATCCTTACGATCATGTCACTCTCAGTGATCGCGGGGTGGTTGTTTGGGGAGGTTGCTTAATGAGCGAGGACCGTTGAGGCAGCAAGAGCGAGGACGCTACTCTTGCAACTTTCCATCGTTTGATGCATCCAACGGGTAGTCGATCCATTTGGCACAGATTCTCGATCCTCTTATTTCTTGGAACCCGTAGATGAAAACTCTTTCCCGTTTTTCGACATTGATGAGCCAACTTTACATTGCATGGTTGATTGCACTTGTCACCACACCTCTTTTTGCACAGGAAAAAGCCGGTATCATTTCCGGTGAAGTTCGCGATGCAGTAACCAAACAGCCTCTCCTCGGCGCGAACGTGGTGGTTTTTGGCACTCTTCGTGGTGCAGCCACGGACAAAGAGGGCTATTTCGTTATCAAGAGTGTCCCCGTGGGAACGTACCAACTGAAGATTTCATACATCGGGTACCAACCCAAAACAATGGACGACATCTCCGTTGCCCAGTCTCGCAACACGACGCTTCACGTTGAACTCACGCCTGCGCAGATTGAAATGGAGGGGGTAACCGTCACGGGCGAATATTTTCAAAAGCCGACCGATTACACGGTAAGCTACCGAACACTTTCGCCTCAAGAAATCCGGCGATCCCCAGGCTCGGCGGAAGATATTTTCCGTGTGATGCAATCGCTGCCCGGCGTTGCCACCGCCGGCGGTAAAAGCGCCCAATTGATTGTACGCGGTGGAAGCCCTGACGAAAATCTTGCATTACTGGATAATATCGAAATCTATAACCCTGTTCACTTCGCGCGAACGGGTGAATCGATGGGGATCATCAGCATTGTTAATCCGTCTTTATTGAAAGAGGTAACTTTCTTGACGGGCGGTTTCCCGGCGAAGTACGGCGATAAAATGTCGTCGGTGTTCGACATGACCATGGTTGACGGAAACAAGGAAGTACAGAACATTGACATCAACACAAATGTAGCCGGTCTGGGTGCAATGGTCGATGGTCCGGTTTTGAACGATGGGACGATGGTGTTTTCCGCCCGCCGTGGATTTTTCGACCTGCTGACGTCGATGCTCGATCGTCCGGCTGCTCCAAGCTATTATGATGCAGTCGGCAAATTCACGTACGATATGGATGCGAAAAACCGATTGAGCGTTGTCGGATTCTACTATCTCGACCAGATAGAGCGTGATGGGGCCGGCAGCAGGAAGAGCTCAAGCGACATAGGCAAATACAATTATCTGACGCGCGACGATTACGGAAATGCGTTCGGCGTCAATTGGCGCTACCTCATATCGCCCGATGCTTACAGCTTAACCACTCTGTCCTATTCGGGAAATGGCTGGAACACGCGGAGCGGGACTGAAACAGAGAGAAATTTGCTTGGAGAAGACATTCTTGAGAAGAGCTATGCGTTGAAGAATGAAATCACATATCGAATGAACCCTCGTATTGACATCAAAGGGGGTGCCCAGATTCGTTATGTACAATCGGAGCACGTGGCATGGAAACCCGCCGACACGACGCGGCTCGGGCAAGTCATTCCGGCGTCGTCAATTTCTTACCTGCCCGAGCCCGGCAACAAACCGTCGGTATTTCTGCAAAGCACATGGAACCCCTGGGTTCAGTTGTCATTAACAGCCGGTGCACGATACGACTACTTTTCATATACCAAAGAAGCGACGCTGAGTCCGCGGCTTTCGGCGTCGTATCAATTGACGGGAGAAACAGCGTTCAACATGGCGTACGGCAGGTTCTATCAAACGCCGGCATCGTACCAAATTGCCCTTGACCCGATCAACCAGCTGCTTCGGAGCAGCAACGCGACGCACTACGTTCTTGGCGTAGAACAGCTCTTGCGCGATGATCTGCGTGGAACGGTTGAAGTATATTACAAGCATTTATCCAACGTTATCGTCGGCAGTGATACCAACGACGTTCTCCACAATACAGGAAACGGATTTGCACGAGGGATTGAATTGTCGCTTCAGAAAAAGTTTACCCATGGATTCGTGGGCACGGCTTCATACACGTATTCCGAATCGAAGCGACGTGATGCGGACGGAAGTTCTGAATATTTTTTCGAGTTCGATAGGCCGCATATTGTGAACGTCATTGCGGGTATGGAGCTTGGCGACGATTGGCAGTTGGGAGTAAAATTTCAATACGCGTCCGGAAATCCTTACACCCCCGTTGCAAGTGTGGCGCTGAAGAACAACACGTTTTATGCCGTTGACGGGGAATACAACTCTGCCCGGTTGCCCTCGTACCATAAACTCGATGTACGAATCGATAAGAAATTTGCCTTTGCTTCATGGACCCTCACAGCATACCTTGATCTTTGGAACGCGTATAACAGAGAAAACATTCTCGATTACTCGTACAAAGTGGATTCCAGTGGCATGATCACAAAAACGCCGAGATACGATTTTGGAATACTGCCGATCATTGGATTGTCGGCACAGTTTTGAGATGGCCGGTTATGCCTCAGTAGACAGCAGGGCATCATTGGTGCATTCAACTAGATCACAAACATATTGAAAAGCGAGTAGACGATGAGTTTGATCGAATTAAAGAATGTCACGAAAGTGTACCGGACCGGCGAAGTGCCTGTAACCGCGCTGAAGGAAATCAACCTTGAGATCGGCAAACGGGCATTCGTCTCCTTCATCGGCCCCTCCGGAAGCGGGAAGACAACGTTGCTAAATCTCATGGGAGTACTCGATAAGCCTACGGAAGGCAAGCTCCTTATTAATGATGTCAATATCGGATTACTCGATCGCGCCGAAGCTGCAGAGTTTCGGGCAAATACCCTTGGCTTTGTTTTTCAGAATTTTAACCTGATCCCGGTACTGACTGTCTATGAAAACGTGGAATACCCGCTGTTGCTGGTGAAGCGTCTTCCGGCCAAAGAACGCCGTGACCGAATTCTCTCGCTGCTTGAAAAAGTCGGCATGATCGACCACAAGGACAAGTATCCAAATCAGATCTCCGGCGGACAGAAACAACGTGTCGCGGTCGCCCGAGCCCTCGTGACAAACCCGCAGCTGGTCCTTGCAGACGAGCCGACAGCGAATCTCGATCATGCCACAGCCTTCAAAGTCATTGCAATCATGCATGAGATGCAAAGAGAGTTAGGAACGACCTTCATCTTTTCAACGCACGACCCAAAAATTGTCGGCGAGGCGGAAATTCTCTATACGCTTGAGGATGGCGCCCTGGTCAATCAAGAAATCACAAAAAGGAATTGAGGCATATATCATGCGAAACCTGATGAAGATCGCTGTGCGAAATCTCTTCCGTTACAAGCGGCGAACTCTCCTTACATCGTCTCTCATAGCCTTCGGCGTCATCCTTGTGATCGTGTTCGGCGGATTGGCGATCTCCTTCAAGACCCAGATGATCGGAACTCTGACCAACACTGCGCTCGGTGATTTGCAGATTCACAGGAAGGGGTACGTCGAATCGATTGATAATCAGCCGCTCAATCTCATTTTGACAGGCAGGAGACTCTCCGAGGTGGAAGGTGCTTTGAAGCAGAACCCTTCTGTTGCCGCCTACAGCCCCCGCATCAAATTTGGTGCGATGATCAGTAACTACGCTCAGACGTCAAACATTCGTCTGAGCGCCGTCTATCCGGAGATGGAAAACAAGACCTGTCCCGGCCTGGTAGGTCGCATCAAGGGCACAATCACCGACCCGGATCAATTCATTCGACCCGGCGAGTTGTTGGTTCCTGACAACCTTATGAAAGGGCTTGGATTGAAGGTCGGTGATGAAATCGTGCTGGTAGCAACGAACAAAGATGGCTCTGTGAACGGGATCCCTGTGCGCATCGGGGCAGTCATCGAAAGTGTGCTGGGTCCCGGCGGGAAAGACGGCTATATGCATATTGACGATGCGAAAACGCTCTTGAGAATGGACGAAGCGGAAATAGTGGAAGTTGCTGTCCATTTGAAAGATTTCGACCGACTCGGCGCTGTTTCTCTTGAATTGAAAAAGACCATGGTCACGCCCGAGTCAGACCTTGAGGTACATACCTGGGAACAGCTCTCGCCGTTTGCCAGTATTGCGCGCATTGTTGATTTGCTGATCCTTGTGGTGAAATTCATTCTGATTTCCATTGTTATGGTGAGCATTCTGAATATCATGACCATGTCGGTGTATGAGCGCATCGGCGAGATCGGTACCATTGCTGCAATAGGTACGCGGCCCAGCCGAATTCTCTCAATGTTTCTGATGGAAGGGTTTGCCATGGGCCTGATGAGTACCGTCGTCGGCCTCGTCGTCGGCCTCGGCTTGCTCTGGTTGATGAATCTCGCCCCCATCGACTTCACGTTCGGAATGATGCAGGTATCGCTGGCGCCGAGGATTCCGGAAGGAGAAGTGATTCTTGTAACAGTCATTGTTATGCTCGTCTCGATCTTTGCAAGTCTGCAGCCGGCGTATAAGGCGTCAAAGATGGAGCCGGTCGATGCATTGGGACACGTATAGATGAAGGTGAAGGGCAAAGAGCAAAGGGCGAAGGGGTGAAGGGTCCGCCTACGTCTGGGAAACGACTTCGGCGGATAAATGAAGGGGAAGGGGAAAAAGGGAAAAGCTTGCCTGACGGAGCATGGTTCTCAATGCGCATTCAGGGGAAAGGTTAGGAAAATGAAACGTACACTGATGCTGATTATAGCACTCTCGCTGCCTTCCCTCGCCGCGCCGGCGCAGGATGCCAACGCTTTGCTGAAGTCGGTGGATGAGAATCTCATGCCGGAATCGTACGAGGCGATTCGTCGCCTTGTTAACGAAGAGCCGGATGGAGGAAAAAAGGAATTCACCTTCTTCACGATCAAGAAAGGGAAGGAGAAGATCGCATTGTTGTACATTGCCCCCGCCAGTGAGAAAGGACGCGCAACGCTCAGGCTGGGTGAGAACATGTGGTTGTACATTCCCAACGTCAACAAACCGCTTCGCATCACGAGTCTGCAATCGATTGTCGGCGGTGTGTTCAACAATGCCGACCTCATGCAGCTGGACTATCATGCGGAGTACGAAGCCGTTTCCGCCGGAGAAACTGCGAATGAGCGCATTCTGGACCTGAAGGCGAAGAACAACACGGTGGCCTATGACAGGTTAAAGATGTGGGTCACGAAGAAGGATACGATATTGCGTAAAGTTGAGGCCTATGCTTCCAGCGGCATGCTGATCAAAACACTTGAGTTTAAAGAGGACAAGGACTTTGGAAACGGATTGGTAAGGCCTTCGGTGATTGAAACCACAAGCCCGTTGTATAAAGGCTATCGCTCGATTATTGTGTACCAACGAATCAAGCCGCGCCAATTTCGCGACGAAGTCTTCACACTCAATTATCTCGGAAGGTTGGGAGAACTGCGATGAGGTCGCTCATTTCGTGGCTCTTTCTCGTTCCCTGGATGGTACAAGCGCAGGAAGTGCCTGCCGATCCTGAACCTTTCGAAGAAAAGAAGTTGGAATGGAACGGCAATCTCGATGCAAAATATACCGCCTTTCATATGGACCGGGGATCAGCCCTGTACAAACTGCAGTTTGTCGACGCGGCGGCTTCCTCTGCGTATCTTTCCCAATATCGCATCGAGCCCTATCTCAACGCCGATTATCAAACAAAGGATCTCGGCTTTCATCTCAAGACCCATGCAACATATTTCAGCGAGGACGAAGCCTCCGTCGATCTTTTTGAGGCGTACGGCAGCTACAATCCATCGTTCAATTCGACTCTTCAGGCGGGCAAGAGAGTTTACAACTGGGGCAAAGGCTATGCGTTCAATCCCGTAGGATACGTGAATCCCGTCAAAGACCCCGAGAATCCGGAACTTGCACAGGCCGGATTGCTTTCAGCAAGTTTTGAATATGTAAAAAGCTTCTCCTCTCCTCACCTGCAGACGTTTTCATTGCACCTGGTCGTCGTTCCACCTCCACCGGATCTTCTCAACCGGTATGCCGAGGTGCAGTATACCGGCTTTGCAGTTAAGGGATATGTATTGCTTTGGGACACCGACGTTGACATCATAGGATTTTATCGCAAGGATGATCGGAAGCAGCTCGGCTTTGATCTTTCCCGTAATCTCAGGGAGAATATCGAAATTCACGCGGAGCTGAGCTACAGCCAGGGGTCGTCCATGTATTCCATTACGAATGGCGGTCTGCAGGAAGTCCGGCGGGATCAGTATTCCTCTCTGGCCGGTTTCCGGTATCTCCATGAGTCGAACACGACAATCATCGCGGAATATTATTACAACGGGGGCGGCATGAATCCGGCGGAGTTTGAGACGTACGTCGGTTTCCTGACAAACGCAGCGAACAGTGGAAACGGTGTCGTTGCCCAGCAGGCATTGGGAGTAAGCCAGCGGTACTTCCGCGGCAGCACGCTTATGCGGGATTATCTGTACGTGAAGCTTGCGATCCCGGAACCATTTGACTGGCTCTACTTCACTCCTTCACTGTACAGCATCTATAATCTCAATGACAGGAGTTTCCTGGTCTCTGCCTCTCTGAGCTATAAGCCCATTACGAATGTCGAGTTCATTCTCTGGCCCACCATCCTCACCGGCACTGAGACCAGCGAGTTCGGGGGGAAAATGGTTCGGCAAAGAATTGAAGCGTGGCTGAGGGTCTATTTCTGAGCAATGGGGATCGACGGGTTGGTAGTGTCTCAATTTCAGATATAGACTACAACGCAGAGTCGCAAAGGACGCAGACCTGCCTGCCGAAGTGATTCATTCACCATTTCAATACAGCGAAATGGTCGGCACGCAGGCAGGGGTTCGCAGAGAAAAGCAGAAATTCGGAGTCTCCTTGCGTTTCTCTGCCTGCCCCGTTCTTTCTACGGGGCGACCTCCGCGTCTCTGCGTTAGAAACTACAACCAAATTGAGACACTACCGACGGGTTGATACTGTCGATCTTCCCACCTATATTGGTCCCGGCGATGGAGTTCGCCTGAACCATCCTGCTTTGCGGGATTGATGACTCCTACACTGAAGCGGAAGCTAAGGTCGTAGGGGTTTTGCATTTATGGACCATGACGCATGACATTGACGGTAAGAAATCTTCTTTTTGTGTTTCTCGGTGGCGGTTTGGGGGCCGCCGCACGATACTGGCTGTCGGGCGCTGTCTACAATTGGCTGCCGAGCACGTTTCCGTACGGGAATCTCGTCGTGAATATATCGGGGTGTCTTCTCATTGGCATCCTTATGGCCGTGATGCAGGGTCGCTTCCTGGTCGATCCGTCATTGCGGGTGTTCCTGGTCGTCGGCATTCTCGGAGGCTTTACCACGTTTTCCTCTTTCAGCTACGAGACCATCGCTCTCGCCCAGGACAGGGAATACCTTCGTGCCTCGGCCAATGTCATTGCCACGGTCTTCGGATGTCTTGCGGCGACAATGCTCGGTGAACGTCTGGCTGCTTACTTCTTGTCATGAGAAAGGAATAACAAATGAAACTGGAAGGAAATGGCAGGCTGCTGCGAATCTTCATAGGTGAAACCGACAAAGTAGATCACAGGCCACTCTATGAGGTTATTGTGTTGAAGGCCCGTGAAATGGGAATGGCGGGCGCCACCGTCCTTCGGGGCGTTCAGGGATATGGGGCCGACAGCCGAGTCATACACACGGCGAAAATCCTTCGCTTGTCTGAGGATCTTCCGATTATCGTGGAAATGGTGGACACGGAGGAGAAGATCAAGAACTTCATCAACGTTGTCGGTGACCTGCTGGAACGGGCCGGTTGTGGGGGGATGATCACAGATGAACTCGCTCACATAGTTCAGTACAGAACGGGGAAATAATATCCCCGAGGCGGGAGCACCATGACGGGTCAAACCCCTGTAATCCCTCTGCGCCGCATGAGCTGAAGTCCGAGTTCTTCCCGGTTACGCTCAGCGGATTTCGGACTTCGATTTGGATGGCTTGTGAGCCAGATGTAGTCCTCAATCCTTTTTCACCCGCCATTCCCCTCTTCAAACCTCTTCACGATCATCCTGTTCTGATGATTCAGAATATTCTTTCCTTCCGCGATCAGGGCATAGTCGATTCGCGTCTGGTAGAATTGTGCAATCTTTGTCCGCACCATCTTAAGGGTACTGTTGAGCATCCTGTTCTGTTCGGTGAAACCCTCTCCAAGGACTATTAATGCCGAGGGAAGCCATCTCTCAGGAAATGCCCCTTCCCGTTTGTTTTCTTCGCGATAACTGTCAATTTCCTCCTGCAACAATTTGAGCGCAGCCTCCTGGCCCTCCGGAGTACGGCAACTCAGCTTCTTGTGTTTGAGCCATGAGAGGAGAGCATCCTTGTTTGGTACTATCAGTCCGATTGTATAGGCGGAATGATCATTGAACAGCATCATTTGATCGAGATAGGGCGAATGAGCCACGATGGCCTCTTCAATTCCCTCCGGGCTGTACTTCTCTCCGTCAAATCCGATCAGGACGCTCTTCTCGCGGCCAAGAACGTACAGGAATCCGTCTTTATCGAGGTACCCGATGTCGCCCGTGCGCAGCCATCCGTCGACCAATGTCTCCTTGGTTGCGCGCTCGTTTTTCCAGTACCCCACCATGACATTTTCTCCCTTCACCCGGATCTCGCCCTTCTGACCCTGTGGCAGTGCGTTCCCCTCGTCATCCGTGATCATGATTTCCAGGTTGGGCAAGACGCGCCCTGAAGATCCGAACTTATGCATCGACGGAGTGTTTGCCGAGATCACGGGTGCAGCTTCCGTCAGCCCGTATCCCTGATACATGGGGATTCCGATCGCGTTGAAGAACTTCTGAAGCTCGATATCAAGCACTGCAGCGCCTCCGATCATGAAGTCAACCCGCCCGCCGAAGCTGGCGCGGATCTTCTTGAAGATCATTGCGTCGCAAAGAAAAAACAGCGGGTGCATCGGCTTTCGTATTGGCTTTCCGTCGTTCCATCCGTCTCCGTAATGCTCGCTGGCAATCTCGACTCCCTTTCGAAACAATCCTTCGATGATTCCCCCCTTTTCCGAGATTCCCTTTTCAATATTCTTTCGAAAATTCTTCGCCAACGCCGGGACGCTGAGGAGAAAATGAGGACGGATCTCCCTGATGTTTATCGGTATGTTCTTGAGCGTTTCCATGGCGGTCTTGCCGGCCTGCACGGATGCGATGGATGCGCCGATACTCATGAAGAGATAGACGCCGGCGGTGTGCCCGAACGCATGGTCCCAGGGAAGGATAAGCAGGGTTTCGTAATAGGAAGGAAGGGAGAGATGATTGTTGCACTGCTCGACGTTTGAAGTATAGTTTCGGTGCGTGAGAATGATTCCCTTCGGATCGGCAGTCGTTCCCGAAGTGTAGCTGATGGTGGCGTAGTCATTCCCCGAGATCGAAGTCCACGTCTTTTCAAATGTCTGCCAGTGTGATTGGAGATATTCACTCCCGCGCCTGAGCAGGTCGGGAAATCCGATTTCATCCTCGGCAAGCGTGCCGGTTGGATCCAGCAACACGATTGTCTCAAGATCCGGCAGGTCTTTTCGGATCTTCATGATCTTCTGAACGTGAGCGGCGGAGACAATGACCATCTTGCAGCCGGAGTGTGCGAGGCGAAACTTCAGCTCGGAGAGTTCTTCGATCTTCACCGAGAGCGGTACGCTGACGCCTCCGGCAAAGAGAACACCAAGCTCGGACACCACCCAATCGTTCCGTCCTTCTGACATCAACGCTACGCGGTCGCCTTTCTGAATGCCCAGATGAAGAAACCCTGCTGCACACTGATGCACGAGGGCCTGGATCTGTATGAAGGTCGAACCGACGTACGCGGTTCCTTTCTTCTCCACAAGCATCGTCTTGTCGGCGAAACGTTCAACGCTTGACTGAAACAATAGAGGAATGGTACTTGGAAGAGTCGTCATGATTGTTATCCGTGATAATGTGGTGAAAGGGAATCGGCTCATCAGGAGATCGGGCGAAGCTCGTTTTTTGAGCGCAGTCTTACTCATCTACTGAGAAAAAGCATTACACGAACCTGCCTGCCGGCAGGGACCACGAAGTAGACACGAAGTTCAAGAAGAAAACTGTACACCTTCGTGTCTCTTCGTGTACCCTTCGTGTTCCTTCGTGTAAGTCTTTTTTCAAGGGGACTTCGAATATTCCGCTACTCCAGTACTCATCCGTGCCGTCGTCAACAAATGCGGGGCAACTGCTCTCCGGACAGCATATCGACAACACGGCTCCCGCCAATACGGCTCTTCATAATCACCAATCGGGGATGGTCGGAAACGACAGAACCGATAACGACGGAATCCCTCCCGAGGGGATGTGCTCTCATTGCTGCCAGTGTTGTCTCAGTCGCTTCGGGTGAGACAAAGGCCAGAAGCTTGCCTTCATTCGCGACATAGAGCGGGTCGAGGCCGAGTATTTCACAGGCACCGCGAACCTGATCGGTTACCGGAATCGAATCTTCCGTGATCGCAATGCCCACACCCGCACTTTCAGCAATCTCATTCAGGGCGCTCGCCACGCCGCCGCGAGTCGGGTCCCGAAGAACGTGAAGATCCTTGCCGGCTTTCAGCATGACATCGACAAGGCCGTTCAGCGGTGCAGTGTCGCTCTTGATCTCTGTCCCGAATTCGAGCCCCTCGCGTACAGACATGATCGCGATCCCGTGGAGAGCTATCGGCCCGCTGAGGATAATCGAATCTCCCGGCTTTGTGCGGCGGGGCTGAATGTCGATCCCCTTCCCGATCACTCCGATGCCCGTTGTGTTGATGAAGATCTTATCTCCTTTTCCCCGGTCGACGACCTTTGTATCGCCTGTGATCAATTGTACGCCGGCCTTCCCTGCGGCCTCCTGCATGGAGACAACAACGCGCCAAAGGTCGTTCATCTCTGTCCCTTCTTCAAGAATAAATCCCGCCGAAAGGTACAGGGGATGGGCACCGCACATTGCCAGATCATTGACCGTGCCATTGACCGCAAGATCGCCGATCGTCCCGCCGGGGAAGAAGATCGGATTCACGACATACGAATCAGTTGAAAAAGCGAAACGGGAGCCGTTGACGGAAAAGACCGCTCCGTCATGAAGCGGATCCAGAAGGTCGTTGGAGAACTGTGATGCGAACATCTTCTGGATCAGGTGCTGTGTAAGCTTTCCGCCCCCGCCGTGGGCAAGCAATACCTGCGGGTAGTCGGAAATGGGAATCGGGCATGAGAGCCCGGAGAGGCCTGTTTCTTTCTTCTTCATGCTCTTTAGCTACGAAGGGTAGTCGCCCATGAACTTCTCAAACTTCCCGTGCCACCGATGAAACCAGTGTGTGTGTTCCATGAACATGAACGGACAATAGCCGGGAACAAGCTTGATGCCATGGGCTTCACATTCGGCCTGCACACCTGCCGGAAGATCCTTCGGTCCCGAGATGCCGAAAGCCCACAGAAGGGTGATCCCGGCCTCCGCACATTCACGGACAATTGCCACTGAAGCGTACTTTGGATTAAGCATCAGGGCAGCTGTGACCGCGGGCTTGATCTCCCTGACGTCGGGGAAACACTGTCTCCCCTCGATTTCAGGAGTGTGCGGGTTTACAGGAACGGCATCATAGCCGCGTTTGAGGAATTCCCTCAGAAGATTCCTGCTGAAGTCGTTGTCCTTCCTCGAGACGCCGACGATGGCAAAACGCTTCTGAGCGAAGAATTCATTGATGAGGTCTTGTGTCGTCATTGTAAAGTCTCCGGAATTGTCGTTTCTTTCGCAGTCCTGAATCGGCCGAAATGATAATAGGCCGCGCATGCCCCTTCCGAGGATACCATGGGAGCCCCGAGAGGGTGTTCTGGATTACATTTTTTGCCGAAGGCCGCGCATTCATGAGGTTTTTTCATTCCCTGTAGAACCTGGCCGGCGATGCAAAGCGGGGATTCGCTTGTCCTGATATTTGCCGTCTCGAAAATCATTTCTGCGTCGAATTCGCGAAACTCCGGCCGAAGAGAATAACCGCTCATCGGAATCTCTCCGATCCCGCGCCACGTGCGGTTCGTCGTTCGAAACACTTCTTTCAAAAGTTTTTTTGCCAGAACATTCCCTTCACGAAGAACCGACCGGGAATACTGATTCTCGACCTCGCAACGCTTTTCTTCAAGCTGTTTCACTGCCATGTACACCCCCTGGAGAATATCGACCGGCTCGAAACCGGTCACGACGATTGGGATTCGATACCTTTCGGCAAGGGGAATATATTCTTCATATCCCATCACGGTGCACACATGGCCGGCCGCAAGAAAGGCCTGGACAAGCCTCGAGGGAGAGAAGAGGAGCGCTTCCATGGCGGGAGGGACGAGCACATGCGAGCAGAGAATGGAGAAATTCTTCAAACCGAGATTCTTCGCCTGCCAAACCGCCATGGCATTGGCCGGAGCGGTAGTCTCAAAGCCCACGGCGAAAAAGACCACCCTCTTATCCGGGTTCTGGCGGGCAATTTTGACCGCATCCAGAGGGGAATAGACCATTCGGATGTTCCCACCGGCCGCTTTCACGCTGAGGAGATCCTTCGATGAGCCGGGCACGCGCAGCATGTCTCCGAATGAGGTAAAGACAACGTCGGGCCGCGAGGCGATGGCAATGGCTTTGTCGATCATCTCGAGCGGCGTCACGCACACGGGGCAGCCGGGGCCATGTATGAGCGTGATCTCCCGCGGGAGCAGATCTTCGATGCCGTACTTGACGATCGTGTGGGTCTGGCCGCCGCAGATTTCCATCAGCGTCCACGGTTGTGTGGTGATCGAGCGAATCTGCTTTGCAAACTTCTTTGCTGCCTGCCCGCTTCGGTATTCGTCAATATATCTCATGACAATGGCTTTTTTCTCCCATTCGAAGGAGAGAGAGATGCGGGTTCATCGGGGTCCAGCTCGTCCTTCACCTCCGCCATCTCTTCGAGGAGCCTCAGGGTTTCCTGGGCGTCCTTCTCGTTCATCTTGCTGATGGCAAAGCCCACGTGCACGATGACGTATTCACCGACTTTGAGTTCGGGGATCCAGTCAAGGCATACGCTTTTCTGGACTCCGCCAAAGCTCACCGTTCCCATGACCGGTTGAGCCGTCGTGTCGATGTGGAGCACTTTGCCCGGAATGGCGAGGCACATGGCTACAGTTCCTCGATCTTTTGCGGCTGAATCCTCGAGAGCGCAATTCCCGATTCGATCATCACTTCGTCGCCGACTGCCGCTTCGTGGAGAAAATAGAGCGGTACCCGTAGTTGTGCGTCCCTGACGCTTACGAGCGCCATGGTCGTTCCCTCCTTGATATAGATCTCCTGAATGATGCCCGTAAGTAGGTTCATGATGCCGCCTCCGTGAGATGTTCTGAATTCACCGCTGTCGATTCCGATCGTTGGAGGGCAAAGATCTGCCCGAGTGCAATGCCGCCGTCGTTTGGGGGAATGCGCTGATGCCAGTACGGTTTGAAGCCTTCGGATTCCAGCCGACGAACGGTGCGCTCGAGCAGGTACTTGTTTTGGAAGCAGCCGCCGGTGAGTACGACCCGGTGTTCGCGGACTTTTCGGGCGACAGAGAGGATAATGTCTGTCAGTGTATTGTGAAACTTTGCCGATATCAGCCCCACGGCTGTGTTCAGCTGCAGGTCCTGAATAATCTCAAACATCATCGGTGCCCAGTCGACGATCATTGGGTGTTCTTCCGAGATCTCGATCGGGTACGATTCGTCGCACTTCACTCCTGCAAGGGCGAATTCGAGCTCCATGGCCGCCTGGCCTTCGAAGCGGATCGACTGGCGAAGCCCGGTGATGGCGGCCACGGCATCAAACAATCTCCCCACGCTCGACGTAAGCGGGCTATTGACACCCTTGGAGAGCATCTGTTGGATCACCGACAGCGCGGGTGCAGGAGTCAACGCGATGGGCTGGAGGAACGAATAACCGTATTCCGAATCGCCGTAGAGCTCATGCAGCACTCCGATCGCGGTTCGGCGGGGTTCCTTGATGGCCTGTTCTCCGCCCGGCAGCCGAAATTGTTTCAGTGTAGCCACGCGCCTGAAGGAATTCCCTTCAGTCAGAAGAAACTCGCCTCCCCAGACTGTACCATCGGTACCCAGGCCGGTCCCGTCCCATGATACGCCCAAAACGGTTCCCGACAGTCCGTTCTCCGCCATGCAGGAGGCCACGTGGGCATAGTGATGCTGTACTTCGTGTATCGGAATTCCGCTGGCTCGCGCAAGTTTTGTGGAAAGATAATCGGGATGCAAATCACAGACCATCTGGGAGGGCAGTGTGTCATACAGTTTCTGAAAATCCTTGATCACCGTCTGAAACGCGTCGAACGATTGCTCCGTCTCCAGGTCGCCGATATGCTGGCTGACGAATGCATTGCCGCCCAAACGAAGCGCAATGGTGTTTTTCAGATGAGCGCCCACGGCGAGCGTCGAATGCTGTTCAGCAGGGACGGGAATGGGCAGCGGGGCATATCCGCGTGCCCTACGCAAGACGAGCTCCCTCCCGAGCATGACGCGCACGATGGAATCATCGACGTGTCGGACAATCGGCCGATCGTGGACGAGAAACACGTCGGCTATTCCGTTCAATCGCTTCAGGGCCTCCTGTTGCTCAATGCAAATCGGCTCATCAGAGAGGTTGCCGCTTGTGGCAACGACCGGAAAACCGAGATCCCTCATGAGGATGTGATGCAGCGGGGTGTACGGAAGCATGATACCGAGGTACGGGTTACTGGGTGCGACGGAGGGAGCGATGAGGTTCAAGGTTCGGGGTTCAAGGTTCAAGGTTGTAGTCGTGGGTTCCGGACTTTGAACCTGAAACTTTGAACTTTGAACACCAGGTTTCTTCTCCAGGAGGACAATCGGTGCTTCCGGTGAGCAGAGCAGGCGCTCCTCGAGATCCGAAACGGTACAGAGGGCCTTCGCTGTTTCGACGGAGGGAACCATGATAGCCAGAGGCTTCTCTTCCCGGTTCTTCCTCTTCCTCAACTCGCGCACTGCTTGATCGTTCCGCGCGTCGACCATGAGATGAAAACCTCCCAGTCCCTTGACCGCGACGATGTTTCCTGCACGGATTGCCTTTATAACACTGATGATTGCCTGACGATGAACCGCGGTGGGCTTTCCCTTTGCATCCCATAGTTCGACATGCGGGCCGCAAACGGGACAAGCATTCGGTTGTGCATGGAACCGCCTGTCCTCCGGATCCTCATGCTCATGATTGCACGCGGCACACATCGGAAAATTCTTCATCGAAGTGTTGGGACGGTCGTACGGAAGGGCTTCGATGATCGTGAACCGTGGGCCGCAGTTGGTGCAATTAATGAAAGGATAGAGGTATCTTCGATTAGAGATGTCGAACATCTCCCTGAGACAATCGGGACATGTCGCGATATCGGGCATGACAAGAGCTGCCTTTGGCCCGGTCTCATCGCTCACTTTGATTTCAAATCCGATGAATCCCGCACAATCGAGGAATGAAGCCTCCAGGCTTTGAATCGAAGAGCGTGGGGGGTTATCGCGGCCGAGACGCAAAAGGAATGTATCCAGAATATCTTTGGGCCCCTCGACCTCGATGAAGACTCCCTGAGAGGTATTTGACACCCAGCCGCGGAGTCTGGCTTCCGTAGCCAGGCGGTACACAAACGGACGGAATCCGACGCCCTGAACCGCACCGCGGATAATCACACGGAGGCGCGCCTCGTTTTCCGAAGCAGGGATGTGAGGATTTTCAGCCGGCATTGTCTTCGGCCCTGATGTAGGAAACTTGCTGCTCAAGCCAGGCGCACCATTCGGGGATCCCTGCGTCGGTCGTGCAGGAGATCTCGAAGACCTTCAGCGACGGATTGATCTTCAATGCATTTGATTTGAGGATGTCGGGCCGGGAGTTCACGTACGGGACAAGGTCCATCTTATTGATGATCAGCACCGATGCTTTATGAAACATGCCCGGATACTTCAGCGGCTTGTCATCGCCCTCAGTTGTGCTTGCCACGACAACCTTCATATGCTCTCCCAGGTCGTAGTTCGAAGGGCAGACGAGGTTTCCTACATTTTCGATGAAGAGCAACTTCACAGAATCCAGTGGAAGTGAAGCGAGTGCGTCCTCGATCAGATGGGCTTCAAGATGGCATCCGCCGTTGGTCACGATTTGCACCACAGGAACGCTGTATCGTGCAACCCGCTGAGCATCGAGGTCGGTCTGGACGTCTCCTTCCACCACTGCCAATGGAATTTTCCCGCGCAAAGTCGCGATGGTCCGCTCCAGCAGGCTTGTTTTTCCCGAGCCGGGTGAGCTCACGACATTCAGGACAAAAAGACCTCTTCGTGCGAAGAGTTCTCGGTTCCTGGCCGCGATCTCGTCATTCTTTTCCAGTACCTTTCGTTGTATTGTGAGAATGCTCATGACGTCTCCAGAACCGGTTCACAGAGATCGATTGAAACAACCTGCAGCTCCATTCCCGAAACAATTCTGGTCTCCGTTCCTGAACAGTGAGGACAGAGAGCGAATCCATGTTGAGTGGGGGAAGTCCTGTCGCAGGCGGAACAATGAATTCGAAACGGGACGCGGGCTATCGAAAGAGAAGCAGCTGAAAGGGGGGTTCCCGAGACCAGCGCCCTGAAAGAGAATTCCAAGGATTCGCAGACAACTCCCGCCATCATTCCCACTTTCATGTTCACTGTTCGGACGTTGCCCAGCTCCTCGTTGGGAACACTGCGGTTGAGAATTTCCAGTATACTTTGGGCTATAGAAAGCTCATGCATGGGAAACTCGAGAAAGCCGGTTGAGTTAATTTCCGCAATTCCCGTACCCCGCTGACTCCCCCCTTTTCCCCGTGTTTTACGGGAAGATTTCTCAAAAATAGGAGTGAATACTGGGAAGATTCCCGAAAGAGCGAGGGAATCAACCGGCGACGGTCTCTTTTGTGATTTCTCTTCCCGCTACGCGGGGAAATGTTCCGAGTGAAATTTCTTTCGCATCCAGTGAGAATGATAGAGGCCCTCGGCAATCTCAATGCCGGCTCCGACTCCCAGTCCAATCGTTCCGGCGAGAACACTATTGACGCTCGTGGCGAGCAGCACATCGTCGGTTCCCGCAATCATCCCCATAAGAGGCGTCTTTACCAGCTGAAACAGCGCGAACACGAAAGCAAGCAAGATGAACCGTAAGAGGCGAAGGTGGTGGCGCAGAATATGCCAGGTGAGAGGAAAAGAACAGCAGGCAAAAAGAAAAAACAACGCCGTATTGACGAACGTAAAGAAGAACATTTCGCGCATCGGGATCGCACAGTACAATGCGAACGAGAGGGCGTAAACCGTACTTTCCCAGAACCCCTTCCGTTTCCAGACGATGAAGAGAACGGCCGTCCCCGCCCCAAACACAAGGTACTGAAACGCCGGGCTCGTCCAATCAAGGACGGCCCTTCCGGTCAGGATCATCCCCACACAGAGGCTCCCCAAAAAACCGAGGAGGATTGTGGCGATGTTTTCGCTTGGGAGGAAAGGCCGTGAGGGACTCATTGTCGTTCGTCAATTCATTCAGATTTCAGGGTTGTCAATGTTGCCCGGGCGCGCCCGTCGGCTGCAAGGGTCATTCCCGCAAGCTCACACCGAATTGCGGCAATCGTCTCCTGAATGGCCCTCTGTACTCCCGGCGTCATCTCTGTCCCCATCTGGAAGTTCCCTGCCTGAATCCCGTACAACGTGACTGAAGCGGGCAGTTCATCCAGCGCCAGGCTGATCGCGACCGCCTGGGCGAGGCCAAATGAATGGGACGAGGTCGCGAAGAGACTTGCAGGCACGATTTCCTTCCTGGCGTCCATCCGTATGACCGACCCCGGGGGAAGGCCGGCGGTAATGGCATCGACAAGGATGAGGCGGTCGACGTTCTTCCATCGTGCCATGAAGGAAGCCCCGTCTCCCGCCATCTCGAGGATCGTTACAAAAGATGGAACCTTCTCTGAAAGAAGTCCCCGGGCAACGAGAAGCCCGGCCGCATCGTCACCACGAAGCTCATTGCCAATCCCCATGACAAGGACCGATTCCCTTTTCTTCGAAGGACTCATCGATCTTCCATCTCCTTAACTCTTCTTCGACGTGAAGACTGTAACTCCCTCGAATGTCTGCCTGATGTTCTTTCCCCCGCAATGAGGACACGAGGGAGAAGGTGTTTCCTGGTGTTCTTGCAGCGTCATGAAAACGGAAAACGTTTTGTCGCAATCAAGACAGTGATATTCGTACTGAGGCATAAGAACCTCCTTACCATGCTTCCTCGCGGATAAACGGCGGCTCGGCATAGTGGCCAACGAGAGGATTCACGAGTTTCCGATAGTCGCCGAACTTCATTTTGACCACTTTTGTATAGCAGCAGGCGTTGAAGGAAATCTCTTCGTCTTCAGCCAGCGCTTGATCGACCAGCACCGGAATGCCGTAAAGATTGCCGAACGGCGGCATGGTTCCCAGCTGACAGTCAGGGAAGAGGGTGTTGAGGTCTTCTTCGTGGGCCAGGTGTGCCAGCCGTGCTCCAAATGCCTGCTTGACCAGATGAAGGTTGATCTTGTTATCGCCGCGAAGCACGGCCATCCAGAATTTTCCATCTACCTGAAGAATGACGGATTTCGCAATCTCTTTTTCGGGTACATGGGCTGCAACGGAGATCCCGTGTGCCGAAAAAGCAGGATCGTGCTCGATGATCTTGTAAGCAACTCCGTTGTTGTTAAGGTAGCGCTGGAGATCGCTTGTTTTGGCCATAGGCACCTCCTTCTTGAATTTGAAGCTTGAGGAAATGTGTTGCGCAGGATATACAAGGATCGTAGTTGCGTATTGCCTGTTCGCACCCCCACGTGAGACGGCCGATTGGTTCTTTGATGTGCTGAGTGACGTACTGGCGCAGGTCTTCTTCGATTGTCTTCTGATTCTGCGCTGTTGGTGGGACAATTCTTGCATCTGCGATCAGCCCTTTTGGATCAAGCCGATATCGGTGATACAGGATACCCCGGGGGGCCTCTGTACAACCCGTGCCTGTCCCCTCGGCGGGCTGAACGGGCGTGAAGGGGCTGTGGGGCGGATGATACGCCTCGATGATGCGAAGGGCCTCCTCGCAGGCATAGAGCATCTCCACGGATCGCACGATGATACTTTTGAAGGGATTGCGGCAGGTCTCGCCAAGCCCGGCGTTCCGTGCAGCGTCTTTGGCAAGCGGCGACAGAGTGTCGAAATTCAGGTTGTACCGTGCAAGCGGCCCGACAAAGTAGGGGCCCGCATCCTTCATGACGGAGTGGAGTGCGTGCGAATGTTCGACGTGCTCTTCCGTGAAATGTTGCTCGTATTCGCTGACCGCGATGTCGAGGCCCGACGTAGAAACGATCCTTCCGTCATTCATCGGGTATTCCTTCCTGTTCCGGAGCGCGACGAAGACATAGTTGCGCTCGAAGGAAGGGAACGGGAGGGTCGCGACCCAGCGTATCGTCTCAACGGAGGCATCCCTTGCCCACTGCAGTTTTTCTTTGAGCGGATTCAGTTCATGGGCGGTGGGAAGCCGGTAGAAACCGCCTACACGCGCGTTGATCGGATGAATCTCCCTTCCCCCGACGATCGTCACGATTTCATTTCCAATCTTCTTGATCTCCAATCCCCGCCGGACAACCTCCGGACTCTGCTTTGCGAGCTGCAGAGCGTCCTGCATATCGACGAAATCGGGGGCATGAAGCAGATAGATATGCAAAGCATGGCTCTCGATCCATTCACCGCAATACATCAATCTGCGCAGGTCCTTGATTCCGTCGCTCACGGTGAGGTGCAATGCTTGTTCCATGGCCTGGATGGAGCTCATTTGATACGCGACGGGGCAGATGCCGCAAATGCGTGCAGTGATATCCGGCGCCTCCATGAACGACCGATCCCGCAGAAAGGCCTCGAAGAACCTGGGAGGCTCGAAGATCTTCAACTGCACATCACGGATTGCGTCTCCGTCCATGCGCACAATCAGTGTCCCTTCTCCTTCAACCCGGGCGAGTGGATCGACTTTAATGGTTCTGGACTTCATGTGATTCGCTTTCTTTTCGAAACGCTTCAGCGGTTGCTGTGAAGCCTCTGTACAATCTCACAAGTTCGTCCTTCGGCATATCTGACTTCAACCAGAAATCGCTGAGGGAAGCAGTGTTGACCGATTCCTTCGGCCCGAAACATCCGAAACAACCGCGGTTATATGATGGGCAAAGGGCTCCGCATCCGGCCTGGGTCACAGGGCCGAGACACGGCGGGCCGTGTGTGATGAGTCCGCACACGTTTCCTTTTCTCTTGCACTCGATGCACACGCCGTAGTTTGGAACTACAGGGCGGCGGTTATGGAGAAGCGCCGTGAGGGCCGCAACCAATTGGGTCTTGCTGATGGGACATCCGCGAAGTTCAAAGTCGACGGGAACGTGGTCGGAAATCGGGGTCGATTTCCCGAGCGTCTCAAGAAACTCCGGAGAGGCGTACACGATCTTCGCGTAGTCTTTGACGTCTTTGAAATTTCTCAGCGCCTGAATGCCCCCCGAGGTAGCGCAGGCGCCGATACTGACCAGGAGCATCGAGGAGCGGCGAATGTGATGGATGTGCTCGGCGTCGTGGGGCGTTGTGATTGAGCCTTCGACGAGAGAAATATCATAGGGCCCTTTGACCTGGGCGCGTGTCGCTTCAGGAAAATAGGCGATCGTCACGGCATCGGCTATGGCAAGGAGCTCATGCTCACAATCAAGAATGGAAAGTTGACATCCGTCGCACGATGCGAGCTTCCACACGGCAAGCTTGGGCCTACGGCTCCCAACGGGTCTACGGACCCGTAGGGTCGTAGACTTCGAGCCGCTAGGCTCGTGGAGTTTTGTTTTCGACATGCTAGATCTCCCTGACGGTCATCAGTTGCTTCAGGCGCGGATAAGGGAAAACCGGCCCTTCGCGGCAGACAAAGTAAGGGCCGAACTGGCAATGGCCGCAGAGGCCGATCCCGCACTTCATGTTTCTTTCCATGGAGAAATAGATCTGCGCCGGATCGACGCCGAGCTTAAGGAACTCCATGGCCGTAAACCGCATCATGACCTCAGGTCCGCATATCATCGCCAGGGTATTTGCCGGATCGAACGATGCTTTGGGGAGGAGGCCGGTAACGACGCCGACATGTCCCTTCCAGCTTCCAATGGCGCGGTCCACCGTCACGAAAACGTGGAAATCAAAACGCGCACGCCACTCTTCGAGATCTTTTTCGAAAATGATGTCCTCTGGTTCTCTGGTTCCGTACAGGAGGATCAATTTGCCGAATTGCTGGCGCCGCGCAAGCGCCTCGTAGATAACCGGTCTCAGGGGGGCGAGCCCGATCCCTCCCGCGACGACCACAAGATCGGAGCCGACCGCGGCCTCAATGGGCCAGACCGACCCGTAGGGCCCGCGGATGCCCAGTATGTCGCCGCGATGAATCGAGCGCACGGCGAACGTCACTCCGCCCACAGCCCGGACGGTGTGGACCAGCGTTTCGGGTTTCGCCGGGTTTCCGCTGATCGAGATCGGTACCTCGCCGATTCCGTGCACGTACATCATGTTGAATTGTCCCGGCCGGAACGACAAGGGGGATCCATCCTCTGGTTTGAGTTCGAGCGTGAACACATCGTGCGTTTCACGTTTGGTCCGCAGAACCCGGAATGGCCTCGGTATGAAATGAGATTCTACCGTGGTGTCAAGAACGACATCTGCTTCAGGCATTTGTTCCATAGACGTCGAGTAGTTGGAGTCTGGTTGCTGCCAGGCGTTGTTCCATCATCACGGTAAGCCGCTTAAGCAGCTCGTAACCGAGATGATGATCGGCTTCGCATTTTTTGCGCAGGCAGGTTGCATCAAGTGCAATGGCGCGCACGAGGTCTGTGACACGGGCGTCAAAATGCCATGTATACGGCGGCACGAGCCACGACCATCCGATCAATTCCCCCTCTCCGAGAGTTTGAATGACCATGGGCCCCCGGTCCGGGGTGGCTATCTCCAGAGCAACATTGCCGGTTCGCAGCAGATAGAAATGTCCTGCCTCTTCTCCTTCATGGAACATGTACGAATCTGCGTCGAAACGAACGTTCGAGGCGCATCCCGTAACCAGCTCCAGATATTCGGGTTGGAGGTCCTTGAAGAAGGGATGTTGTGACAGAATCGGTTTGAGGGTTTCCATAGGTGGTTCCTTATTGAGAAGTCGGTTGAGCCTCAGGCGTCTGTTCGCGGATCAGACGCGCTTCCTCGGTGATGTCGATGCCGACAGGGCACCATGTAATGCAGCGCCCGCAGCCGACGCATCCGAACGTCCCGAACTGATCGACCCATGTAGCAAGCTTGTGGGTCATCCATTGACGATAGCGGCTCCGTATCGAAGGCCTCACACTTCCGCCGTGGATGTATGAAAAGTCTGCGGTGAAGCACGAATCCCACAACCGCGTCCGCTGCGCATCGGTGTTGCCAAGATCGGTTCCGTCCGTCACCGTGGAGCAAAAACAGGTCGGACAAACCATCGTACAGTTCGCACAGGAGAGACACCTGTGGCCAATGGCGTCCCACCGCGGGTGAGACAGGTTTGCATAGAGGCGCTGTTGAAGCCCGTCGGTTTCAAGGACACGTCCCATGGAGGTTGCTGCGGCGGAGAACAAGCGTTCTGCCTCGCTGACATCCTCCGGCTCTGCCGGATGCCAGGGTATCCTGATCAGCATCTCGCTGCCCCGCTGCGATCCGGCTTCGACGAGGAAAAGACCTTTCGGCAATTCCGTCACCGCGAGATCGAATCCCTGGGTCGCCCGCGGCCCCGTTTTCATCGAAGCGCAGAAACAGGTACCACCCGGATGTGTGCACTGCGCGGCGACGATGAACAACTTCTCGCGAACGGACTTGTACCACGGATCGGCAAAGGGTCCTTCAAGGAACACCCGGTCGTGGATCGCGATTGCATGAAGCTCGCATGGCCGGACTCCGAAGAACGCGAGCGGAACATGAGGAGCTTGCTGTGCGCCGCTCAGTTCCATGGAGCCGTTCGTCCGACGCGACCGTACGAGAGGGCTTTCGGGAGGGAAGAGGAACTGCTTCCACGAATGCGGACCCACGGCATAGGCAAACAACGATTTCCCTTCAGTCGGTACGAGTTTGTACGAAGCATTGTTCTGTTCGTCAGTCCAGCCGATGGGGAGGTCTTCATAGGAACGGATTTCGTCGTACACGATGGCATGATCGCGTACGGTCGGACCGAGGACGCGAAACCCGTCCTTCCGAAGGAGGCTGACGAGAGTCCCCAACACTTGCAGGTCAATCTTGATCATATGGGTCTTTCTGAATCCGCGATTGAATGGATCTAGGAAATCCCGAGTTTCTTCTTCAGTCTCTCGTGAACTTCGTTTGCGCCCGACATTTCAGACCGGAGTTTTCCCGCAAGTTCGCGGACGGACGTTTGAACGGGTTCCTTCTTCTCAAGTTCTTTCCGAAGTTTTGCCGCAAAGTCTTCGATCGCGGAACATGTCGCCCCGAGACTTTTGTACTCCGCAACCACCAATTTTGACTGCTCGGCATTGAGGAGTTTTTTCGACGATGCAAGCTGCTGCTCCATCTGCTCGCGGAATTTCTCGATCTGGCCAAGGTGGGCCAATGCGACATCGCGATTGAGTGTCGGTTCTCCTGTTTCGGCAACAATCCGGCCTGCGTGACCCCGAATGCTCTTGCATTGGGTTGTCAGCTGGCTATGTTGCTTGGCAAGCTCGGAGGTTTGGCTAAAGACGGGCGGAAAGACGAGTGTGAGAGAGAGAATAAGTGCGATGGACTTCATAGCTCATCTCCTTTCTGCACGAGAAGCGTGCGGGGATGACTATCCTCGGGAGACCCACAATAGGCGTTCCATCCTTTTCGACCCGGTATCACCGAAAGAGTGCTTAAATTATTCATTTTTCGAAGGTATTCTTCGCAGCACCTGTCTCCTTTTGCGAGGAATAGAAACCCGTTTTTCATTTTTGGGTAATTGAAATCAGGGGTGATTCCTAGAACTCCGGCTCTTTCACGGAATGGCCTTGGAATCTCCCCGGGAACAAACTATCTTCAGCAACGAAAGAACGGATTCGCCGAAACTTTCAAACACACATGACGTTGTACCACTATCTATGGGGTTACTTTCCCGACCCTGCCTCCGTAATGTTCCTTATCGACAAGTCATCGAATTAAAGTCAAGCGGTACCGTTCATACAACCAATTACTACAGGAGTCAGTTATGGCAAAACGTTTGATGATCTTTCTGATCCTCGTGGTTGCTGTTGCCCCGTTGACCCTCGGACAGATGATGACCGAGAAGCTGGACACAGCAGCCATGAGCGTGATCAAAAATGAAGGGATGAACAATTCGCAGGTCATGGAGATCCTGAGTTACTTGACCGACGTGTACGGTCCGCGGCTCACATGGTCGCCCGAATACCGAGAGGCAGCTGAGTGGACAAGCGGCAAACTGAAGGAGTGGGGATTGGAGAATATCCACTACACGAATTTTGAACCATCCGGAAAAGGATGGACGCTGAAGAAGTTCTCGGCAAACGTTGTTTCTCCGCGTGCGTATCCCCTCATTGCTTATCCCAAGGCCTGGACTCCCGGTACCAAAGGAACGGTACGCGGCGAAGCCGTTATTGTCGATGCGCAGACTGAAGCGGACCTTGCCAAGTACAAAGGGAAGCTCAAGAATGCATTCGTGCTGATGACGGAAGAGCGTGAATTGCCGGCGCATTTCAAGGCCCAGGGATACCGTCTGGCCGATTCGTCCCTGCTTGATCTTTCCAATGCGGGAATGCCGGGCGCTGCCCGCCGGGGCGGCCGCAGACAGATGGGTGATTCCGCCGCGATGGCGCGGTTTCTCACTCAGGCTCAATTCCAGGCGAAGAAGATGGAATTCATGATGAACGAGGGCGCCGCAGCACTTCTTGACGGTGCGCGCGGGGATGGCGGAACAATGTTCGTTTCACAGGCA
>Ga0209002_10000365_pt1 | contig 35807 bp, 34 predicted proteins | sample Rifsed16ft2_FD_184010 | JGI IMG/M metagenome (GOLD analysis project Ga0209002, IMG submission 184010) | Soil microbial communities from Rifle, Colorado, USA - sediment 16ft 2 (version 2) | ecosystem: Environmental > Terrestrial > Deep subsurface > Rock core/Sediment | place: Rifle, Colorado...
CCACAGGCCCGTCGGCACGCTGCCGCCCGCGCAGGCCCGGGACACCGCCCTCTACTCCGGCGGGGACTACGAGCTCCTCGCGACGGTCAAGCCGGAGGGCGTCGAGACCCTCCTGGCGCGGTACCAGGACATGCGGCGCGGGGACCGGCACCGGCTCACCCTGATCGGGAAGGTCGGCCCGCCCGGGCCCAACGTCCTCGTGTCCGCGGCGGGGCAGGAGCCCCTCCTGGGGAAGGGGTGGGAGCACTTCCGTCCGTCCCATGTATCGTAACCGCATGCGAAAGTGTTTATCCCCGATGGGAAGGTACTACGGGCGCGCATGATCCCCGTCGAGGAGATCCGAGAGCCCCCCGGCAAGGCGATGGGGAAGGTCGCTGAGCTCTGGCGGCCGCTCGAGGGCACGAACAAGATCGTGTGCACGGCGTGCGCGCGGTACTGCAAAATCGGCGAGGGGCAGGTGGGGCTGTGCGGGATCCGCGGGGTCCACGAGGGGAAGCTCTGGCTCTACGTGTACGGCCGGGTCATCACGGGCCACGTCGACCCGATCGAGAAGAAGCCCGTGTCCCACTACCGCCCGGGGTCGAAGATCTTCAGCATCGCGACGACCGGTTGTAACTGGCTCTGCCGTTATTGCTTTGTTGGTGAAACGACCATTCATACTAACACAGGAATATTATCTATACAATCACTTTTTGAAGAAGCCCGTCCCACGGCGAACCAGGAGGTTCGGCTCCCCGAGGGGCTCGCGGTCGTCACCCACAGGAACCGGTGGCGACACGTCCGAAAAGCCTTCCAGCATTGGTACTCCGGGCCCATCGTCGAGGTGACGACGGAACTCGGCCCCGGCTTCCGTTCGACCCCCGATCACGGTGTCTACGTCGCGGAACCCCATGGCCAGGGGAGGAAGAAGGCCGCCTCGACAATCCGTCGCGGCGATCTCCTAGTCACTCCGAGTCTCATCGGAGAACGAGCTTCGCCGGGGCTCGCGGTCGAGGCAATCGCGGCTCGTGGGCATCCGGAGACCGAGGTGGGCTCGATCTCGGTGGAAGCCGGCGAGGCGTCGCCGCACCTACCTGTCCAACGGGTCGAGGAGCGATCCTACGTCGGATGCGTCTACAACCTCGAGGTCGAGGAGGACCACAGCTACACGGCGAACGGCCTCGCCGTGGCGAATTGCCAGAATGCCGACATCTCCCAGCGGCGCAAGGTCGAGGGGATCGAGGTCGAGCCCAAGGACGTCGTCAAGATGACCCTGGACCAGGGCTGCCAGGGCCTCGCGTACACGTACAACCAGCCCACGATCTTCATCGAGTTCGCGCGGGACATCGGCCTCCTCGCCCGGAAGGCGGGCCTCATCAACATCTTCGTGTCGAACGGCTACGACACCCCGGAGACGGTCGCGGAGATGGGGAAGTTCCTCGATGCCGTCACGGTGGACTTCAAGGGCTCCGGGGAGACGGACTTCGTCCGGAAGTACATCAACATCCCGAACGCGGACCCCATCTTCCAGACCCTCCTCGAGGTCCGCGACAAGACGAAGATCCACACGGAGATCACGGACCTCATCGTACCCCAGGTCGGGGACAGCCTCGACGCGGCCCGCCACCTGTCGAAGTGGGTGTACGACAACCTGGGCCCCGACACCCCGATCCACTTCCTCCGGTTCCACCCGGACTACAAGATGATGGAGTTCCCGTGGACCCCCGTGGAGACCCTCGAGCGGCACTGCGCGGTCGCCAAGGAGGCGGGCCTGAAGTACGTCTACATCGGGAACGTGCCCGGGCATCCCCTCGAGCACACGTACTGCCCCGGCTGCGGGGCCGTCGCGATCAAGCGGTACGGATTCGACATCACGGGCTGGTACCTCGACAAGGACAACAAGTGCAAGAAGTGCGGGACCCGGCTCGCGATCCACGGGCGGCTCGAGAAGACGGCGAAGGAGAACCGCTTCTACGGGGTCCTGTACCACCGCTGACCCGGCTCACGGGACGAGCCGGCCCTTCTCCACGAGCGCCTTCCCGTCTACGACGATCCCGACGTCGGACAGGATCGCCTCGACCTTGACCCCGCAGTGGATCTTCCCTCCGAGGACGAGGTTGTCCCCGAAGCCCACATGGGCCGTCCCGAGGGCTTTCTCCGCCTCGAGATGAGGACCCGCGACCCGGGCCCGGGGGTTCAGCCCGAAGCCGAAGCGGGCGAAGGCCCGGCCGTCCCGGCCCCCGCGGTTCATCGCGTGGATCGCCCTCGTCGCGCCCGTGATCCGCGCGGCGTGGCCCTCCGACACGACGGCGGTCGCAGGAGCGGAGAGGGGCTCGTCGAAGTACACGTCGGCGACGAGGCGGCCCTCCGCGGTGCCTTCGACGGGAGCCACGAAGACCTCCCCCGCGGGGAGGGTCGTGAACGCCCCCTTCCGCGCGCACAGGCCCGTGTCCTCCGTAATCCAGTCCCGCCCCGCGACCTGGAACATCAGGTCCGTCCCCGCGGCGGACGTCAGGCGGACCTCCTTCGAGCCGCGCACCCTTCGGGCGACGCGGCGCACGGCCTCGTGGATCTCCGCCCAGTCCGTCGCGAGGCCGCCCTCCTCGAGCATGGAGGACGTGATCCCCGGGATCGAGATCACCCGGGCCCCCGCCCGGTTCGCCGCGCGCCGCGCGTGGGTGTGGGTGAGGGACGTGCTCGCGACGAGGACGACGAGGTCCGTGGCCTGCATGGCCGCCCCGAGGGGCTCCGGCGGCTCCTCCCCGTCCCCCTTCCGGGGATCGATGACGGCGAGCACGGGGTCCGCCCCGAGCCCGCGGGCCGCGGAGAGGAAGGCCTCCCCGATCCCACGGGTCGACGCGTCCGCGACGACGAGCACGCGCTCCCCCGCCCTGAGGGACGCGCTCGTGCGCAGGACGAGGCGGGCACCCTCCTCCATCGCGGCGACGCATGCGGGCCGCGTCGCTTATAGTTTCCTCCATGGGACGCGGGCCCGTCGCATCCGTCCGTAGCGAACCATTAAATAACGTCGGGAGCATCGACGCGGCCTCGGAGGGAATCCGGAGTGCCCGTCGAGGTCGGCGAGCTGCAGCGAATCCTGAAGATCCTGAACGAACGCACGGGGGCCGTCGCCTCCGCCGTCGTCACGCGTACGGGGGTGCCCCTCGCCTCCGCCCTCCCCGACGGCAGCCACGCGGAGAACTTCGGGACGATGGCGGCGACGATGCTCGGCGCCCTCGAGGTCATCTACACGGGCCTCGCGAGGCCGTCCCCCGCGGAGATCGTCGTGATGTCCGCGAGCGGGGTCGTCCTCGCCCACAGCCTCACCCCGAAGGCCTTCCTCGTGACCCTCTCGGAGTCCGTGACCCCGGAGCTCCGGAAGGCTGTCGCGTCCTTCGCGGACGAGGCGAGGACCTACCTCGGTGCGGAGGCCTAGGTCCGGCGCAGCCGCCCGAGGACGTCGCCGAGGGTCTTGACGACGACGGCCCGCACCCGCCCGTACCGCCGGACGCGCGGCTCGAGGACGACGAAGAGGATGCCGAGGACGATCCCGAGCCCCGCGCCCGCGACGACGTCCGTGGGCCAGTGGACCCCGAGGTAGATCCGGCTCAGGCCGATGAGGGACGCGAGGACGGCCATCGGCGCCGCGGGGCGCCAAGAGATCCGGACGAGGAGGAAGCCCGCGACGGCGAACGCCCGGGAGGTGTGCCCACTGGGGAACGCCGGGTCGACCTCCGCGGCGCACGGGTAGTACGACAGGAGATGCACGCCGCTCAGGGCGTCACAGGGACGCTCGCGGGCCATCAGGATCTTGATCGCGTCCGTCACGAGCATCGTGACGACGAGGAGGACGAGGAGGTCCACGGCGGCCTCCCGTTTCCCGCGCGCCCAGAGGGGGACCGCGAGGAGGGCGAGGAGGAACGGCAGGCCGAGCGTCGTGAGGACGAACATCGCGGCGTCGAGGATCGGGTCCGCGCCCGCCTTGTTCAAGGCCCGGAACAGCTCCTCCTCCCAAGCCCAGGAGACGGAGGCCGATGGGAGGAGGGCGAGCACGGGCCTGCATCGAGGGACGCGGCTTAAAGAGACCGCCGCGGGCCTGAACCCTGAAGTGTGCCCGCGCGTTCCCTGCCCACGATGGCCCTCGTGCGGCGGGTGTACGACAGGCTGCGGGCCCACTACGGACCCCAGGCGTGGTGGCCCGCGGACACGCCCTTCGAGGTCATCGTCGGCGCGCTCCTCATGCAACAGACCTCATGGGGGCGGGTCGAGGAGGCGATCGGGAACCTGAAAGCGGCCGGGCTCCTCGACGTGAGGCGTCTCGCCCGGGCCGACGTGGCGACGATCCGGCGGCACGTCCGCGCCGCGGGGCTGTACCGCACGAAGCCCGCGCGCCTTCGCTCGTTCTGCCGGCACCTCCTCGCCCGGGCCGACGGAGACCTCGGGCCGTACTTCGAACGACCGACGGCGGAGATCCGGGCGGACCTCCTCGCGCAACGCGGCGTGGGCCCCGAGACCGCAGACTCGATCCTCCTGTACGCGGGCGGCCACCCCGTGTTCGTCGTGGACGCGTACACGGTCCGGATCGGCACGCGCCTCGGGCTCCTCCCGTCGACCCGGTACGACGATGTCCAGGCCTTCTTCGAGGCCCGGCTCCCCCGGGACGCGGACCTCTACAAGGAGGTCCACGCGCTCCTCGTCGTCCACGCGAAGGCCCTCTGCCGGCCGAGGCCCCGGTGCCCCGAGTGCCCGCTCCTCCGGATCTGCGCGTACGGCACGGGGCGAAAACGCTAAGGTCCGCGGCGAAGTGGGTCCGCCGCCATGGTCCGCGGAATCACCCTCGATGCGTTCGGGACGCTCATCGACACGGGCCGGGACGTGCTCCTCAAGGTGTCCCGCGCGGCCCTCGAGGACCATGGCCGGGGCGTGGCCCCGGAGGCGTTCCTCGAGGTCTGGGACCGCCACTTCTTCGGGGCGAATCCCCCGGAGTTCCTGAACCTCGCGGAGATCACGGAAGACAGCCTCGCGCGGACGTTCCGGGACTTCGGGATCGAGGGCGACCCCGCCCCCTACGTGGACATGCTCGACGCGGAATGGCGGCGGGCGAAACCCTATCCGGAGGTCGCGGCGGCCCTCGACGCCCTCGACGGCCTGCCGCGGGCGGTCGTCTCGAACGCGGACGAGGCGTTCCTCCGGGAGATCCTCGAGAGGAACCGCCTCGCGTTCGACGCCGTGATCACGTCGGAGGCGACCCGCTGCTACAAGCCCCGCCCGGCCATCTTCGAAGCGGCCCTCCAGGCCCTGGGGATGCCCGCGCAAGACATCGTCCACGTCGGAGACTCACTCACCGCGGACGTCGCGGGCGCGGGCCGGCTCGGGATGCGGACGATCTGGCTGAACCGGTCGGGCGTGGGCCGCGGGCCGGGGGATCCGGTCCCCGACGCGGAGATCCGGACCCTCGCCCCGCTCGCGGACCTCCTGAAGCGCCTCTAGGGAAACGGAAGGGCCTGTCCCGGACGCGCGCGCCGTGGGGAGAAGGCGACCAGACGATGGAGTTCGGACAGGACGATCGGCGGATTCCCCTGCTCGGCCTTCAAGCGGCGGCGCTCGGACGGACCACGGGCGCCCCGGCCTTTCCCCTCTCCCTTTTAGGTCCGCCGAAAATCGTTAAGTAACAGGCGGACCATCCGCCTGCGGGGGTGCTTGGCTCCTTGTCAGGCATCACGGTGGGGGAGAGGGTCCTCGTCCATCTCGAGGCGTACACCCGCTACGCGGACGCGTATGAGGTGCCCGCGGAGGCGACCCAGGACGGGATCGCTGCCGCCCTGGGGATCAGCCGCGCGCATGCGGCCCTCGAGCTCAAGCGTCTCAAGGCTGCGGGGCGGGTCGAGGAGCGGATGGCCCACGTCCCCGAGGGGCGGACCCGCCGGAAGGTGTATTTCCTCCTCCCCGCGGGCCGGGAGGTCGCGCGACGGATGCGGGAACACGCGCGGGCGAAGCGCGTGACCCTCGCGGGCCCCGACGGGAGCCGGGAGGCCTCGGGCCTCGACGCGATCGAGGCCCTTCGGAGGGTCGGCCTGAGGGAGGCGGAGGCGATCCAGCAGGTCCTCGCGGCGGACATCGTCCACCTGGGGCCCGCTGCCGCCTCGCCCTCGGCCCCTCCCGTGCGGGCGCCGCCGTTCTTCGGGAGGGACCGCGAGCTCCGCGACCTCCGGGCGTGGCTCGCGCCGGACGAGGGCCCCGTCGCCGTCGTCGTCGGCGTCGCGGGGATCGGGAAGACGGCCCTTGTGGCCCGAGCCCTCAGGGAGGAGGCCCGGCCCGTCCTCCTCCGGCGGGCGTACGCCCATGACGACGTCCACGGGCTCCTGTCGTCCCTCGCGGACTTCCTCGCCCGCAACGGCCGGCGGCGGCTCAAGGGGCTCCTCGCGAAGGCCGCGTACGACCCTGCGGAGGCCCTCGCGGTGGCCCGGGAGGACCTCGCGGGATCCGTCGTCGCGGTCGACGACCTCCACGCGTCCGCCGCGGCCGAGGGGCTCCTCCGGAGCCTCCTCGAGGGGGACGTCGGGTTCAAGGTCCTCGTCGCGAGCCGGGAGGTCCCGCGATTCTACGACGCCCGGGACCGCGCGACGGGGCGGGTCAACGAGCTGGCCCTCGACGGCCTCGAGGACGCGCCCGCGATCGAACTCCTCGCGTCGAGAGGGACCCGGTTCGGGGCGGACGACCTTCGCCGGGCCCTTCGGGCCGCCCGGGGCCACCCCCTCGCCCTCGAGCTGCTCGCCGGGGCCGGACCGGACGGCGGCGCCCTCGAGGCGGAACGGTTCGTCCTCGAGACGGTCCTCGACGGCCTCGACGACGCCGCGGAGGCCCTCCTCCGGACGTTCGTGGTCCTCCGCAGGCCCGCCCCCTCCCCCGAAGCCCTCGGGGGGACCGTGTCCCAGGTGCGCCGGCTCACCCGGCTGGCCCTCCTCCAGCACCGGGACGACGGGTACCAGATCCACGACCTCGTCCAGGAGTTCTTCCGCGCCCGCATGTCGGAGGCGGACCGCCTCCGGGCGAACGAACGGGCCGCCGTCTACTGGGAGTCCCGCGGGGACGCCCTCGAGGCGGCCCACCACCGGCTCGAGGCGGGCGACCTGGACGGCGCCGCGGCCCTCCTGCGGTCCGCGGAGGCCCATGCGGAGGGCGCCCGCGCGGGGGACCTCGAGGCGGCCCTCCTCCGCCTTCCGGAGGACCGCCGCCCGCGACGGCTCCTCGCGGAGACCCAGATGTTCCTCGGCAAGTTCGCGGAGGCTCGCGCAGGGCTCGAGGCGCTCGCCCGGGACGGCCCGCCCGCGGAGCGGGTCCGGGCCCGGGTCCAGCTCGGGCGGATCGAGAACCGGCTCGGCGCGTACGCGCGGGCCCGGGAGATCCTCGAGGCCGCGGCTCGGGAGGCCGTCGCCCTCGGGGACGCGGAGCTCGAGGGGGAGGGCCTTCGGGCCCTCGGGGCCGCAGAACGGAAGCTCGGCGAGATGGGGGCGGCGATCGCTCACGTCACGCGGGCCTCGGAGCTCCTGCCCGGGGGCTCGCGGGAGAAGGTCCGCGCCCTCACGGACCTCGGGGCTGCCTTCATCGCGACGGGAGACCTCGGGCGGGCGAGGGCGTGCCTCCAGGAGGCCAAGGCCCTCGCTCGGGAGGGGAGCCGGGAGGAGGCCGCCGTCGAGAACAACCTCGCGATCGTCCTGAGCCGGGAGGGGAACCCTGGGGAGGCCGCGGCGACGTTCCAGCGGTCCGCGGACCTCGCGATCCGCGCGGGGGAGGTGCGCTTCGCGTCGTACGCCCTCGCGAACGCGGCGGACAACCTCCTCGGGCTCGGCCGCACCCAGGAGGCCGGGGGGTGCGCGGAGCGGGCCCTCGCTCTCGCCTCCACGATCGGGGACCCCGTGGCCCTGTCGACGGCCCGGGCGAACCTCGGGCTCGTCCACGCGCAACGTGGGGAGTGGGCGCGGGCCGAGGAGCAGCTCCTGTCCTCCGTCGACCTCATCGCGCGGCTCGAGAACCCGTACAGCCTCGCGGGCCGGTACGAGGAGCTCGCCCGCGTGTACGAGGCCCAGGGCCGGGCCGCGGACGCGGCCCCGTGGCGGGCGCGGGCGGAGGCCTTGTTCGCCCGCATCCGGGGGGGCGGAGGGGGTGCGCCACCGGCCGCCATGCCTGGAGAAGCGTCGGACGTTCGACCGACCAAATGATTAAGTAGGTCAGACACGATGACGCCGCCGTCCGCGGGCCCTTTGTCCCGCGGACCCGAAGGGATGGATCGACCATGTCGACGTTCGGCCGGGCGAGAGCCCGCGGAGTGCGGGCCCTCGTGGTGATGCTCGCGATTGCGGTCGCCGCCTCAGCTCTCCTCGCGTTCGCGCCTCGCGCGGCGGCGGCCTTCGACCGCCTCGAGGTGGACCCGGGGCGGTACACGGGCACGAACCTCTACGTGCCCGGCGAGACCCTCGTGATGACCCTGTACGCGGACACGGGCGACCGGTACGACGTGGAGGTCTTCCACTGGGTGCCGTTCTCCACGCGCACGACGTACCACACGATCGACGACGTGGACATCCTCGCGGGGGACGCCCGCACCCTGACCTGGCCCATCCCCGCGACCCTCGAGGACGGCCTGTGGTACTGGGTCGGGGTCTACGACGAGAACTGGTTCGAGAGCGGCGCCGGGCCCACGTACGACCTGTACCTGTTCGAGGTCCGCATGTTCGACTTCGAGGCCTGGACGGACCGGCCCGCGTACCTGCCCGGGGACACGGTCCGCGTGGGATGGCTCGCCCGGCAGATCCAGGACGGCGGGCCCGCCCTCGACGGGGACGGGAACCTCCAGGTCGACGACGACCTCGGGGCCGCCCTCATCCCGCCGTACGACTTCGTCGAGGCCCAGGGGACGTACGCCCTCACGATCGACGTGGGCGCGGACCCCGACGTGGACGCGCGCGCGTACGCCTGGTTCAACGACACGGGCGGGAACCACTGGGGCTACGCGGAAGCCCCGTTCGACGTCGACTACCTCGGGGTCGAGGTCGACACGGACGCCGCCATCTACGCGCCCGACTCCCTCGTCACGGTGACCGTCGGCGCGCGGATCACGGACAACCCGGGCGCGCCGTTCCCGTGGGACCCCGGGGCCGCGGGGGTCCGGATCACGATCACGATCACGGACGTCGACACGGGCGCGACGACGTCGTACGGGGCCTCGAACCTCGTGACGGACAGCCACGGGGACGTCCGGCACGTGTTCGCCCTCGCCGCGGACGAGTCCGGCGTTTTCGAGGTCCAGGTCCTCGCGACCGCGCACGGCTCCCTGACGGCCGCCACGTCGACGACGTTCCAGGTCGAGTCGAGCCCCGCCCTCAGCGTGAGCGTCGACTTCGACCAGCGGCAGTACGTCTCCGGCGAGGCGGTCCGGGCGACCGCGACGCCGTACCGGTACCCCGCCGGGACCTACACGTACACGTACACGTGGACCGTGACGGACGGCGACTCGGGGGACGTCCTCGCCGTCTCCTCCGGATCCGCGGCGACCTTCGCGCATGCGACCCCCGCGAACTTCAGCGGCTCCGTGGACTTCCACGTCGAGGTCAACGACGGGGTCGGCGAGACCGCGAGCCGCACGGCGAGGGCCACCGTCGCGTTCGGGTACATCGCCGTGGTCCTCGACCGCACGGAGTACGAGGCGGGCCAGACGATCACCGCGACATACGCGTTCACGGGCTCCCCTGCGATCCCGAGCCCCTCCTTCGTGTACGAGATCCGGGACGCGGACAGCAACGTCGTCGACGCGGGGACCCTGACGGGGTCCTCCCTCTCGTTCCGGGTGCCCGACGCCCCGAGCCCGTGGTATGTCTTCGAGATCCAGGCCGTCCAGGGCGGGCGCGTCGTGAGCGGGTTCGCCCAGGCGGGGGAGGCGTACGGGTACGTCCTCTCCATCGCGGCCGACAAGGCCTCGTACACGTCCGGGGAGACGGTCCGGCTCCATTACGCGATCCGGGCGCGCGGGTCCGCGACCCTGCCGCGGCAGTTCCTCCTCCAGATCACCCTGTACGGGGCGACGTCCATGATCTACTCGACGACCCGCGCGGAGGGGGACGTCAGCGTGCCGATCCCGTCCGGGTCCAACGAGGGGGACCTCGTCCTCGCGGTCTTCGAAGGGTACACGGGCGCGATGGCGATCGAGACGCTCCACGTGGGGCCGTCGAACGCCCTCATGGCCGAGGTCGCTGGGATGCCCCTGTTCGCGTGGATCCTCGGGCTCCTCATCGCCCTCCTGTTCGTCCTCGTCCTGTGGCGGAGGGGCGGCCCCCGGATCCTCCCGAGGGCCGCGCCCCCGGCCGGCCCGCCCGCAGCCCCGCCCCCGCCGAGCGGCCCGACCCACGCGCCGCCCTCGTCCCCGATGGCCGTCGCGTGCCGGCACTGCGGCAAGCCGATCGAGATCACGACGAGCAAGAGGCCCATCGAGGTCATGTGCCCCGCGTGCGGGGAGACCCAGCTCGTCGCGTGACCTACGGCCGCCCCGCGTCCCGCGAAGCTTTTTGGCCGCGCGAGGCGTAGCCCGCGCCCATGTCGGAGGCGTTCCTCGAGGCCGTGAAGGTGGGTGACGGGTCGAAGGTCCGGGCGATGCTCGAGGCGGACCCGTCCCTCGCGAACGCGCGCACGAAGGACGGCACCCATGGGGCCGTCCTCGCCCTCTACCACGGTCACGCGGACGTGAGCCGGGCGATCCTCGATCGCAGGCCGACCCTCGACCTCCATGCGGCCGCGACCGTGGGCGACCTCGGGCGGGTGCGGGACCTCGTCGAGGCGGACCCCGCATCCGTCCACGCGTACTCGGGCGACGGCTTCGCGCCCCTCGGCCTCGCCGCGTACACGGGCCGGCTCGACGTCGTGCGGTACCTCCTCTCGAAGGGGGCCGATGTGAACCAGGTCGGACGGAACCCCTCGAAGTTCACGGCCCTCACGGGCGCCGTGGCCTCGCGCCACCGGGACGTCGTCGCCGTCCTCCTCGAGGCGGGCGCGGACCCGAACTACGGGTACGGGGGCGGCTACACCCCGGTCCTCGAGGCGGCGGCCCACGGGGACATCCCCCTGCTCGAGCTCCTCGTGGCCCGAGGCGGGGACGTCACCGCGGAGACGGAGAAGGGGAAGACCGCCGTCGGCTTGGCCCTCGAGAACGGCCACCCTGAGGCCGCGGCCTGGCTCCGGGCCCGCGCGGCGCCGGGCTGAGCGTCACATCCCCGCGACGAGCTCGCCGAGCCGGCGAACGGCCTCGACGATCGTCTCCCGCGAGGCGGCGTACGAGAGGCGCAGGTGGCCCTCCCCCGCCGCGCCGAACGCACGGCCCGGGGTCACGGCGACCTTCGCCTCCTTCAGGAGGCGCTCGCTCAGGGTCGCGCTGTCCGTGGGGACGTCGAGGCGCGGGAACGCGTAGAACGCGCCGCCGGGGCGGAAGCAGTCCGCGCGGTCGATCTTGGACAGCTCCGCGCAGATGAGGTCCCGCCGGGCCCGGAACTCCCGGACCATCGCCTCGACGGGCTCCTGAGGTCCCTGGAGGGCCGCCACCCCCGCCTTTTGGGCGAAGGACGTCGCGCACGTGACCGTGTGCTCCTGGACCTTCCCCATCTCCCGGAGGATCGGCTTCGGGGCCACGGCCCACCCGAGCCGCCAACCCGTCATGGAGTACGTCTTCGAGAAGCCGTTCACGGTGACCGTGCGGTCGAACATCCCGTCGAGGGCGGCGGGGGAGACGTGCTCCCCGTCGTACAGGATGCGCTCGTAGATCTCGTCGCTCACGACGACGAGGTCGTGGTCCCGCGCGAGGTCCGCGAGGCCCTCCATCGTGCGGCGGGGGATCACGGAGCCCGCGGGGTTCGAGGGGGAGTTGAGGACGAGGACCTTCGTCTTCGGGGTGATGGCCTCCGCCACCGCGTCGGGCGTCGGGACGAATCCTTCGTCGTCTGCCGCGCGCACGGCCACCGGGGTCGCGCCCGCGAGGCGGACCATGGGCTCGTAGGAGACCCAACCCGGGTCCGGGAGGATCGCCTCATCCCCGGATTCGAGGAGGGCCATGCACGCGAGGTAGATCGTGTGCTTCGTCGGGGACACGAGGACGTCGTCCGCCGTCGCGGGGATCCCGTTCTCCTCCTTCGACTTCCGGGCGACCGCCTCCCGGAGCTCGCGGATCCCGAGGGACGGGGTGTACTTCGTCAGGCCGGCGTCGAGGGCCTCCTTCGCGGCCTGCACGATGTGGGCGGGCGTGGGGAAGTCCGGCTCGCCGACGCTCAGGGAGAGGACCTCCTCCCCCCGGGCGCGCATCTCCGCGACGAGGTTCCCCAGGCGGACGGTCGGGGACGACTCGATGGACGTCACGCGGGTCGCGAAGCGGGCCATGGGGGCGGGAAGCGGGGTGGAGTAGAAAAGGTTGCCTCGCGGGGACCGACTCTCCGCGACGGCGGGCCTCGGACGCGGCCCCCGAGACGAGGGAGTTCCGACGCGGGGACGAGGGCTTAAGGGCAGGCGATCGCTCCGGGAGCGGGCGAGGGGCAATGGCCACGGGGAAGGCGCGTCCCAAACGACCTCGAGTGAGACCGCGGAAGCCGCGGACCCGAGCCGGCAAGGTCCTCGACGTGGACATCGAGCTCGAGGTGCGCGTCCGCGCGCCGCCCGAGCGGATCTTCGATGCCCTCGCGACGGCGGCGGGCCTCGACGGATGGTTCACGACGGGCACGACCCTCGACCCGCGGCCCGGGGGGGCCATGGTGTGGCGGTGGAAGGACTGGGCCCTCACGAAGGGGGAGACGTCCGCGCGGGCGAAGGTCCTCGAGTGGCGACGGCCCGAGCGCTTCGCGATCCGGTGGGAGGCCGCGGACGACCTGTGGACGCACGTCACGATGGACTTCGACGCGATCCCGGAGGGCACTCTCGTCCGGCTCCGGGAGACGGGCTTCCCGGACACCCCGCGCGGCCGACGGGTGATCGTGCGCACGGCGGGCGGCTGGGGCGAGGCGCTCGCCCTCGCGAAGGTCCACGTCGAGCACGGGGTCCGGTACTGATCAGCCCGCGGCTGACGTCGATTCGCGGGCGCCCGCTCGGCGGGCCGCCACCGTGGAGCCCAGGAACCCGAGGACCGCGAGGACGTTGAGGAGCCCCGCAGCGGCTCGGAGGTCCGCCCCGCCCACGACGTCCCCGAGGACTCTCGAGACGACGGACGCCTGGAGGAGGGCGAGGGGGCCGTAGAGGAAGGGACGGAACGCGAGGGGGCCGCCGAGGAGGCTCGGGAACACGATCGGTGCGTGGGCGAAGATCATCGACATCACGAACCCCAGGAAGATCGCGTGGAGCATCGCGTCGTACGCGTACGGGACGACGAAGGGATGGGGGAGGAACAGGAGGACGCCGCCCGCCGCGAGCCAGACGTACCCGGGGAGGAGGGCGACGGCCACGTAGCGCGCGAGGCCACCCGCGCGGAGCTGGACCCGCGCGATGTCCTGGGTCAGGAGCCAGAGGGCCATCCCGACGAGGGCCGCGCCCGCGAGGTGGGAGCCGCCCATCCGGCCGAGGGACGGGAGGGCCGCCCCGACGAGGAACGCCCCCGCGAGGACGACGAGGGCACCCATCGACGCCGACGACGGCCGGAGGACGCGGCTCAGTTCGAGCCGCTCGCCGACGATGACGAGGACGGGGAAGCCGATCCAGAAGACGACGGCCGGGCCGGAGAGGAGGTCGGGCCACGTCGCGGCCCAGAGGAGGTTCCCCGCGAGCCAGGAGAGGGATCCCAGAAAGATGAGGCCCGTCGCGGGGCTAGGATGCCTCCGGGCGACGTCCGCGAAGAGGAGGACCCCGAGGACCGTGCCGTAGAGGATGAGGAGGGGGCCGAGGAACCGGAGAGGCTCGAGGAGGAGGGCCACGGCCCCGGCCGCGGTGGCCGAGGGCCCGACGAAGCCCCAGCGGGAGCCGAGGGCGACCGCGCGCTCGAGGACGATGAGGGTGCCCAAGAAGCCGGAGACCATGAGGGGCCCGTGGGCCCCGACGAAGGCCGCGGGGAACGGGAGGTCCCATCCGATCCTCGCGAGGCCCACGAGGGACCCGAGGACGAGGAAGAGGATCGCGACGAGGAGGACCGACAGGTGCCGCCGGGAAACGGAGATGGGATCGCCGGTCCCCGTTGGCCGCCCGTCCGGATGGACCTTGTCCCGCACCCGTTCGGGGGACCGGGCATCCGCCTATGCCCAGTTGGGCGTACGAGGGGGCGTGGGTTTCCAGCCGCCTTTGTGCCCCGTTGGGCACACCCGCGGAGGGGATGAGCGCCCCGGGCAGGGGGGACCGCGAATGTGTCTCCCGCAAGGTCAGCGGTGGGCGAAGTACGCCCGGACCTCCGCACGGCTCACGTGATCGATCCGCGCGAAGCCCACGCGCTCGAACTGGACGACGTCGTCCACGCGGAGGGAGGCGACGGCGGGTTCCGCGAGGCCCTTGAGGTCGGACCCGTCGGGCATCGCGAGGCTCGCCGAGACCCCGTGGTCCACCCATTGGATCTTCGGGATCTCCTTGTTCTCGAGGGACACGAACGTCGCCCGTCGGTCCAGGACGACGTTGCAGAAGTCCTTCAGGCGGACCTCCGTCCCCGCGAGCCGATCGAAGTCCGCCTTCGCGACGAACACCTTCCCGTCGACGGGGATCGTCCGCGCCCCGCGGCCCGGGAAGTCGGGATGGAGGGGGACGCGGACCTCCCGCGTGGGCGGCAGGCCCGCGATCTCCACCCCCACGGGGTCCGGGACGAAGAAGTAGCGGTTCGCGTCCTTGTCGATGACCTTCCGGTTCTCCGCGTACAGGGTCTCCGCGGGGACCTCGATGTCGTTCAGGCTCAGCCCGAAGGCGAGGAGGAAGTCCCGGAGGGCGGACGGTCGGATCCCCCGTCGGCGGAGGGACTGGAGGGACCACGTGCGGGGGTCGTCGATCCCCGTGAGCCGGCCCTCCGCGATCTCCCGGCGGTACCGTGATTTCGAGAGCTCGACGTCCTTGAACCGGAGGATCCCCATGTGGACGAAGTGGGGCCGCCGGGCCACGCCGAGGACGTCCCAGATCCGCGTCTCCATCAGATCCTCCATGACGAGGTCCTTCCCCCGAATGACGTGAGTGATCCCGAGGAGGTGGTCGTCCACGGCCCAGGAGAACTCGAGGAGGGGCCAGACTCGGTACCGCGTGCCGACGCGCGGGTGCTCCCGCTCCGCGATCCGGAAGAGGACGCGGTCCCGGAACGCGGGGTTCGGGTCGGCCATGTCCGTCTTCAGACGGACGACGGCCTCTCCCTCCCCGAACTCGCCGGACAGCATGGCGCGCCACAGTGCGAGGGTCTCGTCCGCGTCCTGGGCCCGGTGGGCGCACGTCTTACCTGCCTCGCGGTTCCGCCGCAGCGTGTCGGCGTCGCACTCGCACACGTACGCGTGGCCCGTCGCGAGGAGCTTCTCCGCCCACGCATAGTGGGTCGGGATCCGGTCGCTCTTGTAGAGGATCTCGTGGTACTCGACCCCGGCCCAGTCGAGGCCCTCCTTGACCTGGTCGAACGCCTCGGGGAGGATCGGCTTCTCCTCGGACCCGATCGTGTCGTCGAAGACGAGGAGGAGCTTCCCGCGGTAGCGCTTCGCATACGCGTCGTTGAGGAGGAACGTCCGTGCGTTCCCGATGTGGAGAGGGCCGCTCGGGTAGGGCGCGAGGCGCAGGACGACCTTCCCCTCGACCGCGTCGGGGAGGGGCGGGAGCTCCTTGGGCCCCGCCTCGGCCTTCACCCGCTCCAGGAGGTCCGGGGCGAGGACCGCGAGCTCCGCCCGCTGGGCTTCCGTCTCGAGGGCGTTCACGGCCTCGACGACCCGGGCGACCTCCGCGGCGAGCTGCTTGGCCCGCGGCCGGAGGAGGGGGTCCTCCGCGAGGAGCCTTCCGAGGACCGCCTTCGGGTCGGCCTTCCCGCCATGGAGGACCGCGTTCTGGAGCGCGTACTTCCGCGCGGACTCCGCGGGCACGGGCGGTCCCAACCGGCTGCCGCTATAAAGACTTCTGGAGGAGGGACCCGCGAGACTCACGCGCGGGCCGGGATCATGTGGACGCCGGGCAGGCCCTGGAAGTGGCGGTCTCCCGTCACGAGGTCCGCCCGGACCTTCCGTGCGCAGGCCAGGACGAGGGCGTCCGTGGCGGCGTGCGGACTTCCGCCCGTCGCGCCGTCCGGTCGACGACGCGGGAAACTATATGGTCGCGGCCGTGACTTCTCCATGCGTGGAGCGCAGGGGGTCCCACGGGCCACGGTCCCGTCTCGGCGTCGCCCTCGCCGTCGTGGGGGTCTTCCTCTTCCTCCTCGCGGCCGCCCGCGCGACGCCGCTCCCCCCCGCGGCCGTTCTCCGAGCGGACGACCTCACCCCGTTCGTCGGGGAGCCCGTGCGGTTCGACGCGTCCTCGAGCGAGGGCCACGACGAGGGGAACGGGAGGATCGTCGGATTCCTGTTCCGCCCGGGGGACGGGACGGAGGCGGGATGGCAGGGGGCCCCGTACTTCGATCACGCGTACGCGGCGACCGGGCTGTACCGGGCCTCGGTCCTCGTCCGGGACGCGCGGGGCCTTCAGAGCGCCGCGGCCCTCGAGATCCGCGTCCGGGACCCGCTCCCTCCCACGGGGGAGGCGCCCGACCTTGCGATCGTCCAGGGCAGCACGGACCCCCCGAAGCCCGAGCTCGACGACGTCGTGCGCGCGTACGTGACCGTGGCGAACCGCGGAGGGACCGCGGCCGTCGCCGCGACGGTCGACTTCTTCGACGGGCGGCCCGGCGGCTCCGAGATCGAGATCGGGTCCGTGCACCTCGCCGACCCCTTGGGCGTCGGGGACCTGACCGTCGTCGTCTCGCCCGCATTCCTCGCCCTCGAGGAGGGGGCCCACGAGCTCCGTGTCCTCGTCCGGGACGTCGCACCCGCGGAGACGTTCACGGACGACAACGAGCGGCTCGTCCCGATGACCGTCGCCCGTCCGACCGTGCCGCCCGTGGACGGACCGCGGGACGGCTTCGCCGTGGACCCCGTCGTCCTGGGCCTCGCGGTCGCCGCGGGGGCCAGTCTCCTCGCGGCAGCGGTCTTCCTCACGCGGCCGCGCCCGCCGAGTCCCCTCGAGCCCCCGTCCCACGTACCGCCGGATCGCACGCCGCCGCCCATCTGGCCTCCGTGAGCGCAAGACGCAACCTTTCTAACCGGACCCCCCTTTCCGCCGCCGGGAATCCCCATGGCCCTCCGCCCGTGGCTCGAACGATTCGCCCACGAGACGATCACGATCAAGGGACGCATGAGCCGCGAGGTCGAGCTCACGAAGCACCTCGTCGCCCATCCGAACGTCCCCGTGCACTTCACGGACCTCGACGGGTTCGAGGCCGCCGCGAACGTCTGGTCCACGCGGGACCGGATCGCCGCGGCCCTCGAGATCCCGCGGGACGAGCTCCTCCGGAGGCTCCTCGAGGCCCAGGCCCACCCGAAGGACACGCGCGTCGTGGACCACGCCCCCTTCCAGCAGAACGCCTCGGACGACGTCGACCTGCTCGACTCCCCCGTCCCGAAGCTGTACCCGGGGGACGCGGGCCGTTTCATCACCGCGGGCGTCTGGGTCGCGGAGCGCGACGGCGTCCGGAACCTGTCCTTCCACCGGATCCAGATCCTCGACGGGCGCCGGGGCGCGTGCCGGATCGTCCCGCGCCACCTCCGGCACATGTACGACGAGGCGATGAAGGCGGGGGAGGAGCTCAAGGTCGCCGTGTGCGTCGGCCTGGACCCCTGGAGCCTCCTCGCGGGCGGGACGTCCGTCGAGTATGGAGTGGACGAGTCGCGGATCGCGTCGGCCCTGACCCATGCCACCCTGGGGAGGCCCGTCGACATGGTCCGCCTCCGGAACGGCCTCACGGTCCCCGCGGACGCGGAGTACGTCCTCGAGGGCCGCCTCACGAAGGAGACCCACGCGGAGGGACCCTTCGTGGACGCGGTCCGCACGTACGACCGGGTGAGGCAGGAGCCCGTCCTCGTCGTGGACCGAATCTACCACGTGGACCGGCCCATCTTCCACATCATCGTCGGCGGGTCCGACGAGCACTTCCTGTTCATGGGGATGCCCCGCGAGCCCGTGATCTACCAGGCCGTCGCCCGCGCGGTCCCCCACGTGAAGGCGGTCCGCCTCACGGAGGGCGGGTGCGCATGGCTCCACGGCATCGTGTCGATCCGCAAGCAGCACCAGGGGGACGGGAAGAACGCGATCATGGCGGCCTTCGGGGCCCACACCTCGATGAAGCAGGTCACGATCGTCGACGAGGACATCGACGTCTTCGACGACCGGGACGTGGAGTGGGCCGTGGCCACGCGGTTCCAGGCGGACCGCGGGCTCGTCGTCCTCCACGGGGTCCGGGGGTCCTCCATCGACCCGAGCTCCCACGACGGCTTCACGTCGAAGATGGGGATCGACGCGACGAAGCCCCTCGGCGGGGACCCCGCGATGTACGACAAGGCGAGCTTGTGAGTCCGTAACCCTGGGACGGAAGGGGGCCTCATCCGGGCGGTCCAACCCCCCGAGGTCGGCATTCCCGCCTCAGTAGACGACGACCGGGAGAGCCCTCCGTTCCTCGATCCGCCTGAAGGGAGACACGTTCCGGGTCACGACGCCGTCACATCCCGCGCCATCCGCCGGTCCAGTCTCCTCCGGTTCTCCTTCACGAGGCGGGCGAGCTCCGTTCGCCCGCGCAGTTCGGGGTACATCCCGATGACCTGCGAGAGCCGCCCGCCGTGCCGGGCGAGTCGGATCACCGTGTCGGAGAAGCCCTCGTCGGCCAGCTTCTGGCGCCGGAGGAGTCCGTAGGCCTCGTCCGACGGGCTGATCGTCTTCGTCATCTGTGCATGTGCGTAGCCACACAGTCATTTCAGCCCTCCCCTGCCTGGCGTCGTCGCCCCCGTTGACCACCTGGGGCAAAGGATTATCCCGCCTCCGCGGTCTCCGCCGGACGTGCATGTGACCCACGAGCTCCTCCGCCGGGGGGCCGTCGAGGAGCGCGCGTACCAAGTCAACATCGCAAAGGCATGCCTGGGGCGTCCCACCCTGGTCGTCCTCCCGACGGGGATGGGGAAGACGGTCGTCGCCGCGATGGTCATCGCAGAGACCCTCCGGCGGAAGGGCGGGAGGATCCTCTTCCTCGCGCCGACGAAGCCGCTCGTGGAGCAGCACGCGGCCTCCCTCCGGGACGTACTCGTCGTCGACCGGATCGCCCTCTTCACGGGCGAGGCGACGTCCCCCGAGGAGCGGGAGCTCCTCTGGCGGGAGAACAAGATCGTCGTCTCGACGCCCCAGGTCATCCGGAACGACCTGCGGGCCGAACGGTTCACCCTCGAGGACGTCAGCCTGATCGTCTTCGACGAGGCCCATCGGGCCGTCGGCGACTACGCGTACGTGGACGTCGCCAGGGCGTACAAGGCGGTCCCCGGGCGGCTCGCCCTCGGGATGACGGCCTCCCCGGGCTCGAGCGCGGAGAAGATCCTCGAGGTATGCTCGAACCTCGGGATCACGGCCGTCGAGATCCGCACGGAGTACGACGCGGACGTCGTGCCCTACGTCCACGGGCTCGCGATCCAGCGGGTCGCCGTGGACGCCCCCGACGTGGCGAAGGACCTGCGGGCCCTTCTCCGGACCGTCTTCGACGAGCAGGTCGAGCGGCTCAAGAAGGCGGGCTTCCTCCAGGGTAAGCCGAGGCCCACCCTGAAGGACCTCCTCGCCGCCGGGGACGAGGCCCGGAAGGCCCTCGACGCGGGCCAGAAGGACGGCCGCCTCTACGGCGTGATCACGGCCCAGGCCATCGCGATGAAGGCGAACCACGCGATCGGGCTCGCGGAGACCCAGGGCCTCGGGGCCCTCCGGTCGTTCTTCGACCGGATCGAGGCGGATGCACGGTCCAAGGCGGACGTCCAGTTCCTCAAGCACGCGAAGGTCCAGGAGGCGATGAAGGTCGCCCGCGGGACGAGTGACGAGCACCCGAAGATCAACAAGACCCTCTGGGTCGTCCGGGAGCAGTTCCTCGCGAAGCCCGACTCCAAGATCATCGTCTTCACCCACTACCGCGACACGGCGGACCGGATGACCCAGGAGATCGCGAAGCTCCCGGGGATCCGACCCGTGCGGTTCGTCGGACAGTCGACCCGCGGGGAGGACGTCGGGCTGTCCCAGAAGGAGCAGGTCGAGATCCTCGAGAGATTCAGGCGCGGAGAGGTCAACGTGATCGTGGCCACGTCGATCGGGGAGGAGGGCCTCGACATCCCTCAGGTCGACCTCGTCGTCTTCTACGAGCCCGTGCCTTCGGAGATCCGCACGATCCAGCGACGCGGGCGGACCGGGCGGTCCGCCGCGGGCCGCGTCGTCATGCTCGTGACGAAGGACACGCGGGACGAGGCGTACCTCTACAGCGCGAGGCGGAAAGAACGGAAGATGCACCAGGAGCTCGATCGCCTCCGGCGGGAGCTCAAGCAGCGAATCCTCGTCGGGGAACCCGGCGGGGAGGCGTTCATGTCCGCGGTCCCGGAGGCGCGGCTCGAGGCCCTCCGGCAGGAGGCCGCGTCCCAGGACGAGGCCCCGGAGCCCCGGAAGCCGTCCTCGGACCGGAAGGGGCAGACGACGTTCGAGGACTACGCCTAGGCACGTTTTATACGCAGATGCGGGATGCATCCGTCGAGGCCGCGATGAACCGCTGCCCGGAGTGCGACTGGGAGCTCGAGGTCGGGGACGAGCTGTGCCCCAATTGCGGGGCGATCTTGGCGGACTACGAGGACTTCAAGGACTCCGAGGGCTTCGAGGCGTGACCCGTCAGCGGCCCAGGAGCCCCCGCGTCGCCCCGCGAAGGAACTCGCCGAAACCGCCCGTGGGGGGCGGGATCTCTCCGCGGACGACCTCTCCGGAGGCCGCGTCGATCACGAGGCCGTACGACGTCTCTCGGTACGCGTACGTCGCGAACCAGATCGGCGCGTGGAGGAACTCCGCGTCCTTCACGTCGATGGAGGTCCGCGCCTCCTCGACGACGTCGACGAGGTCCTTGAGCAGTTCCCGCTGGTGGGCCTCGACCTGCTCGCGGACGAGCCGCGCGGCCTCCTCCTCGTCCATCTCCGCGTTCATGAACCGGGAGCCGGGGACCATGCCCGCCGTGTCGAAGGGGACCTTGTGGGCGAGGGGCAGCTTGTACTCGCGGGTCGGGAACTCCCCGGACCGACGGCCGAGGATCTTCCAGAAGTAGTCCCGGACGAGGGACCCGGACCGCCGCTCGTTCGTCCCCGTCCGCGTGATCACGCCGGCGTAGGACGTCGTCGCGTCGACCTCGAACACGAAGAACGGGACGTAGACGCACTCGAGGGACGTCACCCGGGAGGCCTTTCGGAGGTCGTCGGGCTTCATCACGCCGCCGGCCATCCAGCCCGCGATCGCGGCCTCCGCCCCCGCCCGGTCGAGGCGGGCGGCGAGCATCCCGTGCCTCAGGAGGAAGGGCTTGTCCCCGCGGATCCGGGACGCGGTCCCGCAGTACGGGCACGTGACGATGACCTCGCCCGTCGCGAGGCGGAGCGGGCCCCCGCACTTGGGGCAACTGATCGAATCGACGAGCTCGGGCATGCCGTCGCAACGCTCATGGGGACCGCGGATATAGGCCTTCCCGTGGGAAGCCTCGGTGCCCTCCGCCGCGGGAGCGTGGCGACGGTCCTCCTCGTCTTCGGGTTCCTGTCCCTCCTCCTCCTGCTCATCCTCGTCGGGGTGGACTGGGTCCTCTCGACGCGGGCGTTCCCGGCCGCCCTCCCGATCGTCGTCGGCCTTGCGTTCCTCTTCCTGCTCCTCCAGTGGCTCCTGGCCCCCGCGATCGTCCGGTGGGCGATCCGCGGGCGGTCCCCCGTGACCCCGGAGTCGAACCCGTGGCTCTTCCGGACCGTCCAGGAGCTCGCGGCCCAGGCCCGCGTCCCGTTCCCGAGAATCTACATGGCGGACGACCCCACGCCGAACGCGTTCGTCTTCGGGCGGACGACGCGGTCCTCGAACCTCGTCGTCACGCGGGGGCTCCTCGAGAGGCTGAGCCAGGACGAGATCCGTGCGGTCCTCGCCCACGAGGTCGGCCATCTCCGGCACCGGGACGTGATCATCATGACGTGGGTGTCTGCGGTGCCCCTCCTCGCGTACATCCTCGCGCGGGTGGGCTTCGAGGTCCTCCGCGGATCGTCCCGCGTCCGCGTGAAGGGGAAGGGCTCCGAGGGGGTCGCCGCCGCGATCCTCGCGTCGATCCTCGTCGCCCTCGTCTCCTACCTCATCTACCTCGTGACCCAGCTCCTCGTCCTGTACCTCTCCCGCACCCGGGAGTACTACGCGGACGCGTACAGCGCGGCCGCGACGAGGGACCCCCACCTCCTCGCGTCGGCCCTGACGAAGATCGCGTACGGCCTGTCCCTCGCCCGGAAGGACGCCAACCCGTCGGGCCTCCGCGCGTTCTACATCGGGGACCCCGTCAAGGCCGCGGACGACTACCAGACCCTCCACGAGCGCATGGGCCGCTACGACATCGACCGGGACGGGCAGATCGACGCGTACGAGCTCGAGAAGGCCCTCGAGGAGGAACGGCAGAACCCCTGGCGGCGGGCGAACGAGCTCTTTCGGACCCATCCGCCCACGTACAAGAGGATCCTCATGCTCGAGCAGATGGAGGAGGAGATCAAGCGGGGCGGGCTCCCCGCGAACGTGTACGAGTTCGTCTGAGGGCCGCGCGCCGAGGCGGCGGGCCGCCTACGGCGTGAGGCGCCGCTGGGCCTTCCGGGCCGCGTCCCGCTCCTCCGTCCGGGCCATGTAGACGATCCCCACGAGGATGAGGACGACGAGGATCGATAGGATCACGAGCCAGACGAGCTTCGAGAACTCCGAGTCGTTGTTCAAGAAGAGGGAGCCATAGAAGCCGCCCGCGCCGATGAGGAAGAACGCCGCGGACGCGGAGCGCATGATCGTCCGGTCCTTCGTGGCCGCGGAGAGGAGGTAGAAGACGGCCGCGAAGATGAACGAGACGAGGCCCATCCACCACAGCTTGGAGTGGAACGCCATCGTCGTGACGAACAGGATGTAGCCGTAGATCGCGACGAGGACGACGACCGCGATGACCGCGATGCCCAGGAGCGCGAGGGAGGAGACCTTGAGGCGCGGGAGCGGGGACGGGGGCGGGGAATCCATGGTGCCGGACCTTCAGACGTCTGGATGGGGCATCCACGTATTAGTCCTTACCGCGGGAAATCCTTGGGGACCGCGGAGGGCCGGAGGCGCGCGCGCGGGACGTCGTGGCATCGAGCCCGTCCGCCCTCCGCTGGCGACGATGCGCATCCCGAGGTCGCGGATCCCGACCCGGCTCACCCTTGCGGCACGGCCTTCCCGCACTCGGGGCAGAACTTCATACCGCCGGGGACCTCGTGCCCGTCCGGGCATTTGAGGACCTGAGGCGCGCCGCACTCCCCGCAGAACTTCAGGCCCGGAGGCACCGGCTTGCCGCACTTGATGCAGGGCTTCGTGCCCGTGGCGAGGGTCGTGTCCGCCCCGCAGCTTCCGCAGAACTTCATCGTCACGGGGTTCTGCTGGCCGCACTTCGGACACTGCCGGGTGTTCTGGCCCTGGGTGCCGGGGGCCATCATCCCGGGCATCTGGGAGCCCATCGCGTACCCCATGCCGATCCCCGCGCCGAGGCCCACCCCGACGCCCGCGGCGCCGGAGGGGTTCGCCGCGGCCGTCTTGAGGGCGTCCGCTGCGGCGAACTGCTGGTACGCGGCCGTGTTCGCGCGCCCGAGGACCCTCGCGGAGGCCATCTTCTCGAGGGCCTCCTTGACGCTCTCGGGGAGCGGGATGTTGAGGCCCGCCATCTGGACGATCTCGACGCCCAGGTTGAGGAAGTGGGGCTTCGAGTTCGCGAGGACGGCCTGCTCCATGTCGTTCAGGCTCGCCGCGAGCCCCGTGACCTTGAGGCCCTGGGCCTTCATCTTGCCCATCGTCACGTTGAGCTGTTTCATGAGCTCGTCCTTGATCCGGTCCTCGATCTCCGCGGAGGTCGTCGAGCCGAACGTCCCGACGAACTGGTTGATGAAGATCTCGGGGTCCTTGATCCGGTACCGGAACTCCCCGAAGGCCCGCAGCTGGATCATGTCGAAGTCGGGGTCCTCGAACAGGAACGGCTCCTTCGAGCCGAACTTCCCGTCGAAGATCCGCTTCTGGAGGTAGAAGACCTCCGCCTGCTGGACGACGCCGGACAGGGCCTGGATGAGCTTCCCGAGGATCGGCGCGTTCTGGGACGTCAGGGCGTACCGGTCGGGCCGGTCGAGGTACGCGAGGACCTTACCGTCCCGATAGAAGACGGCGATCTCGTCCTCCCGGACGACGATGTTGTCGTTCATCCGGATGTTCCGCGGGACCTTCCACATGATGTTCCCGCGCTTGTACTGGTCATCCCAGGCGATCGTCATCGCCCCGATGATGCCTTCCTGTCGCCCCGCCGTCGCGTCCGTCCGCCGTCCGCCGCCGAAGAAGAATGCTGTCGGGATCATGTGCTCACCTCACCTGGGTCCCCGTGACCGCTTCCATCCGAAGGTTCCACGCGCCCTCGAACGCCTTGACCGCCTCGTTGAACGCCCGCAGGGACGCGTCGAAGCTCTTGTTGTCGCCCGCGTCCCGGACCATCGGCACGACGGCCGCGGCCCGGTCGAGGGCCTCGAACATGGCCCAGTCGTACTCGTAGAGCTTGTCGAGCTCCGTCTCCTCGATCCGGATCGTCGCGCTGATCCCGGAGTATCCGCCCTCCGCGTGGCGGATCTTCCCCTCGAGGCCCTGGAGGGTGAAGATGGAGTTCCCGATCGACTGGAGCCCCTGGTACTTCCCGTCCATGGACATCTGGTCCCGGATCCCCTCGAGGTCCCCGCGGACCGCCTTGATCCGGTCGGAGAGCTGGATCCGCAGGATGTTGTCCGCGGCGCGGATGTCCTCCCGCCGGCGGTACCCCGCGTATCCGGGGATGATCAGCTGCAGCTTCTTCAGGAGGCCGCGGTCGGCCTCGACTCGCTCGCGGACGTCTGGCATGGTTCATGTCTCCGGGCAACGGCGCATGGGGGTTCCGACGTATTTAGCCGTTCTCGTGGGATTGATGGTAGGCGCGTGAGTATTTAGGGATGCGTGAGGGATTCCGCGGGGTTCCTCGGATCACCACAGGGCGAACGCGGGCCGCTCCCCGTCCATGACCTTCGAGCCGTGCCCGTCGATGAGGATGTACATGCTCTTCCCCTTGTGGGCGTACTCCATGAACCAGACGGGGGCGTGGAGGAGCTCGCCGTCGGACGTCGTCGGGTAGACCTGGATCGACTCGAGGGTGTCGACGCGCTTCTTCGCCTCCTTCTCCGCGAACTTGTGGGCGAGGGCGGCCGCCTGCTGCTTCCCTTCCGCCTCGGAGATGTCCCCCGACATGACCTCGAGGCCGCCCGCCTTACGCTTGTCGAAGCCCATCTTGTTCTGGATCTGGAACTGGAAGCCGTCGTCGGGCTGGAACTTCGTGTATCCGCGGACCGCGACGATGGGGATGTTGAACTGGAGCTGGATCCGGTCCCGGACGCGGATGACCTGGGGCTGGGCGGGGGCCGCCGTCGCCCGGCCGCGCTGCTGCTGGGCGCGGTTCGCGGCCGCGAGGACGTTGAGCGCGAAGACGGCGGCGCCCGCGGCCTTCTGGGCGCCCGTGTCGCCGTGGACGGCCATCCCCGCCCCCGTCCCTCGGGTCCCCTGGAAGTCCGCGACGACGGACGTCGGGATGATCCAGTACGGGACGTACTTCATCGTGACCTGTCCGAGCTCCGAGCGCTCCGCGACCTTCCGGCGGAAGACGCCCTTGTTGAGCCACTCCCCGCCGAGCTGGAGGGCCTGGTCGTTCTGGATCCGGTTGTCGAGCATGAAGTGCTTCTGGAACAGCTGCGCGCCTGCCGCGCCCATCGTGGTCACGGCGCCGCAGTACTCGCACACGACGACGGCCATCCCCTGGGCGGGGTTCATCGGCGCGCCGCACGAGGTGCACTTCGAGTGCTGGGGCACGGGGGGCGGCGGGGTCGTGGGGGCCGCAGGCCCGGGCGCGTAGCCCGGCGCGGGGCCGGGGACTCCGGGCATGCCCGGGACTCCGGGGGCCACGGGGGCGCCGCCCGCGGGCGCCGCCACGACGCCCTGGCGTCCGCCGCAGAAGTTGCAAAACACGACTCCATCAGGGATCTGTTTCCCGCACTGTTGGCAGAACAGGGAGAGGCCTCCTGGAATTTCGAGCCGAATGGTCGCCGGGAGATACTTAAGGGTTGTTCTTCGAGTCTCGCAGGTGAGACACTTCCCCCCAGGGGTGGGTGGGGCCGCTGATTCTGACGGCGCGCCCTTGAAGTACGTCCTCCGGCGTCGCGCGTCCGATGGCGCCGGCCGCGTCCCAGGCGTCCGCCTCGATCTGGAAGATGGACCCCATCGCGTACTTCGCGATCGGAGGGTTCTTCCTGTTCTTCGGCCTCTTCTTCGGCGTGTTCTTCCTGGGAACGCTCGGGCAGGTCGACTTCCTCGCTTGGATGTGCCTCCCGCCGACGATCGTGCCGGGCTCCATCGCCCTCGCGTACGGCGTCGTCGCCTGGCGGCGGGAGCACGCCCTTCTCGCGTTCGCGGACTGGGCGAAGTCCCAACGACGGATCAAGATGGACCTCATGGCCCAGCGGATCGGGCGCACGCGGTTCGACGCGGAACGCCTGCTCGGCGAGGCCATCGACCGAAAGCTCGTGAACGGGGTCATCGACCGCGCTTCCGACGAGTTCGTGAACCTCGACCACGCGGGCCAACAGCTCTTCGCGGGGAAGTGCCCGAACTGCGGGGGCGAGTTCTCCGTGTGGTACTTCCCCGAGGAGCGGTTCAAGTGCCCGTACTGCGAGTACGCGGTGGGCGATGCGACGTGAGTCGCCGCAGAATGCACCCGGCATGCGGACTTGATATACTCACCCGACAATTCTGCAGCCTGACACGATGTCCTCGACGTGGTGGAGAGCCAGGGACTCGGTCTATCTGAGTCTGGGCGCAGTCCTCCTGGTCCTGTTCGGACTCGGCGTTGCATCAGGGGTGTCGTACTACTTCGGATACCCCCGTCTCGACCCCGGATTCCTCGGAATCATCACGGCCTTCTGCGTCCCCACGGCCCTCGTGCCAGGCGTCGTGTTCATCCTCCTCGGTCTCCGGGCACGCCGGCGAGAGCGGGACCTCGTCGAGTTCGCGGCCTGGGTCAAGACGTACCGTCGTATATCCCTCCAGAACCTCGGAGGGAAGCTCGGAAGATCCGCCTTTGAAGCTGAGAAGCTCCTGGTCGAAGCGGTCGATCGCGGATTCGTCAAGGGATTCATCGACCGGACGAGCGAGGAATTCGTCCTCCAGGAAGCCGTCGGGGAGGAGCTGTTCATCGAAAGTTGCCCAAGATGTCGCGGCAACATCCGGCAACGATACTTCCGGGGCGAAACTATCGTGTGCCCGTACTGCAGCGCGGTCATTGCTCAGAAGCAGCCGACGAATCCGCGCTGACTGCCCGTCGGCTCCAGCGACAGGAGGAAGCGTGGCTCTGGGAGGTCGCCACCCTTATATAGCACATGCAAATTAGGACGCACTCCACCCTACGAGGCACAAGTTTGGCACGGGGATTGTTCGCGGCTCGCAAGCTCAGGGACGTGCGCCAGACCCGGCGCTGGTCCGACCGGTACTACAAGCGCCGCGTGCAGCACCTCAAGGAGAAGTCGGACCCCCTCGAGGGGGCCGCGCAGGGCCGCGGGATCGTCCTCGAGAAGGTCGCGATCGAGGCGAAGCAGCCGAACTCGGCCCTCCGGAAGTGCGTGAAGGTCCAGCTCATCAAGAACGGGCGGCAGATCACGGCCTTCGCGGTCGGGGACGGCGCGATCAACTTCATCGACGAGCACGACGAGGTCCTCGTCGAGGGGATCGGCGGACGCATGGGCCGGTCCTACGGGGACATCCCCGGCGTGCGGTACAAGGTCATCAAGGTGAACAACGTCTCCCTCGACGAGCTCGTCCGCGGGCGGAAGGAGAAGCCGGTGAGGTAGTCGGATGGAGCCGGACCCGAAGCCCGAGAGCCCCGAGGAGCCCGCGCCGCCGGCGCCCGAGCCGACGGCCCCGGAGGTCCCGCCGCCCGTCCCGGAACCCGCCGCGCTCCCCGCGGAGCCCGAGGTCCCCGCCCTCCCCGCGGAGGGTACGCCCGACGCGGCCACGGAGGCCGCGCCCGCGGAGAAGCCGAAGAAGGAGCCCCGGAAGCCGAAGAAACGGCCCGTCTACGAGATGAAGCTCTTCGAGCGATACGACCTCAAGGAGGTCGTCGTCCATGACGCGGGCCTGGCGAAGTACATCAACCTCGATCCCATCGTCATCCCCCACACGGGCGGCCGCTGGGGCGCGAAGCCCTTCGGCAAGGCCCGCACGAACATCGTCGAGCGCCTGATCAACGGGATGATGCGGACGGAGGTCTACACGGGGAAGAAGGCGAAGTCCTACCGGGTCGTTCGGTCCGCCTTCGAGATCATCGAGAAGAAGGCGGGCCGGAACCCCGTCCAGGTGCTCGTGGACGCCCTCGAGAAGTCCGCCCCGCGGGAGGAGGTCACCCGCCTCCGCTTCGGGGGGATCAGCGTGCCTCGATCCGTCGACGTCGCGCCGTCCCGCCGGCTCGACATGGCCCTCCGCTCGATCTGCCAGGGTTCGGTCCAGGCCTCGTTCAAGAACAAGAAGGCCGCCGCGGAGTGCCTCGCGGACGAGCTCCTGCTCGCGGCAAAGGGCGAGATGCAAAGCGCCGCCGTCGCGAAGAAGGAGGAGCTCGAGCGGGTCTCCGGCTCCGCGCGGTGAGCGTTCGCCCAGCCCCTGACCGAAGGTTTAATTAGGCACGGTCCTGTCGCTCTCCATCTCCGTGGATTTCCTCGCCGGGTGACACGCCATGGGACGTAAGGAAGACAACATCAAGAAGGCCCAGGCCCTGCTCCACCAGAAGGAGCGGATCCGCAACATCGGGACCGCGGCCCACATTGATCACGGGAAAACGACCCTCAGCGACTCCCTCATCGCGGGGGCGGGGATGATCTCCGAGGAGCTCGCGGGACAGCAGCTCTTCATGGACTTCGATGAACAGGAGCAGGCCCGAGGGATCACGATCAACGCGGCGATCGCGTCGATGGTCCACGACTTCGAAGGCGAGCCCTACCTGATCAACCTCATCGACACCCCGGGCCATGTGGACTTCGGGGGGGACGTCACGCGGGCCATGCGCGCGATCGACGGGGTCATCATCCTCGTCGACGCGGTCGAGGGGATCATGCCCCAGACGGAGACGGTGATCCGGCAGGCCCTCAAGGAACGCGTGAGGCCCGTCCTCTTCATCAACAAGGTGGACCGGCTCATCAACGAACTCAAGGTCACCCCGGAGCAGATGCAGCAGCGCTTCGTGAAGATCATCACGGAGGTCAACGCGCGGATCCGCAAGATGCTCCCCGACGAGATGAAGGACGAATGGTCCCTCAGCGTCGAGGCGGGGAACGTCGCGTTCGGGAGCGCGTTCCACAAGTGGGCGATCTCCGTGCCCTACATGAAACGGACGGGGATCAAGTTCGGGGACATCTACGACTACCTGCAGAAGGGGAACCAGAAGGAGCTGAGCAAGAAGGCGCCCCTCCACCACGTCGTCCTGAACATGGTCATCCGCCACCTCCCGAACCCCCTCGAGGCCCAGAAGACGCGGATCCCCGCGGTCTGGAAGGGCGACATGGGCTCCCCCGTCGGCAAGTCGATGCTCTCCGTCGACGAGAACGGCCCCGTCGCGTTCATGGTGACGAAGATCATCATCGACCCCCACGCGGGGGAGGTCGCGGCGGGCCGCCTCTTCTCCGGGAAGATCCGGAGGGGCGGGGAGCTCTGGGTCAGCGGCATGCCGAATCCCCAGCGGGTCCAGATGGTCGCGATGATCGTGGGCCCGGACCGCATCCCCGTCGACGAGATCGACGCGGGGAACGTCGTGGCCGTCGTGGGGCTCAAGGACGCGATCGCCGGGTCCACGGTGAGCGACGACAAGGAGATGCAGCCCTTCGAGAAGATCGTCCACTACTCGGACCCCGTCGTCACGGTGGCCATCGAGGCGAAGTCCACCCAGGACCTCCCGAAGCTCGTCGAGGTCCTCCGGACGATCGCGAAGGCGGACCCGAGCATCGAGGTCGAGATCAACCAGGAGACGGGGGAGCACCTCATGTCGGGCATGGGCGAGCTCCACCTCGAGATCACCCAGTACCGGATCGTCAACGACCACAAGGTCCCCATCGTCGCGAGCCCTCCGATCGTTGTCTACCGGGAGGGCGTCGGCGGGAGGGGCGGGCCCTTCGAGGGGAAGTCCCCGAACAAGCACAACCGGTTCTACATGGAGGTCGAGCCCCTCGAGCCTGCGATCGTCCAGGCGATCCACTCTGGGGAGATTCCCTCCGGGCAGCGGATCAAGGATTCCAAGGTCCTCGCGAAGAAGCTCGAGGAGCTCGGGATGGACCGCTTCGAGGCGAAGAACGTCGCGTGGATCCAGGACACGAACATGCTCATCGACGCGACGAAGGGGATCCAGTACCTCCACGAGACGATGGAGCTCATCAAGGAGGCCTACATCGAGGCGATGAACAAGGGCCCCCTCGCGGGGGAGAAGTGCATGGGGGTGAAGGTCCGCCTCGTCGACGCGAAGCTCCACGAGGACTCCGTCCACCGCGGCCCCGCCCAGGTCATCCCCGCGGCCCGGTCCTCGATCTACGGCGCGATGTGCCAGGGCGGGCGGATCCTGCTCGAGCCGATCACCAAGGTCTTCATCAACGTGCCCCAGGACGTCATGGGCTCCGCGATCGGGGACATCCAGGGCCGCCGGGGCGTGATCGAGGACATCAACCAGGAGGGCGAGCTCACGGTCATCCAGTCGAAGGCGCCCGTCGCGGAGATGTTCGGCTTCGCGACCGCGATCCGCTCCGCGACCCAGGGCCGCGTCCTCTGGTCCACGGAGAACAGCGGCTTCGAGCCCGTGCCGGCGACCCTCCTCGGGGAGGTCGTCCGCTCGATCCGCACGCGGAAGGGGCTGCAGCCCGAGCCCTACGACGAGGCCTACTACGCGTCGTGAGCCTCCGACACCGGCCCCGCGGGACGTCCGCCGGGAGGCGAGACCCTCCGTCGCGCATCGTCACGTGCGCGAATAGTTAAATACATCTGGATGATAAGGTGGCCCCTACGGGGTAGACCACATGCCCGCAAAGCCGCACCTCAACCTCGTGTTCATCGGTCACGTCGACCACGGAAAGTCGACGACCGTGGGCCGGATCCTCTTCGACACGGGGAGCATCGACCCGCACGAGCTGGAGAACCTGAAGAAGCTCGCCGAGCAGCTCGGCAAGGCCACGTTCGAGTTCGCGTTCGTCATGGACCAGGTCAAGGAGGAGCGCGAGCGCGGCCTCACGATCGACGTCGCCCACAAGCGCTTCGACACCCAGAAGTACTACTTCACGATCATCGACGCGCCGGGCCACCGGGACTTCGTGAAGAACATGATCACGGGGACGTCCCAGGCCGACGCCGCCGTGATCGTCGTGGGCGCCGCGGAGGGCGTCCAGACCCAGACGAAGGAGCACGTGTTCCTGTCGCGCACCCTCGGCGTGCCGCAGATCATCGTCGCGATCAACAAGATGGACGCGACGAAGCCCCCGTACGCGGAGGCCCGGTTCAGCGAGATCAAGGACGAGATGACGAAGCTCCTCAAGGGCATCGGGTACGCGGCGGACAAGATCCCCTTCATCCCGATCAGCGCCTACAAGGGCGACAACGTCGTGAAGGCGTCCTCGAACCTCGGCTGGCACAAGGGGAAGTCCCTCGTGGCCACCTTCGACGACCTCACGGTGCCGCCGAAGCCGACGGACAAGCCCCTCCGGCTGCCCGTCCAGGACGTCTACTCGATCACGGGCGCGGGGACCGTCCCCGTCGGCCGGATCGAGACGGGCCTCCTCAAGGCGGGGATGAAGGTCCACTTCATGCCCGCGGACAAGATCGGCGAGGTCAAGTCCATCGAGATGCACCACGAGCAGATCACCCAGGCGGAGCCCGGGGACAACGTCGGGTTCAACGTCCGGGGGGTCGAGAAGAAGGACATCCGACGCGGGGACGTCGCGGGGCCCGTCGACAACCCGCCCACGGTCGCGAAGTCCTTCACCGCGCAGATCATCGTCCTGAACCACCCGTCCGTGATCACGGTGGGTTACACGCCCGTCTTCCACGCCCACACGGCCCAGGTTGCGTGCACGTTCGAGGAGATCCAGAAGTCCCTGGATCCCAAGACGGGCGCGACGAAGCAGGAGAAGCCCGACTTCATCAAGACGGGCGACGCGGCGATCGTGAAGATCCGGCCGACGAAGCCCATGGTGATCGAGTCGTTCAAGGCGTTCCCCCAGATGGGCCGGTTCGCGATCCGCGACATGGGCCAGACCGTCGCGGCGGGTCAGGTCATCGACGTCGAGAAGCGGTGACCTCCCGTTCCCCTTTCCCCCTCCGTTTGGTGAACCATGCCCCAGAAGGCCCGCATCTCCCTCAGCGGCACCGACCCGAAGAAGGTCGACAACGTGTGCCAGCAGATCAAGCTCATCTCGGATCGCACGGGGGTCGCGATGGCCGGGCCCATCCCCCTCCCGACGAAGCGCCTCGTCGTGCCCGTGCGGAAGTCGCCCGACGGGGAGGGGAGCGAGACGTGGGACCGCTGGGAGATGCGGATCCACAAGCGGCTCATCGACCTCGACGCGGACGAGCGCGCGTTGCGCCAGCTCATGCGGATCCAAGTGCCCGACGGCGTGAACATCGAGATCGTCCTGCGGTCGTGAGCCGCCTCAGGCGCCCTTCTTGAAGAACGTGTCCCCGAGCGCGAGCAAGGCGAGCGTGTCCGCGAGGAAGAGGACGATCGCGCCCGCGTACGCGGCGTCCGGCAGCGGCGCGAAGGTGAGGAACAGGGGGCCGATCCCCGCCGCGATCGCGAGGGCCACGGGCCACGCCCACCGCTCGGACCGGGCGATCCCGACGCCCGCGAGCACCGCGACGGCGGGCGCGAGGCCGCCGAGGACGAGATGCCCCGCGAGGTCGAAGTGGGCCCACGCGACGGCGGCCATCAACGAGGCGAGGAGGGCCGCGGACACGGATGCCCAAGGGAGCCGCCGGCGGATGCCCAGGATCGCGACGACCGCGAGGAGAGCGGACCACGCGGCGACCGTCGCGGCGAGGACCTCCCGCCCCGGAGCGGATTCCCGGACGAGACGGGCCTCGACGAGGAGGAGGACGCCTCCCGCGAGGAGGGAGGCCGCGACGAACCACCGGAGGCCCCGAAGGGCGGGATCCTTCACGACCCCCCATCGCAGGGGTCGGGAAAACCCTTCGGGCGGGACGCGCGCGGGTAGGGTCGAGTAAGGAGAGTCATTGGCCAGCCCTCATGGTCCCGGGGGCGCCTCGGGATGCGGATGTCCCTCAAGGCCGTCCTGGACGAGCGGGAGATCGACCCCGTCCTCGCCGGCGTCTGCGGGATCTACTGCGGCACGTGCGAGGTGTACCGGGCCTGGGTCGCCCAGGACCGCGAGCGGCTCCTGGAGATCGCCGGCGCACGGGGCGTCCCCGTGGACCGGGTCCTCTGCACGGGCTGCCGGATGCCCGGGAACTTCTGCTTCGTCGGGGCATGCCCGATCAGATCGTGCGCAGAGTCGAAGGGGCTCGCGTTCTGCGCGGACTGCCCGGAGTTCCCGTGCGCGAAGATCGAACGCGCCGTGGAGGTGGCGCCGGGTCGGGTGGCCGTCGTGCAGAACGGCTCGCGGATCCGCGCGATCGGCTGGTACGCCTGGCTCCGGGAGCAGGATGCCCGCTGGCGGTGCCCCGCGTGCCACGCGAAGGTCGCCGCGCGGGACGCGGCGTGCCGGACCTGCGGGACGGTCCTGGGGATCCCCTGAGCGTCGATCAGGCCTGGGCCCGCTTCCGGCGCCGGACGGCGTAGTACGCGCTCCCGACCGCGATGGCCCCGAGGATCGCCATGATGAACCAGAAGTCGAGCCCCGGGAGGTCCGAGGGCCCGCCGCCGGGCGGCGTCAGCCCGCCGTAGTCGAACGCGACGCCGGCCTGCCGGACGTTCCCCGCGCGGTCCGTGGCCCTCACGAGGACGTAATGGGGACCGACGGCCACGTCCCGGAAGCGGTGCCCGGACCCGTCCGTCGCGACGATGGGCGCGGCGCCGTCGAAGATGAGCTCGACCTTCGCGAGCCCCGAGCCCGCGTCGCTCGCGGTCCAGTTCACGTCGAGGGGCCCGTAGACGACGGCCGCGCCCGTGGGGTTCGTCACACCGACGACGGGCAGGGTCGCGTCGACGGTGACCTCCTTGGAGACGTTCGCGGAGTTCCCCGCCTTGTCCACGGCGACGACCTCGACGACCCGGTCCCCCTCGGGGACGCCCGGGAACGTGTAGCCCGCCGCCGGGCCGAGGACGACCTTCGAGCCCCCGTCGAGGCTGAGCTCATACCGGTCGATCCCTGACGTCGCGTCGTAGCCGAGCCAGATGACCTGGAGGTCCCGCGCGTTCGTGATCGCCGGCGGCGCAAGGAGCTCGAGCTCGGGGGGCGTCGTGTCGACGCCGAAGGACAGGGTCTCCGCGGCGACGTTCCCGGCGAGGTCCACGGCGAGGAGGCTGATCACGTGGCCCTTCTCCGCGAGGCTCTCGAGGAGATGGCGGTCCGCATCCGGGGCGAGCTCGATCGCGGGGTTCGAGTCGACCGTGAGCCGGAGGGACGCGAGGCCCGCGCCCGACGACTCCACGGCCCAGCGGACCTCGACGTCCGTCGCGTTCACGAAGCCGTCCCGGGCGGGGGCCGTGATCGCAAGGCCCGGCGCGCTCGGGTCGTAGTGGAACGGCACGAGGACCTCGGCCGCGTTCCCCGCCCGGTCCAGGGCCCGGACGAGGGCCGCGTGGTCCCCTTCCGCCTCGAGGGGAAGCTCCACGGAGCCCTCGGGATCGGGGGAGGATCCGACGGAGGAGCCGTCGAGGGAGACCCCGACCTCCGCGATGCCCGACACGGCATCGCTCGCGACCCACGTCAGGACGTCGTCGTTCGTCCACGCTCCCGGGGTCGGGGTTGCGACGAAGATCTGGGGCGGGCGGGTGTCGAGGGTGGTCCGGGCCTTGGCCGCATCGGGTCCGTCCTCCCGCCAGTACCCCCGGTCCACGGTCACGGAGGAGAACTCATACGTCCCCTCGCCGCCCGTGAAGTACGTGTCGAAGAGGATCGTCCCGCGGCCTCCTCCCTGGGCGTCGTTCAGGGGGCTGCCGGGCCACTGGCCGCTCGGGTTCCATGGCGGCGCGTACAGGACCCAATCCTCGGACCCGGCGAGGCGGTAGGAGAGCTCCGTCCACGCGACGCCGCTCGATCCCGCGGTGCCGTTCGCCGTGTAGCGGATCTCGATGACCTGGTCCTTCGTGTACTCGGGGAGCGGGTCGAGGGACGACCCGGGCATCCGGGCCCCGCCCGCGTTCGCGACGGGCAGCCCGCCAGGGTACAAGGCCGCGGCCGCGGCGAGGTACGCGACGAGCACGGCCGCCGCCAACCCACAGGCGGCGAGCGCATTCCTCCGTCTGGACAATGGAACCCCTCTGAAGATACGAGAGCTCGAGTCCTACATAGCCCTTGTGGTGA
>Ga0209002_10000368_pt1 | contig 35551 bp, 36 predicted proteins | sample Rifsed16ft2_FD_184010 | JGI IMG/M metagenome (GOLD analysis project Ga0209002, IMG submission 184010) | Soil microbial communities from Rifle, Colorado, USA - sediment 16ft 2 (version 2) | ecosystem: Environmental > Terrestrial > Deep subsurface > Rock core/Sediment | place: Rifle, Colorado...
AAGACCGGGTCCTAGCTGCCGGGCTGCGCGGGGGACGCGGACGGGGTCTGCGGCGCGGGTTTCGGGGCGGGCGGGGGCGCGGGCGGGGCCGCACTGCGGGGGTTCGGTCGCTGCGACGCGATCATGGCGATCCGCTCGACGAGCATTCGGTATCGTGGAATCCCCACGAACTCGACGCGCCCATCGACGAGGATCGCCGGACCGAACTTCAGCTTGTACTTCTGCAAGACGGGGGCGCTCTTCTCGGCCGGAAGGATCTCGACGTTCCACTCCGGACGGTCCGCCTTGAGGCGCTCGACGACCTCTGCCACGCGCGCGTCCTGGTACCCTTGAATCGATGACACGAACGTGACGTCCGTCATGGTTTGCGTCGCCGAACCGGAGCCGCCCACATAAAGTTTGTGCGCGGGACCCGGAGGAAAGGCCTTGGAGGAGGAATTCGTTCCCCGCCGCGTGCGGGTCCTCGTCGCGTCGGAGCCGGATGAGGCGAGCCGCAACCAGCGTGCGGCGCTCCTCGACCTCGCATCGTGGTCGGAGGAAGACGCGTTCGCCAGGAGCCCCGCGTGGCGTCTCCGCGAGGTCGTCCTCGTCACGATCCCCGAGCCCCATCTCTATCGGGACCACCTGGACCGCGATCTCTCCACCGCGTACGGGGAGTCGCCCGAGCTCGTCGTCTACCTGTCGAAGCACCGATCGGAGAGCGAGATGCGAAGCCTGACGGTACATCCCATCGGGAATCCCGTCGACGCCGCGTTCGGCGGCCAGCCGGGCGTCCTCGTACCTTCCGCGGCCCGCTGGATGACCGCCGCCCTGCGCGCCCTGCGACGCGAGGCTCGCGGCCTCCCCTACGAGGTCACATTCGAGGCGACCCACCACGGGCCCTACCTCGAATCTCCGACATTCTTCATCGAGCAGGGGAGCACAGATCGGGAATGGGCCGACCGCGAGGCGTCGGCCGCGATCGCCCGCGCGCTGCTCGGCCTCGCTCCGCTCGGGGCTCCCGTCGCCGTCGGGATGGGAGGCGGGCATTACGTGCGACGGCACAGGGATCTCGCGATCGAGCGGGAGATCGCTTTCGGGCATCTCCTTCCCGCGTACGCGCTCGAGCGTGCGCCCCCGTCAATCATCGATCAGGCGGTCGAGAGGACGCAGGACGTGCGACTCGCGTACGTGCACCGGAAGACCTTGGGCAAAGCCCTCGTCCGGACGATCGAGGAGCGGCTTGCCTCCCTGGGCGTCCGCGTCGTGCGGGAGGCGGACCTTCCTCTGGAACGAGGGGCCGAAACTTCATAAAGGGCCAGCCAATATCAACCGCCCCGGGAGGGGCCTCGTGCTCAAGGAGTGTCGTTCTCATGGGTACTATCGGGAGGAATTCTGCCCGCACTGCGGCAGCGAGGGGAAGTTCCTCCTGAACGACGAGGAGGTCGAGATCCTCGGCCGGACGATGGCGGGTGTCTTGCGGCACTTCCCGCAGCGCTACGGGCTCGAGATGGACGAGCACGGCTGGGTCGATCTCCGGGACTTCCTGACGGCGGTGCAGATCCGAAACCGCCGCTTCCGCTTCGTGCGGCAGCATCACGTCGTGGGGCTCATCGAGACGGACCCGAAGGGCCGGTACCAGTTCGAGGACGGGAAGATGCGAGCGACGTACGGACACTCCCTCGACGTCGACCTCGATCTCCCGACGGAAGGGATCCCGGACATCCTGTTCTATCCGACGACGGGGGAAGAGAGCCATGTCCTGCTGGAGGCAGGCTTGCGTCCCTCGGACCGGAAGATGGTGCACCTCAGTGCGACGTACGAAGCCGCTCTCGAGGCGGGCCGCGTACGAATCCAGCAGCCTCTCATCCTCGAAATCGACGCGAAGTCCGCGCGCACGTCCGGCGTGGTGATTCACAAGGCGGGCAAGACGGTCTACACGACGAAGGAAGTGCCCGGAGAGTTCCTGCGGCCCTCGCAGCGCGTGGAAGAAGAACTGCCACCCGAGACCCCGGCGGATTCGCCGGAGTGACGCCCGCAAGTTCCTTCGGACCGCGAGGTCCTGCGTGCGATGTCTGTGGCTGCGTATTTCCGCGGCCTCCCCTGGAAATCCGGTGACAGTTTTGGCGCCAATACGCTTATGAGGGCCTGTCCGATATCGTCGGCTCCGGACGGGTGATTATGCCAACCGCTTTCGACATGATCGGCCACAATGCGGCCTTGCAGGAGCACTGGATCCGTCGGTTCTTCGCGTTCGTGATCGACGTGATCATCATCGCGGTCGTCGCGCTGTTCATTGCCATTCCGCTCGCGCTCTTTGCGGCCGCATGGTGGGTCCCGAGCCTCGCAGGCGGCCTGATCTGGTTCGTCTATTCGATGTTCCTGGAGCTCATCCTCGGCGCGACCATCGGGAAGAAGCTCCTTTCCCTTCGCGTCGTCGCGATCGACGGGAACATGGACATCATGCACGCGATCATCCGGAACATCACGAAGATCTTTCCGGTCTTCGTCCTGCTGGATCTGCTCGTCGGGGCTGCCACTCAGGGGGACCCGAGGCAGCGCTACATGGACCGGATCGCCCGGACGACCGTCACCCGCGTCGACCAGGGCGCCTATATGGAAGAGCAGTTCCGGATGATGCAGCATGCCCCGCCCTATCCCATGACACCGTCGGGCACGTACCCCGGAGCGCCACCCCCGAGCCAGTCCCCGCCCCCGCCCCAGGCCGGCGCCGGACAGGCCGCCGCGGCCGGTGGATGGCCCGGACAGGCGCCCACCCCCGCCACGTGGCCTCAGCACCAGTGGGATGAGCAGGGGCGGCTCGTGCGGGAGATGAAGTTCTGCACGGCCTGCGGCGGGCAGCTCGTCGCCCGCGGCGACGGCAAGCTCACGTGCGTGCGGTGCGGCGCGGTGTACTGATCAACCGAGCCCGCGCGGGAACCATAGGACGTTGAACACGATCATCACGAAGTAGCTCGACGTCAACACGACGCCCGCTCGCGATGTGATGCGCCACCCGCCGAGCATGAGGGCGAGGAGCAGGAACGACGAGAGGACCATCGCTCCGACGACGGGGAGGCACTCGAATCGCTTCGCGACTAGGTGACGAGTTCCGCGAGGCGACCCGTTTCGATCCCACGGCGAATCTCCACCGCGAGGCGCCGTCCCGTGCTCATCGGTCGGCGCCAGAGACTGTTCCCGTAGGGATGGCCGATGGAGACGTGCACGTTCGTGCCTCCGCCGATCCGCGGCGCGACATCGTACACCCAGAACTTCAGATCCTTGTCAACGGCGGTCTGCAGCGTGAAGGGACCGAGGATCCCGGGCGGGAAGAACTCCTGCGTGGCCCTCACGTACTTCTCCGCGATGTCGAAGACGTCCTTCAGGCTCGACTCCCGCAAGGTCGCGCTGTTGTGTCCCACGACGACATACTCGGGAATCCGCTGGGCCTCCGTCAGGCTGAGCTGCTGGTCCGCGGGGAGGCGGACGTGGCCGTCCAAGGAGGTCTCGAAACGCCAATCGATTCCGAGGAGCTCGAGCCTCTCCCCGCGATCCTCGATGGGCGAGTAGAAGAAATCGAAATTGAAGATGGGTCCGATGATATACCGTTCAATCCGCGCTGCTGCGAGGTCAGCCTTCGAGATCACTCCCTGCCGCAGGAGGGACTCGGATTTCTCCCGGTACTCGTTGTAACTCGCTGCCGTGAAGAACCCGCGCTCCAGCTTCTTGACCCTGTGATGGAGTTTGACGATCACGAGGCCGTCGATGTCCTTCGGGTCAGCGATCTTCTCCGGCGCGGGGAGCCCCGCCTTTTCGAGGATCCAGTAGTAGCTGCGCTCCTCCTCTCGTTCCTCCGTCCGCAGGAGGTTGCGACTTCCCAGGAGGGGCACCCGGAATCGCTCCTCGATCTCCGTGAGGTCGCAATACGACGTGAAGGAGCGATTCGGGACGAAGACCGCACTCTGCGCTCGCAGGTGGTCCTGGACCTTCTCCGTGAGAACGTCCCGGAATCTTGGGAGGACGATCGCATCGTCCACGGATCCCCGAGTCGCACGGCCCTCGGGATCGCGGATCGCGCGAAAGTAGCGCGCGTAGGGAGCCTCGCGGCCCCTCTCGCATACGGCGATCGTGCGAAAACCCTCCTCGACCGCACCGTCGCACACGTCGAGGGCGGAGTGCGAGCCGATCGTCGCGACGCGGATCTTCGAGGAATCGTACGCCTCGAGGACCTTGACGATCGCCTCCCGTTCGATCATGTGCCCGCCGTGGCGGGCCGGATGGTCCCGTCGTGATTAATCCTTTGGCCCCGGGCCTGAGCAACGTCTTTATCGACCGAGTCGGTTCGCCGCAGTGCATGGAGGCGCGCGCGGTCAAGTGGTGGGGCTGGGGCTGGGAGGAACGCACCCTGCCCGTCGAGAGCCGCCCGGCGCTCTGGGAATTCCTGAGGAGGAGGCTCGACCTGGACCCCGCGCGCGTGAGGCGTCCCGTCCCGATGGACCAGATTCTGCCGCAGCCGTGCCTCGTCTCCCCCGATGAGATCGCGGAGCTCCGGCGGATTGTCGGGGAGGAGAACGTCAGCGGGGACGACTACGACCGGATCACGCACGCGGCGGGAAAAGGGTACAGGGACCTCGTGCGGCTGCGATCCGGAAGGATCGAGCGGGTCCCCGACCTCGTCGTCTTTCCGGAGGACGAGGATTCGGTCCGTCGACTTCTCGAGTTCGCCCGGCGCCGCGTCTACGCGGTCGTACCGTTCGGCGGCGGGACCGGCGTCGTGGGCGGGACCGACACCCCGGAGGGTTTCGCCGCGACGATCGCCCTCGACACGCGGCGCATGCGGTCCGTCCTCGACATCGACGCGGCCTCGGGCCTCGTGACCGCCCAGGCCGGGATCCGCGGGCCGCAGCTCGAAGAGGCCCTGGAGGGTCGCGGCCTCACGCTCGGACACTTCCCGCAATCCTGGGAATTCTCGACCCTGGGCGGCTGGATCGCGACCCGCGCCGTCGGAGGCCTCTCGAATCGCTACGGGCGGATCGAGGACCTCGTCGTCGGCGTGAGGCTCGTGACCCCGACCCGCACGATCGACCTGAGCCCCCTCCCCGGCCGGTCCCATGGGCCCGACCTGCGGGAACTCGTCCTCGGATCCGAGGGGACCTTGGGGGTCATCACGCAGGCGACCTTGCGGGCCCATCCACGCCCGACGGCCCGGCGCTTCGCGTCCCGCCTGTTCCGCTCGTTCCTCGAAGGCATGGCGGTCCTCCGCGCGATGGCCCGCGACATGGCCTTGCCCGACATGGCGTACCTGAGCGACGAGGAGGAGACCCGCTTCGCCGCCGCGAATGCAGGCCTGGCTCCCGGCGGGGGCGGTCCGATCCGGCGCAGGCTCGAGGGCGGCAGCCTCCTCCTCATGGGGTTCGAAGGGACCCGGGCCGATGTCGGATTCCGGCGCCGGGCCGCGGTCCGCTACGCGCGGGGATCCCTGAACCTCGGGTCCCGCCCAGCCGAGCGCTGGTACGCGGAACGATTCGAGCTACCCTACCTCCGGGACTCCCTTCTCGATCACGGCGTCCTCGTCGACACGGTCGAGACGGCGGCTTCATGGTCCTCCCTCGTCGCCGTCTACGAGGCGGGGAGGAAGGCGCTCCAGGAAGCCCTCTGGAAGGACGGCAGCCCGGGCCTCGTCCTGTGCCACGTCTCCCACGTCTACGCCGACGGCGCCTCCCTGTACTACACGTTCCTCACACGCCAGCGCGACCGGGAGGAGATCGCGCAGTGGGAGGCGATCAAGGCCGCCGTGACCCGCGCTTTCATCGAATCCGGAGGCGCGCTGAGCCACCACCACGGGATCGGCGTGGACCACGCCCCTTACCTGCCGCGCGTGATCGGCGAAGACGGGATCGTCGTCCTGCGGGCCCTCAAGCGGGAGCTGGACCCGGAGGGGATCATGAACCCCGGGAAGCTCGTGGCGGTGCCGCCATGAGCGAGGAGTTCTCCTTCCGCACGCGGGAGGCGAACCTCGAGCGGATGGAGAGGGAGACGTTCGACGTCCTCGTCGTGGGCGGGGGGATCGTCGGCGCGGGGATCGCAAGGGACGCGGCCTCCCGCGGCTTGACGACAGCCCTCGTCGAGCGGGGCGACTTCGCGAGCGGCACGAGCGGGAAGACCTCGCGGCTCATCCACGGAGGCCTGCGGTACCTGCGGAACTTCCGGCTCGGGCTCGTCCGGCAGGCCGTCCGGGAGCGGGACCTCCTCGTCACCCGCGCGCCCGCCCTCGTCCACCCGTTGCCGTTCGTCCTTCCGGCGTACAAAGATCGAGGGCCCTCCCGACGTCTTCTGCGGTTCGGCCTTTTCCTCTACGACTTCCTGTCGAGGGACAAGATCCTCCCGCGCCGCGTCTGGCTTCGGCCCGAGGAGGCCGTGGCCCGAGAGCCGAGACTTGCCACCGGCGGTCTGGCGGGTGCCGCGATCTATTATGACGCCTGGGCGGACGACGCCCGTCTCGTCCTCGCGGTCGTGCGAGACGCATCCCGGGCCGGCGCCGTCGTCGCGAACCATGCGGAGGTCTCGACCCTCGTGCGGGACGGGGGCCGGGTTTCCGGGGCGGACGTCCGGGATCGCCTCGCGGATCGAGGGATCCACGTCCGGGCGTCCATCGTCGTGAACGCGACGGGCGTGTGGCTCGACCGTCTGCGTGCGCCGCGCGAAAAACCGACGTTGCGCCCCACGAAGGGAATTCACATCTTCCTCCCGAGGGCGAAGGTGGGGAACCGCCAGGCCCTCGCCCTGACGGCCCCGCGGGACGGCCGCGTGGTCTTCGTCCTCCCGTGGGGCGGCCTCACGCTCGTCGGGACGACAGACACGGACTTCCGTGGCGATCCGGACGAGGTACTCCCGGATGCCGACGACGTGGGCTATCTTCTCGAGGCGGTGAACGATGCGTTCCCCGAGGCCCGGGCGGGACCGGAGGATGTCGTGAGCGCGTATGCGGGCCTCCGGCCCCTCTTGCGGCGTGGCGCGGACGTGTCCGAGTCGGAGGTGTCCCGCGGGCACTCGGTCTTCGAGGATTCGGATGGCTTGATCTCCGTGGCAGGCGGAAAGCTGACGACACACCGAGCGATGGCTGCGGAGGTCGTCGATCTGGCGTGCGTACGTCTTCGACGAGGCGTGAGGGCTCGGACCGCACGGCAGGCATTCGGCCCGACCCGCGAGCCGCTCGACGCGTTCATGGGCCTCGGATTCGACGAGGAGTCCGCGCTTCATCTCCAGGGACGCCATTCGGCGACGGGGGTCCGCAGCGTCCTCGAGTTACCGGCCGCGCGGGAGCGAATCGAGGAGGGGATCCCGCACGTCTGGGCCGACGTCGAGCTGGCCCTGCGGGAGGAGATGGCGGTGACCTTGGACGACATGCTCGTGCGGCGGTTGGGCCTCTTCTACGAGGCGCCCGACCAAGGCCTGGCGGCTGCCCCCCGCGTCGCGGATCGGATGGCGGGCGCGATCGGCTGGGATCCTTCGAAGGTGGATCGCGAGGTGAGCGCCTATCGGGAACGGGTCGCCGCGCACCGCAACTTCCGGGGGCTCGATGGCCGCTGACGTCGTGTTCATCGTGAACCCGGCCTCCGCGAACGGCCGCACGCGAAGGCGGTGGCCCGGCCACGAGACGGTCTTCCGCCGCATCCTCGGAGATCGAATGGACGTCCGGATGACCCTCCGGCCTGGCCATGCCGCGGACCTCGCACGGTCGGCGGTCCAGGCAGGAACCGCGACCGTCGTAGTGGTCGGCGGCGACGGTACGCTGAACGAGGTCGCGAACGGATTCCTCGACGGCACGGGGCGTCCGTGGAACCCGGATGCGCGCCTCGCCCTCCTCTCGATCGGAACCGGAGCGGACTTCGTGAAGACGTTCCCTTCGCCGCGGCGGGTCGAGGACGTCGCGAATCGGATTGTCGTGGGCGAGAGCCGCACGATCGATGTGGGCCTCTGCGAGTTCGTCGACGCAGGAACCCCTCGGGCCCGGTATTTCGTGAATGTCGCCGAGTTCGGATCCGGCGGCGCCGTGGTGGATCGGGTCAACCGCACGACCAAGATTCTCGGGGGAAAGACGAGCTTCCTGATCGCCATCCTCCGGACCCTCCCGCGCTACGAGAACACGCTCGTGTCGTACGAAGCGGATGCGGCGCCGTCTCGGGAGATCCGGATGAACGATTTCGTCGTGGCGAACGGGCGCTACTTCGGTGGCGGCCTCATGCCGGCTCCGTCCGCAGACCTCTCGGACGGCCTCCTCGACATCGTGATCATCGGGGACATCGACTTCAAGACCGCGCGGCGGAACCTGCCGCTCCTTCGCCGAGGCGAGCATCTCTCCCTCGACGAGATCACGCACTTCCGGTGCCGCGAGTTGCGCGTGCAATCGAACGAGGAGATGATCGACTTGGACGGGGAGTTCATCGGGCGTCACCCGACCCGCTTCGCGGTCATCCCGGGCGCCCTCCCGATTATCGCGTAAGGTGGGATAGCCCCGGGCAGATTCGAACTGCCGTCGCGAGGTCTCTCCTCGGTCCTGCGGACCGATCCAGAGCCTCGAATCATTGGCCGCTAGACCACGGGGCTATGGTGTCTCCGGGTTCCAACCAAGAGGACGTATTTCGAGTTTTCCTACTTCGCGTCGTCTCGAAGGCGACGCAAGACCCACTCCTTGTCGAGGACCGCGAGGAACGGCGCGGCGCGCGGGCCTCGCTCCGTGCCGAGCAGGACGAGGTAAAGGTCTCGGAAGAATCGATTCGTTTCGACGGGCAAGCGCCCACTCTTCGTGAGGGAGACCATCGATTCCTTGATCGCCTCTTCATTCCACGCGGACGGCGCCGCGTGATCGGCGAACATCCGCAACGCGGCCCGGTCCCGGTCGTCGAGCTGGTCCCTCACGGCAGGGGTCACGTCCTCCAAGAGCCGCACGCGGTTCTCCGTGGCGTACTTCTCGACCCAGACCCGAGCCTGCTCGATCCGACGTTCGATGCGCGCCCGTTCGAAAGGAGTCGGAGGGCGCGTCAGGAGGCCCGTCTCCACCATGCGCCGCAGACACCACTCGACACGTCCCTCGTCCGGGCTGATCTGGGCCAGGAAGGCGGCGTGGCGAAACGAAAGGGCGAAGGGTTGCGTTTCCGGGAGCGGAGCAAGCTGCGCGAGGGCGTACGACCGCGCCTGGTCGTCCTCGTCGCCCTCGTGCGTCGGCGCGTAGAACGCCGCCTCGGCACGGTCGTAGTGGTCGTGGTACGAATCGACGCGGTACAGGTCCAGCACGATCCGTCGGGAGATCGGGTTGAAGGCGTAGATGTAGCGGAGGACCTCCGGGTCCCCGACGTCGATCCACTGCTTCGGCGTGAAGCCGAGGAAGTCGGACGAGCCCATGTCCCCGAGATCCTTCCCTCGGTCCGCGATTCCCACCCACTCGTACGGGATACCCATCGGCGGCCGGAAGTGCATGATCGTCTCCGCAATCTCCTTGCAGGAATCCCGCGAGCCGCCCGGCGTCGCGTGGTCCTTCCCGAACGGTTCGATGTCGACGCGGTACACTTTCCAGAGGGCGGGCCATTCGAGCCGCCAGTTCAACTTGCCCTTCTCGATCGAGGAGCGGCCGTCGTGGCCGCAGCGCTCGCACCGATACGCGGCCTTCGTGCCTTCGATCGCCGTCGTCGCGGCTCCGATCCTGGCGCAGGCCTCGCAGTACGCCTCGAACGGGATCCATCCGAGCGGATACGGGTGTCGCTCCCGGTACCGGTTCACGACCGCGCGGACCTCCTCGCTCCGAGCCGCGAGGTCCCGCACAATCGCCTGCATCTCCGGGTTGCGGTACGCCTCCGTCGTCGTGACGATCCGGACCCGCGGGGCGAATCGATCGAGGACCCCGCCGAAGTCCTCCCAGTAGTGGTCCACCCAGTTCCCGTGGCATCCGAGGGGATCTGGGACGTCGATGAGCCTCCGGCCCGCGTACTTGCGGCCCTCCTCTCCGGAGAACTGGCGGACCTGGGTCTCCTTCGCCTTCCACTCGTCCTGCGTGTACAGCACGAGGCTCTGCAGGGCCTGCCGTCCGTCTTCGGAGAGGCTGCGGGTCAGGAATTGGGAAAGGGTGATCTCTCCGCGCAAACGGCCGACGTGTTGGAGGCCGCTGACGCTCAGTCCCGCGTTCACGACGAGATCCCGCTTGTCGCCCACGATGGCTTTCGCCTCGATCAGGAGGTCGTCGTACCAATGCGTCAGGGCCGTCCCCGCGCCGCACAAGAGACGCGGAACCTAAAGCTTTGTGCGCGTCCGTCTCGCTCAGATGGAACGCGCCCGGATCAACGCGCGGAGCGGGACCCCGGCGAGCTCGTCGTGTCCCGTCTTGTTCACGAGCACGACGGCGAGGACCGCCGTCCCGCCGGCCTCGTGCGCATCGGAGATCGCGGCCTTGATCGTCTCCCCCGTCGACACGACGTCATCCACGACGATGACCTTCTTCCCCTGCGGCGCGGCATAGTTCGAGGAAAATGCGCCGCCCTTCCCGTGCCGCTCTTGGCTCGGGCGATAGATGATCAGTTCCTTGCCGAGCTCCTCGCTCATGAGCGCGGCGAGTGGGATCCCGTTGATCGCGATGCCGAGGATCGAATCGGCGTCCATCTGCCGCTTCTCCATCTCTTCGAGCGCAATGTCCGACATCGCGGCCGCCACGAATCCGATCCGATTCCCATAGACGCCGAGGGACCGCCAGCCGATCTTCACGTCCTTTGGCGGCTCGCCTCCCCGCACGCCCCGCGTGAGGAGCCACGTGACGGTCTCCGTGGACAAGTGCAGCTCGTCCGCGATCTCCCGCTCGGACAGGCCCTTCTCCTTGTACTCGAGGGCCTTCTTCGCGATCGCGTTCACGTCCTTCATGCCCTTCTCGCTCTCCGGCGCGCGCGATGCGGCGCGGTTCATATTAAGGTATCGACCTTCTCCCTGACCTAGGGATCGGAGGATGCGGATTCCGATGGGAATCGCACGTAGGAAACGCTTAAGTCGTCGAGAGTTCCGTGATGACCCCGATGGCCCGCGATTCCTCCACGCTCATCCTCCTCGTGGCCGCGGTGGCGATCGCCCTGGTCGGCGTGGGAGCCGCCGCTTCCAGCATCGCGACGCATCGATCCTTCGGCGGGATGATGGGCGGGGGCATGATGGGTTCGAACGCGACCCTCACGGATCCGGGTCCCGGCGGTCTCGAGTGGGGCATCCTCGCCGCATCTGCGGTCCTCTTTCTGGGGGCCGTGGCGATCCTTTACCGCACGCGATTGACGGCCCCGGACGTCCGCGCCGTCGGGTCGAGTGTCAGGACGAGTGACGAAGTTCATCCGCCTACGCCGGTCCCCGAGTCCGACCGTGAGGAAGCCGTCCCCGAGCGGAGCCTCATGCGCCTCCTCGATGAGGACGAGCGGCGGATGTACCTCGAGGTACGCGATCATGGCGGGGAGATGCTCCAGCGGGACCTCGTGGCCCTCGGGACGTTCTCCAAGGCGAAAGTCACCCGGGTCCTGGATCGCCTCGAACGGAAGGGTCTCGTGGTCCGGGAGCGGCACGGCATGACGAACCGCGTGCGGATCGTCAACCGTGCGGGGAAGTAACGCGGTCGTTTCGCGTTTCTGAAACGCGTTTCATCGGATTTCACGATGGTCTCAATGGCCGTTTCAGCCCATGGAGACGCCAGGAGGTGACACATGACGACGGGTGTGCTCGCAGGCCTCGCGGTCCTTGCGGTCCTCGGTGTCGGGGTCGTCGGCGCCTCGACCCTGATGGCCCCCACCGCCGGGATGCAGGACGGCATGGGCGGCGGGATGATGGGCGGCGGTACCGGAGGCATGCAGCACGGCGGAATGATGGGAGACGGAACGTGCGACTGCCAGACGAACTGCCAGAACCACGACTACCACCACAACTATGCCTGGAACTACAGCAACGGCACGTAGGCCCTGTCATCGGGGCGGCCCCCGCCGCCCCGCCCTTTCTCAGACACCTTTCTTCGCGAGGGCGCGGAGTTCCTTCATCTTGTACGCGAAGATCTCGTTGATGTACTTCATCGGCAGGGAACCGGCGTAGAGGATCGTGTCGTGGAAGAACCGGTCCGAGAACTGCCGGCCGAGGCCCTTCTTGACGTCCTTCCGCAACCCCAGGATCATGTGCTTCCCGAGGAGGTAGGAGAGCTGATAGCCCGGGGTATAGGTGTACCGCTTCACCTCGGCGACAGCGCCCGGTCGCTCCATGCCCGTCTCCTTCGCGAGGAAGTCCACCGCCTGGTCGAAGGTCATCTTGCCCGTGTGCAGGTCCACGTCGATCAGGATCCGGCATGCACGCCAGACCTGGTCCGTCATCTGCGCGAACCGCGTGGCCGCGTCCGCGGCGAAGCCCGCTTCCTTCATCATGTCCTCGCAGTAGTGAGCCCAGCCTTCGATCGTCTCGACGGCCCACGACAGGATGCGCGCAGTCGAGGGATTCAGGTTCGCGCACGTGAGCTGGAGATGATGTCCCGGATACCCTTCGTGAACCGTCGTGTTCCTCGTGAACGCGTAGGCATGCTCGCGGAGCATCTCGGGCTTGTCCTCGACCGGGGTGACCATGTAGAAACCTTGCTGTCTCGCATCGAACTTCGCGGGCGCGTAATACGCTGCGAAGGGGATCACATGCCTCGCGAAACTCGGCGTCTCGATGACCTGGAGTTCCTCGTTCGGCGGCATGGTCGCGAGGTGATGCTCGACGACGAACCGCCTCGAATCCGCCATGGCGCTCGTCGTATACGCGAGGGCGTCTTCGAACCGCGCTGGATGGTCGCCCTTCACGACCTCCTTCGCCTCCGCAACCGTGGCCCCCCTCTTGATGGAGTCCGCGAGCCGCGCAAGCTCCTTCCGGCTCTGGGCGAGGTATCGCTTCCCGACCGCGTAGATCTCCTCGACCGTCCGTCCGAGTTCCCGCAACCGGACGAGCTTCCGGAACTTCGCCGCACCGATCCCGACGCGAGTCCTCGACTTCGGCAAGAGATCCGATTCGATCCACCTCGCATACGCACCGACCGCCTCGGTGGCCTTCGCCGAGGCTTCCTCGAGCCGCGCCTGGTCCGCCGCCGGGAGAACGCCCGCTCCCGCCTTCTGGATGATCTGGAACAGCCCGGGCGTGCGCTCCGCGGATTCCTTGCCGATCTCGCACCAGATCTTCACGGGAGCGCGGATCCGGGACTTCGCCTCCCGGATGTACCGCGGTCCCCCCTCGAGGCGTCCCGTGATCCCTTCGAGCCGCTTCGCGAGCGGAGCGAACTCCCGGACGAAGGAAATGAAGAGGGCCTCCGCGACCGTCGATGCGGCGCCGGGCATACCCTCCCAGATCCGGAGTTCGTCCAGCTCAAAAGCCGACGTCTGGAGAGCATTCCGCAGGACCCCGTGGTCCACCTTCTTGCTCGGCGAGAGGGCCTTCCGTTCGATGTCCTCGAGGCGCCCGAGGAACTTCCTCGTCTTCGCGAGCTCCTCCATCTGCGCCGCATGCGTTCCCTTCGGGAGGAGGTGGTCGTACGTGTGGATCCCGACGAACGTCCCGAAGACCGGGTTCCACTCCACGGACCAGTCGAAGATCTCCTTCGCGAGGGCGTCGAGGCGGGCGTCGGACATGCGGCCCGCATCTCCGTTCCGACTAAAGGGTTAACGTATGTTCACACGGGCACGCGGCGACCGCTCTTGTCCCGCCGATACCGGCCGAAGTCCTCGATCCTGGCAAGCTGGTCCCCCGTGAAGATCGAGCCATCGAGGCAGACGAGCTGCCCGTCGAAGGCGCAGGCGTCGCAGATTCCGATTCCGCACTTCATGTAGCGCTCCAGGGCGGCCTGCACGGGCAGGTCCCTTTTCGTCGCAGCGTCCACCACTGCCTTCATCATCCGTTCGGGCCCGCACGTGAGGACCTGGTCGAACTTCTCCCGGTCCATGAGTTTCTCCGCGAGGGCCGGCACGAATCCGTGGAACCCCCGGGAGCCGTCGTCCGTGGCCACGTGGGCCTCGCCGCTCGCATTCGCCCGGTCGACGAACAAGAGGTCCTCCGCGGTCCGCGCGCCGATTGCGGTCGTGACGTGGGCCCCCTGTTGCGCGAAGGCTTCGACGGCCGCGATGACCGAAGCCATGCCGGATCCCCCCGCGACGGCCAGCACGTTCTCGCCCGCAAGGCGGAACGCGTTCCCGTAGGGCCCGCGAATCCCAACCCGGTGGCCGGGAAGGAAGTCCGCGAACGCGTGGGTCGCGTCTCCGTAGTCGCGGACCGTGATTCCCTTCACCGGCCCGAGATAGGAGAAAGCCATCGGGAGCTCATCGTGGCGCGGGATCCAGACCATCACGAATTGACCCGGCAGGCCTCCGATGTCCGCCCGGAAACGGTACGTGACCGTGTCGCGCGTCTCCCGCACGACCTCGAGGAGCGGGACGACCTGGAGCCTACCCATGGGCCACCCCGATCGCCTCCCGCACGGACTTCAGGCCGATCTCCTCGAGGACCGATGCGATCTCCTTCGTGACTTCGTTGAAGACTCCGAGGCCCTTCGGGATGATCGCCGTTCCGATCTGCACGGCGCGGGCTCCGGCCATGATGTACTCCAGGGCGTCCCGGCCCGACCCGACGCCCCCGACCCCGACGATCGGGATCTCGACCTCCTCGAAGATATCGTACACCGCTCGGACGCCGATCGGTCGGATCGCGGGTCCGCTGAGACCACCGAAGCGGTTCGCGAGGACGGGCATCTTCAGCTCGGGGGAGATCGCCATCGCCTTCACGGTGTTAATCGCTACGATCCCATCCGCACCGCCCTTCTCCGCGGCGACCGCGAACGCAGCGATGTCCCGCACGTTCGGGGAGAGCTTCGGGAGGACGGGCAGGTCGACCGCGTCCTTCACGGCCTTCGTGAACTCGAGGACCGCGTCCTCGTGCTCCGCGATCTCCGTGCCGAGGCCCTTTGCGTGAGGACAGGAGAGGTTCAGTTCGATTGCCGCGACGCCGTAGCCGGCCATCTTTGCCGCGACGTCTGCGTACTCGCGTGCATCCTTTCCGAACACGGAGCCGATGACGACGGCGCCCGAAGACAGGGCCCGCTTCACCTCACCCTCGTACTCGACGATCCCGGGATTCGGCAGGCCGATCGCATTGAGCAGTCCCGCATCAAGTTCCACGACGGTCGGGTTCAGGTATCCTTCGCGCGGCTCCGGGCCGATGCTCTTCGTGACGACGGCCCCCGCGCCGGCTTCGTAGACGCGAGCCATGGAGGCGCCGGTCTCGTCGAGAAATCCGGACGCGAGCATCGTCGGGTTCCGGAGCTCCAGCCCGGCGATCTCCGTCCGGAGGTCGACCATCCGGCGAACGGAAACGAAGGGTGTGCTAAAGGCTTTGGGTCGGTCGGCTCGCGACGGCCGCGGCCTGAGAGATCGTGGCGCGAACGCGCCGCTCCCCGGTCCTCTCCTAGCAACCTTTATCAGAGCCGTCTTTCATCGGAACCCGAATGCGCATCGCTGAACTGGGACTCGATCCGCGCATCGTGGACATCCTGAAGACGCAGGGGATTGAGGAGCTCTATCCGCCGCAGGCCGATGCGATCGGGCCCGCGTTGCTCGGCGAGAATCTCGTCCTTGCGATCCCGACCGCGAGCGGGAAATCGCTCGTGGCCTATCTGTCGATCCTCGCCTCCGTCCTGCGCGGCGGCAAGGCCTTGTACATCGTGCCTCTCCGCGCCCTCGCCGCGGAGAAGTTCGAGGACCTCAAGGAGTTCGAGGCGCTCGGGATCAAGGTCGGCATCAGCGTCGGCGACTACGACTCCCCGGATCCATCCCTGGAGAAGTTCGACGTAATCGTGTCCACGTCGGAAAGGGCGGATTCCCTCCTGCGGCATCGCATCAACTGGCTGCAGCAGTTGACCGTGGTCGTCGCCGACGAGGTGCATCTCATCAACGACGCTGACCGGGGCCCGACACTCGAGGTCACGCTCGCGAAACTCCGCCAGGTGAACCCGAAGGCCCAAGTCCTCGCGCTGAGCGCGACGATCAAGAATTCGAACCAGCTTGCGAAGTGGCTCGAGGCGGAGCACGTGAAGAGCGACTGGAGGCCCGTCCCGCTGAAGGAAGGCATCTACCACGAGGGTCTCATACACTTCGTCGACCAGTCGGTTCAGGAGGTAAAGACGGGCGAGGACGATATCTCGGGTCTCGTCATGGACATCATGGCGTCGGGAGGTCAGGCTCTGATCTTCGTCAACACCCGACGGTCGACCGAAGCGTTGGCGAAGGCCCTGGCAGTCCACGTTCGGGAGGAACTCCCCGAGAAACGTCGAGAACACCTCATGAAAGTGGCCGCGAGTCTTTCGGCGGCACAGGACGAACCGACGTCCATGGGCGCACGACTCGCGAAGTGCATCGAAAGCGGAATCGCCTTCCATAACGCGGGCCTGACGAACGCCCAGCGTGGGATCGTCGAAAAGGAATTCCGAAAGGGCAAGATCGCATGCATCGTCGCGACCCCGACGCTGTGCCTCCATCCGGACACCCTGATTACGACCAAACGGGGACCGGTTCCGATCTCCCAGATTCGGAAAGGCGACAGGGTCCTAACCCAAAGCGGGAAATTCCAAAGGGTGCTGGGGAAGACAAAGCGACCGTACGCAGGACCCCTAATCGAGATCAAAGCGGACGGCATGTTGCCCGTCCGGATGACGCCGGCGCATCGTGTCCTCCTGAACACGGAATACCGATACGGATACCATGCGAAGGGGACGTCGTGGCACGAAAGACGCAGGAGTGAGCCCGTCTGGGTCCGTGCGCATCAACTCCGCATCGGCGACCAAGTTCAGTCACCGGTCGAGGGTCCCTGGACGTTGGCAGACGGCGGTCAGGTAATGCTCCAGGTCCACGACAAGGATTTCGTCGGACGAAATCAATTCGGATCGGTGTTCCCGCATCCGACCGCGATTCCCGTACCCAAGGACGTCCTGCTCGACAGTCGAGTCGCGCGCTTCCTCGGGCTTTACGCCGCGAAGGGATTCACATCTCGGAATGGCGTGGTTGGATTCGCCATTGCGACCTATGAGGGTGACCTGACTCGCTTCATTACCTCGACGATGAAGAGCGTCTTCCACGCGGTTCCCGGGATTATTGACAGCTCGCGACACCGTCGTCGTGTTTATTGCTGTTCTCGAGAACTGGCTAGGTTTTTCGACGCGAATTTCGGCCGGGGCGCGGCGAACAAGCACTTTCCCGAGGAACTCGTCACCGCGCCACTCAATGTCGTCGAAGGACTGCTGCGCGGGCTTTACGAGGGAGACGGCAACATTCAACCGCAGGGTTACTCCCGAGCCCGCCTGACGACCGTGTCTCCGAGACTGGCGGAACAGGTGGGCCGGATGCTGAAACGGCTCGGGTTTATGCCATCCGTATCGGTCAAATCACCAAGCGGGATGGGCAAGCATCTCCAATATCACGTGAAATTGAGCGGCGAGGCTGGCGTGGACTTCCTGACCTCTGTCATGGGCATCCCTCCGAGACACATTTCGAGGGGAAACCGGACATACAACACGAAGGTGTTCGAGGGCAACTCGTTCCGATCATCAATCCGTAAGATTCGGAAGATCTCCTATTCAGGCCCTGTCTTCAACTTGCATGTTCACGGCGATCAGAGCTATACGTGCGCGTTTGGCTTTGTCGTTCACAATTCCGCGGGAATAAACCTCCCCGCGCGGCGGGTCATCGTCCGCGACCTGAACCGCTTCGACGTGAACTTCGGACTGGCGCCAATCCCGGTCCTCGAGATCAAGCAGATGTGCGGACGCGCCGGGCGCCCGAAGTACGACAAGTATGGCGAGGCGATCCTGTTCGCGAAGGACATCGACGAGATCGACGAGCTCATCCAGGAATACTTCCTGAGCGAACCCGAAGCTATCGAATCGAAGCTGGGGTCCGAACCCGCTCTCCGGATGCACGTGCTCGCAAGTGTCGCGACGGGCCATGTGAACTCAGAGGAAGACCTGTTCGCATTCTTCAACCGGACATTCTTCGCCTTCACCGGGGACGTCTATCAGATTCACGGCAAGATTCGGGAGGTCCTCGACTTCCTCGAAAAGGAGGATTTCATCACCCGCCGCGACGGGTTCCTGAAGGCCACGTTCTTCGGGAAGCGGACGAGCGACCTCTACATCGACCCGCTCAGTGCGGTGAAGATGCGCGACGCTTTGCGGGAAGCGCGCGACGATCGCTTCTACCATCTGTGGACGATCTGCACGACGCCGGACATGCCGAAGCTGTACCTCCGCCGCGGAGACTATGCATGGGTCGAGCAGAAGATTGAGGAGGCGGAGTTCACGTTCCCCGTCGAAGACTACGACTTCTTCCTTGCGGAGATCAAGACCGCCACGCTGCTCGAAGACTGGACGACAGAGCGTTCGGAGGAGGAAGTGACGAAGAAGTTCGGCATCGGGCCCGGGGACGTTCGGAGGATGACGGACCAGGCGGAATGGCTCCTCTATTCGATGGCGGAGCTCGGGAGGATCTTCAACAAGAAGAAGGTCCGCTCCCTCACCCGGCTCACAATCCAGGTGCAATATGGGGTCAAGGAGGAACTCCTGGAGCTCGTTTCCCTCCGGGGGATCGGCCGGATCCGGGCACGGGCCCTGTTCCAGCGGGGCCTGAAGACCCTGAGGGACATCCAGAACGCGGTCCCGAACGACCTCGCACGCATCCCGTCCATCGGGGCGGCCCTCGCGAAGCGTCTGAAGGAACAGGTCGGAGAGTCCATCGACGTGCGGGAGATCGAAGGTCAGGCCGCCCTGGGGGACTTCGGATGACGTATGACATCGTGGGCGCTCAAGGAGAGATCGACAATCGCGAGAAGCTCCTCCAGGATGCGCAAGCATGGGCGGCTCGCCATGGATGCGAGATCCTCGTGGCCGACGCGCGCGCGGTCTTCGGCCGGGACCACCTTGAGTCAGCCGTACGCCACGCGATTCGAGCCCATGACGCGAAGAACATGGCAGCGAAGACCCTTCCCATGGAGATTCTGCGGTACCTCGCCGCACGACGCCAGGTGTCGGATGCGATCCGGGTAGCCGGGATCCGCCCGGACACGAAGCGGATCGCGCTGGCCTTCGTTGGCGGCGGAAAGGTCGACTCATTCCTCGCGGCGTTCGGGTGGTCCCGCGATGACGACGTCCTTCGTGCCGAGGGGAAGTCACTCGCCAACCTCGGAATTTCCGGCGTCCAAGCGAAGACGGTCCCGCAGGACCGGCGCGCCGATCTCGCGCTCGAGCGCGTCGCCCTCCTGGACGTGATGACGTAGGGATCGGCAGGACGATTGAATGCGGCGGCCAGGATTCGAACCTGGGAACCCCTTCGGGACGAGACCCTAAATCTCGCGCCGTTTCCGAGCTTGGCTACCGCCGCGGGTCCGGGAAGTCATCGCGACGTAGAAAAGGATTCCCGAGACCTCGCGCACTCAGCGTGTGAAAACCACGCGAGGGTCAGGTCTGCGGGAGTGTCGACTCCGCGAACGCACGGGAAACGGGCGGCCGGGGAGCGGGCCCGACCCCGATCATTGCGACCTCTTGTTTGAAGGAGATACGCGCCCGGGGCCTTCGAGGTTCCATGAGGCGCCGACGGCCTCCGAGGGCTTCGGAGCAAAGATACATTTCACATGCGGCCATCGGGTTCCCGTTGACCTTCGAGCCCCTCCCCTTCGACCCGGAGACGTACCTCGCGGACGTCCGGCTGTTCCAGCAGGAGGGATTCGGCGCGATCTATCTCATCGACGACGAGAGGAAAACGGTCATCGAGACGGCGACCTCGTGGGAGGTCGGGCGGGTCCTCGAAGCGATCCGCGCATTCGGCCTGAAGCCGGAGGACATCGACGCCCTCGTCGTGTCGCACATCCATCTGGACCACGCGGGCGGCGCGGGCTTCCTGCTGCCGGAGATGCCCCGTGCGAAGGTATACGTCCATGAGCGAGGCCACAAACATCTCGTCGACCCGACGAGGCTCGTCGAGAGCGCCCGCCAGGCCCTCGGTCCGGAGGAATCGGAGTTCTACGGGACGATGCGACCGATCCGTGCGGACCGCCTCGTCGCGGTGAAGGATGGAGACCGTCTGGACCTCGGAAAGCACGAGCTTCTATTCCTGGACTCTCCGGGCCACGCGCCCCACGAGCTCACGATCCTCGACGAGCGGAATCGATGCGTGTACACGGGCGACGCGGCCGGCCTCTATTTCCCCGGAGACGAGATCCTCATGCCGATCGCCCCTGCACCGGCCTTCGACCTCGAGAAGAACCTCCGCACGTTCGAGCGCCTCCTCGCCCTCGAGCCGCGCGCGCTCCTGTTCAGTCACTACGGTCCCCACGTCCACCCGAAGGAAGCGATCGAGGCGATGATGGTCGCCTACCCGGCGTGGGCCCGGATCGTGAAGGAGAAGCTCGGGACCCTGGGCGAGGACGCGGTCCTTCGGGAACTCTACGAGATGTCGTGCCGCGCCGCGAAACGGTACTCGCGGGACTTCCTGGAACGCCGGATCCGGGTGAGCATCTCCGGACTGGCATCGTATCACGAGAGGATGGAGCGTGCTGCCCCCGGTCGTTGAGGAGGCGGTCCAGGAGATCGCATCCGATCGGACGAGCGGGGCGTCGAAGCTCGCCCGCCTCGCGGCGGAGACGATGGGCCTCCTCGTGATGGAGACCAAGGGCCATCCGGACCTGTCGAGTCTCACGGAAGCCGCGACACGGATCAGCGACGCGCAGCCCGCGATGTCCATCGTCCACAACGTGGCGCACCTCTTCGTCCGTCTGGTTCAGGAGGGACACGACCCTCGAGCCGTCCTCGCCGAGATCCGCACGGATCTCGACTCCGCGAGGGAACGCATCGCCCGGACGTTCCTCAAAGTCGCCCCGGAGCGCGCGACGATCGTCACCCTGAGCCACAGCGAGAACGTCCTGGAGAGCCTGCGAATCGCGCACTCGCGGGACCGGGTGGACCGCGTCGTCGTCCTTGAGTCGCGACCTCAGCTCGAAGGCCGGACCCTCGCAGCGGCCTTGGCCGATGCTGGCATCCGGACGACGATCGTCCCGGACGCCGCGGGGCCCTCGTTCATGGCGGAAGCCACGTACGCCCTCGTTGGCGCGGACGCGGTCCTCCGGGATTCGGCCTTCGTGAACAAGATCGGGACGTACGCGCTCGCCCTCGCCGCGACGCACCACGGCAAGCCGACGTATGTCGCCTGCGAGTCGATGAAGTTCGACGCACGGTACGACGCGTCGACGTGGCCGGGCGCCGGGGTCCGCAGTCCCGAGGAGGTGTGGCCGAACGCCCCGGAGGGCGTTGACGTCCTGAACCGGTACTTCGAGCTCACCCCGGGACGCCTCATCACGACGTTCGTCACGGAGCGCGGGACGTATGCCCCAGACATCGTGCGCACGATGCTCTCTCGGCCAACCGCTAAGTCTTAGGGATTTTCTTATCACAAGGGTTCAAATAGGCCCGGTTATAACAGGGTTATAGATACCATGGGACCGCAGCAACTTCACATTGTGCTCGTCTCGAACGACCCGAATCGCGCGTACCCGGCGTTCCAGCTCGCGATGGGCGCGGCCGCGATGGGGCACAAGGCCCGAATCTACGCGACGACCGCGGGACTCGATCTCCTCCGGAAGGGCGAGGCGGACAAGGTCCAACTTCCGGGATATCCGCCCCTCGGTCAGGTCCTCCGGGATGCGATCAAGTACGGGGCGGAGGTCTGCGCCTGCGCGGCCTCGAGCGAGATCCTCAAGAACCAGGGGATCACCCCGGACACGGTCGAACCGGGCGTGAGGCTCGAGGACATGATCGGATTCCTGAACGACGCGCTCCCTGCGGCGAAGGAAGGCGGCGTCGTCACGTTCATCTGAGAGGGGCCATGGCCGCGGCCGACGTCATCGAAGAGGATGCCTTGGCGCGGAAGGAGGGCCCGCTCGACACGCGCGGACTGCTCTGCCCGTACCCGTTCATCCAGGCGAAGCAGGCCCTGGGAGACCTGCCCACGGGGTCGGCCCTCGAGATTCTCACGGACAGCGAGGCGACCGCGGTCTCCTCGATTCCGATCCTGTGCGACCAGCACGGCTACAGGTACACGAGCGAACGACTCGGCGACCAGCTGTGGCGTCTCGTTGTGACGAAGGCGTAGCGGCAAAGATTCATCCGACCCGAATCTGTACGAAGGCCCGATGGCCGCGACGGGCCCCGTGTTCGATCCCGTGCAAGAGGGGATCCGGCTCTTCAATGAACGGTACTTCTTCGAGGCCCACGAGATCCTCGAGGACGCCTGGCGCAAGGAGCGCGGCGAGCCGCGGTTGTTCCTCCAGGGGCTCATCCAGATCTGCGCCGCCTACCACCATCTCCAGAACGGGAACATGGTGGGCGCGGTCACCCTCCTGGAGCGAGGTGCGGCCAAGGTCCGCGGCTATCCGGTCGGCTATCTGGGGATCGACACCGCGAGCCTGCTCGCCCACGTCGAGGCGCACCGGGATGAGATCGAACGGGCGCAGCGAGGGGAGGAGCCGGAGCGGCCCCTCGACTTCCCCCGCATTGCGCGAATCCTTGACGGGTAGCGGACTCACGCGAGGCGGAGGAACCGATCCATGACCTCCCGCAACGAACTCCGTGGGCTCGACGACGGGACCCGAAACCGCGTGGAACGAACGTTCGAAGACCTTCGTGCCCGTGGTGTCGCAGCGGCATTTGTTCGGAATCGCGAGGAGGCTCTCGCGAAGGTGCTCGAGATGATCCCGCGGGCCGCCAGCATCGCCCACGGGACCTCGACGACCCTTCAGGAGATCGGTTTCGTCGATCGAATGCGGGCCCGGGACTCGGGGTACCGATACCTGAACGAAGAGTGGCGTGCCGAGGAGGACCCGGCGAAGCGGAGCCGCCTGCGTGCGAAGCTATCGATCGAGGCCGACTACTTCCTCGGAAGCGTCCAAGCGATCTGCGAGACGGGCGAGGTCGTCGGATCTGACGCGAGCGGGAGCCGTCAAGCCTTCTACACCTACGGGCCGCCGCGGGTGATCTGGGTCGCGGGGATCAACAAGCTCACGCCGACGATCGAAGACGCGCTGCGCCGCGTGCGCGAGGTGGCGCTCCCCAAGGAGGATGCGCGGATCAAGGCGACGGGGGCAGCGGTAGCTTCATCGGGAAACTCGTGGTCTACGAACGCGAGCGCCCCGGACGAACCAGCCTGATCCTCGTCGGCGAGGGGCTCGGCTTCTGACGAATCGAAGGGCGCTTGGAACCTCCCTGCGCCACCCTGATTCACAAGGGCGCCGGCAGCGTCGAGCCTTGGGTCCTGGCCGTTTTGACCGCATCCTCAAGCAGTGAGGCAGTCCGGTCCATCATCCGGAGAACGCGTTCCGCCTCAAGGCTCGCCTTCGACCGACCGAACAAGATGGTGGCGACCCACGTGGCTCTGGTCGGATCGGCCGGTGCGGACGAACGAGGAGCGAAGACGTACAAGAAGGCAAACCGGCTACCCATCTCGTCCCGCAACGCCTCCAATCGATCACGAAGGGGCTCCGGACCGTGTCTCCTGTCCACGCGCAGCAGCTGCACCATCCGCAGAAAGCCGCGACGGAGGAGTCGGATTTGTTCCAGAGAAGGGGTTGCCCGATTCCCGCTCGACGACCCATAGAGCAGGAACTGCGGACCGCCTGAGGTCCACATCAGCGTCAATCCGTCGTCGAAGACGTACGTTATCCCGGAGAAGAGATGTATCCCCGCACCTTTCAGCCGAGGCCCTAGCGTGCGGGCGAATTTCACCGTCCGCGAAAAGGCCCGGCGAAAAAGGACGAACAGCAAGCCGAAGAGGAGCGGCTGGGCGATTGTGTACCAGATGAACCACGACGGGAACATCTCGGGGATCGTGAGGACGAAGTATGCCAGCGTGCCAACGTAGACGCCGGAGACGACCACGTAGCCGGCGGTGAAGGTCGCGACCTTCCTTCCATGGATCCTCTCGAACTCCACGAAAGGATTCGCGGGGAGGCCCATCGCTGCCCGATGAGGGCCCGACGCGATGAACGTTGCGTCCGCACCGCAGTCACTGTCCGGTTGGGACCCGGGAGGCCGTGCGAGGAGACGAGTCCGTTCCGGCGTCGTGTCTAGAGAAACTCTGCCATCAACGCCTCGGGATCCTCGACTCCGAGGGGTTGCCTTACCGGCGGACCTTTCTTGAGAGCGGGCTCGAGGTCCTCGTACGTGGGCATGTCGTCGTTTCGGTAAAAGAGGCCGAGAGGAATCCGGTCTCGCTGCACCATCGGCCATTCGATCGCTTTCGCGAAGGCGGCCTTCATGTCCGTCGGGTCATGGCCTTCCTTCTGGAGGTCGTACACCCGGCCGCGGAAGAAGTCGTACGTGTTCACCTTGTTGTACGTGACGCATGGGGAGAGGCAATCGATGAGGGAGAAGCCGTGGTGCTCGATCCCGCCCTTCACGAGATCGGCCATCGTCTTCACGTCGCCGCTGAAGGTCCTCGAGACGTACGTGGCCCCGGACGCGAGGGCGAGGGAGATCGGGTCCACGGGGTTCTCGATCACGCCCTCGATCGGCGTGGATTTCGTCTTCATCCCCTTCTCCGACGTCGGGCTCGCCTGGCCCGTCGTGAGGCCGTAGATCTGGTTGTTCATCACGATGTACGTGATGTCGAAGTTCCGGCGCATCGCGTGGATGAAGTGCCCCACGCCAATCCCGTAGCCGTCTCCGTCGCCGCCCGTGACGATCACGTGGAGATCGGGATTCGCGAGCTTCGTGCCTTCCGCGACCGCGACCGCGCGCCCATGGATCGCATGGAACCCGTACGTCGAGAGGAAGTGCGGCAGGTTGCTCGAACACCCGATCCCGGAGACGATCACGACGTTCCACGGCTCGAGCTGGAGCGCATGGATCGCCGTCTGGAGGGCCCGCAGGACCGCGAAGTCGCCGCACCCCGGGCACCACGTGGGCTTGATCTCCGACTTGTACGTGTCCATCTCGAACGCCGTCTTCACGCGACCGCCTCCAGGATCTTGTCCGCGATGTCCCGCCAGGTGAAGGGTTCGCCGTCGTACTTCCCATAGAAGTGGTCCGGCTTGTAGCCTGTCTCCGCGCGGAGGAGGCGCGTGAACTGCCCCGTGTAGTTCCCCTCGATCGCGAGGGTCTGCTTCACGCCCCGGAGGAGCTGCTCCGTCTCGTCAACATGGAAGGGGAAGAGGGTGGGGAACTCGAGGCTGTTCACCTTCACGCCCTCCGACTCGTCGACCCGGAGGATCGCCTCGTGGGCGGCGCCCCACGTCGAGCCCCAGAGGATGAGCGTCAGGTCCGCGTTCCGCGGGCCCCACAGCTCGGGCCGGGGCGTGTCCTTCCGCAGGCCCTCGAGCTTCCGCATCCGCTTTTCGTGCATCTTGCGACGCTCCTCGACATGTTCCGGAAGGCCCGCGAGCACGTCCGAAATGAGCTCGCTGCTCTCCATGTGCTCGTCCGTCGCAGCGATGTGCTGGAAGCCTTTCGTCCCGGGTAGAGCGCGGGGACTCACGCCACTTTCCGTGATGAGATAGCGTCGGAACTCCTTCACCGTGCCCCCGTCGGCGGCCATCATGCCTCGCACGATCGGCACGTTGAATTCGAACTTCTCGACCGTCCGAAAGCCCTCGCCCAGGTAGAGGTCGGAGATCAGGATGACCGGCGTCTGGTAGATCTCGGCGAGGTTGAACGCCTGGGCCGTGAGGCGGAAGCAGTCCTCCGGATGGCGGGGGGCCAGGATCGCTCGGGGCCAATCGCCCTGTCCGGCGCCAAGCGCGAGGTTCAGATCTCCCTGTTCCGTCTTCGTCGGCAGGCCCGTGGACGGCCCACTCCGTTGCACGAGGATCGCGACGAGGGGGGTCTCCGTCATGCCCGCCTGACCGAGCGCCTCCACCATGAGCGAGAAGCCGCCGCCCGAGGTCGCGGTCATCGCCCGCACGCCCGCGAACCCCGCCCCGACCGTCATGTTCATCGCCGCAAGCTCGTCCTCCACCTGCTTCACGACGACCCCATACTTCGGGCCGTGGGCGGCCATCCAGTGAAGGATCGAGGATGCGGGGGTCATCGGGTACTGCGCGAGGAACTTGACCCCGGCCGCGAGGGCGCCGAGGCACATCGCCTCGTTTCCCGTCATGAGGTATCGGGGCTCGTTCGTGTACGGAAGCGCGTAGTTCAAGGACCCGCCCTGCGCGTCGACCTCCGTGGCCCCGAGCTTCGCGGCCTCGATGTTCTGCTGCACGATTTCGGGCTTCTTGTCCCCCCAGATGTCCTTGAACGCGCTCTCCACATGTCGAAAGTCGAGGTCGAAGAGGCGGACGACCGCGCCCAGCGCGACCGTGTTCCGCATGAGGGCGTTCTGCGACAGCGTCTGGGCCTTCTTCCGGAGCGGGATGCCGATGAGGCGGACGTTCCCGCGGAGCTTCTTGGGGTCCGGCTTCGTGCCGTCGACATCGAAGACGATCGCGCCTCCCTCGACGACGTCCCCTTGATGGACGTCCATCGTCTGCTGGTTCAGGGCCACGACCACATCCGGGTCGACTCCGTGGGAGTAGATCGGGTCCAGGCCTCCCCGGATTTGCGTCCAGACGTGGCCGCCGCGGATCACGCTCTGGTACGAGGAATACGTCCAACTATGAAGACCGCTCCGCGCGGAGATCTTCGCGAAGCTCTCTGCCGTCGAGGATACGCCGTCTCCGGCCGCGCCGCCGACTCGGAACGTGATGTCTCTCTTGCGCATGGGGGGTCCACCTGTGGGCGGGGTGGTAGCTCTTCCCTCGTCTTCCGCTCGTTCCGTCAAAGGCCGCCCGCGTATAATATAGTTTTAGCATGGAATTTCCTTGCGGCAAACGAGGGGGGCTCGTGGCCCTCCCATCCGGAAAGTCTTTTCCGAGGCCCGCCCTTCCGCCGGCGTGATGCGATGAAGGCGGTCCCGGATCTGCCGAATCACCCGAAGCCCGTCGGCCCCTACTCCCACTGCGTCGTCGCGAACGGACTCGTGTTCATCGCCGGGCAGGCCCCCCTCGCTCCCGGAGCGAAAGCGGGCGAATGGGCCGCTCCGGACGTCGGCGGCCAGACGCGACAGTGCCTCCGGAACATCGAATCCATCCTGAAGGAGCTGGGGCTCGGTCTGAAGGCAGTCGTGAAGACGACGGTCTTCCTCGTCGACCCGGCGGATTTCCGTGCGATGAACGAAGCCTACAGGGAGTTCTTCCCCGCGGAGCCGCCCGCGCGATCGACGGCCCGTCTCGGCGCGGAACTCCCGGGCCTCAAGCTCTCGATCGAGGCGATCGCGGTCTACGAGCCCCGGGCGGAGGAGTGAACGAGTCCCCTCGGGCCCGAGATGAGGTCCGATCGACCCCGGCGGTGCGATCCGGCCGTGAACCCCGGTCAACGTTGTCGCCCTGTTCCTCGGAGACGTAGCACAGATTCGAGCACGTCGGACCAAACGCCTCGGCCGTCCGCCGATCAACGGCCCTTTGTGCCGATCATGCGTTAGAGGTAAACCCTCCGGGTCCGCGAGGACCACGGAAGGACCACGGAATCCTCACCCGGACCGTGGGGCCGTGGGCGGATCGAGCCTTCGGGTAGCATACATGCACGCGGGAGGCTCACATCCTCGCGGGTCGTTACCACGTTTTGGTGGTAACGCGCAAGTGGGCTGCGGCCTCTCGGTGAAGCGGATCCGTCGCGGTTCGTACCTCTACTTCTGGGAGTACGAGGGCCGAGGTGGCCTGCGTCGCCGACGGTGGACTTACGTCGGGCCGCTGGATCGACCGAGGACGCGCGAGCGTGCGGCGGCGCTCCTCCTGGCCTACCACCTCAAGGCCCGGGCGGAATTGGAAAGGCGCATCGGGATGCTGATCGTCCACGCTCGCCGGAGCTAATCAGAAGGACACGCGGGCGAGGGTCTTCGTCGCCTTCACGCCGTCGATCGCACGGATCTTCGACACGACGATGCTCCCGATCGCGTCGTACGAGTCCGCCTCGACCTTCGCGATGAGATCGTACTCCCCGAACAAGGGGTACAGCTCGACGATGTGCTCGATCTTGATGAGCTTCTGATAGACCTCCTTCTCCTTCGCGGGTTCGAGGTCGATCAGCACGAAACCGATGGCCGTGCGGGCACCCCTCACGCGAGCGTAATTCCGTGTTGTAGATAAGGATATCGAGCGGGCTCGCGAAAAATCGGGAGGCGCGAGCGAATTCCTCTCAAGGAGGATTTTCAAGAGTGAGGGTACAAATACCCGCCCGAGACATCTTCATCGCCGTGCAACGAAAGCCCGGCCCTCCGGGCGATCTCGCACCCGCCTTCCCCGTCGAGACTCTTCGACACTGGTATGTGACGCCCTTCGGCGGGATGTCGCCGGAACTCGAGTTCTTCCAGATCGGGATCAACCGCGAGGCGCTCGAAAGGAACACCTCGATCGACCCGGCGACGGACCGCGTCCGCGTGACGATCGTCGGTCATGTCCGCCGTCCGATCCTCCTGGATCGCTTCTTCGAGGTCGTCCCGCTCGATGCGCGTCACCCGGATGCCCTCCCCCGATCCCCGAGGGGGGAGGCCGTGTTCCCGGAAGGCGACGACGTCGTGAGGCCGCGCGACTCCCCGAGGCCGGGGGACGAGGTCCTGATCAGCAGCGTCGTGAGCCAGCGTCTCGGCCTCCTCGCGGACTCGGAGGCATTCGCGGGAATCCTCCAGGAGCTCCTGCGCCAGGCGAAGGAGACGGACCGGGAGAACAGCTGATCCCGCGCCTGCGCGGGGTTTTTATGAGGCGTCCGCGTAGGACGACCCGATGCGAATCGGCGTCATCGGCGTCCAAGGGGACGTGAGCGAGCACGTCGACGCGGTCGCGCGCGCGATGAAGGAGTACGGCAAGGAGGGCGACGCGATCGCCGTGCGGAGGCTCGCGGACCTCCGGGCCGTCGACGGCCTCACGATCCCGGGCGGGGAGAGCACCACGATCTCCAAACTCCTCGTGAAGCTCGGCATGTTCGACGAGATCCTGCGACGCGCGACGGAGGAGTCGATGCCCATCATGGGCACCTGTGCGGGATGCATCCTCCTGTCGAAGGACGCCGGCCTCCAGGCGGAGAAGACGAGGACCCGGCTCCTGGGGCTCATGGACATGGCCGTGGACCGGAACGCGTTCGGGCGGCAGCGGGAGTCGTTCGAGGCGGACCTCGTCGTCGAGGGCCTCGACTCCCCCTTCCACTGCGTGTTCATCCGGGCGCCCGCAATCCTCCGCGCGTGGGGCGATTGCAAGCCCCTCGCGCGGTACGCGGACAAGATCGTCCTCGCTCGCCAGGGATCCTTCATCGGATCCGCCTTCCACCCGGAGCTGAGCGGGGACCTCCGAATCCATCGCTCGTTCCTGGACCTCGTCTAGACGAGGACGATCACGAGGGCTCCGAGGGCGAGGGCTCCTGAGAGGGTTATGTACAGCGCGGGCCGCAAGACCGCCAGAGTCGAGTTGATCGACGTCGTCAGGCGGGAGGCGGATTGCGGCCCGAAGATCCGGAAGTCGGGGATCTCGGTGGAGAACGCAGCCGCATCGACGTCCTCGAGATCCTGAGTGGCCTCCCGGACCGCGGCCTCCGCGAGGCCGACGACCGCCTTGCGGTCGAAGACGGCGCCGACCGGGTTGAAGCCGTCCATCGTCAGGTTCACGGAGTGGTTGTCCGTCGTGAGGGCCTCCGACTCGCCCACGAGACCCGCGAGACGCGCCCGGACCTCGTCCCGGACGCCGGGCACCATGTTGTTCCCGTCGAAGACGACGTAGGCGGTCCGGGTGCCGCCCGTCTCGATCACGAGGGTCTCGATCCCCCGGGCCCCGATCCCCTCGTCCGGCGTGCAGAACCCCCGCCGCGTCGCGTATCCGACGCGCGCGCGCTGCCTCGGTGCGGCGAGGGCCGCCTCCGTCGCGGCGCGCGCCGCCTGGACGATCTCGTGGCTCCTCTCGCTTCCGAACAGCGTGAGCCCCACTCCCGGCTCGAGGCAGTTGTGGGCGTCCACGAAGATCGCGTCTTCCGCGCCCGCGAGCCGGGCCTCCTGGACGGCCGCATGCCCCGTGGCGCTGTCGATGTCGTCCGTCGGGTTCGGGGCGAAGGATGCGACGATCATCACGACGTCCCCGAACGCCTGCGCGAGGGCGCTCGCGCGACCGAACATCGCCCGACGCGGCGGCCCGACGGAACGGCGGAAGTCCGTGGATGCGAGGGCAGACCGCGCAGCTTCCGCGACCTTTCGCACCTCCGCCGTCGTGGCGGCGTTCTCGTCATGGGTCGTCGGGCCGTGGGCGACGATCACGTTCGGCGTGAGGTCCGAGAGGTCCTGGGCCACCTTCGTGGGGAGGTCGCTGCCGCCCACGTAGCCCATGGGCCCCGGGTGGACGGTCGGCGCGAGGAAGATCGCCTTGATCCCCTTCGACGATCGGAAGGCGAGACCCGCGACGCGCACCCGCGCGGGGACGCTGATCGAATCGAAGAAGGACTCCAGCTCGCGGACGCCGGCCTCGCCCGGATCCGTGTAGTGGTCGAGCGTCGAGCGGAGGAGCTTGAGCCCGTCCACGCCGAAGGACCGCAGGAGCGGCCGCTTTGCGATCTCCGTATAGGCGACCGCGCTCGCGAAGAAGAGCCCGAAGACGAGGAGGCTCACGAGGATATCGACAAGGCCGAAGGACGCGAACAGGGCCAGTCCGAACAGTCCGAGGATCGGATGGATCGAGGCGGGAGGCAGGGACCGGGCAGACTTCGAGTTCGACGTCGCGGTCAGGATCACCTGCCGGATCCAGAGGATCGTCCCGTACCCGAGCACCGCGATGCGGTCAATCCGGAAGCTGTACGTCACCCCGCCGATGACCGCGTACAGGGACAGCGCGACGACGGCGACGAGCTCGACCGTGCCGAGCGCGATGAGGCCCACGAAGGCCAGGAGGAACGAGCGCCGGAAGTACATCCGACCGCCGAGGGCCTCGGCAGCGGGTTTCGTCGCGACCGCGGCCGCGTACGCGGGCAAGGCGATTGCGGCGGTCCCGAGGGCGACGCGCCAGGCGTCGAGGATGGGGTACACGAGGAGGAACGCCTCCATCGCGGAGAAGGCGAGGATCGGAAGGAGCATCCGCGGCGGGGGAGGAGACACGAACAGGCGGCGGGCGATACGGGTGGTCTCCGCGTGGCTCTCCCCGACGGTCTTCGGGCGGAAGACGTGCATCAGCCCGCCTTCACCGCCTCGACGATCCCCCGCAGCACGCCGGCGTTCCGGGCCACCTCGACGACGGTGCCCGTGACGACGATGTCCGCGCCCGCTCGCGCGATCTTGCCGGCGTCCTCCGCGGTCCGGATCCCGCCGCCCACGACGACGAGGATGTCGACGGCCTCCTTCACCGCCCGGACGATCCTGTCGGGGACCGGCTCCGGCGCGCCGCTCCCGGCCTCGAGGTACACGAGCTTCATGCCGAGCATCTGCGCGGCGAGCGCGTACTGCACCGCGACGACGGGATTCTTGCGGCCGATCAGATCTGCGTCCCCGACCTCGCCTGCGCGCATGCCCGGTTCCACGACGAGGTAGGCCATGGGGATTGTCTCGAGTCCCCACGCCCGGACGATCGGAGCCGCGAGACGCTGCTCGCCCACGATGAGCCGGGGGTCGCGGCTGTTCAGGAGGCTCATGAAGTACAGGGCGTCCGCATGGGGCGACAGGTTCCCCGCGTTTGCGGGGAACAGGATCACGGGAAGCTTCGCCGCCTCCTTGATCGCGAGGACCGTCGCGTCGACCTTGTCCTGCGTGACGCCCGTCGATCCGCCGACCATGATCGCGTCGGTCCCGGCCTGCGCGGCTTCGGCCGCCAGTTTGCCCGCCTCCTCGGGCGTCTGCTTCTCGGGATCCAGGAGGGTCATGTGGAGACGGCCCTTCGACCGACGCTCGACGAGGTACTCGTACACGGTCACAGGAACGCACCCGCGAGGAACGCGGCGAGGGCGACGATCATCCCGTATTTCGTGACGCGCTGGGATCGCGCGGGATTCGCGGCCGAGTGGAGCGCGGCGTAGATAAACATTCCGTCCGCCGGGATCACGAGGGGCGCGTATCCTAGACGGAGGACGTTGTAGTATAGGGGGAGGAGGCTCAGAAGGACGGCAGCGACCAGGGCCGCGGCCGCGACCTGCCCCGCCCGCGCGGCACCGATCCGCTGAGGGAGCGTGCGCCGGTCCACGTCCCCACGGAGATCCTCGATGTCCTTCGTGATCTCCCGGCCGAACGTCGCGAAGAAGGCGAGGCCCGCGAGGATGCCGGTCCGCATGAGCGGATCCGGCGCGCCGCGAAAGACGGCGGCTCCCGCGAAGAGGAACAGCGAGCCGACGAGGTACGCAATGACGAGATTTCCGGGCGCACCGCGCGCCTTGAGCGACGATTCGTAGACGAACATGAGCGCGGCATTGATGGCGACGATCGCGAGGCATGCGAGGCTTGCGAGCCCACCGAGGACCGCGGCAACGACGAACGCCCCGGCCACGAAGGCCCTCGCGGTTCCGACGGTCAACGCGCCGGAAGCCAAGGGCCGGTCCGGATGGTTCACGGCGTCCGTCTCACGATCGGACAGGTCGTTCAACGCGTTTCCTGCGGCGGTGAACGCGGCCGCGGCACCTGCGGCGAAGAGGAGCGGTCGGGCGAACTCGCCCCACGCCTCCGGGCCAACGGCCACGATCCCGCCGATCCCCACCCCGACGGCGGACATCGCGCAGTTCACGGGACGCGCGAGACGGAGGAGCCCACCCATGTCCGGGCGGCGTAGGCCGGGTCCGACTATAACAGTTACCCGCGCCGCGTCGGAACCACGCGGACGCAGCCTCTCCTCCCGGTGTGGAGTCTTCGCATGGAGAAACCCAAGGTTAGCTGAGGCGCGTGAGACGCTTGCGTGGGGGACAGGCGGGATGCCATGGCCCGTCGCTATCACACGTGATTATCACGGAGGAACAATGACAACACTTTTACTCCATGGTTCGCATGTATATCGCAACCCACCGGCCACGTGCGGGGATTCCTCTCGGCACACGGCCACGGAACGAACCGTCGGCGGGGAGGACAATGAGCGAGACGCGAGCGTCAGGGATCGGATTTCTGAAGGCGACGAAGGCTCGACACGCGGAGGAGGCAATCGGCCACTCCGAGGGACTCGTCACGGTCCTCAAGCTCACGCAGGCGGACCTGAAGCCTGCGGAGGAGGCGCTCCGGATCGCGAAGGACCTCTTCATTTCGCAGGACTATGTGAAGGCGCTCCGAGCGGCGCGCAGGGCGGAGTCCCTCGCGATCACCCTCGACGAGCGCTACAGCGGATACCAGAAGGCGGAGAAAGCCCTGCGCTCTCGCATCGCGGAGATGCTGCATCTCGGACTCAACACGGAGCATCTCGAGGCGATGATCGGACGCGCGGAGGAGAAGATCCTCGGCGGGATCTGGGAGAACGGCGCGTTCGTCCCGAACTACCTCGAGGCCCGCGTGATCCTCGAGCGAACGGAACAGGAGGGTCGCACGCTGCAGGACAAGGCGGAGCGCGCCTCGAACGGGATCTTCCTCGCGGAACTCTCGATCGAAGCCCTTGTCGAGACGAAGGGGCCGGCCGACGCGCGGGTCTTCGCGCGCGGGGCGGCCTGGGGACTCGAGGAAAATCTCCACGACGCGACGAAGGAGCTCGCCCTCGGGAACGCGGAGGGCGCCACCCTCATCGCGCAGGAAATCGAGCGGAAGGCGACCCGCCTCCGGAGCCTGTACGGAGAGGCGACGCAGTTGCTCGACGACATGGAATCGCGGTTCCGCGACATGCGGGCCGAGGGCGTCCTCACGGAGCGCGTCGAGTCCCAGGTGAAGATGGCGCGGGACATGCTCGCGAAGGGGATCATCGAGCCGGCCGCATCGATGGCGAAGCGCCTGGCCGGCGAGACGAAGACCCTGGGGGAATCGTACGAGACCGCGCGCACGGGCCTTGCGGACGCGGAGATCCTGTATGCCCGGTTGACCCGAGAGGGCTTCCATTCATACGACGCGGACGCGGCGATCCGCGACACCCGGACGGCGATGCGCGAGGGCAACTACCCGCGGGCGCTCGAGCACCTCGAGCGGGCGCAGATGGCCTTTGCCCGGCGGACGAACGCTCGGGAGGCCCTCGCGAAGGCGCTCGAGGAGACCCGGACGCGGATGAAGATGCTCCAGGGCGCCGGGGTCTCGTTCCTCCCGGACATCCAGGAGGTCCTCGGCCGCGCGGAACGGGAGTTCCACAACGGGAACTTCTCCGGGTCGAGCGAGGACCTGCGGATCGCGACGGTCCTCCTGGACCAGATGGCGCAGGCGCCGAACCCGAAGGAATGAGCGGCGGCCTTAAGGTCCCGCCAATCGTTCTCCGGACGGCATGGGCGAGCAGTACTTCTCCCGTCGGCCGACGTCCCGACGGCAGCCCCGTGAGTTCGCCGCGATCGTGCGCGGCCAGGCGTTCCGCTTCGTGACGGAAGCGGGCACGTTCTCCCGGAGGGAGATCGATCGCGGGACAGAACTCCTGATCGAGGCTCTCGAAATCGGGCCCTGCGAGACGATCCTGGACCTCGGCTGCGGATACGGCGCGGTCGGGATCGTCGCGGCTCGCCTTGCCGAAGGGGGCCATGTCGTCCTCACGGACGTGAACGAACGTGCCCTCGAGACCGCACGCGCGAACCTCGCGCGGAACGGCGTCCGGAACGCGGAGGTGCGCAAGGGGGATCTGTACGACCCCGTCGCCGGGCTCGCGTTCGACCACATCGCGTGCAACCCGCCGATCCGGGCGGGACGCGCGATCGTCGACCGCATCATCCGGGAGGCGCCGGACCATCTGATCGTGGGCGGATCCCTGTGGCTCGTCGCGCGCACGAAACAGGGGGCCGATGCGATCCGCTCGCGGATGGGCGCAGCGTTCGGGAACGCGGAGGTCGCGAAGCGCGGGAGCGGATACAAGGTCCTGCGATCGACGAAGGCGCCGCGGGAGGACGGGTGAAGAGATGGCGGCACCCGTCGAGGTCCGAGCCGTGAGGGAGACGGATGCGACGGCGCTCGTCCCTCTCTTCCGCGCGTTCTTCGGAGACCACTTCGGGGAAGACGTCACGGCGGAGACCGTCTCCCGGAGGCTGAGGCGCGTGAGCCGGGCGGAGACGTTCCTCGTCGCGGTGGAGGGAGCCCGCATGGTCGGGTTCACGAGCCTCCGGGTCCTGCCGGCGATCGATCCGACCCCCTACGCAGAGGTGACGGACCTGTTCGTGGCGGAAGGCGCGCGGCGGCAAGGGATTGGCACCGCCTTGCTCCGTCAGTGCGAGGAGCTCGCGGAACAGATCATCGATGTTGCGGCTGCCGTTGTTGTACGTCTCGATCAGCTCCTCGAACTTCCGCGCCGATGCGTCGAGCTTCTCGAGGAAGCGCGCGAGACGCTCGCGGGCGTTCTCGGCCTCGCCGTCGAGACCGGTGCGCTCGAAGACCTTCCAGTA
>Ga0209002_10000369_pt1 | contig 35526 bp, 40 predicted proteins | sample Rifsed16ft2_FD_184010 | JGI IMG/M metagenome (GOLD analysis project Ga0209002, IMG submission 184010) | Soil microbial communities from Rifle, Colorado, USA - sediment 16ft 2 (version 2) | ecosystem: Environmental > Terrestrial > Deep subsurface > Rock core/Sediment | place: Rifle, Colorado...
GACCCACACCAGCGCCGTTCCCGCGCTGAGCCACGCGCCGACTTTCTCGAGGACTGCACCGGGGCGATCGCCCGGCGAGAGCACCTCGACCGCGAGCCCCAAGCCGAGGAACATGAGGATGAGGGCGAAGATCGCGATCTCCGTCGGAATCACAACAAAGGGGAGCAGTCGTCCGAACCCGGCGCCAACGAATTCGCGCATCCGGACGCGGAGGAACCCGACTTGCGTGGCCACGGTAACGACGGACGCAAACGCGAAGGCGATCCCCATCCCCCAGAGGAGGTCGCCCACCGGCGTCCAGGCGGCAGGGTCCGCGTCGACGGCCTGGGCGCTGGAGTTCCCGAGGGTCCACAGGATTCCGCCGAACAAGATGGGCAGGGCCAAAATCGCGGCCGCATTCATAAATGCCCCCGCGGGCGCGGGTCCGCGGGTCGGAGCGGCCGGCGGTTCCCGGGTTGGTAGATCGGAGAACGCCGCGCGCAGGATCGCCACGCCGATGACAGCGGCACCGAGCGGGACGAGGACGAAGAGGACCAAGATCTCGAGCGAGGCCACGGCGCGCCGAACGGCCGCGCGGATGATAAAGGCTCTACTTCACCGTCTCAAGCTGCGAGATGATGTTCCAGATGAGTGTGCGGCCGTGAAGCGGGATGTTCGGATCGTTCGCGAGATCGTCCATGATCATGATCGCGCTCGTCACGCGGAGGTCGAGGGCCTCGTCCTTCTTCGTCAGGCGGGTCTTCGCGTCCGTCGCTCCGCGGCGGATGTTCCGGGGCACGGAGGTGTCCTCCGAGATCTGGTCCAGGACCTCCAGAATTTGCTTGAGTTTCGCGTCGGTGTCCATCGGACCATCCTCGTGCCTATCACCATGGGCTTCAACTTTGAACCCGTGACGTCCCGCTCTCCTTGTAGGTCGTCACTACCATTAGAGTCTTTGTGTCCTTGATTCCGGGGATCGGGGCGAGGTTCGACAGGACGAACTCCTTCAGCCCTTTGTAGTTCTTGAATCGCGCCTTCGCGACGATGTCCGTGTCACCCGTCACGAGGAACACGTCCTGGATCACCTCGAACTTCGCGATCTCCGTTGCGATCCGGTCCGCTTCCTTCGTGTCGACCTTGAGGGTGATCACAGCGGCGACCTGGTCCTCCCCGTAGAGGGCGGAAAGGGCTTGTTCCATGTCGCTGCCGGCGGACATTAACGCCGGAAGCAGCGGTCCGCTAATAAGGTTTATGAGCGGCGCAATCCGCGGGACTCGGTCTATCCCCGAATTTACACTCTTGTCCGAACGTACTTCATCCTCGTGCCCGTTGAATTTTCAAACGGAGCAATCCGATGGGATACCGGTATGCGGTCGTAGGCGCGGGCCGGCAAGGGACGGCGGCGGCGTACGACCTTGGCAAGTTCGGCGACGCCGAGGATATCGTCCTCGCGGACATCGACGTCGGGAAAGCGACCCGTGCCGCGGCGCGGCTCAACTCACTCCTTGGCCGAGCCGTCGCGCGACCCGTTCCCATCGATGTTCGGGATCCGGCGGCGGTGCAAAGGGCGATCGATGGCTGCGACGTGATGCTGGGCGCAGTCCCGTACTTCTACAACCTCGAGCTCACGCGCCAGGCCCTTGCGGCCGGGGTGTCGATGGTCGACCTCGGGGGGAACACCTCCATCGTGAGGAAGCAGCTCGCCCTGGACGAGGAGGCGAAGACCGCGGGGATCGCGATTCTCCCGGATTGCGGCATGGGCCCCGGGTTGAACCTGACCCTGGCCGTCTACGCGATGGAGCTCCTCGATGACCCGGAGCACGTGTACATCTACGACGGGGGCCTCCCGCAGGAGCCGGTGACCCCGTGGGGGTACGCCCTCACGTTCAACGTCGAAGGCCTCACGAATGAATACAGCGGGACCACGGTCTTCCTCCGGGAAGGGAAACTCGTCGAGGTCCCGGCCCTCACAGAGCTCGAGGAAATCGATGTGCCGCCCCTCGGCTGGCTCGAGGCCGCCGTCACGTCCGGAGGACTGTCCGCGGCCCCCTGGTCCTTCCGGGGGAAGCTCACGACGTTCCAGAACAAGACCCTCCGGTATCCAGGCCACTGGTCCCGCATGGTCGCGTACCGGGACCTCGGACTGTTCGAGTTGAAGCCGGTCGAAGTGGACGGCTGCCTTGTCGCCCCTCGCCACGTCTTCCACGCACTCTTCGAGCCGCTCGTGAGCCCGAAGGACATCCGGGACGTGTGCATCGAGCACATCGTCGCGCGCGGACGCAAGGACGGGCGGCCGGCGGAGGTCCTCGTCGACCTCCTTGACCGCTATGACGAGGCCACGAGCTTCACCGCGATGGAGCGGCTCACGGGGTGGCATGCTGCGATCGCCGCAGAGATGATTGCGACGGGACGAATCGGACCGGGGACCCATTCCGTGGAGTTGGGCATTCCGGCGCGGCCGTTCGTCGAGGAAGCTCGACGCCGCGGCCTGGCGGTCCAGGAACGCGTGTCGTATCTCGACCTGCTACCCCGCAAGGCTGGCGCCGCACTTCCGGCAGAACGTGTCGTCCGACGAGACGGGTGACCCGCAGGACCCGCAGGCCTCCGCTCCGACCCGGGTGCCGCACTTACGGCAGAAGAGGTCGTCCGGGGCGAGGGGGGCACCGCACGATGGACACGCGAGCTGGACGGCGATGTCTGACGGCCTCTCCTCCGTGACGACGATGTCCGCAAGCGGTTTTCCCTCCGCGCTCCGCTGCGCCTGACGCGCGCTCGCGAGGGCCCCGGAGAAGTCCTGCGCGTCGAAGCGGGACCGGGCTTGCGCCAAGAGGACCTCAGCCTGGTTCACATCCCGGTCCGACGTCCGACCCCGGTCGAGCGCGTTCGAGGCGATCTCGATCGTGAACTTCGCCTGAGTCAAGTTCGCGGGGAAGTCCCGCTGAAGGACTTCCTTCGTCGTCGGTTCCTCGGCGCCTCCGGGCGACATCGACTCGAGCTTGACGAGATCACCCTTCGCTGTCTGGCGTGCCTTGAGGGAGGTCAACCGGTCCTTCGCCTTCGTCGTCAGGTCGAGGGCGACGCGGTAGTTCCGCCGATCGTACGCGGTCTGGGCCTCCTTGAGGATCGCATTTACCTCCGGGCTTCGAATCCCTCCGCGCTGGAGGGCGCTCGCGATCGCGCGGGTCGTGAGGATCGCGTTGTGCGCATCGTCGGGGAGCTGCCCCAGATCCCGGGCGTCTCGCGCCCGCTTCGACCGGATCGACTTTCGCATGTGCTTGAGCTCCAGGAACGCGATCACGGCGATCGCAACGACGACGAGGACGACCACGACGAGGATCGTCTCTTCTCCCGCCATCGAGGCCGCGCCAGCCGGGGCGGCGAATAAAAGCGTTTCCTCTCGAAATCTGGCGGTGATTCTCTCGCCGGACCGGAGGCCGGTCAGCTCAGGACTTCGTTCAGGCGCCCGAGCTTCTGGCCGCGCCGGATTTCCCGGGCGATCCGACGCCCCGACGACATGCCGGGCTCCACGAGGTCCGCGTACGGGGATCCGGAGATGAACAGGTTCGTCCCGGCGACGATCCGCGTGGAGATCTCGAAGACCTTGAACTTGAGCTGGTCCGTGACGATCGTCTCGAGACAGAAGGGGCCGATCATGCCCCCGAACAGGTCGAGGGAGCTCTCGACGGCCCTCTCGCCCATCTCGAAAGCCGCGGGGAGGAGGGACTCCCTCAGCACGACGGGCATGTTCCCCGTCACGACGAACGTCGGGAACAGATCGATCTTGCGCAGCGCCTCCTGGGCCCCGAGCTTGTACATCTCGTCGATGTTCGCCTCGTCCCGGCGATCGATCCCGAGGATCTCAAGGGACCCCCTCGACAGCCGATACCCGCCCTCGGAGAGCGGGGAATAGAAGTAGTGCAGGTAGTACCTCGTGCCGACGATGTACTCCTGGATCGCGAATTTCATGCCGGGCCGGATCGACTCCTTGAAGTCCTCGTAGTTCTTCGCGACGAACGAGCCCCGCCCGCCCTTCGCGCCGTAATACTTCACGAACACGGGACGATCGATGTCCTCGGGCCGTTCGATCCTCTGAGGCATGTCGATCCCCGCAGACGTGAGCCAGGAGCGCTGCCTCTCCCGATCTGACTCCCAGGCGAGGACCTGGCGGTTGCCGAAGGTCGGTACGGCGAACTTCTCGAAATTCGCCGCGCCCATGTACTCGACGAAGGAACCGTGGGGGACCGCCACAATCCGGCGCGCGACGAGGTCGTCTGCTCGGTCGAGCAAGTCCTCGTACGAGTCGACGACGAGGAACTCATCCGGCCTCGCGAGGGGGAACGCGTCGTAGAAACGGGGTCGCTTGCCGATCGCGATGCCGAGGCTTCGGAATCCCTCTTGGCGGGCCCCGTGGAAAATCTGGAGTGACGAATGAGAACAAACGGTCGCGATCGTGAGGTCCTCGTAGTCCGAGAGGATCGACGCGATCGCTTTCCGACTTACCATTGTCCCGCTAATTGGTCCGTCCCATTAAAGGTTTTCATGGAGGCGGACTCAGCGTCGGTCCAGCTCTGCGCCGAGGGCGCGCGTCGCCTCCCAGAGGCGGCCCTCGCGGACGAGCAGGGAGACCTGCCTACGTCGCACGTCGACGCCGCGCAGCTTGTCGATCGACAGGATCCGGAGGGACGGGTGCCCATCCCTCGGCGCGGCGATCCGGACCACGCCGTCGGCGATGGCCTCAAGCCTGCGATCACCGGACGAACCGCGCACCGCGACGAGGTGCACCGCGGAGTTGTCGACCAAGTCCCTCTGGAGCGCTTTCATCAGGCGCCACGCGGGGATGTCGTATTCATCTTCGAGTGCGTCGATGGGATCGATGGACACGAGCGTCCGGCGGGAAGGATGATCGCGGAAGTTCGCATCGACAATCTCGTACGCGGTCTCAATCTCCGGAAGGTCCAGTGGAATCGGAGAGTGGCCGCCCGCCTCCTGGACGTGCCCGATGAGACGATGGAGCTCCGCCCGATCCGCAAGCCGGAGACCCGCGCCGCAGTTCGGACAAGCGATTTCGATGGGCCTCGCCCGCGCCTTGACATCGACGGACAGGCCGCACGACGGACACTGCGTCGTCCAAGGGGATTCCGCATGAACGACGAGAGGCTTCTGTACCTGGAGATCCGAGGCGAACGCGGGGAACTGGTGGCGCAAGGTGGAGACCGCGGCGCGCGGATGGATGTGGTGGGGCACGAACGCGTCGCGCAGCTCGTGCGCGAGCTGCAGGACGAACAGGGTCTTCCCTCCACCCGACGGACCCTTCACGAGGAGGGACCGACCCCCGCGGACTCGGAAGAACCGATGGATCTCGTCCGGAAGTCCCCTCCCCGCCCCCAAGGCTCCCCCGGAGGCCGTCACGGCGAATGAGGTAATATAGAATCTGGGGCGGATTCTCCCGCCGAGACGAGGAGCCGTCACTTCCCGAGGGCATCGGCGACCCGCATCGCCCGGACCGTCTCGAGGACGTCGTGGGCCCGAATCACGTGGGCCCCGTGGGCGACGGCTAGAGTCGCGGCGGCGAGGCTCCCCGAGAGCCGTTCGTCGACCGCGTCTCCGGCCCCCAGCTTGGCCAGGAACGACTTGCGCGACACGCCGACGACGACGGGCTGCCCCAGGGATCCGATCCGATCGAGCCGGCGCAGGAGATCGAGGTTGTGGACCGCGGTCTTGCCGAAGCCGATGCCAGGATCCACGGCGACCGCCTCCCGCGGGATGCGGGATGCCACCGCCGCGCGGATCCGCGCGTCGAGAAAGGCGCGGACCTCCTCGACGACGTCCGCGTACGTCGGATGCGCCTGCATCGACCTGGGGTCGCCGAGCATGTGCATAACGACCGCGCCTGCGCCCGATCGAACGATGACCTCGACCATCCGCGGATCGCCGAGTCCCGTGACGTCGTTCACGATCGAGGCGCCCGCGCGGAGCCCCTTCTGCGCAATCTCGTACCGCCGCGTGTCCACGGAGATCGGAACATCGAGCTTGCGCCCGATGCCTTCGATGACGGGACCGATCCGCTTCCACTCCTCCTCGGGGGGCACCGGCTCGGCGCCGGGACGGGTGGACTCGCCTCCCACGTCGATCAGGTCCGCCTCCTCCTCCGCCATCTCCAGGGCCCGGAGGATCGCGACGTCCGGGTCGAGGAACCGCCCTCCGTCGGAAAAGGAGTCCGGGGTCACGTTCAGGACCCCCATGACCCGAGTCCGGTCAAGGGGGATCTCCCCGGTCAAGTGCTTCCAGAGGAGGGGCTCCGGCACGGCGCGGGCCATCCCCCGCCGCCTATTTTAGGAGCGCGAGGGGGAGCACATTTATACGGACGGAGGATAACGCGGGCGCGATCCATGCGGGTCCTGTTCCTCCACGCGGACTACCTCGAGTACGAGGTGAGGGAGAAGGCGATCAAAGGCATCCCGGATGTCCCCGAAGATCGCCGGAAGGAACGGACGGACGATGCCCTCGTCTGTTTCATCAGCGCAGAGAAACGGGACGAGTCGAATCCCCTCGGCACGGCGACGGCCGCGGGGAAAAACGTCGCGGAGGTCGCGGACCAAGTCCGCGCGAGGCGCGTCGTCCTGTACCCGTACGCACACCTGAGTTCCTCCTTGGCGGGACCCGAGTCCGCCCTCGCCATCCTGGCAGCACTTGAAAAGGATCTCGCGGCCCGCGGCTTCGAGGTCCATGCGTCCCCGTTCGGGTACTACAAGTCGTTCGCAATCCGCGTGAAGGGCCACCCGCTGAGCGAACTGTCCCGGGAGATCCTCGCGCAGCCGACGGCGAACGAAGGCGAGGAGGTCTCCGACGCCGTCAAGGCAGAGGCGAAGCTGCGGTCGGAGTGGTTCGTTCTCGACATGGACGGGACCTTGCATCCGGTGACGATCGACGCGGGCCGGCTCGCGGGGTTCGACTTCCGAGCCCACGAGAACCTTCGCCGCTTCGCCGTACACGAGATGGCGAAGTCCCGCGAAGCGAAGGAGGAGCCCCCGCACGTCCGGCTCATGCGGGAGCTCGAGCTCGTCGACTACGAACCCGGATCCGACCCGGGGAACCTGCGCTACTACGCGAAGGGGCGGCTCATCAAGTCCCTCCTCGAGGAGTTCGTCACGCAGCGCGTCCTCGAGTACGGGGCGATGGAGGTCGAGTCGCCGGTCATGTACGACTTCGAGCACCCCGCCCTCAAGTCGTACCTGAATCGATTCCCCGCGCGGCAGTACGTCGTGCAGACACCGAACAAGAAGGCCTTCCTGCGGTTTTCCGCATGCTTCGGCCAGTTCCTGATCGCGAAGGACATGGTCCTCTCGTACAAGCAGCTCCCTCTCGCCCTGTACGAACTCACGCGCTACTCGTTCCGGGCGGAGCAGCGAGGCGAGCTCGCCGGTCTGCGGCGTCTGAGGGCCTTCACGATGCCTGATTGCCACGCCCTCTGCACGGACCTCGAGCAGGCGAAGGAGCACTTCATGGTGCGGTTCGAGCTCGCGCGGAGGCTCCTCGAGGACATCGGGTTCCGCATGCCCGACGACTTCGAGGTCGGCTTCCGGATCACGGAACCGTTCCTCCGGGACCACCGGGATTTCGTCCTCGCATACGTGAAGCGGTGGGGCAAGCCAATCCTCCTCGAACGCTGGTCCGAGCAGTTCTTCTATTTCGTCCTCAAGTACGAGTGGAACTACGTCGACGCGAACGACAAGGCGGCGGCCCTCACGACGGACCAGATCGACACGGAGAACGCGAAGCGGTTCGGAATCACCTTCACGGACGATGAAGGCCGCGCGCGACATCCGTTCATCCTGCACCTGTCCCCGAGCGGGGCCATCGAGCGGGTCCTGTACGCCCTGCTTGAGAAAGCGGCCGCCGACATGAAAGCCGGCCGTCCACCGATGTTCCCCACGTGGCTGAGCCCCGTGCAGCTGAGGATCATCCCCGTGAGCGAGGACCAGCTCGATGTCGGCATGGATCTCCTCGATCGGTTTTCCGGCGTTCGAACGGACATGGACGACACGGGCGACACCCTCGCGAAGAAAATCCGCCGCGCGGAGAAGGAATGGATTCCGTACATCGCGGTCGTCGGCAAGAAGGAGGCCGCATCGGGGACCGTGAACGTCCGTGTGCGCGCGACGAAGGAGCAGAAGGACATGGGAATTGACGAACTCAGGGGGTACCTCGACAAGGCCGTCTCGGGTCGGCCCTTCAAGCCCCTCCCGCTCCCCCGGCTCGTCAGCAAACACCCGACGTTCCGCGGCTAGCCGTTCTCACGCGGGAGAACCGGAGACGACGCTTCATCCCGGCACCGGCGTTCGACCCCGACGGCACGCCCGATGAAACGCGACCTCCTTGAGCTCCTCCTCGGCATCGGGGTCCTGGCGTTAGGACTCGTGGTCCTCCTGTTCGTCCTGTCGAACGCCTTGGCCCTCGCGCAGAACCCGGGTGCCTTCCTGCAAGGTCAGATGTCCGGCGGGCAGACGGCGCCGCCGAGCGCCTCCTTCGACTGGAGCTCGGTGGACCGGGATGTCGCGTTCGCGGACACGTCCCGCGCCGGCACGTCCCCGATCGCCTCGCGGGCGTGGGACTTCGGGGACGGGAACCGGAGCACGGCGCAGAGTCCGACCCACTCGTATGCGGGCCCGGGCATCTTCCAGGCGAGCCTCGTGGTCGAGGATCAGACCGGAGTGCGGAGCACGTCGATCGGCCAGGTCGAGGTCGTCGCGGGGACGATGCGGTCCGGGCGCGGAGTCGGGGCGCCCGGGGAGAGTGTGAACTTCAACCTGGGGGGAATCCTCCTCCCGCTCGCGGTCGGCTTCCTCACCTTCGGCCTGTACGTCGTCATGGCGGTCACCGGAGGGATGATCCTGAAGGCGGGCTGGAACCTCGTCAAGCCGAAGCCGGAGACGATCAAGGTCCGACTCAAGCCAGGACACCTGACCCAGGCGTTCGAGGCGGACCCGGGCGCGATCGGGACGCCGGGGCAGCCGCCTCCACCTCCGACTGCGTGAACGCGACGCATCGGTCCGTGGGTCAAGGGCGGCGCAAAAAAAAGGAGGGGTTCAGAGGGACGGGCGCCGTGGCCGACGTCGGGTCCTCCTCGACGGAGATCGGCTGGGCGACCGATTCCAGGAGCCGGGATCGGACTCCCGTCATGATCGCGAGGACGCGCAGGATCCCCTCGTACTTCCGATCGACGCGCACACCGAAGATCACGTTGGCCTCGGGACGCATCTGGGCCGTCAGGCCTTCGACGACCTCGTGGGCTTCGCGAAGGCGGAGGGACGGACCCGCGCTGATGTGGATCATCGCCCCGCGGGCCCCCCGGTGGTCCACGTCCAGGAGCGGGTTGTTGAGGGTCTCTGCGACGACGCCCTTCGGGTCGTCCTCGGCGTCCTCTCCGTAGAAGACCGTCGACGTTCCGCCGGACTGGAGAATCGCCTGGACGTCGTTGAAATCCAGATTGATGAGCGACGGGACCGTGATGGACTCCGTGACGCCCTTCACGACCTCGCTGATGAGATGGTCCATCACGGCGAAGGCCTGTTCGACGGGCAGGTTCGGCACGAGGTCAAGGAGTCGATCGTTGTCCAGCAGGATGACGGCGTCCGCGGCCTGCTTCAGCCGCTGGATCCCCGCGAACGCGTTCTTCATCCGGCCCCGCTCCGCGCGGAACGGGGTCGTGGCGAGGACGAGGACGAGACTGCCCGACGCGGCCGCGAGCTCCGCGATGTAGGGCGCGATGCCCGTGCCCGTCCCTCCTCCGAGACCTAGGGTGACGAACGTCAGGTCTGCGTCGGCGACGTGGTTCCGGAGTTCCTCCTGCGCCAGCTCCGCGCACCGCTCGCCGACCTCCGGCCGACCGCCTGCGCCCATCCCGCGGGTGACGCCCGCACCGATCAGGAGCTTCCGATCGCAATGGATCGAATCGAGGTGGACGGCATCCGTGTTCACGACAAGGGTCCTCGCGCCATGGACGCCGATTCGATGGAGCCGATGGACGGAGTTGCCGCCCGCGCCGCCACACCCCACGACGAGGATCTTCGGCCGGCCGACGTCGTAGGATCCGAGGTGGCTCTGCCGGGCGTCCCTCTGGATTGCGCCGAGTCCCATCCCTGTTCCCATCCCGTGGGACGGCGGTGGGGGTCGCCGCCCCGACCTGGTTGTCTACGCGTTCCGGAGGAGCGCGCGATCCGGCCAGGACTGCCTATCGTTCGGCCCCTTCCATGGCCTTGTGGAGCCGACGCCGGACGTATTCCCGGACCGCGTTGCGGACCGCGTCCTCAACGGAGACGGAGTCTCCGGACTTGACGAGCTGCTGGAGGTCCACCACGTTGCCCTTCGGCAGCTCGATCGTGAACTTGCGAATGTAGTCGGGCGAGAACTTGAAGTCGAGGAACCGATCGATCGCCGCACGGATTACGTCGGAGATCGTGTCGTAGTCGCCACCCTTCACGAGCTGATGGAGTTGATGGACTTTCTCCGGCGGAATCCGGATCGTGACCCGCTCCGATTCGGACGGCATCGTGGATCGTCCCAGTCGTCAGCTAATTGTCAGACAGGCTATCGCGCTGAGGCTATTTATATCTATGTAAATCCGGCTCTGTAACGTGCGTGTTGGTGACCCGACCTGGCCCTGCCCCGATAGATTTCGATCGGATAGCTTGAGACAGACGAAGTGTCAGTCCAGCCTACTCCTCCGTCGGACGCAGCGGCAGCGCTAGTTCATGGAGAGGGGTTCGCCCACGGCACCCTCAGAAACCTCGCCGGGGCCCCTGGGTCCCTTCCTTTTCTAATCCTCTCGTGTTACTCGGTCCTCCGTGGACGCAGTCGATGAAAGAAGGCACCTTCGGAGCGGACCTAGAGCTGATGAACCCAGCCCCCTCCTCGACTACATCATCGCCCGTTGTCCTGGGAACGCGAAGGCTGTAATGCACCGATGCAAGGAGGTCTTGGAGGCCGTGTTCTCTCAGGATCCAAGAAACTGGCCCCTCGACGAAGTTTGGGCTTCCATCCTCCCGCAGTGATTCGTTGCCGAATGCGCCCCGGAAATCACACAGAAGGAGGCGGAGGAACACTTGCGGGAAGTGCAACGACTTCCGTACGGCGAAAGGCAACGCCTCGAAATTGACGAAGACGCTCCTGCGAAGTGGTCAGGGCTCAATACGATCTATTGGCTGAAGCCACAAGAGCGTTCATGGTGGTGGTGGGACGGTGCTTGCGAGGACGAGAACACCATTCGCGTAGCGGTGGCGATAGACGGTTGGCCCTACGCGAGCGGTGCCTTGCGGTGGATCCTGCGCGCGTCGGGGGCGACCTCTGTCGAAAGCGAGGTGTGAGGTGGGGCCACGGATCCTCCGGGAGCCGCTGCCGGCGGCCCTCGTGGAACACTTGGTAAGGGCGCGGTTGAAGGAGAACGTGGCGCGGGCCAAGAAATAGCCCGTCACAACGCGCTACGACGAACTACAACGGAAGGTGGATGGAGTCCGGCCCGGCACTGAAGTCTGTTCGCCCGCGCGCTCCCACTACGTTCCCGCAGACAGGAGCCTGGGGAGATCCTTCGTCTCCTGGAGCACGCCTCCGGCCACGCGAATCTCTCGGAGCGCCGCCGCGGAGTCCCCTATCTTCATCTCCACTCCACGGACCGCGTCCTTCAGGACGGTCACCCGGAATCCGCGTTTGATCCCGTCGAACGACGACGCCCGCACGCAGTAGTCCGTAGCCAGGCCGGCAACGAAGAGGTGCGCCACGTCATACTCCCGGAGGACGGACTCCAAATCCCTCCCCGTATCGGTGACGGCCTGGAAGGCGGAATAGGAGTCCTCCTCGGGATCCATGCCCTTCGACACGACGACCGCCTCCTCCGGCAATCGAAGGTCGGGATGAAACCTCGCGCCCTTCGTGCCCTGGACGCAATGGGGAGGCCACGCGCCCCCGAACGCCTTGAAGTGTTTCGTCTGGCGCGGATGCCAGTCTCGGCTCACGACGACCGGCAGACCGCGGCGGCGGAACAGTTCCATAACGCGGTTCACCTTCGGGACGATCTTGTCTCCTTCCGACACTGGGAGCGCTCCCCCGGGACAGAAGTCGTTCTGCACGTCCACGACGAGGAGCGCGGATTTCTCGCGGCCCATGCGAATCCTGAAAGCCCCGGCCCTCGCTAAAAGGTTGCGTCCCGAATCCGTCGGAAATCCTCGACGTAGTCCTCCCGGAACGCCATGTCGCCCGGCAGGCCGTCGAACCAGTGGGCCTCCCGGACGTCGAGCCCCCGCTCGATTGACTCGGACGTCGCCCGCGCGACGAACTGCGCGAAATATCCATGCCGGACCCGAGCCCCGTCGGTGAGGGTCTCGTTGAAGATCCGCCGGAGCTGCGGGTCGACCAGGTCGAGCCCGACCTCCTCGCGGACCTCCCGGCGGAGACCGTCCACGGTCGTTTCGCCTTCCGCGAGGCGCCCGCCGGGCGTGACCCAGGCATCCCCCCAGCGGGACGACGCGCGATGCCGGAGCAGTAGAACTCGCCCTGCGCCGTCGTGGATGAGACCGCCGGATGCCCAGTACGGGGCTTCGTCGTGCGTCGAACCGGCGAGGTCCTCCGTTCGGACGACGAGCGTCCGCTTGACGATCGGCACGCGGCCGAATCGCTCAATCGCATCCGCGAGGCGGTCCTTGCACGTCCCGACCGGCATGCTTCGTTTCGTAGGAAGAGAAGGGTCTTTAATCTCGCGCCGGCTACCGCGGCCTGGCGGATGAGTCGCGATGGCCCCCGAGGACGTTTCCGACCGGGCGACGAAGGTCTACGACGCGATGACCGGCGCCGGACTGACGGGGCAGGACAAGATGCGCGACGCGGAAGCCATCACGAAGATGTCGAAGCTTCCGAAAAACATGGTCCTCCAGGCCCTGCAGGAGTTGCAGTCGAAGGGGTACGTCCGGCGGAAGGCTCGCGAAAAGGCGGCAGGCTACTACGTCGTGAAGTGACCGCGGAGGCGGAGCGGGCCACGAAAGAGAGCCCTAGGTGTCCTGCCGTCGCACGACTCACGCCTTCGCGCCGCGGGCAACCCAGGCTCGCAAGACCATGGGAATGCTCCCGTCGGGGTTCGTTCGGAGGTCTGAGCGCAGGCGCTCCCGGAGTCGCGCCCTATGATCCTCGCTCAGCTTCATCGCGTAGCCCCCGCTGGGCCCCTGCCCGCCCAGAAACGGGGTCCAGTAGTCGTCAAAGTTCCCAAATGTGATCGGCTGGTCAATGTTCGTCGTCTCCACTCGGAGGAGCGGCGCCTCCTCGAAGGTCTCCTGAAGGACCTCCGGATTGCAGATGGGAAAACGCAACCCCTCATCGACCTTCGCGGCGGCCGGGTCGACGGCGACGGCCGCATCCCAGAAGCGCCGGATGAGCTCCATGCGGCCGGCATAGTCCCACACGTATGCGGCGACGACTCCTCCCGGGCGCACGACGCGCCGCATCTCCCGCACTGCCGCGGCCGCATCGGGGACGAAGTTGAGGACGAGGCCGCAGACCGCCGCGTCGAAACGGTCATCGGGAAACCGGAGGGCCATCGCGTCGCCGACCTCGAAGGACGCGTGCGGGAACTGGCGGCCGACGGATGCGGACACGTGTGCGATGTATCCCGGAGACGGATCGACTCCCACGATTCGACCCGCTCCAGCCTTCGCCAAGGCTTCGGAGACGGCGCCGGTGCCGCACCCGACATCGAGGACCCCTGCGTCCGGGGGCAGTTGAACCCATCCAACGAAACGCTGTGCAAGGATCCGACTCCACCGGCCCATCAGGAACTCGTAGGACCCTCCATCGGACCAGGGCAGGGACACTCCCCCCGGGAGTGCGCGTAGCAAGGATGAACCTGTCGAAGCGTGCCGGGAGGACGCCGGGATCGGAGGCCGTCACCGTCGACGTGCGTCCGATTTCCGTTTTCGGCGAATCGCGGCACTGATCATCAGGGGGAGCAAGGCGGTTGCGTCTCCTTCGACGGTGACCTGGCGTGCGGTCTCCTTCACCTTCCCCCACGAAATGCCTTCCCGCACGCGCGCGCCGCTTAGACTCCCGTCCCACTCCGGAGCCGTCGTGATGTACACGGCGTAGTCGAGACCGCCACGGAACTGGTTCCACCAGATTGTGTGATGCTTCGAGACGCCTCCGCCGATCATGAGGGCGCCCGACTCCTTCGCCCGGAACACGAGGTCCGCGAGCTCCGCCTCGTCGCGGAAGATGTCGATCGAGAAGGACTTGTGGTCCTGCCAGAAGGCCCACAGCTGGTACCCGACCGCCCCGTCCGTGATCGCGGGCACGTACACGGGGATGCGGTTCTTCCAGGCCCACCACAGAATGGATTGGCGACTCCCCGCACGTCGACCGAACTCCCAAAGCAGCTCCTTCGTCGTCAGGGACCGCCGGCCGGACCTCCAGAGGTCGGCGAGCATCGGCTGGATCCGCTTCTCCAGGACGATTCCGTACGACTCGTTCGGCACGAGGACGTTCCCGAGACGGTTGACCCCCGCACGATGGAGGGCGACATCGTCCATCTCGAAATCCCCGTGGTAGTACGGTCTCCACACCCGGGCCAGGTCGTGGTCCGCGGTGCCGCACGTCGTGATCACGACGTCCACGAGCCGACGCTCGAGGAGCCCCCGGAGGACCCCTCGGACCCCCGTCGCGACGAGGGCCGCCGGGAAGGACAGGAACGTCAGGCATTCCTTCCGACGGAACATCGTTCGCAGGATGTCGACTCCATCCGCGATCTTCTTCGCGGTGAACCCCGCGCCGCGGCCCATTTGGTCCACGAGATCCGAGGGATCCGAAACTCGGTCGAGGTCGATGTCCTCGACACGCTTTCGGAGGAGGTCGGCGCGGCGCATCGGCGGGGAATCGGGCGCTCGTAGAAAGGGGTTTGGGGCGGTCGGCGGGCTACGTCCCCAAGATCCGCCGAAGGGTTTCGACGATCCCCGCGGCCCCGCGCCATCGGAACGTGCCGCCGCACTCGAGGCAGCGGCCCCACCCATTGTCGTAGAAGTGAAGCCGCGAGGACTGGCAGGCGCCGCAGAACCCCTCCGTCGGCTTCTGAATCCCTCTTCGGCGCCGCGCCTCGACGAGCCGGGGCTCGAGACGCGCGACCGCTTCCTCTGCGTTGCGCGCGAAGATCATGCCCGTCACGTATTCGCCTTTCGACAGCACGTCCCGGGCCTGGCGCAGGAGAATCCTCGCGTCCTGGACATCGAGACCGTGGTCCTCCGCCTCCTGGACGACGGGTTCGCTGAGAGCGATGATCGCCTGCGCCTTCTCGATCTGAGAGTCGCGGAGATGCATAGCCTTGCGAATCTGATCTTGCTGGCCCTGCATCGCGAGCCGCTCCGCCTCCTTCGCGACGTCGAAGGCTTCGGCAAGCTCGTCACGGGCCGCGCAGGCCCGAGCACGCGCGAGGACGGTCTCCGCCTCGTATGGGTTCGCCCCGACCGTCCGCGCGAGGTCGATGTGGTCCTGGGCCGCGGAAAGGGCCGCCTCGATTTCCCGCGGGGTCGGTCGGACGGCCCCCGACGGGAGCGGCTGTCGATCCGGGCGACTCATGTCCTCGGACCCGGGCGAGATCGCGGAGACCTCCGACGCCGACGAACCCTCGGTCCGCCATGAAGCTTCGCGACGTCGCGGTCAGGGGCGCGGACGGTACCGGCGGAGGACCTCGACCGCCCATCGGAGTTTTCGGAACTCGTGCGACTCCCCGCCGCGATCCGGGTGGGCGGTCTTCGCCCGCTCCTGGAACGCCCGCTCGATCTGCGGCTCCGAAGGCCAGTCCCGGCCAAATCGATGCGGCCGAATCCGGACGGCCTCGAAGCCGAGGATGGCGAGGGCCGCATCGATCCCCTTCGTCTGGACGTAGAATTCGCGCAGGTCCGAGAAGACGCCGCCCGTCTCGTGGCCCCCTTCGATGCTGTAGCGTTTGTGGCCCCGACATATCAAAGAGTGTGAACGGTGGTCCCGCCCGCACTCGAAGCAGAAAAAACGGTCGTCCACGCGCCCGGATGGTTTGGTCCGGACAAAGCCTTATTCGCGTCTCCGACGTTGATGTTCCCGTGTCCTTCCGCATCGGGCCGTCCGTCTTCAGAGACCCGGGGAAGCTGTCCTTCGACTACCTCCCCGATCGCATGGTCCATCGGGAGAAGCAGACCCAGCGGATGTTCGGCCTGATGCGTCCCATCGTCGAGGCGGGCGTCTCGAGCAACGCGTTCCTGTACGGGCCCGTGGGGACGGGGAAGACCCACACCGCGAAGCGCTTCTGTCTCGATCTGAAGAAGTACGCGTCGGAACGGGACCGGGCGATCGACTTCGCCCTCGTGAACTGCCGGCAACGGATGGGAGACGATGCGGTCCTGCTGACCCTCGTGCGCCACTTCGACGCGCACTTCCCCGAGCGGGGGTTCTCCGTCGCGGAGAAGCTCGACAGCCTCAAGAAGCACGTGGAGAAGATGAAGGTTCATCTCATCGTAATCCTCGACGAGGTCGACGCCCTGCTGAAGAAGAGCGGGGCCGATCTGATCTATTCGTTCTCGCGGGCCGCGGAGGAGAGCACGACTGCGAAGGGAACCATCTCGATGGTCCTCGTCTCCCAGCGGCCGAACGCCCTGGAGTACATGGACGCGGCGGCGCTGAGCACGTTCCGACGGTCCAACGTCGTCGAGTTCCCCCGGTACGACCGAACGGAGATCGGGGACATCCTCTCGGACCGCATCGGGCTCGCGATGCACCGGGGCACCGTGGGGGACGAGCTCGTGGGGATGATCGCGGAGATCGCATCGGAGTTCGGGGATGCGAGGTACGCGATCGAGCTCCTCGAGAAGGCGGGGATGCTCGCGGACGAGGAAGGGGAGGAGACGATCGAGGCGGAACACGTGCGTGCCGCAAAGGCCCACGTCCATCCCACCGACGTCCAGGAGCGATTGAAGCAGCTCGACACGGCGAAGAAGCTCGTCCTCCTCGCGATCGCCCGAAAGATTCGGAAGAAGACGCACATCACGATGGGGGAGACCGAGGACGCGTACGAGGTCGTCTGCGAGGAATTCAAGGAGAAGCCGCGGGCCCACACGCAGCTCTGGAAGTACGTGCGCGAACTCGACGCCCTCGGGCTCGTGGATACGCGCCTGAGCGGGGAGGGCGTCGTGGGAAAGACCACCCTCATCTCCCTCCCCGAGCTGCCGGCGAAGACCTTGATTGAGGACCTCGAACGAACGTTGAAAAGGCGATGACCGATTCGGACCGACATGGGATGGACGGACGCCCAGGACGAGGCGATGGGCACTGACGCGGAGCACGTGAAGGTCGCGGCGCCCCTGGACATCGAGAAGGGGGTATGCTACCTCATCAAGGAGAAGAAGCCCGAGCTGGGCTTCCGGCTGTTCTCGTCGCTCCTTCAACAGCGGATCCCCGGCCTCTGCGTCACCAGGCAGCACCCGGAGCGGGTGCGACGGGAGCGGGGCCTTTCGGACGTCCGCATCCTGTGGCTGAGCCACACCCCCGGGGAGGACTTCCACAACCCCACCGCGATCGGGACTCTCGCGAAGGTCATCTCGAAGTTCATCGAAGACAATGCGGGCGAAGGGGTCGTGCTCCTCGACGGCCTCGAATACCTCGTGATCAACAACGGATTCCTTCAGACCTTGATGTTCGTCGAGCACGTGAACGAGTTCGTCATGCAGCGGAAGGCCATCCTCCTGATGCCCGTGAGCCCGGAGACCCTCGAGGAGAAGGAGCGCGCGCTCCTCGAGCGGAACGTCGAGGTCATCGAGACGCCGACCCTCAAGGCGGACATGGAGATGCGCGAGGTCGGCCGGATCCTGGATACCTATTGACCCTGCGCCGGGGGCGCGAGCTGGCGTCCGACGGCCTCGTCGACGAGCCCGACGAACTTCTCCTCCTTCCCCTTGGGAATCGTGGCGCCGGACGCGATGTTGTGACCCCCTCCCGTGCCTCCGAGGGAGACGGCCGCGTCCCGGAGCGCCGGGGCGAGGTCCACGCCCGCCGCGATCTGCGCCCGCGTCCCGCGGGCGGACACCTTCGTGGTTCCATCCATGACGCTCAGTCCAAGGGTCGGCTTCCCCTGGTCGAAGAAGAACTGCATCCCGATCCCTGCGACGGATCCGGCGAGGGTGGCCTCGGGGCAGTAGAAGAATTGAACGTGCTTCCGTGCGAAGAGGCCCTCGTCCTCGAGTTTCGTCAGATGGGCCAGGACCCGCGACGTGTACTCCCCCCGAAGCGCTTCCGCCTTCAGGAGGGCTTCCCGGTCTCCGAGGCATACGGCCATTCCGAGTCCTTCTCGCTCGAGCCGGTCGCAACTGTTCACGTACGCCTCGAGGTCCCCCGCGTACACCTGATCGGGTTCGATCCAGTAGCGGTCCTCCACGAGGACGTCGAGGGCCTCCGCGGCGGCGCCCTGCCGGAGGAGACGCGCCGCGAGCAGGGAGGCCAGCTTTCGCCTCGCAGCGGCGTCGAGCTGGCGGAGCGTGGCCTCCGGGCCTAGCCCGGCGGAGCGCAGGAACTCGGCGGCCCCGTCCGGGCGACCCGCGAGCCCGCGGAAGTACGGCGTCGTGGACGACGAAATCGCCCGGGCGAGGGGTTCGTCCCGTAGCGCGAGCTGTCGGTCGGTCGTCAGGATCCCGCGGGCGAGCGCCTCCTGGAAAAGGGCCGCGTTCGGGCCGACGAACCCGCCCACGTCCTGCTTGTCCCCGATCGCCCCGGCCATCGCGAGCCCCGCGAGATCCCAGTTCGCCTCGTCCAGGGCGAGGGCCAGGACCCACGTCGTCGTCGAGCCACACATCTCCCGCGCGCCGTCCACGCCGAACAGATGGGGGTTCACGTGGACGAGGGCATCCGAATCCCGGAGCGGCTTGTGGTGGTCCAGGACGACTTTCGCGCCGGGCAAGGGCTCGATGAGATCGAGCTGCGCGGAGCCCATATCGCTCACGAGGAGGAGTTCATTGTCCTCCTGACGAAGTCGATCGTGCGCGGACCGGTCGAACGCGTGGGCCATCGTCGCATGGAACCGTTTCCCGCGACGCATCAGGGCTCGGGCGAGGATCGCGGCGGACGTCGTCCCGTCTGGATCGTAGTGGCAGAACACCCGGACCCGGGAGGCGGCGTCGACGAGATCGACCCCTTTCCGGACCCGTTCCACGAGGCCCGGGGGGACGAGGTCCTCCAGGCGCGTACCCACGGGGCACACCTACTTGACCTGCAGTTCCGCCAGCTTGAGGGAGTAGTCCCAGTCCGCGGGCAGGACCCCCTGCTCCCGGTAGTACGCCGACAGTCGGCGGATCTTGGATTCGATGAGCTGGAGGCCGCGCTTGTCGCTGTAGTCTTTCGGATGCGCCTTGACGTGGCCCTGGAGCTGGACGGCCCGCTTCATAAGGGCACTCAGGTCTTCGGGCAACGCGGACTTGACGCCTTTCGCCCGGAGGATGTCCGCGACCCCTTTCCCCGTCGCGAGACGCACGCTCGGAACCCCGAACGAATCCCGGAGCCGGAGGCCGACCGCGGCCATCGACAGGCCCTCCGCGTGCAAGGTCACAATCATTTCCTCGATCTCCTTCGCCTCGAGGGGCACCCAGGAGGGGTTCGCCTTGAGGAAGGGCCGCGTCGACCCGCTCTTCCCTTTGCGCTTCGCATGAAGGCGTGCCATCTTGACCCTGGGAAGGGGGCTCATACCGCGGGCCCGTATTTAACGGTTGACTCCGAGTCGCCTCGCGATCTCCTTCCACGCTATGTCTCGACGACGACGGCCGCGTGATCCTTCGCATACGGGTCGAGGACGCGCACGTCACGCACCGTCCGTCCGGCTCCGCGGAGCGCGTCCTCCGCGTGGCGGTAGACCCGGGCCGGATCCGAGGCGACGTTCGCGGACCGCGCCTTCACGATGAGGAATCCGATCCCGTGAGGACGGACCAAGACCAGGTTGCGAAGGAAGATCCCTTCCTGGTCCCGCTGCGCCACGTCCTGATAGAGGACGTCGGCTTCCCCCAACCGCGCTCGGTATCGATCCGGATCGCTCGCGTCCGCGAGAATCGGGAAGAGGTTCGGACGCGTCTCCGCAAGAGCGACGAGGTCCCGGAACGACCGGGGCGCGACCTCGACGGCCAGGATCGTGCCGACCGAACAGATGTCGGAGAGGTGGCTCGCGGTCGTCCCGCTCGCCGCGCCGAGGTACAGGACGGACGAGGAGTCGCGGAACGGCCACACCCGTCCGCCTTTCTTCAGGTAGGCCGCGAGCTTGCTGCGCTCTGCGTCCCACCGTCGATACTCGACGCCTTCCTGGACGTGAAGCGTCTCCCCGTACACGGAAACGCCCGGGACGAGGTTGCGCGTGTAGAGCCACGACCCGTCCGTGAAGACGCCTCGAGCCTCCGCGGGCCGAATCGCCACGCGGCGCCCGAACCCGGGTAGGCCTATTGAGACTTCCGGGGCTTGCGCCGCTTCCGACTCGCGTCTCGGGTCGATGTCGTCTTTCGCCGACGCCGCGGAGTCCGCTTCCGCGCCTTGGTCGTCCGCGCGGACGGCTTCGGCCGGCCCGCGAGACGCTTCCGACCCGCCTTCGCGCGGGCGTCCTTCGGACGAATCCGCAGGATCCGTTCGTACGCCTTCAGGGCTTCGCGCCGGCGCTTCGCGATTTCCTCTGTCTTCGCAAGGTTCAGGAGGATCGCGGGTGCCTCGACGTGTTTCGCGGCCCGCTCGAGGTTCACGAGGGCGGACTTCAGCTGGCCCATCGAGAGGTACGCGACGCCGAGGTTGTTGAGAGCCTCCACGTGGCTCGGATCGAGTTCGAGGGCCTCCCGGTACGACCCGATCGCGTCCTTTGGACGGCCGGAAAGTAGTAGGGCCGACCCGAGGTTGAGCCGCCCCGGGACATCGGACGCGTCCAGCTTGGCGGCCTTCCGGAGAGCGTCCGCGGCAGGCTTCGTGCGCCTGGCCTTGAGGAGCATGACCCCCAGGCCGCGCCACAGGTCCGAGACGCCAGGATGGGCTTCCGTCGCGAACTCCAGGACGGCGATCGATTCGTCGAGCCACCCTCCCCGAGAGAGGAACCCTGCCTTCAGGGCGAGGGCCCGGAGGTCTGCCAGGTTTCCTTCGAGGTATGCGTCACACGAGCGGATCGCACCGACGAGGTCGCCCCGGGCCCCGAGAGCTTCCGCCCGATAAAGATGCGCGACCGCGTCCCGCATCTGGGCCGCGCGGTCGAACGCCTTCGTCGCTTCCTCGACCTCCCCGGCCGCGAGCCGTGCCGCACCGTATCCGACCCAGGGGGCCGGGGCGTCGAGCCGGATCACGCGTTCCCAGAGGCCCGTGGCCGCGTCCGGGAAGCCGAGCCGGGTGAGGAGGGCGGCCTGATGTTCAGGCGCGGCGCGCCACGGCGGGGCTCGCATCCTCCGGCGCACGTGGTCGAGGACCCGCGTCCGGACGAGGCCGCTCCGACCCTTCGGATTCAGGTCGAGGTCCGCGCAGATCCTCTGGAGGGTCGGCCAGTCCGCGTGCTCGACCTCCGCGAGAGACGGAAGGCTCACGGGCTCACCTCCCGGCATCGCCCCGAGATCTCGCATTCCTCGCAGCCGGGATCGCCCGCCTCGTGCGTCCCGAAGCATTCGTACACCCCGCGGAAGAAGTCGACCCGCTGCCGGAGGCCCTTCGCCTCCCGAAGGCCTTCCTTCGCCTCTTGGAACTTCGGATCCAGCTCGAGCGCGCGCTCGAACGCCTTGACCGCGAGGGTCCCCTCGAGGAGCCCGAGGTGGGCGAGGGCCTTGACGTACAAGAGCCACGCGGCCTCGCGGAACCGCAACGCCCGGTCGGTCCAGATGACCACCTCGCCATGCCGCCCGCGTCTCTGGAGGAGCAGGACTCGGTTCACAATCGCGTCGAAGAAATCCGGATCGAAATGGAGCGCCTCTGCGAAGCAGCGGTCCGCGCCGGCCTCGTCGTGCAGCCGCAGGAGGGCCGCGCCTTTGTTGTTCCAGGCGGGCGCGTGCTCCGGCCGAATCGCGAGGGCTGCATCGTAGCACGCAGTGGCCGCGCGGAAACTCTTCAGCTCGTGGAGGGCCGCACCCTTGTTCACCCAGGCGTCCACGGATCGGGGACGGATCTTGAGGAGTTCGTCGTACGCCTCGACTTCCTCCCGTCGCCGGCCGAGGCCGCGCAGGGTCGTGGCGAGGGCCAGCCACGCCTCCTCCGATTCGTGGTTCGCTCGGAGGGCCTGGGCGAAGCTCTGGAGCGCCCCCTCCGAGTCCTTGAGCTGACGCAGCGCGTGACCTCTCGCGAGCCACGCGGCGTCGTACTCCGGCTTGAGCTTCAGGGCGAGGTTGAACCTCTCGAGGGCTTCGTCGGGCTGGCCCGCGTCGAGCGCACGCATGCCCGCGCGCATCGCGTCCTCGAGGCGGTCCACGCTCGGCAGGTAGCGGTCCTTCGCGTCGTCCGTCGTGCCGATCACGTCGGGTTCCCCCGTTGCAGGCGGCGCAGACACGTCTCCCGCCACCGCGTCGCGACGTCGTGCGCCGGGGCGATCCGCAGCGCCTCGTCGTACGACCGTAGGGCCTCCTCGTACCGCTCGAGGCTCTGGAGGGCGACCCCTTTGCCCGTCCAGGCGTCCGAGTTCCGGGGGTCCTTCGCGATCGCCTCCTCGTACCGGCGGAGCGCCATCGGGGCGTCGCCCCCCTCCATCGCGAGCTCTGCGAGCTGGAGAATCGCCTCTACGTCCTCGCGCGCGGTGTCGATCGATTCCACGAACGCACGGAACTCGGCGGGCAACTCCGGCGCCTTCTGCGCGGCCTCCAATTCGCGTTCGATCGCGGGGGAGGCGCCCCCGAGGGCCGGCTCCGGCGAGGCGAGCTTCGGGACATCGCGTCGAGCGAGGGCTTCCCGAAGTCGGAGGTACGCAGGATGGGTCGTGCTCCGATGCCCGACCTCGTCGACGGCCCGCGCGGCGTCGTCCCATTGCCGCCTCGAGACGTGCGCCTCCGCCTTCCCGACCCAGGCGTCCAGGCGGTCCGGATCGAAGGACAGGGCGCGGTCGAAACACTCGAGGGCGTCCTGCCCGCGCCCCTGGGCCACGAGGGTGCGCCCCTTCGCGAGCCAGGCGTCCGGATTCTCCCACTGGAGGGCGATTGCACGGTTGTAGAACTGGATCGCCGCGCCCCAGCGGCCCTTCCGGTCGAGGAGCTGGCCCTTCCGGAGGAGGATCGCCGCGTTCGCCGGATCCGTCCCCAGGACCCGGGTGAAGAAGCCTTCCGCCGCGTCGATGTCTCCGAGGTCCATCAGGGAATCCCCGTACGCGAGGACCGCCCGGGAGTTCGCCGGGTCCACGTCGAGGACGGCCTGGAGCAGGACGACGGCATCGTTCGGGCGCCCGTCCCGACGGAGTTCGTCCGCCTTGAGGATCAGGTCCCCGGACTTGGACGGGTCCACGTGCAAGCCCTCCCGGAGGCTGTCGAGCGCATCCGCGAGACGCCCCATTCCGAAGAGGAGGTTCCCCCGTTCGAACCACGCCTGCCGATTCCGCCGATCGAGATCGAGCACCCGCGTGTAGCACTGGAGGGCCTCCTCAGGTCGATCGAGGAGCACGAGGATCTCCGCCTTGTCGAACCAGACGGACGTGTCCACGGGACGCTCCCGGAGGAGCGCGTTGTAGCACGCCAAGGCGCCGTCGAAGTCCCCCTCCTCCATGAACGCCTGGGCCTCTTCCCGCAGCTCCCGGGTGCGGTCCTCCTGCTCGACCTCGCCGGGCACGAGCTGGTAGCGGATCGCGCGGGCGAGGGCCTCCGTCACGCCACGACATTGAGAGAGCGCCTTTGCGTCCGCGCTCTCGAGGGAGCGCATGTCGGGGAATGCGGTCGCGACGATGTCGGCGACCTCCTCCGTCATTCCCAGGACCGTCCCGAGGAATCGGAGGACCTCTCGGCGGGCGGAGTCCTTCTCGAGGTCGAGGAGGCGGTCCGTAGTGGCGGCCTCCTGCTTCTGGATCTCCTCGGCCCGGAGAGCGAGGGCCTTCTCGCGCTCCGCGAGGGCGCGTTCCTTCGACGCGAAATCCTCCGCGCGTTCCCGGATCCAGGTCTCCATCTCCGAGCGCTGTCGTTCGAGTTCCCCGCGAGTCTCCTGGATGGCAGCCTGATCTGCCGCCGGTCCGGGCGGAGGGGTCTCGGGCGCGGGAGCTTCGATGGTTTCCGGAGAACCTTCCGCGGCGTCCGGGGCGGGGAGCGGGCCCTCCGGTTCAGAGAGCGCTTCCGGAGTCGTCTCGTCCGAGACCGCTCCGGAAGGCGGCGAGGACACGGAATCGTCCGACTCGGGCTGCACGACCTCGGCGGGACCAGGAGCGGGCTCGAGGCGAGGGAGGTCCTCTTCGTCGACCTGCGGTTCCGGGGCCGGCTCAAGAAGGCGCGCGCGGAACCCGTACTCCGTCGCGAGGTGCGGAGGCATCCATTCGCGGGTCGACAGGTATCGGTACAGGGCCGCCACGGCGGGCTTTGCGCCGGGATCCGTCACGAGGCTCCTCCGAGCCCGACCGAGGAAGCCGTGGAGGACGTCGGCATCTCCCGCGCTGACGACGGGCCGGGATCCTGCATCCAAGTGTAGGAGGGATACGAGACGAATCGCGTCCCGGTCCGTCGGTTCGCGCGGCCCGGACCGCCAATCAAGCTTCTCGAGGTCCGAGGAAAGGAGGGCGACGTCCTGAGACCCGAGGGCGTCGAGCAGGGACGGCCCGGGGAGGAGGGACGGGTCGAGCCAGAGCGGGTGATAGGCCACGAGGTAGTCGAGACACGGGGGGCAGAGGGGTTCGCGACTCGCGGCGCCGCACCGATGGCAGCGCGAGAGGGGCACGGCGCGTCCCATGGGAGGTCGGGAGTATAAAGCATGCTCGCACGAAAATCGGACCGGGGCAACGTACATGGAGGCGTCCGCGCATCGTCGAGGATCGTGGCCTTGTCCGATCTCGTCCTGCTCGTCGGTGCGTACGTGGCCTCGATCGCATTCCCGCTCGTCGTCCTGCCCTGGTTCCTGGACCGAAGGGGCGACCTCCCGTACAACTCCGTCGCGTCTCGACTGCTCGCCTGGACGTCGTTCGCCGCGACGCTGATCGCCGTTTCGACCCTCGGCGCGGGAGGCCTCTCTTGGGATCCCTTCACCTGGGCGGTGTTCCTCGGGGTGATCGTAATTGCCGCGTACTGGGACATCCGAGACATGAAGCTCCGGCGCATTCCGCGAGGCCGCCATCCGGACACATGACGACAGGTTCATCGGCGCAGACCACGGTGGCGGGGACGTGGACCTCGCCCTGCGTCGTGCGAAGCGGGCGGATTTTCGAACGATCTGGGAAGCGACCCTCGAGACCGTGTGGGTCGACCTGCCTCCCGACGAGCGGGCCCGAATGGACCGGGTTTCCTGGGAACGTCACTTTCGATCGAAGATCAAGCCGCTCATCGAGGGGAGTCGGACGGAGGCGTGGGTCGCGGAAGATCCGTCCGGAGTCCTCGTGGGCTATCTGCTCCTCGGACCCGGAGGCGGATTCCTCACGCCCGAGGAATACGGTTTCATCTACGACGTGTGGGTCGAACCGTCCCACCGCGGGAAGGGGATCGGTCGTTTCCTCGTCTCCTGGGCATCGGAGTGGGCGCTCAAACGCGGATACCGGAAGATCAAGTTGGAGGTCGCGGAAGTCAATGAGGGTGCGCGCCGGATCTACGAGGGGCTCGGGTTCGAGCGAGAGCGGCAACATATGGGAAAACGGCTTCGCTAGACGCGTCGCCGATTTCGCCGCGCGGAACAAAGGGCAAAACGTTAAATAACGTGGTTATACTGGTAGGATTTCACCGGTGCTCGTATGTTTCAAGTCACCCTCTCCGAGACTGCGACGGGCAAGCTCCGCGAACTTATCGCGAAGAACGGAAACGCCGAGGACACGTACCTTCGGGTCTATGTCGCGGGCGGCGGCTGCTCCGGATTCCGCTACGGGCTAGCCCTCGACAACAAACTCCACGAGGGCGACGAGGTCGTCCAGACGAGCGGAATCAAGATCGTCGTGGACCCTGGCAGCCGAGAATATCTCGACGGGTCGAGCGTGGACTACACGGAGAGCGTCGCGGGAAGCGGGTTCCTGGTGTCGAACCCGAACAACTGGTCCTCGTGCGGCTGCGGGCAGAGCTTCAACAAGAAGGGCGAGGCCGCCCCGGACGAGGCGGAAGGGCCTCACGCGCACACGCACTAGGGCCTCTGACAAGGACTGCGTGCGCATGAGCTTCGTCGATTCAGTCCTCCTTCCCTCCGCGAGCGCTTGGTCCCGGATGTCTCTTGGATCCCCAGGCTGACGCGCGATCGTCTACGGATCCAAGGCATCCCGTTCGAATCCGCATAGGGCGCGTGGCGAGAGAGAGTTTATCCCAATGAATGCGTGCCCGACTCCATGGCAAAGGGGAAGGGCGCGGACGTCCGCGTGAAGGCCAAGGAGACGATTCGGCTCGGGGACATCAAAGTCACGAACCGGACCGCGAACTCGATCCGGGTCCGCCGGACCGAGAGCGGCCTCGTCGTCACCGACTGTTGTCTCGAAGAGCAAGGGATGTAGCTCCCCGGCGCCGCGTCTTGAAGGATGCGGCGAGAGTGGCGGCCCCACGGGCGGACCGCGGATCATGCGCGAAGGCCCGAAGCCAGATCGCGAACGATGCCTTCGATGGCTCCGGCGTCCGGTTCCTCCGAGATCTTCTGAACGACCGCGCTGCCGACGACCACCCCGTCCGCTCCGAGACCCGCCAAGGTCCGCACGTGGTCCCGCGTCGACACGCCGAAGCCCACGGCAAGGGGCAGTTCTATGGCTCGCCGTAAGACCCCCAGGCGCCCGCGCAGGTCTTCGGGCAACGTGTCTCGGGTCCCCGTCGTACCGTACCTCGCGACGACGTACACGAACCCTCGGGACGCGCGCCCGATCCGCTTCGCCCGGTCTTCCGGAGTCGACGGAGCGACGAGCTGGATGTAATCTACGTGGCGGCGGTCGAGGGCATCCCGCACCTCGTCGGAGTCTTCCAAGGAGACGTCGGGCACGATGACTCCGTCGACCCCCGCGGCGGCCGCACGTTCCGCGAACGTGGGCAGGGCCATCGCGAGGACGGGGTTCATGTAGGTCATCAGGACGAGGGGGACCTCCGTCCTCTTCCGAATGCGCGAGGCAAGGTCGAGGACGTCTCGCGGCCGCGTGCCGACTCGAAGGGATCGCTGCCCGGCCCGCTGAATCTCCGGACCGTCCGCGATCGGGTCCGAGAACGGGATGCCGATCTCCAAGACATCGGCCCCGCCTCGTTCACATGCAAGGGCGAGCGTCTCGGTGGCCTCGAGGCTCGGGTCGCCCGCCATCAGGTATACGAGAAGGGCCGGCCGGCCCTCTGCCTTCGTCTGCTTGAACGCGGCCGCAAGGCGGCTCAGAGGTGGACCCCCAACGCGTCCGCGACCGTGTGCACATCCTTGTCGCCGCGACCGGACAGGTTCACGATAACGACCCTTCCGGGTCCGAGCTCGCGGGCCTTCTGGATTCCGGCGAAGACGGCATGCGCGGATTCCAGCGCGGGCAGGATGCCCTCGAGCCGCGCGAGGGTCTGGAACGCGTCCAGGGCGTCCCGGTCCGTGACCGCCACATACGTGGCCCGCCCGGACTCCTTCAGGAATGCATGCTGCGGTCCCACCCCCGGGTAGTCGAGGCCCGCGGAGATGCTGTGCGTCTCGAGGACCTGTCCATCCTCGTCCTGGAGGAGGTACGTCCGCGCCCCGTGCAGAACTCCGATACGGCCCGCGCTCAGGGTCGCGGCATGCCTTCCCGTGCCGAGTCCCTGGCCGCCGGCCTCCGCCCCGAGGAGCTCGACCCCGTCTTCGTCGAGGAAATCGGCGAAGGCTCCCATCGCGTTGCTCCCGCCGCCCACGCACGCCACGAGGACGTCGGGCAACCGGCCCTCCGCAGCGATCGATTGTTCGCGGATCTCCCGCCCGATCACGCTCTGGAAGTCCCGAACGATCGTGGGGTACGGATGCGGGCCTACGACGCTCCCGAGGCAGTAGTACGTGTCCGAGACGCTCGTCACCCAGTCCCGGAGCGCCTCGTTCACGGCGTCCTTGAGGGTCCGGCTCCCCTCCTCGACGCTGTGGACCTGGGCTCCCAGGAGGCGCATTCGAAAGACGTTGAGGGACTGCCGCTGGATGTCCACGGAGCCCATGTACACTTCGACGGGGATCCCGAGGACCGCCCCGGCCATCGCGGTCGCGACCCCGTGCTGCCCCGCGCCCGTCTCGGCGATCATCCGAGTCTTGCCCATCCGGCGGGCGAGGAGGGCCTGGCCCATCACGTTGTTGAACTTGTGCGCCCCTCCGTGGACGAGGTCCTCTCGTTTGAGGTAGATTCGCGCCCCGCCCGCATGGTCCGAAAGCCGCTTCGCGAAGTAGAGGGGCGTCGGGCGGCCGCCGTAGTCTCGGAAGTAGCGGTGGAGCTCCTCCTGGAATGCGGGGTCCGCCTTCGAGGCCTCGTACGCGGCCTCGAGCTCGTGCAGCGCGGGCATCAGGGTCTCGGGGACATACTGGCCGCCGAACGGGCCGAATCGGCCTCTTGCCTGCGCCTCAGCCACGGATGAGCTCCTCCAGCTTGCGCGCGGGATTGGGGTGGGCCATAATGGAGGTACCGATGAGGACCGCGTCCGCACCCGCCCGGCGCATCGCGTCGACGTCGGACCGAGTCTCGGCCCCGCTCATCCCGATCACGGGGCGATCCTTCCGTCGGACGGACAGGATCGCCGCGGTCGTCCCCACGTCCGTGTGCATCGTGGCCAGGTCCCGGTTGTTGATCCCGAGGATGTCTGCGTCTGTGGCGGCCGCGGCGTCCCATTCCTCGAGCGTATGGACCTCGAGGACCACGTCGAGACCTCGTTCGTGCACCGCGTCGATGAAACGCTGCGGGCGCTCGTCGACGAGACCGCGCGAATGGAGGCTCTGGATCAGGAGGACCGCGGACGCCCCGCAGGCGTCGGCGGCCGCGACCTGGGACCGATCGACGACGATGTCCTTGAAGAGAGTCGGAAGGCCTTTCGAGGCCGCTTTCCTGACGAGGTCCACATGGCCTCCGAAGACCCGCGGTTCCGCCAGGACGGAAAGGCCCAGGGGCTTCGCACGCACGATCCCATCGAGGAGGCCGTCGAACGTCTCCGACGTCTTCCCGCTCGACATGGTGGGAGAGGCATACTTGATCTCCGGGATGACGTCACATGGCTGCGAGGCGGCTCCCAGGACGTCCAGGAAGGATGGACTCCTCTCGCCGGTCCCCTCGACCGCATAGTAACCTTCGCGGACGAGGGTCCACGCGTTCGCGACGAGGCGGCTAAGCTCGTCCATGGTCCTCGACCTTGGAGGGATCGCCTCCCGTCGCGCGGACGAAGGACATGAGCCGATCGAACGCGCGCCCGGAGTCTAAGGCCTCGCGGGCGGGTTCGACTCCGGACGCCAGGGTGGCGGACTTGCCGCCGACGTACACCCCTGCGGCCGCGTTCACGAGGACCATGTCCCGCTTCGGTCCCTTCTCCCCGCGAAGGATTCGGACGGCCTCGCCCGCGGCGAGGGACGGTTCGCTCCCGGCCAGGGACTCCGGGCTGGTCCGTTTGAAGCCGAGATCGCGGGGCGTGAGGACGTACCGCTTCGTCTCGCCGTCCTTCACCTCTCCGACGAGGGTCGGCCCGCACAGGCAGATCTCGTCCATGCCTGCGACGCCGTGCACGACGAGGGCCCGCTCCATCCCGAGGCGCAGCGCCACAGGGGTGAGATGCTCGACGAGGTCCGGGGAAAACACTCCGAGGACGTGTCCCGTCGCCCGCGCGGGGTTCGTGAGGGGGCCCAAGACGTTGAACACGGTCCTCAGGCCGATCTCCTTCCGAGGGGCGATCGCGTGGCGCATCGCGGGATGGAACTTCGGGGCGAACATGAAACATAGGCCGGTCTCCCGGAGAATCCGCTCCACCTCGGGGGGCTCGAGGTCCACGCGAACGCCGAGGGCCTCGAGGAGGTCGGCGCTCCCGCACGCGCTCGTGACCGCGCGGTTCCCGTGCTTCGCGACCCGGACCCCGGCGCCCGCGACGACGAACATCGCGATCGTGGACACGTTGAACGTCCGGAGGGGAGCGCCTCCCGTCCCGCACAGGTCCACGAGGCGCCCGTCGCCGTCCGCATGGATCGAGGCGCACCGCTCCCGCATCGCGGTCGCCATCCCCGCGATCTCGTCGACCGTCTCTCCCTTCATCCGCAGGGCGACGAGGAACGCGCCGATCTGCGCCGGCGTCGCCTGGCCGTCCATAATCTCCGCCATCGCCCCGCGCGCCCGCTCGAAGTCGAGCGGCTTCCCGGCCACGAGGTCCGACAGGACGTCCCGGATCATCGGTGCACCATCCGCAGGAAGTTCCTCAGGAGCGCCGGGCCTTCTGGCGTGAGGATGGATTCCGGATGGAACTGGACCCCTTCGATCGGATCCCGGAGATGGCGCACGCCCATGATTTCACCGTCCTCGGCGGTCGCGCTCACCTCGAGATCCGGCGGAAGGCTCTCGCGGTCGATCGCGAGGGAGTGGTAGCGGCCCCCGATAAGCGGGTTCGGCAGGTCCTCGTAGATCGTGCGGCCGTCGTGCGTGATCGTGCTGACCTTCCCGTGGAGGAGCCGCGCCGCATGCCCGACCCGCGCACCGAACCGCGTCCCGATGCCCTGGTGGCCCAGGCACACCCCGAGGGTCGGGATCGTCGGGCTCAGCTCTCGAAGGATCCCCGCGCACACCCCGAAGTCCCGCGCGTTCGCCGGATGGCCGGGGCCCGGCGAGAGGACGATCGCGTCCGGGCGGATGCGTCGCACGTCGTCGATCGTGACCGCGTCGTTCCGGTGCACGACCGGGTCCGCGCCGAGTTCCCCGAGCTGCTGGTACAGGTTGTACACGAAAGAGTCGTAGTTGTCGATGATGAGGACCCTCATCGCGTCGCCTCCCTCATCGCGGCCTTCAATCCCCCGAGCTTGTGCTCCGTCTCCGCCCACTCCCGCGCCGGGTCCGAATCGGCGACGATCCCCGCCCCGGCCTGCATGTAATACGTCGGGCCGTCCGCGAAGAGCGTGCGAATCGCGATCGCCGTGTCGAGGTTGCCGTTCAGGGAGAGATAGCCGACGATCCCCGCGTACGGGCCCCGGGCCGTCCCTTCGAGGTCATGGATGATCTCGAGGGCCCGCGGCTTCGGCGCACCGCTCACCGTGCCCGCGGGGAACACGGCCGCGAGGGCGTCGAGGGCGTCGCGCCCATCGGCGAGGGTCCCCTCAACCTGCGACACGAGATGCTGCACGTGGCTGTACCGCTCGACGGACATGTACTGAGGGACCTTCACGGTCCCGAACGCGCACACCCGCCCGAGGTCGTTCCGGGCGAGGTCCACGAGCATGTTGTGCTCCGCCAGTTCCTTCTCATCTGAGGCGAGGTCCTTCGCGAGCCGCTCCGACTCCGCGATCGTGGATCCGAGGGGCCTCGTGCCCGCGATCGGGAACGTCGTCGCGGTCCGCTCTTCGACGCGGAGGAGCATCTCCGGACTCGCACCGATCACCCGGTGCATCCCGAAGTCGAGGTAGTACATGTAGGGGCTCGGGTTGATCCGCCGCAGGGCTTCGTAGAAGGCGAGGGGGTCGCCCGCCATCCGCCCGTAGTCCCGGCGCGACAGGACGATCTGGAACGCCTCTCCTTCGCGGATGTGCTCCTTCGTCCGCGCGACGTCGTCCATGAAGCGATCTTGGCGGATCTGCGGCTTCGCCTCCTCGGCGCGGAGCTCCGGATGGACCTCTCGAGGTTTCGGCAGGTCCTCGATCCGGGAGCGGCCGTGGGTGAAGTACTCGGCCCGCTTCCGGCGGTGGTCGACCGTCACGCCGTCGAGATACAGCCCGAACTCGAACTCTGGGAATGGGGAGTCGGAGTGGGCGGGGACCGAGTCGAGATTCCGGACGAACTCGAAGGACACATACCCGACGAGGCCGCCGATGTAGCGGCCTGGCACCCCGGGGGCCTCGTGCTCCCGGAGGATCGAGCGGAGGGACTCGAGCGGGCGAGCCGTCTTGATCGTCTCGCCGTTCGACCGAAGAATCCCTGCGCGGTAGCTGACGATGACCTCGGGATCGAACCCGACGAACGTGTGCTCCGCGAGACGAGCGGGTCCCGTCAGGCTCTCGAGGAGGAACGCGTGCGGATGATCGTCCCGAGACGCGGCGAACAGCGCGTAGGGGTCGAGCCCCGGGTCGAGGGCCACGCGCTTCATGGATCCGCCTTCGTCGGGAGAGCGGCGTCCGCGCCGAAAAGGGTCCGCCCGATCTGGGACGCGAACGAAGCGGGATCAGGGTGCTGGAAGAGATTGCGGCCCACGGTGACCCCCGCCGTGCCGGCGGCCAGGGAGCGTCGGACCCCTTGGAGCCAGGCGCCTGACGGCTCGTCGCGCGGGCCCCCGGCGAGCAGAAGGGGGACCGGACACCCGCGGACGATCTGACGGAGTCCTTCCTCCGTCCCGAAGAAGGATGTCTGGACGATCGACGCGCCGAGCTCCGCGGCCGCGCGTACCGCGTGGCGGGTCGCGTCGACATCCGTCGAGGCGGCTCCCGGATTCGCCGGGGCGTACGACATCACGAGGACCGGGAGGCCGAAGGTGGACGCGCCGTCCACGACGGCTCCCGCATCGGCCACCATCCGGTGTTCGTCCGCGCTTCCGAAATGGATTTGCACGGAAAGCGCCTCGGCGCCGAGGCCCACCGCCGTCTCGACGTCCGACGACAGGACCTTCGAGGTGGGGTCGGAACCGAGGATCGTTCCGGCAGACAGATGGACGATGAGGGGCGGAATCCCGCTCTCCTCGGCGAGCTCTCGGGCAATGCCGGGATTCGCGATGACCCCGGTCACCGGTGTACTGCGGAGCTTCCGGAGAAACTCCACGGGACGCTCGAGGCCGGGAAGGGGGCCCGCGGGAAGGCCGTGATCGACCGCGACGAGGAACTGCCTCAGCGCCCCGGGCGCGGAGAGACGTCGCAGTCCAAAGACGATGCCAGAAGGCCTCATGGTTCTCACCGTGTCCTTTTGTGGAAGATGTGCATTATATTTATACATTGTTGTATTTTATGGTACGTGATTAATTTTTATTCGGGAGGCGACGCGGATCCGTCTCCCGCGGAATGTACTGTAAGGACAGGGACCCTTTCGCCGCGTCGGCGTTCTGGAGGCTCGATGCTCGAGCAGGCGAAGGTCCGGGACGCGATGTCCACGGAGGTCATCGAGATCCCCGAAGACGCGACCCTCGAAGCCGCGGCACGGAAGATGGCGTCGGCACGCGTCAACAGCTTGATCGTCCGGCCCGAGGGGAAGGAGGACCCCTTCGGAATCGTGACATCGACGGACGTCGTCGACGCGCTCGCGGACGGGCTGAACCTCGAGGAGACCCGCGTGGCCCAGATCGCGACGGCGCCTCTCGTGACCGTGACCCCGGGGGTCCCGATCGAGTACGCGGCGCGACTCATGAAGAAAACGAACCTCCGGCACCTGGCCGTCTTCAACGGGCGCGAGGTCGTCGGGGTGTTGAGCGCGTACGACATCGCGAAGGCGATCGCGAAGCTCCGCGGGTGGGACGAGATGAGCCAGGCAGAGTGGGAGGTCGAGCGGACCTCCGTCGCGGACCGCTGACGGAACCGAAGGGGCGATTTGGGCTGCGGCACAAGCGAAGGCCCTAAGGGGACTCCTGTTTCGCCGTCGAAGGTTTGGGCTGGAGATCGGATCTACTCAACGGGCCCGTAACGCCGTGTTCTCGAAGCGCGTAGGCCCCAGTTCCTCGTCAGGTGGGTCCGGACGCCGCGGATGTGCCATGACGGGCGACGAGGGAACCGCTCGTGAGAGCAACAGAGAACTCGACTCGATCTCGGCGTCCTTGAACGGGAGCATTTCCTCTGCCTCACGCTCCCCATGATCCCCGACGCCGCGCTCCTCCGGGCGAACTTGCGCCTCGGGCGCCTCCGCGGATTCGTCTACGGATTCATCGGGAAATGATGAAAAGGGACCCCCGTCAAGAAGGCGGGCCTCGAGAAGGCGATCGGCATCATCACCCCCGGGGCACACAACGTGTCGTTCCACGGAGTGAACGGTGTCACGGCCTCTGCTGCGGCGACGGGGAGCGTCAGTCCGGGCGGGGTGACGACGACCCACGACGGGCTGTTCCTCGTCCACGGGCTCCCTCCGGGTCCGGACGGACCCGTAATACTCTCAAAGATGCCGATGTGCTGCTGGTATGACAATCTCGCACGCGGCAGCGAACTCACTGCAACGGATCGCGCCCGAATCCTTCAACGCTACCTAACGGCCCATCGCCTGACGCTCACGGGCTCGTGGACCTCGCCAAGAAGACGGTGCTTGTGCGAAACCCCTGAATCCAGGCTTGGGTCAAGCGAATTCGAGCGAAACCGCGAATGTGACGTTCCCGAACTGGCGGGATTCCGGGAACGGTGGCCCCCGGTCGTCAAGGGTGACTTTGGCGGAATAGATCCAAAAAAATGAATCTTGTAATCAGATTCAACGATTGTAATTACCTAGCTTTCAATTACCCCTCCACATCGGTCCTCCTCATGGGCCGTGCCGGCAGGACCGACCACCCATTCCGGATCCCTCGTGATAAACGTCTCCCTTCGTCTCGTCGACCATCCCATTCCGGGGGCTTGCCGTGATCAAAGAGACTTCATCCCGGCATCCGCTGGAGGCTAGCTCCTCCGCACCTCCGACCGCCACCGGGCCCCACGCGTACACGGCCCTCGCGAGCTGGGTTCGCAGCCGGATGCTGGACGCGCTCACGACGCGGGAGTTGACGGTACCGGACCTCGCGGAGAAGCTCGACCTCCACCGGGCGACCGTCCGCTACCACATGACGTTCCTCCTGAACCAGGGTCTCGTCGAGGAGACGCGGCCGTCCGAGCACAAGGGCGCTGGCCGGCACGCGATGAGGTACCGGGCCTCGCGGCACGCCCGCCTCCCGAGCTTCCCGAGCCGGAACTTCGAGCTGCTCGCCCAGATCGCCCTCCGCACGATGGCGGAGGAGATCGGGAAGAACAGGTCCGTCGAGATTCTGCGGGCGAAAGGCATTGAGTTCGGCAAGGCCCTCATCGAGGACGCCGCGGAGAAGGCCGGGGTCCGACGGTGGACCCCGGAGACCTTCCAGCGGGCGGTCGTGGACGGGGCGATGCGGTCCTTCGGGGTCTCGAGCCTCGTCCTGTCGCGGGATTCCAAGAGCCTCTCGTTCCGTTGCTTCAGCTGCCCGTTCCTCGAGGTCGCGGAGCGGATGTCGGACCTCGTGTGCGACTCCCTCGATCAAGGGTTCCATGACGGGATTGACGAGGCGCTCGGGGACGTGCGAACCACGCGGGTCACGTGCATGGGTCACGGGGACTCGTACTGCGAGTACCGGATGATATGGGCCGCCAGGAGGCGCG
>Ga0209002_10000371_pt1 | contig 35487 bp, 44 predicted proteins | sample Rifsed16ft2_FD_184010 | JGI IMG/M metagenome (GOLD analysis project Ga0209002, IMG submission 184010) | Soil microbial communities from Rifle, Colorado, USA - sediment 16ft 2 (version 2) | ecosystem: Environmental > Terrestrial > Deep subsurface > Rock core/Sediment | place: Rifle, Colorado...
AAGATCAATCTGCTGCTGTTTTTCCTCCAGGTTCCCCTGTATGGAGAGAAGGGTTGAGGACATTTCATCAATCTGCGTCTGCGCTGATTTTTGGATGTCTGAGATTTTTTTGTTGAGCAGGCCGTAATTCAGTTCCTGTCTCACAAAAGCCATGTAAGTGAAGACGCTTATCACTATCATGAAAATAACAACCAAGGAAGAACCCCCGATAATGAGCTTTCTATGGCGCGGCTTGAGGACTATGTGATGATGCACTATCGGTGGATTGGATGATTCTGAATATTTTGCTGACATCTAAATATGAAAATACCAACAAATAAAAACCTTTTTATTACTCTAATACCTGCTGTTTGAAGGGCCTGTAGTTCAATGGACAGAATACCGGGTTTCGGCCCCGTTGATCTAGGTTCGAATCCTAGCAGGCTCATATTTAAGATAAAATGAATAAAACAAACGCGCAGCCAGGAGACCTCGTTGAGATATCTCTTGTGAAAAATAATTATAAGGGAATCCTTTTGGAAAGCCCTGAAGGTGAAAAAGGCATAGTTCTGCTGAAGCTTGCCTCAGGTTATAACCTTGGTTTCCACAAAAAAGATATTCTTTCAGTGGATTTGATAAAAAAGGCTGAAGGGAAAAAGGAAGGAAAATTAGAGGCAAAAAAACAGAAAGACAAACCAAATATAGCCATGATTATGACTGGCGGAACCATTGCCAACAAGTATGATCCCAAGACAGGGGCTGTTTCTCCCCTAACATCTTCGGAAGAATTATTTCAATTTTATCCCGAACTTTTTGGGCTTGTGAATGTCGTTAAAATCGAAACACCTTTTTTGAAAGCCTCTGAAGACATGGATTCAAAGGACTGGAAGAAGATTGCCAGCCTGACTGCAAAATTTCTAAATGATTCAAACATTAGCGGAATTATTATAACCCACGGAACAGATACTTTACATTATACTGCTGCAGCGCTTTCTTTTTTCCTTGGAGAAGTGAATAAACCAGTTGTTTTGACTTACAGCCAGCGGAGCAGCGACAGGCCTTCCAGCGATGCAGACTTAAATTTAAGATGCTCTGCTCTTGCTGCAATTTCCGACATTACAGAAGTGATGCTAGTTGGGCATGCTTCTACAAACGATGATTTTTGCTATGCAATGCCGGGAACAAAAGTAAGGAAGCTCCACAGTTCAAGAAGAGACGCATTCAAGGTTGTTAATGCGAATCCCTTTGCCAGGATTTATCCGGACAGAATTGAACTTGTGGCTGCACACAGGACAAATAAAAACAAAAAATTCAAAGCAGACATAAAGTTTGAAGAGAAAATTGCATTGGTCAAAGTTTATCCGGGCCAGGATCCTGATATTCTCGATTACTACAGAAGAAAAGGATACAAGGGAATTGTAATAGAGGCCACTGGGCTTGGGCATGTCCCGGCCCTGACTTCCAGAAAATCGTGGATATCTTCAATAAAAAGAATTATCAGTAAAGGAATATCTGTCTGCATAACGACACAATGCATCTTTGGCCGCGTGAATCCTTATGTATATTCAAACCTAAGGGCTTTGAACAAAACAGGAGCTGTTTTTCTCGAAGACATGCTCGCAGAGACAGCGTTCGTAAAACTCGGATGGGTTTTGGGCCACAAAGAATGGGCCAGAAATAAAGAAGAAGTAAGAAAAAAAATGCTCGAGAACATTTCAGGAGAATTCAGCGATAGGCTTCAGGGGTGAAATTGCACTTCGTGATATTGGCAATAATTTTTAATACAAAACAATAAATTAATTTAATATTCCCCTATTAAAATCTCTCATATCTGCATTTAAAACTATTTAATCGTATCAGAAACTGCGGCCCCGATTGAAGCAGGAAACGTCAGAACTGCCACTCTTTTGAAGGAAATAAGGGCGTCTGCGCCCCATGAAGTAATCTGGATGACTGAAAGAAAAATAGCCACCACGATAAAGGAAAACACATAAGTTATGACAACCCTTTTTGTTAATTCTAGAAGATGATATTTTGGATTGGCGTTCAGATGTTCTTTATGGTAATGGAAATAAGTGAAGATAGATATGAAAAAGAGGGTCATGATCATAATAATAAAAGTATTGAATAAAGGTATAGTTCCTCCGATATTCCACGCTTCTTCCTGAAAGCCCGTTGGGACAGCAATAATACTTGCCCCTATTATGACCTGGATTAAATCATGAAGGTCAAATTCCACTACTGTTGGCCCTATCAGTTTTTTTAATCTTTCCTTTACCCCTCTTTTCATAATCCTAACATGAAAATATATTTTATTAACCTTTTGATATTACATCTCCGTTTCAGCCGAACCCTATTATTTATAACTCCGAAGGGGTTACAAGAGAAAGATTTATAAGTAAAAAACCCCTATAAAAACAATTAAAATGGACATCAAAGAAATAGGGCAACTTGAAAAAGAGATAATAAAAAGTTCTAGCGGAAGCTTTCCGGTTATGGTCTTAGATACCGGCGGATTAATAGACATTGCAACTGCTTTAAGGCAATACAATCTTATCCATAGAAATGGAGACAGGAATCCAAGATATGAAAAAACAACTGCTTTTTTAAGAAATCTCTCCCAAACAATCCGTGTGATAATAACTCCAAGAACTTATCAGGAAATACAGGATCATGGAAAAATGAGATTAAATGGCCACACCATTGAGTTAACTCCAAAAGTTGTTGACTTTGCATTGGATACAATGGCCGATTCTATAAAATTCATTGCAGAATTAAATGGACAGATTTCATTAGATGATGCCGGATACGATGCATATTGGGCAGCCCGGGACGGATGTAACGGAAATCATAAGAAACACCTGGAAGGATGCTCTGATACAGATAAGGAAATATTAGCTACAGCTGCCTATTTGAGCAGAAGCAGAGTAAATGGTACAATTGACAGAGAAATAGAACCTGTTTTGGTAATATCTCCTGATGCACATATAATCAAAGGATCAGAATTTTTAAAAAGAGGCTTTGGCGAAAGATATTCAAGCATAGTGCCGATTTCAACAAGGCATTAACTAAAATCAGATTAAAATGAAGACGAAGCCGACTTTTGTGAAGTATCAAGAAATCCCCCATTTAATGGCGGCTTTGGACATTCTGGACAGTGATGGCTTGCAGGTGTTTGAGAAATTAGAAGGTGGAAACAGTCAGGTAAGAGTCTTTCAAGGAAGAATTTTTACAGGCAGCAGAGCTAATTTTTTAGAAAGAGAAGAACATTTCAGATGTGATTGGTTTAGAGATTTTAATAGGTGGGCAAAATCTAATCATAGTTTTTATAATCTTCCTGAAGACCTAATAGTTTACGGGGAATTTACAGCTCCCCATACCCTTGCCTATAGGCCTGAGTTTACAAACAGGTTTTTTTTGATTGATGTCTATGACACACATGATAAAATATTTATCCCCTATGCACAAGCAAGAAAAAGATTAGAGGGAAATTTAGGCATAAGAGATATTTTATTCTTAGATCCCTTAAGAGAAGGAAGGCTGAGTTTAAAGGAATTAAAAGAATTAGCAACAGGTGAAAGCCAATATTCAGTTTATGGTCGGGAAGGTATTGTTGTTAAAGACTACAATGCTCAAAGGTTTGCTAAATTATGGAGAACAAGTGCAAATCCGACAAAAGAGGGCTTGATTGAAGAAATAAGAAAAACTATCCTAAGCTTAAGGACCATAGAGCTTTGTCCAGAAGGCCGAAGCACTCCAACCTATAGTTCTCTAGAATCTCCAGATTATCTGTCCCTGCAAGTTTACAGGGAATTAAAAAGAAGCGGCAGAAAAGATATTCCTCTAGCTGAAATAGGTAAGACCATAAAAAAGATTACAAATAAAATTTAATAAACTCCAATTCTCTTTTTCTTCTATGGATTTGGATTACGAAGCTCTTGGTTTGAAATGCGGCCTTGAAATTCATCAGCAGTTAGACACAAGGAAATTATTCTGCAACTGCCCCTCACTTTTAAGGAAAGATGAGCCTGATTTTAAAGTAAGGAGAAAACTTCATGTTGTTGCTGGAGAGTCAGGAGAAGTTGACATTGCTGCAGCCCACGAAGCTTCCTTTGAAAAAGAATTTACATATGAAGGCTATTCGGATACAACGTGCCTTGTGGAGCTTGATGAGGAACCGCCCCACGTGATAAATCCCGATGCTTTGAAAATTGCCTTGCAGATATCTCTTCTCCTTAATTGTAAGATTCTCCCGATAAGCCAGGTAATGAGAAAAACAGTCATTGACGGAAGCAATACCTCTGGTTTCCAGAGAACTGTCCTGATTGCCCGTGACGGATTTATTGAAACTTCCAGAGGAAGAGTGGGAATTGCAACTCTGTGTCTGGAAGAAGATTCTGCGAGAATAATCGACAAGGAAAAATCCACATTCAGGCTTGACAGGTTAGGAATCCCGCTTGTGGAGATTGCCACTGATGCCGAAATAAAAACACCAGGCCAAGCGAAAGAAGCCGCCCTAAAACTTGGGGAAATTTTAAGAACATTGCCAGTAAAAAGAGGTCTTGGAACAATAAGACAGGATGTTAATCTCTCTATCAGAGGAGGAAAAAGAATTGAGCTCAAGGGTTTTCAGGACATAAGGAACATAGAGAGAGCGATACAGCTCGAGGTTGTCAGACAGCGGGAACTGATAAAGCAAGGAAAAAGCATCTCGGAAGTAAGGGCTGTTAACGAGGACGGAAGCTCAAGATTTTTAAGGCCGTTGCCGGGCGCAGCAAGAATGTATCCTGAAACAGACATACCTCTTCTAAAAATTTCAAGGGACATGGTCAATGAAGCAAAAAAAACATTGCCAAGTGTTAAAGAAAAAGAAATTAAAGTTGAAGGGCTCAACAAGGAAATGGTTGCTCTTTTGCTAAAAAGAAATAAAGTCGAGGAGTTTAAAGAACTTCTCCATGTTATTAAAAATCCCCAGCTGATCGCAAAAACTCTTTTAGTATTCCCTAGGGAGATAGCATCCAAGGAAAAGAAATCCATGGCTGAAATAGAAAAAATTCTGAACAGGGATGTTTTGGGAAATGTTTTGGAAAAAGTGCATAAGGGAGTAATCCAGGTTTCTGAAATCAAAAATGTTCTCACAGAAACTGTTGGGGGAAAGGGTCATGAAGCTTATGAAGGAAAAAAAGAAGGCACTCATGAAATAGAAGAAAAAATTGCAAAAATTATAAAAGAAAAGCCAGGGCTCACAATCAACGGCTACATGGGGCTCGTGATGAAAGAATTCAGGGGAAAAATTTCAGGAAAAGAAGCCTCAGAAATTATTAAAAAGTACGTTAAATAATTTTATTAGAATTCTTAAAAATCAGAAAATATTAAAAACTCCTTTCAAGTAGATTAATTGTATTGCTAAATGGCCCCAAAGAGAATTTTTTTTACCAAGGGAGTTGGAAGGCACAGACAGAAGCTCGCAAGCTTCGAGGCTGCTTTAAGAGATGCGGGTATAGAAAAATTTAACCTTGTTTATGTTTCCTCAATTTTTCCCCCCAGCTGCAAAATAATAACCAAAGAGGAAGGTCTTAAGTTTATTCATCCTGGAGAAATTGTTTATTGTGTCATGGCTCGGCAAGAAACAAACGAGCATAACAGGCTTATTGCATCTTCAATAGGAGTTGCAATCCCCTCTGATGAAAGCCAATATGGTTACCTGTCTGAGCATCACAGTAATGGGGAAACAGATGAAAGAGCTGGGGATTATGCCGAAGATCTTGCCGCCAGTATGCTCGCCACTACATTAGGGATAGAATTTGACGAAAACATGGGCTGGGACGAAAGAGAGCAGGTTTACAAGATGTCTGGGAAAATTATCAGAACAAGAAACATAACCCAGTCTGCCGAGGGCAAAGATGGGATGTGGACAACAGTTCTTTCGGCCGCAGTTCTTCTGGATGCTAATGGAAACATTAATAATCAATAATTTAATAAATCTCTTTTCCTCTTTTTAGATATGGAACGCTCCTATGTATCAGACTTAAAGCCAGGACAAACTGTTTTGCTGAAAGGTTGGGTCTACGAGATAAGAAACCTCTCAAATATGGCTTTTTTGCTTCTCAGAGATTTTTCAGGAATTGTGCAGTGTGTTGTTAAGGATAAATCTTTATTGGGCAACCTTAGCCTGGAAAGTGTCATAGAAATTCAGGGAAAAGTCAAGAAAGCAGATGTCAAAGCAGAGCTTGCAAGAAAAGATATTGAAGTAGAAGTTTCATCATTAAAAGTTCTTTCAAAAGCAGAAGAGCTTCCTATGCAGGTTAATGAGAAAGGAACAAAGGCAGAGCTGCCAACGAGACTTGACTGGAGGTCCTTAAGTTTGAGAACACCTAGGTCTCATGCGATATTCAAAATTCAGGCTAAATTAGTAGAAGGAATGCAGGAATACCTTAATGAAAATGGATTCTTACAGGTTTTTACACCATCTTTAATGGGCGCAGCATCAGAATCCGGAAGTGAGGTTTTTGAGGTAAAATATTTTGAGACAAAGGCTTATTTAAGACAAGACCCCCAACTTCATAGACAGCTGACTGTTGCTGGAGGCATAGAAAAGATTTATGATATTGGCCCAAGTTGGAGGGCTGAAAAAAGTAATACAGTGAAACACCTAACAGAACACAGAACTTGCGCTGCTGAGATGGCTTTTATAGAATCTGAAAGGGATGTTATGAGAGTTGAAGAACAAGTAATTCTCTCTGCCTTTGAAAAAGTAAACAAAGAATGTGAAATGGAATTAAAACTTCTTGGAGTTAAATTAAAAGTTCCTAAAGCGCCATTTCCAGAAATTAATTTCCCTGAGGTTTATAACATTCTTGCAAAAATGGGAAAAAAGATTAAGCAAGGCGAGGACCTTGATACTGACGCTGAAAAATTATTATGGGAGCATGTTCAAAAAAAATATCCTGGAACTGAATTTTACTTTCTTAATAGATTCCCATTTGCAAAAAAACCATTTTATGTTTATTGTGATGAAAATGAGAAATATGCGAGAAGCACAGACCTTTATTACAAGGGCATGGAAATGTCTTCAGGCGGTCAAAGAGAACACCGCTATCATAAGTTAATGAAAAATGTTAATGAAAAAGGTATTCCTTTGAAGTCTGTCGAATGGTTTACCAAATTTTTTAGATATGGTGTTCCAACTCACGGTGGTTTTGCTTTAGGAATAGAAAGAATAACTATGGTTCTTTTAGGCTTAGAAAATATAAGGGAGGCTGTTTTGTTTGCTAGAGATCCTAACAGACTGACGCCTTAAAACAAAAAATGACAGAAAAATTCATTTCAATTTCAGAAGCGATGAAGCAGAGCAAGGGAAAAGTAGCTGTGCGCGGCTGGGTTTATCGTGAGAGAGGAAGCAATGAATTCAAGTTTCTTATTTTGCGTGATTCCTCTGACATAATTCAATGCGTTTTTAAGAAACAGAATTTTGCAAAACAATGGCCAGATATTGATAAATTACAGGTAGAAGCAAGTTTAGAAATTCATGGGACTATAAAAAAAGATCCAAGAGCTCCGACTGGCTATGAAATAGAAGCAGACAAAGTTAATATTGTTGGCCTAAGCGACAAGTTCCCAATCAATAAGAGTTTGAATGAAGAACTTCTTGGAGACAGAAGACACCTTTGGCTTAGAAGCAGGAAGATGAATGCGATTATGAAAATTAGGGACACAGTTCTTCGTGCTATGAGGGAACACTGGCACAAAAAAGAATTTTACGAATATCATTCTCCGACGTTGCTTGGAATGCAGGCAGAAGGCGGGGCAACTCTTTTTCCTGTGGATTATTTTGGAAAAAAACTTTATCTAAGCCAGACATGGCAGCTTCATGCAGAAGCAGGAATTTTTTCCCTGGAGAAAATATTCACGATACAGCCGAGTTTCAGGGCAGAGAAAAGCAAAACATCTAGGCATTTGACTGAATACTGGCATGCAGAAATGGAAGTCGCATGGGAGAATTTTGATTATTTGCAAGATGATGCAGAGCAAATGATTAAACACATAGTTGAAAAAGTTCTGCAGGAAAGAAAGCCAGAGCTGGAAATTCTCGGAAGAGACTGGAAAAAGCTGGAGCCAACGCTAAGGAAAAAATTCCCGAGAATAACTTATGACGATGCCCTGAAGCTTCTGAAGGAAAAAAAGAAAATCAGCGTTTCCTGGGGCAAGGACCTTCGAACAATTGAAGAGGATAAGCTTTCAGAGCTTTATGATACTCCAATAATAGTGAGGCATTATCCGAAAGTTGTAAAGGCTTTTTACATGAAAGAAGTGCCAAACAGAGAAAAAGGAAAAGAAGCTGTCTTTGGTTTTGACATGATAGCTCCTGAAGGCTACGGGGAGCTTGTCGGAGGAAGCCAGAGAGAGGAAGACATTGAAAAGCTGAAGAAAAATCTCAAAGCCCAGGGTGAAGACCCAAGCAAGTATGAATTTTACTTCGATACAAGAAGATACGGCTCTGTTCCTCATGGAGGATATGGAATGGGCGTTGAGCGTGTGATTTCATGGATATGCGGCCTAGAAACAATAAAGGATGCAATTGCCTTCCCAAGGACAATGACGAGGTATAGCCCTTAAAAATTAATGTCGATAACTATTTAAAAAATTGTATAATTCTCTCCAAGAACTAGCCATTTCCCTGTCTATTCTCATTAATTCCGCTTTATTTCTTACTTGTAAATATAATGTGTTTGTCATGAGGCTTTCTGATAAATTCTCTCTTTTTCTGGGATATAATCCGAGCCAGAAAAAACCATTTTGAAAGTCACTTCTTCCGTTCCAAGGAAGGCCAAATTGTGTCCCTCTATTTTTATTATATTCCTCTATAAATTTTTCTAGCCTTTCTGAAAAGATTTTAAATTTTGGTCCATCTCCGTGTCCCATCACATAACCAACACTATATCGTCCTCTTCTAAATTGCCCATCATAAAAAGGGTGCCCTTGACAAGATTCCGTAGTTTCTAAAAAAGGGAATTGGTTCATAGTAATAACTATGTCCCTTATTCTTTCATCAATATCTTTTAATCTTACATCTTTAAATTTCATAGGTGATAAGTTTGCCATATAACCTCCTTAAACAATCTTTTTATAAACCTTTCCTTCCAAATATCACCATGAGAATTTTGGCGATTGGAGATTTTCATGGGAAATTTCCTAAGAAATTCGAAAAAATAATCAAAAAAAAGAAAGTTGATTTGGTTGTTTCTAATGGTGATTATCCCCCGTTTCATTACAGAAAACTATGGTTTAAACATTGTTATGGAAAAGATACAGAGCTTTGGGAAGTTATTGGAAAAAAGAAATATAAAAAAATGATTATGGAAGATTTGAGAAGAGCAGGAATTGCATTGAAAGCATTAAACAAATTGCCTGTTCCAGTTTATACCGTTCTCGGAAATATAGACTGGCCAGATACTGGTGATGTTATAGATATCCCTAAGGGAATAGCAAAAGCAATGTTAACTTGGGATAGAAAAGACACTTTTGCTAAAATTTTAAAGAAATACAAAAATATCCATAGGTTTGATTATTCTTATTTAAAATTTAGAGATTATGTTTTTATTGGAATGCGGGGTCATAGTATCCCTGGAAGAGTTAAAAGCAAAGCATTCAGAAAACATAAAAAGATTTTGGACAAGATATTCAATAAATTCAAAAAAGAAAATAAAGAAAAAAGGGTAATCTTTGTTTCCCACAATATTGCCTATAAAACAAAATTAGATAAAATCTCTACTAAAAATCAAAAAGCTGCTTTAAAATGGTATTATGGGAAAAAATTTAATAAAAAAAAGAAATACAAAAGACATTATGGCTCTAAAATGGCAAGGAGAATAGTTAATCAGTATCATCCTCTCTTGCATATAGGCGGACATATACACGAGGGAAGAGGAAAACAAAAACTGGGAAAAAGTTGGCTTATTAATCCTGGGTCTGCCCATGAGGGCAAGGCAGCTATAATTGAGCTTGGTGCAGGGAAGGTTAAAAAAATAAAGTTTATTAGATAAAACCCCTGCACAACACTTAAAAACCTTCGGCTTTTTCTCTTTTTATGAAAATAAATGGCACAGAATTGAAATGGCTCGGACATTCTGGATTTTTGATAAAAAATTCCAAGACAATTTATATTGATCCCTATAACATAAAAGACGGCTTGGAAAAGGCTGACATAATTCTTATTACACACAGCCATTACGACCATTGCAGTTTCGCTGATTTGGACAAGATAATCCAGGAAGGAACAAGGATAATTGCACCGGCTGACTGCCAGAGCACTATAGCTAAATTCAAAATTCCCCTGAAAATAGAACTGGTGGAGCCTGGCCAGGAATTTGAGTTCGGGGATTTAAAGATATCAACTCTCCCATCTTATAACATTGACAAGCATTTCCATCCTCAGTCAGAAGGCTGGGTTGGATATGTGATGAAGATTGGAGATATGATAATTTATCATTCCGGTGACACAGACATAATCCCGGAAATGCAGAAGCTAACAGGATATAAACAGCAGGGAAAAGAGTTTGTGGCTTTGTTGCCTGTCGGAGGAAGATTCACAATGAGCGCAGAAGAGGCTGCAGAAGCAGCCGGCATAATAAAACCAACTCTGGCAATTCCCATGCATTGGGGAAGCATTGTTGGCAGCGAGGAAGACGCAAAAGAATTTGTGGAATTGTGCAAAGAAGCGGAAATCCATGCAGAAATTCTGGAAAAGGAGTAAATTTTTTAGAAATTTTATAAAAAAAGCTGTTCAACTGCTCAAAAAAATATTATTTTCAACAAACATAATATTTTTAAAGAAGAAGATACTGTATTTCTCATATATTTAATTTATTCTTTCGGGGGATTGAGTAAATTAAATTGTGTATGCGAATTCTTTGGTGATAGTTGGAAGTTTGTCAGCTATTTAAATCTTTCGTGAAAACGGGAGAAGTTGAAAACTTCCGACAAAACATAGAGCTGTAAGGAGGTAAAACAAAAAAGAATGGTATTAGATTTTGCAAGAGAAGCAATAGATAATGTTGCAACTCACAGCATCAATTTCGATGATCTTAAAGCCGGAAAGGCAAACATAAAGGTTCTTGGGGTTGGTGGTTGTGGGACCAACATGGTCACATGGCTTTTCAATAAAGGAATTGAAGGCGCTACTGTCTATGCGGCAAATACAGATGCTTTGCACTTGAGTGTTGCTAAGGCTGATGAGAAACTTCTTCTTGGTAAAGAGTTGACTCGCGGATTGGGAGCAGGCGGAAAGCCAAAAGTTGGCAGAGAAGCAGCAAAAGAAGCAGTCGTTGATCTTAAGAAAGCTGTTTCAGGAGCTGATATGGTTTTCGTCCTCTCAGGACTGGGAGGAGGAACAGGAACAGGCGCAGCACCGGTAATTGCACAGCTCGCTAAGGAAACAGGATCTGTAGTAATCGGTGTTGTTACAATGCCTTTTGAATCTGAAAAAGCAAGAATAGAAAAGGCAGAGTGGGGACTTCAAGAGTTAAGAGAAGTCACTGATACCTGTATTGTTCTTGACAATAACAGGCTTGTGGACATTGCGGGGCAGCTTCCAATAGAGCACGCCTTTGCAGTTGCAAACGAGCTCGTTTCAACAATGATAAAAGGAATTGTCGAGACAATAACACTGCCAAGCCTCATCAATCTTGACTATGCAGATGTATCTGCAATCATGAAAGGCGGAGGAGTTGCAGTCATTGGTATCGGAGAAGACGATTCCTCAGAGCGTGTCAGTCAGGCTGTCAGGCAAGCCCTTACACATCCTCTACTTGACGTGGATTACAAAGGCGCTACCGGAGCTCTGATACACATAACCTGCGGACCAGATTTGAAGCTTGAAGAGTTCGACGTTATCGGAAGAACTGTTTCTGAAAACCTTAGCCAGGATGCCAATGTTATTATTGGGGCAAGGATCAGCAAAGAGTTCACAGGAAAAGTCCGTGTCATTACAATAATGACGGGAGTAAGAAGCCCATATGTATTGGGAAAGCCTGTCGAAGAGCACGCAGCACCTGCCAAAGAAATGTCTGACCTGGGAATAGAGGTCTGGAGGTAACTTTTTGAAAAGAATTTTTTTAAGCCCCGGTTTTTCCGGGGTTCTTTATTTTTTTGTTAATTTTATTAATCAATTAATTTTATCATAGTCATTATTGTTAGCACATCAAAAATGATTAAACCAATAGCTATAATTTTAAATTTATAATGATAACCAATTGCAAGGGCTACCACATTAATAAATGCGAGAATTAAAGAAATTGTTATGATTGGGTCTTCCATTTCATTTCAAACATTCATTTTCTTTAATGGTTTCATTCTTCTCTCGCCGTATGTATTGAAGTAAAGGATGTTGTCCAGATCAATCTTGGCCTTTCTTGTGCGCTTTTTTTCGTATTCGAAGCCAATTGGAAAAACAGCCTCTACCTGGGCATTTGCGGGGATTTTCAATTCTCTTTTTATGTGCTCTTCAACAAAGTAACCAACCCAGCATGTTGAAAGACCAGACTCCACAAGTTTAAGGAGAAAATTTTCAATTGCCGCACCAGCCTGCTGCCTTAAATAAGATTCTCCAGATTTCCCATAAGCATTGGTTGTTCTTCCGGGATTAGAGCAGGCAACGACAACGTAATGCGCCTGCGCAACAAAAGGCTGCTGGCAAGCTTCTGCGATATTTCTTATTTTCTCTGAATCAGATACGAGAATAAACTTCAAGGAGTAATTGCCTCCAGCCATAGGTGCATACCTTGCAGCATCTATGCATTCTATGATGTCACGCCAGTCAGGCTTTCTTGAATTGAATTTCTTCACGCTGCTTCTGCCTTTGATTGCCTTGTCGAGTTCCATGAATTAAATAATAGATTAGGGTATAAAAATATTAGTAGTTTATGCTAACTAAAATCAATAACCCCGCCGCCTAAAACTTGCAATCCACAGTAAAGAACAGCTGCCTGGCCTTCTGAAATGCCTGTTATTGCCTTGTTAAGAGTAATGTGGTATTTATTGTTAGAATACTTTAATTTAGAAGGCAATAACTCACCTACCTGGCGAATTCTTGCAAGAACTTTAACATTTGTTTTTGGTTTTTCATTTATCCAATGTGGATTTTTTATCATGATTTCTTTTCTGTAATTTAAAATATGGCCTTCCGGTGCTGCGACAATCTCATTCTTTTTCAGGTTTTTTGAGGCAACATACCATCTCTTAAGCCGCTGGCCCCTGCCTCTTTCAACTTCAATTCCAAACCTTGGACCAATTCTCTGACCAATAGTGTAATAGTAAATTCCATCGTGCCGGCCTATGGTTTTTCCTTCTGGGTCAAGAATTTCCCCTTGCTTTGGCTTGATTCTTTTTTGCAGAAATTTTTTAAGATTGACCTTTCCAATGAAGCAGATACCAACCGTGCTTTTTCTACTAAAATTAGGAAATCCATTTTTTTTAGCTATCTCTCTAACTTGTTTTTTTGTTAACTCTCCAATTGGAAATAAGCTATGCGAAATATCATCTTTGTTTATTCTATATAAAAAATAAGATTGATCCTTGCTTTCATCTTTAGCCCTTAATAATTTTTCATCCTTCTTTCTGATATAATGTCCTGTAGCTATGAAATTGGAACCGAGCCTTTTTGCAGCTTTCCATAGCAAGGGGAATTTTACTCTGTTGTTGCAGTCTATGTCTGGATTTGGTGTAATCCCTTTTTTGTAAAGCCTGAACATTTCATCAACGACATGCTTTCTGTATTCTTTTTCGAAATCCAAGGTAATTAAAGGAATATTAATTTTAGAAGCAATACTCATAGCAACTCTCCTGTCATCTTTCCAGGAGCATTCTCCAAGCGCGTTTTTAGCATCGCTCCAGTTTTTCATGAAAGCTCCGATTACATTGAATCCACGGTTTTTCAGAAGAAGCGCAGCCACGCTGCTATCAACGCCGCCAGACATTGCCACGAGAACTTTTGGTTTCTTCATTTTATTCCGTAATATTTTTTTAATTCCTTTAAAGTTGGAAGTCCATATTCTTTTCTTTCTTTATCAGTTGTCTTTGGATTTAACTTATAAAGTTTTGGCCTTTTTGCTTTCATGTTTACAACCTGTGTGCCAAATTTCTGAGGTTTTCCCTGAAGTTGCAGAAGTCGGTCTGTTGCAGATGCAATCAGCCATTTACCTTTTTTGTATCCCCTTTGAACAGCCAACCCTGCATATCTAAGTGATTTCTTTGAACTTGGAATATTAAAGCCGTGCTGAAAAATCATGGCAGCAATAAAATAATCTCTTGAATTTTTTAACTTGCTTCCTTTAATAAACTTGTTAACTTTCTCCCGTAATCTTTTATTTATTTTTAGATATTCTTTTTTAGTGTAATGTTTTGCCCACTTTCTGGTATGGTATTGGTCTTCTTTGTACAATCTTTCAAATTCCCTTAACATAACTATGGAAGTGTTGTTCTGTTTAAAAATAAAACGCCCGAGGGAGGATTCGAACCTCCGACCCCATGGTCTCTGCCCTCCAACGAGTAACAGCCATGTGCTCTAACCGCTGAGCTACCCGGGCATATTTTTAGAACACTAGAACTCTATTTAAAAGTTTATTTTTTCTTCTTTGGTTTTTTCTTTTTAATAGGTTTTAAACCAAGGTCAAGAACAGGCTTTACCTGGTGCTTTTCAAGGAAAGAATAAACATTCGCATGTTTTGCTCCGTGAATCAGGGATATCATTGCTTCCTGAGAATTTCTCATGTATTCTGGCTCGCCTATTATTCCGACTTGGTTGTCTTTTATCTCAAAATGGCACTTTGTCAGTTCCAGAAGAGTTCTTAGGGTTTTTCCTTTTGTTCCTATTATCCTTGCCCTGATTTTTTCCAAGTCTTTTCTTTTTGTATAATCCTTTATGTTCAGGGCCTCAAACATGAAATCCTGCTCTTTGATGAGAAGAGCCACGGAAAAAGGAAAACCAAATTCCAGAGCTTCTATCACTTTTTCCGCAACATATTCGTTTTCCGGAGAGCCATGGATTGTTATCTCTTTCCCTTTGTTGGTAATTTTTATCTTAAGCTCTTCTTCAAGCCTCTTCCTGTTCTTTATTATTCTCTGTGATTTTTCGCAGATGATTGTTTCCATTTCAGCTTAGAACTCAAGAGTATCTTTTTTCAGATAGCCTTTGTTTTTCAGCCATTCTATCTGATTGGGCCTGTATTTGAAGATTATATCGCCTTTGTTTTTATCAAGTTCCCATGGCTCGACTATGACCACATCTCCCGGGCGAAGCCATAAGGCCCTCTTCAGTCTTCCAGGAACCCTGCAGTTTCTCGTTTTTCCATCAAAACAATTTACCATCATCTTGTTCCCTCCGAGCCTTTGCTCTATGATTCCTATCATTTCCTCTCCTCTGGGAAGCCTGACTCTTGTAACAACTTCCTCCTCCTGGTTTTGGTTTTCTCTCATGCTTATTTTAAAAAGAGTTTGTTTATAAACTTTACAAAAGAACAAGCGCAAAAGGAATTCCCTGGATTTTTCCGACGCTTTCCTTGGAAATCACCCCGGCTTTTATTGCAGCATTCACGGATTTTTCCCCTGCGATATTGAAAGTGGCATCTTCTGCAGCCATCGACTTCATCATCTCTATCGCCCTTTCTTCTTGAACTTCTTCGCCTTTGTAGAAAGATTCCTTAAGGTCAAGCTGAAGATTTCCCTGCTCAAATTTTTTTCCAAGGATGGAAGAATCACAAACAGCAACTATATCCCTGTATGATTTTGTTATCTTTATGAACATTTTTAAGAGCGGTGCCAATCTCTTAAATTAAGCCTGTTTTATCACTTATTTAAATATATTTATTTCAGAATCCAAATTATTTTACCGGAGATATTCCTCTCTAAACTAAACTCAAAAGGCTTTTTTGGCTCCCTGTTTTATCGCTTTTTCTGCATTGTCTTTGGACATCATGGCGCTCATCCTTGTATTACAAACAGAACAGTTTCCCTGAGCCATGTAACCGCCTCTGGCAGTCTGAGCTATCTTTGGATTTTTCATCTCCCTACCCTTTACTCTGCATTTAACGCAATATCCTTGTACCATTTTTCCCTCCTTAATCTTTTAGGAAATTTTGATTTTTAAAGATTGTTATTGGGAAAATTTGATAAATCAGAAGATTGTTAATAGTTAAAATGCTAATTTTATGCTAAATATTCATAATTTATACTTATTAGAAACTAAATTTTACTTCTGACAGAATGTCTGGCCCCGCATGCAAGGCATTTGATAAAAGTTATTCTGTCCTCTCTGATGAGCTCTGTATCTGGCTTTTTGCATTCCCTGCATATGACGAACTCTTGCGCGTATTCCTCCACTTTCTGGTTTATCTTCGAGCTCGGAACTTTTATGTTCAGGACAAGCCTGTCCCCTTCTCTCTGGCCAGAAGCCGCCAGCTCTTTCAGCAGGAACTTTTGCAAATGCTCTGGATTTCTTCTGAAAATTGACGCAACCTGGGAAAAGTTGGTGATAATTGTTTTCTTTCCCTCAAAATGCCCCTCAACTTTCGGAATTTCAAATCTCTCCCCATTTCCTTCTGCCTTTTTTATCTTTGAGTAAGCTTCTTCCAGCAATTTCTCGTAAGTTTCCATTGTAAGAAATCAAAAGAAGAGTTTATAAATCTTTTAAATTTTGTATGGCTATGAAGATAAAAGAGATTGTTCTTGGAATTGCGATAATTGTTCTGACTATTTTTGTGACCTTTTACGGAATTAACACCATATTTCCAAAACCAGAATATAATAATTATTGTCCTGAAGTAAGAACCCAGGAATTTATCGACACGCAAGCGAGATGCCTGGAAGTCGGAGGAAAGTGGACAGAGGATGGTTCTATAAGACCTGCTGACGGAAAGAATATCACAGGGTATTGCGACGTTGATTACACCTGCAGACAGGAATTTGATTTAGCATCGAAACTGCGTTCAAGAAATGTCTTTTTCATTGCGCTGCCGCTCGGAGTTGCAATAATTGCTTTGGGCGCTTTCATATTTGGTTTGGAGGCGGTAGGAGCAGGATTAATGGGTGGAGGAATTGGAACTCTGATTTACGGAAGCGGCGCCTACTGGCCTTACACTGAAAACTGGATAAGATTTCTTATATCATTAGCAGGCTTGGTTTTGATAATATGGCTTGCCTATTACTTCAACAAGAGGTTTATGGGCAAAAGAAGGAAATAATCACCCCAGATATCTTATCTTCCCCGGGCGCGGCTCGAAAACAATGCCTTCTTCCAGAAGTTTCTGAATCTCCTTGCTGATTATGGCAGGAGAGAATTCCTGCAATTTAAGAATCAGCTTTTCGGTTTCTATTCCTCCTTCGGATTCAGCGCCCTTTATCATGTCAAAAATCCTGTCCTTTATCGCGATTATCTGCTCTTTTCCCAATGGTTTTTCTGAAACCGCTTTTTCTTTTTCAGTCTCAAGCTTTCTTATCAAGAGGTATTTTGGATTCATTTCCCTCATTACATCTGGGGAAATGTAGAGCTCCTGATTCCAGTGCCGCAGAACCCCAACAACAACAATCGTCTGCCCCTGATAGAAATTTTTGAATCTCTCGGTGTCATCCCCAAAAACTTTCAGCCTTATCTGTCCAGAACCGTCGTCAACTGTGAACGACAGGAATTTTGTTTCTCCGAGGCTCTCGTATTTTTCCACTATATTCCCTATGACATTGACACGCACTATTTTCTTGTCTCCGAGCTCAAGAAAGGCGAATCTCTCCCCTTCAGCCGCAGAGTTTGTAACCGGCTTTCCTATGAGGATGTCTCCGATTCTGAACTTATATGCGGTATTTCTCTTGAATTGCTGTTCTGCCATTTTTGATTATTAAACTTTTTAGTTAATTCGAACTTTTAACAATAAACTTTAATCGTCATCGATTTTTATCAGCTTAATATTATTTTAATTTACTAATTTTGATTAACAATTAACCTAAGTTCTTCCCACATAACCTCTTCTTGGGCGGAAAACTACTCCGCTTACATCTAATTTGGTTATCGCCTCTTCTATTTCATCTTTTGTGAGTTTTCCCTCAAGCTCTCTTTCAATTTCTTCTATGGGAATCATTTTTCCAAGCCTGCTTTCCAGCTGTGTTATCGTGTCTCTTACAATGAAAACCTTGTTTCTCTGCGAGGCCGGCATTCCCCCTGTTCCCCTGTCTATGTCAAAAGTTTTTGATTCATAGTCATAGCCGACCTGCATCAGGTAATATTTCATTATTTCTATGGCTCTCTTTGCGTCTCCGGAATCCACGGTTTCACTAAGGCGCATTTTAGCAGAAGCCTCTGACATTCTTATCAAAGCCTGCAACTGCCTCGCTGAAATCGGAATCGGCCTCACAGCTGCCTCTCCAGAGACAGGTGTATTCCTCAACTCAACGTAAAATTTTTTTATTTCCTCAACTGCTTCGTCTCCTAAAGCCGGCTTTATCCTCTGTTTCGCAAAAGCCACGTATTTCCTCAACAGATCTTTTGAAATCAGCATATCTTCCCCCATTTTCTGATGCTCGCGAAGAACATGCGTGGCTATCAGCTCGTCTTTTTCCCTGTTCGGCAAATCTCTCAGAGGAAAGATGACATCAAACCTGTTTATTAAAGTCGGAGGAAGGTCTATCTGCTGCGCTATCGATTGGAATGGATCAAATCTTCCGAATTTTGGATTAGCTGCAGCTAGGACAGAAGTTTCTGCTCTGAGAGTTGCGTGGACATTTGCCTTTGAAATTGTCACTGTCTGCTGCTCCATGGCTTCGTGCATCGCGCTCCTGTCTCCTGGATCCATTTTTTCCAGCTCATCTATGCAGAGAAGTCCCCTGTTTGCAAGAACCATTGAGCCTGCCTCCAAAGACCAGCCGCGGAGATATTCATCACGGACAACAGTTGCCGTTAAACCAGCACCGGTGGCACTTTTTCCAACAACATATCTTCCTTTTGGAGAAATTCTTGCCATGAAATTCAAAGTTGCACTTTTTGCCACTCCCGGATCTCCTATGAGAAGAATATGCATGTCTCCCCTGCTCCTCTGACCATCTGCATGTATTTTTTCAACTCCTCCGAACAACTGCAAAATAAGGCATCGCTTTATCTCGTCGTAACCCCAGACGCTCGGGATTATGCTCTTAGTGAGCTTTTCAAATACTTTGGGATCCTGAGAAAGCTCCAGAATCTGCCTTTCATCCTCTTCATTGATGTCCAGCTCTTCAAAAGTTTCCTCGAGGGGGATTATGTTATTGGCTTCCAGCGCAAGTTCGAATCTCGTTGAAAGCCCTCCAGACTGAAGAGGGACAGGAACTTCTTTGAGGATTCCCATGACCTTTATCCTGCTTCCAGGGGTTGTTTTTTCTTCCATGTATGGTTCCACTAAATCCTCTTTGAGAAAAATATTTATCCTTTTTGGCTGCTCCCCCCCTGTGAGTGATTCTGGGGATTCTTCGATGACAAGCCTCTGCGTGTCCACCATTTCCTTGCTTATCAGCTTGAATCCTCCTCTGCGTCCGCAAGAGCACCTCGTGGGCTCTCTGAATTTTTTTTCTATCTGAAGAACAGAAAGAACTGTTCCGCATGAGGGGCATTCAAACTTAGCATTCACTATCTGCGGACGGACATCTGAAGCCTGCCTAATAATTCCCTCAACAACCACCATCTCGTTAAGGTTTCTGGAACGCAGGTTTCTTACTTTTATCTCCTGGCTTTTTGGGAGATTTAAAAGCCTGACTCTCGCGTTCTCTATGAGTCCTTTTTCTTCAATTGCCAGCTCCAAAACCCTTATGTTTTCTTCAGGATTTATGAGGATTTCCTCTGCCAATTTGTTGGAATATTCAAGGAGCTTCATGAAATCCATAAAAATAGCGTTTTTCCCCTTTCTCAGAGATTCTCCAAGCTCTTTTTTATAGAAATCAAAGAAGCCCTTGGCCTCAATCATCAATTCCTCGTTTTTGGATTTTGAACCGGCAGTAGTTTCCAGACTGTCCATTTTATTCCTTTTTTGTATTTAAATTTGATATGGAAGTTATTTTTATACTTTGTTGTAAACTATTGAATGGTTTTGGAGAATTATGGTTGTTACTATAGCCCAAAGAACAGAAATAAATAAAAACTATGGGATTGCTATATTGATATGGGTGGATTTGATCTTCGTGATGGCGCACCGGGTCTCGAAGAACAGTTTAAAAGAATATTTGGAAGAAGCTTGGATGAGCCCGCAGAACAACAAGTTCTAAATGAAGGAGATTCTGGTTGTTTGCATCATCGTGTATTATATATTGATAATGCTTTTGATGGACAGGCTTGGTGGTGTGATGTTTCTGGCTGTGGAAGACATGAAAGAATGGATTATTCTCCTGGATTTAAAATGAAGTTCCCAAGAGATGCATTGATTAGGACGCCAAATCCAGAATATGGTGGAGAAAATACTTATGTTTTCAGAGCCAATAGCGAGGGACTAGCAAAATTGTTACCTAGAACAGAATGGACAAGAAGAAAATGATTTTGGTTATTTCTCGTAGTTCTTTAAGACAGCCTTGACGTTTTTCAGAAGCTGAGCCATTGAAAACTCAAGCTGCTGCTTGTTTTTTGTTCCCGTGCAGACGAGTTTTCCGTTGCTGAAAAGCAGGAAAGTAGCGTTGGGTTCCACCAATTTGTACACTAATCCCGGGAACTGCTCAGGCTCATATTCTGTATTTTCCATCTCTATGGCCAGGAAATTGAGATTGAGTTTAAGGTTTATTGTTCCTGAAGCCACTATGTTCTGGACAGTTATTTTTGGCTTTGTAGTTATGTTCACGTTTATTTTCCTGAGCTGCCTTATCACTGCCTGGATGACTTTTTTTACCTGTGCGATTGACTTTGTTCCTGTGCATACAAGATTTCCAGAGGAAAAAACCAGAACAGCTGACTTTGGCTCTTTCACACGGAGAACAAGGCCGGGAAAAGTCTCCGGATTATATTCTGTGTTCGGCTGTGTTCTTGCCAGCTTTGTCAGGGGAATAGGCTTTTCAAGAGAAGTCGTTGCAACAATATTCTGAATCTTGTAGTTGCTTGCCTTTCCCATCCTTTATAAATAAAAAAAGGCTTTATAAAGCTTTATAAATGATTTTTGGGTTTTTTATTAGACTGAAATCATAGATTTCGTTAAATTAAATTTAGGAAATTTAATAATGAAAAAAACCTGTGAGTGGCCTACTGGCGACAAAGACATGATTGAATATCACGACAAGGAATGGGGAGTTCCTCTCCACGATGACAGGAGATTGTTCGAATATCTGCTTCTGGACACTTTTCAGGCCGGATTGAGCTGGAGAACTATCCTCAAAAAAAGAGAAAATTTCAGAAAAGCATTTCACGGTTTCAATCCTGGGAAAATAGCGAAATATACAGAGAAGGATTTCAAAAGACTGGTGAATGACGCGGGAATCATAAGAAACAAGCTGAAGATTCTTGGCACGATTGAAAACGCCAAAAGGTTTCTTGAAATACAGAAAGAATTCGGAAGCTTTGACAAATACATATGGCGATTCACAGGGCATAAAACAATAAAAAATAATTTTAAAGAATTAAAAGAGCTTCCAGCAAAAACAAGAGAGTCAGACGCAATGAGCAGAGATATGAAAGAAAGGGGCTTCAAGTTTGTTGGCTCAACGATATGCTATGCTTTTATGCAGGGAGCAGGAATGGTTAACGACCATACCATAGATTGTTTCAGATACAAGGAAGTTCAGAGGATCTAGCCATATCTCCAGCTTCTCTTTTGTGCCTTGAAATCCTTTTTTACGTCTTCAAGGGTTGATGCATCGCTGGGAGACTTGTCCTGGCGAAGGGCTGTAAACCTTGGGAACCTGAGGGCAAAGCCAGAGCTGTAATTCGGAGAGTGCTGAATCTCCTGGTAAGTAACAGAGATGACGATTTTTGGTTTTATTTTTACTGATTTTCCAGTTTCTTCTATGAAATAAGGCTTTAGTTTTTCCGTTAGTTCGTTGAAGGAAATTCCTATCTTTGATTCTTCTGTGGATTTTTCCTTTATTCCTGTTCCCATTTTTCCTATTTCCAAGAACTTCCCTGTGGAATCATCGCGGCAGGAAAGAATAAAGCTCGAGAGCCATCCATGTCTTTTTCCTGTTCCGTATTCTCCTCCCGTTATTACCAAATCCAAATCTCTTGCTTCTGGCTTGACCTTCAGCATGTGACCGACCCTGCTCCCTGGCTGATATTCTTTTTTCAGATTCTTGAACATGACGCCTTCCTGATTGTCTCTTAAGGCCTTTTTATAAAATTCCTGGGCCTTTTTTTCATCAGACGTGATTATCTGCTTCGCATGAATTATCTTATAGGGATGATTGCCCACTATTTTCTCTATCAGGGCTGTTCTTTTTTCAAACGGCTCATTCAGGAGAGATTTTCCTTCATAATAAAGAATGTCAAACACATTGATTTCTATAGGAAGCTCTTCCTGCAATTTTTCTATGTCGTATTTTCTCCTGATTCTCTGGCTTATTTCCTGGAAAGGCCTGTATTCCTTGGTTTTCCTGTCAAAGCCGACAGCCTCTGAATCAAGAATAAAAGAATCCCCTTTAACGTATTTTTTTATGTAATCAATAACTTCAGGAAATTGCTTCGTCACGTTTTCCAGCCTCCTCGTGAACAGAGTTATCTTGTCGCCTTTTTTATGGATCACAAGTCGAAAGCCATCGTATTTGTATTCAATTGCGCATGGTTTTCCGACAGCTTCAAATGCATCAGAAATATTTTCGGCTTTCTGGGCAAGCATGACTTTCACAGGCTTTCCGACCTGGAGGTGTATTTTTTCAAGCTCATCAATTTTTCCATCGCGAACAATGTCAAAAACAGCTGCGAGGTCGTTCGATTTGTCTATGGCATCCTGGATTTTTTTCACGCTGTCCTTATCAGAAGAAGAAAAAAATGCAGCAGCCATTGCGTCCCTGGCAGTGCTTTCCTTGACTCCTATCCTCAGGTCTGCAAGCAGAGTTCTTATGATATAAAGAGCCTCGGCGGGAGTTGCAGAAGTCAGGAGCTCTGTTATGAGTGATATTTTTCTGCTTACTGTTCCTTTTCCTTCCAATTCTGGCAGTTTCCTTAAATTTTCAAGAACCTTTTCTGTTGTAAGAACATGCCTGTGCAAGGTTGCCTGCTTCCTCTTTGCAGTTAGCTTTTCTGCAACTTTCCCCAAATCACCGATTTCTTTCCATTCTCGGACAACGGTTTTTTCATCAACTCCTGTGGCTTTCGAAATAGCCTTGATTGCAAGCTGGCTTGAAATCCCGATTTTTCTTTCATCATATTCAGGATAAATGTCTCCCAACAACAGGTAAAGGACATCCCTGTCTTTTTCATCGAGATGTTTTAAGAATTTAGCCAATATTGCAATTTTTTCCAGTCTTTTTGTTGTGCTTCCGGCCCCATTATAAAATTCTGCAAGTTTTTTGTATTCCATATTACTTTCTTATTTGTTTAATCAAGTCGTAAATAGCAACTAACGTAAAAATAATTTGTAATATTATGAATATTATATCTTTTATATAAAAACTGTACGATGTTAAAGCCAAACCCCCCAGGATATAAATGATATCTCTCGCTTTTCTGTTCCTACTTTTTATTAAAATACCGATTATAATTAATATTAATCCGATAACTCCCAATGTATAGAAAACATTCACCATTTAATTCTTAAGAATCAGAGATTTTTAAGTTTGTCCATCACATAAATATTTTTATATTATCTTAAATTTAACAATCTATGGGGCGGCGAATTGAATTCACACGTGAAGGAATTGAGCTATTGGAAAGATTAGTGGTGGAAGGGTTTGTTGAAAATCCCATTACCATAAAGAAAGCTGCAAAAATATTGGGGTTAAATTTAAATCAAATTCTCCAAAAAAGTTTGAAGAGGTATACTGAAATTGACGAGGATCTCTTGAGGATTAGGATGGGAATGGGGCCCATATACCACCCTATAGAATACTACACTGGTAAATCTAGATAATAACTATTGCAGACCTCTTGACTTTTTGGCAGCACTTGTAAGACCGCGGAAAGCTCTTCCCCTGTTTCTGGGCTTTGTAATCCAGGAAATTGTAGAATCATTTTTAATTTCAGGCCTTTCAGGATCAACGAGGATTACCTCATAAAAATAATAGATCCCGTCTTTTCCGATTAAGTATGAGTTCAGAACTTCAAGGTTTGAAAACTTGCGGGCAGCCCTCTGCTCTGCAATCCATTGGTAATTCATCTTTAGATTCTTTCTTGTGTGGAGCCTCTTGCCTCTTCGGCCTTTGTTGGGCCTTGGCCTCCTGTGGCCGCCGCGCATTAATCTCACACGGATAACAACAAACCCCTTCTTATCCTTATAACCAAGAGCCCTTGCCCTGTCTAACCTCAATGGTTTTTCCACCTTTGTGAATACAGGAGAAGCTCTCCAGGAAATCATCCTCTCTCTCAGAACTTTTTTGTCTGGTTTTTTCCAGGCTTGCCTTAAATAATGATAAAAACCCTTTGCCATGTTATTATATTTTATTGAGAAAAAGTTGGTTTTTAAAGATTGGGATGCTTTGAAATAAAATAAGGAAAAGTTTATATACCATAGATACCCTACATATGGTATAATGAAGAAGAAAAAATTTATTCTTAAGTGCTCTGATTGTAATAAAGAAATAATAGGTTTTTCGGAGCACCATGCTAAACAAAATTTAATGATACACAAAAAAGCCTCTATAAGATGTGAAGAATTCAAGAAATTATTGAAGGAAAAGATAAGAAATGAAAATTCCTAGATTAATTACCCCAGAACTTGCAGAAGAAACAGGTTGGCACATTGGTGATGGAAGCATGAATTTTTATAATAATCAAGGAAAGTTACGTGGCATATATCAGCTAAGAGGGCATATAGAAGACGATAGAGCTCATTATCTTAAAAGGATAAAGCCTATTTTCAAATTGCTTTATGGAATAGATATTAGCTTGAGAGAAATGCCATCTACACGTGTTTTTGGTTTTCAAGCATGGAATGATAAACTCGTTAAATTTAAGCAAAATCTAGGTTTGCCTCTTGGAAAGAAGTTTGATGTTTCAATTCCAGAAGTCTTCTTAAATAATAAAGACCTTATTAAATCAGTTATAAGAGGAATTTTTGATACAGACGGGGGAATTTATCTGGAGAAGAAAAATGGTAAACTTTATCCGAGAGTTGAGATACAAACCATTTCTTTTAATCTTTCTCAGCAATTATTGGATTTATTTTCTGAATTAGGATTTAGGGCGACAAGACATTCATGGCAGTCTAAAAAAGGGAACAGAAAAAGACTTTATTCTATAAGAATAAGTGGTATTGAAATGTTTGAAAAATTTATATCTGAGATTAAACCAAAAAACCCCAAACATTTGGATAAACATAGGGTTTTTTTGAATGCACAAACCTTATAAATAATTTAATTCTTTCAAATTTTGGATGAGCCCGTAGCTCAGCCTGGTAAGAGCACTACTCTGATATAAGTAAGAAATTTTCAGCAAGGTAGGGGTCCTCGGTTCAAATCCGAGCGGGCTCATTCTTTTTTATTCTTTGGAATCCAGTTCCAAAGTCAAAATTCCCTTAGAAAGATTGTAGTTCCTGATTGGGAGATTTATCGGAATAATCTTGTAGAAGACTTTTTTGTTTGCAAGGGCTTTTATTTCAATGCTGTTCTCCAGCTGTATTATGGATATGTCTTCCGGCGATTTGACTCCGGGCATTTTTATTTCATACACTACCTTGTTTGAAAATCTCCTTATGTCTGTTTTTGGCTCTGCCTTTGGAAGCCCTGCGAATTTTCCGGAATCAGGAACAGGAAGATTGATTTTTTCTGCCTTCCTTCTTATCTGATGCTCTTTTTCCCTGAGTTCAGGGACATCGCCAAAACTCCTGACTTTTATCTCAGGAGGCTTATCCCCGGAAGTGCTTATGGAGATGCTTATTCCCCTGCTTTTCCTTGAGACCTTCTGCTCTTTATTCTGGTTCTCTTTCTCCTGATCAATGTCTTTCATCTGCTTATTCAGGTTTTTTAGGAGAGAATTAAACAAGGTGTTCAGTCCCATAGGAAGCTTTATTTCTCCCGGCTCTACAAAATCATTCCTGCCTAAAAGCCCCCAGTCCCCCTCCTCAAACAAATCTTTTAAGGGTGCCTGACAGGAAGGGCAATAGTTATAACTGTCTTCGACCTTTTCTCCGCAATTCCCGCATCTTTTTTTTCCGAACATAAGATAGTAAAATTTGCTTTTCTTTAAATAGTTTTCTGGGGTAGAAAATGACAGATGCGGCTTGCGGGAATCGGACCCGCGCAACGACCTTGGGAAGGTCGTGTCATACCACTAGACCAAAGCCGCTTTATATAATTTAATTGGTTAACTTTTTATATCTGTTTCTTGTTTAATTGACATGACTGCAAAAAACAAGTTTTATGTCACGACACCAATATACTACCCTAATGATATACCTCATGTGGGTCATGCATATACAACAATAGCGGCAGATGTCTTGTCCAGATGGTACAGGCTCAAAGGTTATGATGTTTTCTTTCTTACAGGGACTGATGAACATGGTAAAAAGATAGAAAATACGGCAAAAAAGCACAACAAAACACCAAAGGAATTTGTTGATTCTTTAATCCCAAAGTTTAAAGAAGCATGGAAAAAACTTAATTTGAATTATGACAGATTCATAAGAACAACCGATAAGGACCACGAGAAAATTGTCCAGAAAGTCCTTCAGAGAGTTTTCGATAAAGGAGACATTTACAAAGGACATTACGAGGGTTTTTATTGCACAGAATGCGAGGCATATTACACAGAAAAAGACCTTGTAAATGGAGAATGCCCAATACATAAGATAAAAATTGAAAAGCTTAAAGAGGAATCTTATTTTTTCAGGCTCAGCAAATACCAAAAACAACTGCTTGAATTTTATAAAAAGAATCCCGGATTCATTTCACCTTCCAATAGAAAACAGGAAATCATAAACAGAGTCCAAGAGGGCTTGAAAGATCTGTCCATCTCAAGAGAGAGCTTCAAATGGGGAATTCCTCTGCCCTTTGACAAAAAACATGTCTGCTATGTCTGGTTTGATGCTTTATTTAACTATTATTCTGCAACAAGACAGAAAGGAAAAGAAAAATTCTGGCCTGCGGATGTTCATTTGGTAGGGAAAGACATTATATGGTTTCATACTGTCTACTGGCCAGCATTCCTTCTTTCTGCAGGAATTGAACTGCCCAAAAAGGTTTTTGCCCATGGGTGGTGGACTTTTGACAAAGAGAAAATTTCAAAATCAAAAGGGAAAATAATCAATATAGATGAACTAGTTGGAATTGCAGGCGCTGATTCTGCAAGATATTTCTTGCTTAGGAATATCCCTTTCGGTGAAGACGGAGATTTTTCTGAGGCAATTCTCCGGGAAAGGCATAATAACGAGCTTGCAAATAAACTTGGAAATCTTGTTTCAAGGGTAGGCGCTTTAGCAGAGAAATATGGAATTGATGAGAAAGTAGATTTTAGGAAAATTAATGTAGATGTGCATATTGAAAACGTTGTAAGAGACATTAGTCAACTGATTGAAAATTATGAATTTGATAAAGCACTTAACTCTATATTTGCATATATTGATATGTTTAATCAATGGATACAGCAATGGAAATCTTGGGAAAATCGCGAAAAAGATCTCTATGAACTCGCTACAGGAATAAGATTAGTTGCAATTCTTCTTTGGCCATTTATTCCACAAACATCAGAGAAGATTGCAAAGCGGTTTGGATTTAGAGTTGGTGTTGGGACATTAAAAGATTTAGAGAAACCTCTGAAGGCAGTAAAAATCAAGAAAGGCGAAATCCTGTTTAAAAAAATCTGAGTTTATCTTATCCTGCTACCTTCTTCTATTTTTCCATCAGGCTGCAAAAGTGAAACTTGGGCATTTTCCCCTTCTCCGGAAACAGCCGCCAGAAGCATGCCCTGGCTTTCAACGCCCATTATTGTCCTTGGCTCAAGGTTTGTAAAAATAATGCAGGATTTGTTTTTCAGCTGCTCTTTTTTGTAATATGGCTTTATTCCCGCAACAAGGGTTCTTTTCCCGAGTTCTTTTCCCAAATCAATGGAAAGCTTGTAAAGCTTGTCAGCTCCTTCAACATCCTCAACCCTGAGGATTTTTGCAACCCTAAGGTCAAGTTTTTGCCAGTCAGAGAATTTTATTGTTTCAGCCATCTTATTCTTTGTTGATTTGATTAATTATTTTTTAATTTAGATAATTTAAGATTCATTATTTTTAATCTTATCCTATTAACATTTTTTATTAAAACTCGGCGAAGCGCAAAATCATCTCTTCAAACCCAGCCAGGCTGAAAATCTTTCAAAGAAACCTTCGCGGTCTTTGTTGGAGTCATAGGGAACATTAAGAATACTCGCAGCGATTTCCTTATATGCCCTGGCAGCATCGCTCTTAGGATATAGGTGCACAACAGTTCCTTTGCTTCTTATGGATTTTTTAACAGCCATGTCCTCGGGAATCATCCCAAGAATCGGGACTTCCAGCATTTCCTTGACCACTTCTGGCTCGAGCTCTATGTCATCTTTTCTCACCCTTGCCACTATAACTCCGCGCACTGGCTTTTTCAGCTGTTCTGCGACTTTCACGGCCTTTAATGCGTCTGTGACTGCAGGCATCTCGGGATTTGTGACTATAATGATCTCATCTGCAAGCTCCATTGCGCAGTTCGCCTCATAGCCTAATCCGGCAGAGGAATCCACTATTACATTTTCCGAGAGTTTCTTGAAATCTTTCTTAAAATCTTTCATTTTTTCAGGGCTTGTTCTTTTGAGCTCTTTCACAGAGAGGGAAGAGGGCATGATCTTTATCCCGGATTCGTGCTCGTAAACAGCTTCGAATGGCTCTGCCTTCCCCCTTAAAACATGGTTCAGGTTTACGGGAACTTCCGGAGAATTGAGATGCAAACCAACGTTCGGAGTGGAAAGATTCCCGTCAATAATCAGAACATCTTTCCCAAAATATTTCATCGCAGCAGCGAGATTTATCGCTGTTGTAGTTTTTCCAACGCCGCCTTTTCCTGATGTAATGACGATAACCCTTGACATATGATGTTAAAGTAAAAGTATTTTTTTAAACCTTGTTATAAGCGTTTATATATTAAATAATTTTTTAGAATCGGAATATTTTTAAGCAATTTCTAAGACAGGAGAAATTGCTTAGTTGTGCTTATAAATTTTTCGAGCTTTTCGGCATAGATTTTCAGTTTATCGAGGTTGATGCTTATCTCTTCCCCGAGATAAAAAACCTTCAGGGTCACGTTCTTCCTGAATTCACCAATTCTTTCCTTTCTCAGCTCCTCCACTTTCCTGAACATCTCGTACATGTCTATGACTTCCTGAAAATTAGCGTCCTTTTTGAACAGCTTTCTGGCAGTTTCTATCTGCCCTACAGGATTTGCCGGTATGGAAGGGATTTTTTTCTTCTTTTTTGCATGCCTGAGCATGCCGTTTATACCCTTTTCTATCATTTTCTTCCATCTGAGAAGCAGATTAATTATGACATCGCAGGTCTTTGTGTATTTCAGGCTGACGTATAAAAGGTGGTCTGCACTTATTTTTTCCTGAATTATTTCTTCTATCTCTTCCATTCAATCTTCCTTTCACCCCTTTAGAGAAGTAGAATTAAGGAAGTTATTGGACTTTTTATATCTTTCTTCGACGTGATTCTCTCGTAATTCTGCCTTTTCCTTAAAATTGGCTTTTCATCCCTTCTTTGGTTTTTCTCAAAATGTCCTTTGCCATGATCAAAAATTCTTTGGTTTTTCCAAGAGTCAAGGTTGTCGGCTTTGAGTTTTCAGAAAGTATGACTATTTTTTCTTCTTTTACAAATTCGAACGGGCTGGCTTTGTGTTTTTCCACGAACTCTGCCAATTCCATAAAAAGCCTTATTTCCTCTTTGCTTATGTTGTATTTTACAGCACATTTTTCCGTAAAGGTCTTGAAATTCTCCCGGGAATCCCTGTGGAGGCTTATCCTTTTGTAGAGGTATTCGTACTGAAGAATAGAGGTTATGCAGTGGGTAACAACGCCCTTTATGTCCTGTATGACCTTCAGAAGAAGCCTCTTGTCCTTTATCAGGGGGAAGGTAACATAAACTATATGGTCTATTGTCCTGAGATTTTTCTCTGCTTCCTGGACATTTTCAAGGAATTTCTCCATGTTCAAGAAAGGGCGGCAGAATTAATATAATTGTTGGTAATCTATGATATAATTCTGCTAAAAGAAAGCTCCCAAAAAGATTCTGAAAGCCAGGATTAATATGACAAAAGCTATGACATGCATTGGTTTCAGCATGATTTTTGATTCGTATTCTTCCTCAAATCTCATCAGGCCGCCGAACCCGGCAGGCATGTGTATCTTATTATCTGCCATTGAAAACCTCCAGCGGGTTTCTCACACTTCCAGCATCCATTACCTAGATAAATTCAAATAGTTTTTAAAAGTTGTTATATTAGGAGTATTTATGGAACCTTACGACGCCCAAAAAAACGAAAAAAGGATGAGAGAGCTGTGGGAAAAGGAGAAAATTTACAGGTTTGACGCCAAAAAGAAGGGCAAGATATACAGCATAGATACCCCGCCGCCGACTCTTTCAGGAGACATGCATGCAGGACACGCATTCTCTTATTCTCAGCAGGATTTTATTGCTCGTTTTAGGAGAATGTTCATTGCTGGAAAGGGCCAGGTTTTTTATCCCTTCGGAACAGATGATAACGGGCTTCCGACAGAGCGGCTCGTGGAAAAACTGAATAACGTTAAGAGCAAAGAAATGCCGAGATCAGAATTCATAGAACTCTGTCTGAAAACATTGAAAAGAATCACGCCTGATTTTGTCCAGCAATGGAAAAATCTCGGAATAAGCGCAGATTACGGTATTTATTACTCAACAATTGATAAAAATTCAAGAAAAATCTCACAGAAATCTTTCCTGGATTTGTTTAAACTGGGAAGAATTTATAGGAAGGAATTTCCGACAATCTGGTGCCCTGAATGTCAGACAGCAATAGCTCAGGCAGAACTGGAAGACAGGGAAATTCCCAGCACTTTTTCCATCATTAAGTTCCATTCAGGCAACCACGATTTGCCTATAGCAACAACAAGGCCTGAACTTTTGGCTGCCTGTGTCGCAATTTTTATTAATCCTAAGGATAGCAGGTACAGGCATCTGAAAGGAAAAATCGCTAGGGTTCCACTTTTTAACTTTGAAGTCCCGATTATACCTGACAAATCTGCAGATCCTGAAAAAGGAACAGGCGCTATGATGGTCTGCTCTTACGGGGACAAATACGATGTTGATGCAGTTGTAAGGTATAAATTGAAGCCAAGGATTATTTTTGATAAACAGGGGAAATTGATGAGCGGAAGATACAATGGACTTAAAATAAAAGAAGCGAGGAGAAAAATCTTGGAAGACCTGAAAAATGCAGGCCTGATTATAAAACAAGACCAAATAGTCCATGCTGTTAATGTTCATGACAAATGCGGAACAGAGATAGAGTTCCTTCCCACAGAGCAGTGGTTCGTGAAAATTCTTGACAAAAAAAAAGAGCTGATTGCTCAGGGAAAAAAGGTGGCTTGGTTCCCAAAGCACATGTTCAAGAGATATCAGAACTGGGTCAATGGTCTTGAATGGGACTGGATAATTTCCAGAGACAGGTATTTTGGAGTTCCTATACCAATTTGGAAATGCGCAGGATGCGGGGAAATTATACTTGCAGAGGAAAAAGAACTTCCAGTTGATCCTACACATGTAAAAAAGAAATGCAGAAAATGCGGTGAAGAAGCAATTGGAGAATCCAAGGTTCTTGATACCTGGGCAACCTCTTCTCTTACTCCGCAGATAGCATCATCTTTGGTTGGTAATAAAATCAAGATACCTTTTTCTTTAAGGCCCCAGGCCCACGATATAATAAGGACATGGGCTTTTTACACGATTGTTAAATCCCTCTATCATGAGAAAAAACTGCCTTGGAGCAACATAATGATTTCTGGATTTGCTACCTTGGGAAAAGAAAAAATGTCCAAATCCAAAGGGATAGCAGTAAATCCTAGAGAGATCATATCCGAATACGGCGCAGATGCTTTGAGATTCTGGGCAGCAGGTTCCAAGCTTGGCGAGGATTTGGAATATCAAGAGAAGGATGTCTTGGCAGGAAAGAGATTCATGACAAAACTATGGAATGCCTCTAATTTTGTTTTTATGAACTTGAAGAATTACAAGCCAAAGAAACCGAAGAAATTATTGGAAACAGATAAAATTTTCTTAAAAGAACTTGACCACTTGATAAAGGATGCTACAGATTCCTTTGCAGAATATAATTATTCAGCTGTCAAATTAAGAGTAGAGAAATTCTTCTGGCGCGATTTCTGCGATAATTATCTGGAGATTGTTAAATGGCGTGTTTACAATGGAAATAAAGAAGAAAAAGAATCTGCATTTTATACACTTTATATATCTCTTTTAACAATTCTGAAACTTATTGCGCCAATAATACCTTTTATTACAGAATATATTTATCAGAAACACTTTAGAAAAAATGAAAATGAAAAGAGCATTCATTTGAGTAAGTGGACGATACCTGGTGCTGATGCTAATCTAGTTTCACACATTTGGCCAATGTTTCTTAAGGTAATATATAAGGTAAGACAAGAAAAATCAACGGCTAAGAAGCCGATGAATTCTGAGATAATATTAACTTTAGGGAAAGGATATTACGGAAAAACCCATTTTCTTAAGATTCCCAATCCGGAAAGATTTTCTGGAATGCTAGAAGACCTTAAACGTGTTACAAATGCAAAAGAAATAAAAACAGGCGATTTTAAGGTTGAATTCTTATAGAAAATAATTTAAACCCTGAGACTATATAATTTAAAATGGCATCGAAAGCAATTATAATAGGGATTGTTGTTTTTCTTGCTCTAGTCGGTGCAGTAGTTATTTTCACGCAGTTTGGCTCCAACGGAACAGATGAAATTGCTTGCTCTGAAGATGGTAAAAGCTGCCCAGACGGAACAGTGGTTGGTAGAGTTCCTCCATCCTGCGAATTTGCACCTTGCCCTAATCAAACTTTCCAGGAAGAGCCACCGACCGAGATGCAGTCTGTGACAGAATATGTTATAGAAGCCGATGATCGGGGTTTCTATATGAACGGCGCAGATATAGATTCGATTTCTGCACCAATTGGTGCTTCAGATGCTGCGGTGAAAATAACATTCAAGGTGAGAACGACAAATGTCTATTATGGTGGATTGCAGTTTAAAGGTTGTGGCTTAGATACAGGGAAAGTAAGCCCTGGAGGCTCGATAACAGTTGAATTTACTGCAGCGAGTACCTGTACTATAACTTCTTACTGGCCATCGAGCAGCAGAGTGAAAGACAATCTGCAGGTTGTTGTTGGCTAATATTTCCTCCTTAATTTTATAAACATGGTTTTTGTTTATTTAACATGCCCATAACAAAACAAGAACTTCGTGATTTGGTTGAGCAACTGGGGCAGTACAAAACCAGGGCTACAGAGCTGATAAGTGTCTATATCCCTGCCGGACAGAACATCTACACTGTTTCAGATCAGCTGGAGGCGGAGAAATCCACTGCAAAAAACATCAAGTCTGCATCAACAAGGAAAAATGTCGGCAATGCACTCGATAAAATAACAAGACATCTCAAGGAATACAAAAAAACCCCGGAAAACGGCCTTGCGATTTTTTCCGGAAACGTCAGCAGAGTTGAAGGCCAGGAAGATTTGAAACTCTGGGGCATTGAGCCTCCGAGTCCATTAAAAACAAGAATGTATCGCTGTGACAAGGAATTTATTCTTGATCCTCTGAAAGAAATGCTGGAAGTGACAGAGGTCTTTGGGCTTTTGGTCATGGACAGAAAAGAAGCAACCATAGGATTGCTCGAGGGAAAGAGAATAGATGCCCTCCATAAAATGACTTCTGGAATCCCAAGCAAAATAAGGGCAGGAGGGCAGAGCAGCCAGAGGTTCCACAGGATAACAGAAGGCCTGACAAAAGAATTCTATAAGAGAATTGCAGAAAACATGAAAAAAATTTTCCTTGGCATGCCTAAACTTAAGGGAATTCTCATTGGCGGACCAATACCAACAAAAGATGAATTTTTAGAAGGTGAATATTTAACAAACCAGCTTCAGCAGAAGGTAATGGGAAAGATAGACATGGGAGACTCTTCTGAGTCAGGCCTCAGGGAGCTGGTGGAAAGGGCGAAGAACATTTTGGCAGACCACGAAAGGCTTCTGGAAAAAAAAGACGTTGAAGCTTTCTTCACAGTTCTAGGGGAAGATCCTGAAAAAGCAGCGCTTGGGGAAAAAGAAAGCAGGAAAGCCCTGGAAATGGGCGCTGTCGCTGTTCTTTATCTCAGCTCCAATCTTTCAAAATCCACTATAAAAGAACTTTCAAAAATGGCGGAAAACATGGGCTCAGAAATAAAGATTATTTCAACAGAAACACCTGAAGGGGAGCAGTTTTTTAATATGGGCGGCGTTGGTTCCATTTTAAGGTTTAAGATTGGATAACAAATTTAAAAACTTCCCTGGATTTCTTTTGATTATGCCAAAGAAAAGCGATTTAATTTATAGGCTGTTTGGAGCTTTCTTCATAATCTTAGGAATCCTTGCTTTCATCAATGCCTTTCTCAATTTGGAAAGTGCTATTCCTCTGTGGTTTTCCTATTTTGCAATTTTTCTTATTGGCATCGGGATTCTTACTAAAAAATCTGACTTGATAATGATTCAGGTGAACATAATTGCCATACCTTTAATTTTCTGGAATAGTGATTTCTTTTATCAGCTGATAACGGGAAACAGCCTATGGGGAATCACAGATTACTTTTTTATCATAGGATTCATGAATTCCTTGGGAAATTACATAACCCTGGAGCACATCTATATCATTCCTGTCGCGATAGCATTTATCTATCTCCTTGGAATCTCCAGGAAAGATTTATGGAAAATCAGCTTTCTTGAGATAGCCATCATCTTTCTCATAAGTTTTTTCCTCTCACAAAGGGAAATGAACGTCAACTGCGTGTTTGAATCCTGCATAAGCTTCATCTCTCTGGAAAGCCCCTATTATCAGATTTTGTGGTTTTTCTCTGTTTTTTTAATGATATTTTTGACAAATTTCCTCCTTGTCTTTCTGATGAAAAGGGCAAACAAATTAAAGGAATAAATTTAAAACTTCCCTGGATTTCTTTTAATGATGGAAGCAGACAAAAGAGAACCAATTTCCGGAAAGGCAGAAGATTTCCATGAACAAGATTCGCGTAATCAGGAACAAATTGACGAGGCAAAAGAAAGAGAATCCATGCGGCTGATAGAATCCATCCTGTTTGTATCGGGAAAATTTCTTGACATGAAAGC
>Ga0209002_10000373_pt1 | contig 35451 bp, 25 predicted proteins | sample Rifsed16ft2_FD_184010 | JGI IMG/M metagenome (GOLD analysis project Ga0209002, IMG submission 184010) | Soil microbial communities from Rifle, Colorado, USA - sediment 16ft 2 (version 2) | ecosystem: Environmental > Terrestrial > Deep subsurface > Rock core/Sediment | place: Rifle, Colorado...
GCCCTGTGCGACGCCGAGCGATCCTAGTGTCGCGACCCACGAGTTCCCTCACCGGGCTGGTCCGGGCCGGTGGGTTCCAGAGGGCGCGTTGGTGCGGGCGTGGTCACGTCGCCAAACGCATCGCGCCCAAGCGTCGAGATCACCCCGCACCACTGGCGCCCGGCGGAACCCACCGGCCCGGACCAGACAGGTTGGTGCTGTGAGCGCGACCACGATGCGCACACACCGCTGTGGTGCGTTGCGCGCCACCCATGTGGGTGTCGAGGTCCGGTTGGGGGGATGGGTGCACCGGCGGCGGGACCTGGGCGGCCTGATCTTCTTCGATCTGCGGGACCGCGAGGGAATCGTGCAGGTGACCTTCGGGCCCGATTGGGCGGCTCCCGAAGTGATGCGGCGGGCCGCGGGCGTGGGTGCCGAAACCGTGGTGCTGGTGACCGGACGCGTCGCGGCCCGGCCGGAGGCGGCGCGCAACCGGGAGATGGCGACCGGGGACGTGGAGGTCCGGGCCACGGACCTGGTGGTGGTGGGACCCGCCGAAACGCCGGCCATTCCGGTGTGGCGATCCAAGGGCGAGGAGCTGCCGGCGGAGGAGTTGCGGTTGTTACACCGGCACCTGGACCTGAGGCGGCCGGAATTCCAGCGCCATTTCGCGCTTCGTCACCGGCTGCTGCAGCGGGCCCGAGCCACGTTGAGCGACCTCGAGTTTTACGAGATCGAGACCCCCATCCTCACCCGGCCGACCCCGGAAGGAGCCCGGGACTACCTGGTGCCCTCGCGCATCCATCGCGGACAGTTCTATGCGCTCCCCCAATCGCCGCAGATCTACAAGCAGATTCTGATGACGGCGGGCTTCGATCGGTACTTCCAGATCGCGCGCTGCTTCCGCGACGAGGACTTACGGGCCGATCGCCAGCCGGAGTTCACGCAGATCGACCTGGAGGCGTCGTTCGTGACGGCGCCCGACGTGTACCGCGTGGTGGAGGCGGTGCTGGTCGCGCTGTGGGGCGAAGCGGGAGAGCGCATCGAGGCCCCGTTCCCGCGGATGTCCCATCGGGACGCGCTGGAGCGCTACGGCGTGGACAAGCCCGATCTCCGCTTCGATCTGGCGATCGAGGACTTCAGCGCACTCCTGAGCGGCCGGGGGTTCCGGGCGTTCGACGAGGCGGTGGACCACGGCGGGCGGGTCCGCGGGCTCCGGGTTCCCGGTGGCGCGGCGCTGTCCCGCAAGGACCTGGACGCGCTGACGGCGGCGGCCAAGGGCGCCGGGCTTTCGGGCCTGGCGACGTTGAAGCGCCAGGGCGACCAGTGGTCCGGGGCGCTGGCCAAGCTCAGCGGCCTGACACCGGAGGTGGCTCGGCTGGACGACGGGGGGTTGTTAGTGGCGGCTGCGGGAGCCGATGGGGTAACCTCGCCCGCGCTGGGCCAGATCCGTGGGGCGCTGATCGAGCGGCTCAAACCGCAGCCGACGTTGCGGCACGCCTTCGTATGGATTGAGGACTTTCCCCTCTTCGAGCGCGATCCACAGACCGGGGCCTGGGTCTTTGCTCATCACCCGTTTACGTCGCCGCACCCGGACGACCTCGAGCAGTTTCGGGCGGGCGACTATGAGCGAGTTCGGGCGTTGCACTACGACGCAGTGTACAACGGCATCGAGTTGGGGAGCGGCTCGATCCGGATCACCGATCCCGACCTTCAGCTCAAGGTGCTCAAGTCGCTTGGGCTAGGGGCGGCCGACGCGGAGGGCCGGTTCGGGTTCCTGCTGCGGGCGCTCCGCGCGGGGGCGCCGCCGCACGGCGGATTCGCGATCGGCTTCGATCGGGTCGCCATGCTGCTGGCCGGGGCGGGGAGCCTCCGCGAGGTGATCGCCTTTCCCAAGACCACCGCCGCGCGCGCGTTGTTCGAGGACGCGCCCGCGCCGGTGGTCCCCAACGACCTCGCCGGCCTGGGGCTCACGATCCAGCCATGAGCGACGCCATCACGCACCGGCTATCCGCCGAGGGCGCGGATCCGGTGCTGCTGACCGGGGTCAACGACAGCAACCTCACCGAACTGGAGCGGGCCACCGGGGTCCGCGCGTCGTTGCGAGGGGACCAGGTCATGCTGGCGGGTGAGCTGGAAGCGGTGGAGCGCGCGGCGCGGGTGGCCAGCGCCATGATCGACATCGCCCGCATCGGGGAAGCGCTGACGCCAGAGGACATCCGGCGGCTGGTGAGCGAGGGCGCGGCGGGTCTGGAGCGGCTGGCCAGCGGGGAGCTGAAGATCGTGTTGCCCGGGTTGCGCCGGGTGGTGCAGCCCAAGAGCGCCGGGCAGGGCGAGTATGTGAAGGCGATGCGCGAGAACGACATCGTGATCGGCGTGGGGCCGGCGGGCACCGGCAAGACCTACCTCGCCGTGGCCGTCGGGGTCGAGGCGCTGGCGCGCAAACGGGTGCGGCGGCTGGTGCTGGCGCGCCCGGCGGTGGAGGCCGGCGAGCGCCTCGGCTTCCTCCCAGGGGACCTCCGGGCGAAGGTGGATCCGTACCTCCGGCCGCTGTACGACGCCCTCGAGGACATGATGCCTCAGGACCGGATTGAGAAGGCGCTCGAGACGCGCGTCATCGAGATCGCGCCACTGGCCTACATGCGGGGCCGGAATCTGGCCGACGCGTTCATCATTCTCGACGAGGCGCAGAACGTGACCGGCGGCCAGATGAAGATGTTCCTCACGCGGCTGGGAGTGAACTCCCGGGCGGTGGTGATCGGAGACAAGACGCAGATCGACCTCCCGTCGCGCGGGGAGTCGGGCTTGATCCAGGTGGAGCGCATCCTGCCGGGGATCGAGGGCGTGGCGTTCTGTTACCTCGACGAGCGGGACGTGGTCCGGCACCGGCTGGTGCGCGAGATCATCCGGGCGTACGGGGAGGATCAAAGCTCGTGAGCGAACGGCGCCTTTCACGGGTGTTGCTGGAGCCGCCGGCAGGCGAGCTCTGGAGCCGCCTGATGTTCCACGGGGTCCGCTGGGGCCTGCTGGTGGCGGTAGCGCTGTTGACCTATGCCCTCTATCCGGTGGCCCGCACCTTCGACACGCCGGTGCTGGAGCCCGGCGAGGTGTCGTCCGTCGAAGTGGTGGCTCCCTTCGCCTACCGGGTTCCCAAGACGGCGGCGGAGATCACGCGCGAGGCGGGCGCCCTGGCCGCCACCGCCCGACCGGTCTACCAGTATCAGCGGGCGGCCGTGGATTCGGTGACGGAGCAGGTCGACCGCCTGTTCGCCGCCCTGGACGCCGAGCGGAGCGACTCCGCCCGGGTCGAGGCGGCCCGGCGGCTGGGCGTGCGGTTGCAGCCCGAGGAAGCGAGCTATTTGCGGGCCGGGAACCGGCCGGCAGCGTTCCGCCGGGCCCTCCTGCGGATGGCCGGCGAAGAGCTGGGGCGCGGCGTGCCGCCGAGCGGCACCATCGAGTTCGAGTTGTCCCGCGAGGTGGTGGTACGCAGCGACGGTCGCGAGCGGGTGGCGCAGCGGGACGACGTGCTCAGCTTCGGGGGCTATCTGGCTCGCCGGACCCGCTTCCACCCCGATCCCAACAGCTCGCTGGGGGATCAGCTGTTTGTGAAGCTGATCCACGGCGTCTTCCGGCCCACGTTGGTCCCCAATCTGGAAGAGACCGAGCGGCTCCGCGCCGAGCTCAGGGCCAGTGTAGACTCGATCAAGGACGTGGTGCGCGCCAACGAGCGGATCGTGGCCGCCCATGAAGTGGTCACTCCCGAGGTGCGGGACCGGCTCGTGGCGCTGCGGGCCGAGCTCCTGCGGCGCGGCGAGGGGCGGGCGGGGGACCTGCGCGGAGCGGTGGGGCAGATTCTCACCAACATCGCCATTCTCTCGATCTTCTGGCTGCTGATCCACCTGTACCGTCGCCCGGTGTACGATGACCTGCGGCGAATGGCCTCCCTGGCGACCGTGTTCGGGATCGCGGCACTCGGCGCGTGGGTGAACCTGCGCTTCGTGAGTGACGCCCCCGAGCTGATTCCGATTCCCTTCGCGGCGATGCTCATCACGGTCCTGATCAGTGGTCGGGTGGCCATGGTGGCGGCGCTGGTACTGGCCGTGTTGCTGGGAACCCAGGCGGCGTACGGGGGAGAGAACGCGCTGTATATCGCCAGCCTGGGGAGCGTCGCCGGCACGTTGGGCGTCCGGACCGTCCGCCGGCGCAGTCAGCTCCTGGCCGCGTCGGGCATCGTCGCGGCGGGATTCGCGTTGGCGGCGCTGACGGTGGGCTTGCGGTACGGGTGGAGCACAGCGGAGATGGGGGCCAGCGCGCTTCGGGGGGCGGTCAACGGCCTGGTGTCCGCGGCGCTGGTGACCATCGCGCTTCCGGTGTTCGAGGCCGCGGCCCGGGTGACCACCAACCTCACGCTGCTGGAGCTGTCGGACCCCAACCACCCGTTGCTGCGCCGCCTGGCGACCGAAGCCCCCGGCACCTACGCCCACAGCATCGCCATGGCCAATCTGTGCGAGGCCGCGTGCAACGCGATCGGGGCTGGCGGGTTGCTGGCGCGGGTGGGGTGCTACTACCACGACGTCGGCAAGCTGCGGCACCCGCAGTTCTTCGTGGAGAATCAGGGGCACGGCGCCAACCCGCACGACAAGCTGAAGCCGGACGTGTCCGCCGGTATCATCCGGGCGCATGTCAAGGACGGGATCGCCTTGGCCGAGGAGCACCGGCTGCCGGAGGCGGTCAAGGCGTTCATCCCCGAACACCATGGCACGCAAGAGATCTCGTATTTCCTGGAACGGGCCCGCGCCCGGGGCGCCCTGGACGGTGGCGACGCGGAGCGGTTCCGCTACCCCGGTCCGCGCCCCCGTTCGGTGGAGACCGCGGTCGCGATGCTGGCCGACGGCGTGGAGGCGGCGCTCCGGGTGCTGGACGATCCCACGCCACAACAAGTACGGGATGCCATCGAGCACCTGATCGAACAGCGGGTTCAGGCCCGCCAGCTGGCGGAGGCGCCCCTCACCCTGGCCCAGCTGGATCGGGTGCGGGAGGAGTTCGTGCGGGTGCTGGGCAGCATGTATCACAACCGCATTGACTACCCGGTGACGACCGGTGGCATCTCGGCGGAGTGGAACGCGGCGTCCGCGCCGTGACATCCGGGTCGGCGTCTCGGGAGTGCGCCAGCCGGCGCTCTCCCCGCGGCTGGTGCGCCGGGTGGTGGGAGCGGTCCTGGACTGGGAGGGGACCGGCGAGGCCGCCCTCAGCGTCACCTTCCTGGGCGCCGGCCCCATGCGCGCGCTCAACCGCCGGACCTTCGGCCGCGACCGGGTGACGGACGTGATCGCGTTCGCGCTGCCACACGCGGGGCGGCAGGGCGGCGACCTGTACCTGTGTCCCACGGCCGCCCGGGCGGGGGCGGCCGCGGAAGGCGTGCCGCTGGCCGAGGAGATGGTGCGCGTCCTGGTCCACGGTACGTTGCACGCGCTGGGCTACCAGCATCCCGAGGACCATGGGCGGACCCGCTCGCGGATGTGGCGCCGGCAGGAGCGGTACGTTCGCGCGCTCCTGGCTCGAGGCCGATGACCGAAACGGCCCTCACGGTGCTCGCGCTGGCGGTCGCGTTCACCAGCGCCGGCCTGGCCGGGCTCCTGGCGCTGGCCGAGGAGGCCCCCAGCGTCGCGCAGGCGCTGGGGGACGAGGCGGCGAGCGGGCCGGGCGAGCTGCCGCTCCGCCGGGCCTTCCACGTGGCGCGGCTGGCGCTCCTGATCGTGGCCGGCGTGTCGGCGGCGCAGGCCATTGGGTGGTGGATCCGGGCGCCGTTGGGCGCGTTCTGGACGGCGGTCGTCGCGGCGACGTTCCTGTTCCTGCTGGCGGATGCGCTCCCGCGCATGGTGGCCTCGCTGGCGCCCGAGCTGTCCACCGCGTTGGCCGGCGCAGCCCGGCGCGGGGTAACCGGCCTCTCGCCGCTGCTCACCCTGGTGGCGGCGGTGGAGCGCGCGGTGCACCGGGTGTTGCCCACACGCGCGCGCTCCGGGGAGATCCTGGGGCCTGCCCAGCGCGACATCCTGTTGGGGGTGTTCTCGCTGGAGGACGCCACCGTGGCGGACATCATGACGCCACGCCTCGATATCGTGGCCCTAGACATCGAGACCGAGTGGGCGGACGTGGTGAACCTCCTGCGGCGGAGCGAGCACGCGCGCATCCCGGTGTACACCGGCACCCTGGACAACATCGCGGGGGTGCTCCGGGCCAAGGACCTGGTGGGAGGCATCGCCGGTGTCACGGCGCCTCCCGAGCGGTGGCAGGACCTGATTCGCCCAGCCCAGTTCGTGCCGGAGTCCAAGACGCTGGCCGCCCAGCTGCGGGACTTTCAGCGAGGGCGGGGGGAGCTGGCGATCGTGGTGGACGAGTACGGGGGCACGTCCGGCCTGGTCACCATGGAGGACGTGCTCGAGGAAGTGGTGGGGGAAATCCACGATGAATACGACGTCGGCAAGGCGCCGGCGGTGCAGCGCGAGGGCGACGCGCGGTTTTGGGTGGACGGGCGTCTCACGCTGGATGAGCTGTCGGCGCTGCTGGGCGTGCGCCTGGAGCGCAACGATGTGAGTACGGTGGGCGGGCTGATCTACTCCGAGCTGGGACGGGTGCCGCACGCCGGCGAAGAGCTCACGGTGGCCGGGTTCCGAGTCGTGGTGGAGCAGGTCGAACGGCGGCGGGTGCAGCGGGTGTACTTCGAGCGACTGGCCAGCGGATTGCCGCTGGAGACGGCGAAGGAAGGCCCATGAGCGGTTGGCTGCTGGTCCTCCTGGGGGCAACCCTGGGCGCCGTGGGCACCGCCGTGGGCGTGGGAGCCGCCGCGCTCAGCCGGCTCGATCTCACGCGCTGGGCGGCCCAGCGGTTGCGCGGCGCGGCGGCCGCGGGCGCGCTGCTGGGAACGCCGGGCCGGGTACAGGGAACCGCCAACGTGGTCGCGACCCTGGGCGTGCTCCTCGCCGCGCTGGGCGTCGCCGCGGTGCTCGGCCCGCTCCATCCCCTGGTCCTCTCGGTCCTGGTGGTGTTCGCGGCCATTCCGCTCCTCATTACCGGGACCTATGCCCTGCCGCGCGCGCTGGCGCGCCGCTGGCCCCAGCCGGTGGTGCAGAGCCTGGTGCCGTGGGTGGATCGATTGGGGCGCTTGCTGGCGCCGCTGATGCCGTCGAGCTACGCGGAGCCCCGCTCGGACGTCGCCACACTCCTCAAGGCCGGCAGCGGCGCCGAGTTGTTCGAGCAGGACGAGCTGACCATCCTCTCGGGCCTGTTGACGTTTACCGAGCGACCGGCTCGCGAGCTGATGACGGCTCGGACCGATATCGTGGCCGTGTCCGAGGGCGAGTCCGTCACCGACGTGGCGCGGATCGTGTCCGAGTCCGGGTACTCGCGACTGCCGGTGTATCGGGACACGCTCGACCACATCGTGGGCATGGTATACGCCTTCGACCTGCTGACCGTGCCGCCGGACGGCTCCCTGCCGGTGCGGCCGGTCATCGTGGCGCCCGGGTCCAAGCCCTGCGCCGATCTTCTGTTCGAGATGCAGCGAGAGCGCCGGCAATTCGCGGTGCTGCTCGACGAGTTCGGCGGGACGTCCGGCATTGCCACCCTCGATGACCTGCTCGGCGCCCTGGTGGCCGCGGTGTTCGGCGAGCCCCACGTCCCGGGGGCGGGGGAAGGCGGGGCACCGGGGGTGCTGGAGGTGGACGGCGGCGCCCCGGCGTCCGACGTTGCGGCCCGCTTCGACGCGCACTTGCCGGGGGCGGCGGAAACGGTAGGGGGGCTGCTGACCCGCCTGGCCGGCCGGATTCCGCGCGCGGGCGAACGGTTCCTGCTCCAGGGACTGGAGTTCGACGTCTTGGCCGCGGGCCCCACCCGGGTAGACCGCGTCGTGGTCCGCCGCACGCCGGTGGCGGTCACCAGCCTGCCGCGAGGGGAGAGCGCGTGACCCCCACCGTGCGCCGCTGGCGGCGCTACCTGCTGGTGGGCCTGGTGGTCACGGCACCCGTGGGCCTCACGGTGTACGTGCTGGCCTGGGTGTTCAACCGATTGGACCAGATCCTGGGTGTGCCGCTGGAGCGCTGGCTGGGACTGCACGTCCCGGGCCTCGGGTTCGTCCTGCTGGCACTGTTCGTCCTGCTGGTTGGCTGGCTGGTGCATCGGGCCGTGGGCCGCCAGGTGCTGCAATGGTGGAATGCCGCCGTGGTGCGGTTCCCCCTCGCGGGCCGCGTGTACAACGCGCTCAGCCAGATCGCCCAAAGCGTCCTGGGCGACAATCGGCGGGTCTTCCGCCGCACGGTGCTGGTCCAGTTCCCGGCCGCCGACATGTGGACGCTGGGCTTCATCACCCACGAGGCTCCCGCGGCGCTCTCGGCCCTGGTTGGGGAACCGTGCGTCAACGTGTTCGTGCCGATCACTCCCGTCCCCCACTCGGGATGGCTGCTGGTGGCTCCCCGCCGGCTGGTGCGGGAGACGTCGCTCAGCGTGGAGGACGCCATGAAGCTGCTGGTGTCGATGGGGGCCCTGGTACCGGGCGACGACGTGGTACGACTCGGGCGCCAGGGCCTCGATCTGGACAGCCTGCTGCGGGAGGAGGGCCGGTGAGCGGCACGCGGCGGCCCGCGCTTGCTCGGGCCGGGCCTGGCCGACCAAGTTACGGCATGGCGCTCGACGAGCTGCTGGCCGGCATTCGCTCCCGGAATGTCGCCGCCCTGGCGCGGGCCATCACGCTGGTCGAGAACGGGCGGGAAGGCTACGAAGCCCTCCTGTCCGCCATCCACGCCGACCTGGGTCGCGCCCACCGGATCGGCGTCACCGGGCCACCGGGCGCCGGCAAGTCCACGCTGGCCGAGCGCCTGATCCAGGCCTACCGGCGGCGAAACTTCACCGTGGCGGTCGTGGCGGTAGACCCCACCAGCCCGTTCACCGGCGGAGCGCTCCTGGGAGACCGGATCCGCATGGAGTCGGCATCGCTGGATCCCAACGTCTTCATCCGGTCCATGGCGACGCGCGGGGCGACCGGTGGGCTCGCCACCACCACGCGCGAGGTCTGCGACGTGCTCGACGCCTACGGTTTTCAGCGCATCATCATCGAGACCGTGGGCGTGGGGCAGTCGGAACTGGCCATCGCCGCCAGCGCGGATAGCGCGGCGCTGGTGCTGGTGCCCGAGTCGGGCGACGGGGTCCAGGCGATGAAGGCAGGGATCATGGAAATCGCCGATCTGTTCATCGTGAACAAGGCGGATCGGCCCGGTGCGGACCAGCTGAAGCAGGAAGTGGAGATCATGCTGGGGATTCGCCGCGGCAATGCGTTTCGGCATGTGGCGCCGCACCACCACTCAGGGACGGGCGGACAGCCGGAGGGTCGGTCGCGAACTGCAGACCGCCCGCCCGCCCAACCGCGCCAGAACCGGGGAGCGGGCGCCGATGCCGTGTGGGAGCCCCCGGTGTTCCTGACGGTGGCCACCCAGAACCAGGGCGTGGAGGACGTGGTGGACGCCATGGAGCGCCACGCGGGATTCCTCGCAGCCACCGGCGAGTTGGCGCGTCGCCGGCGGGAGCGATTAGAGCGGCTGACGCGCGAGGTGGTGGACCGCACCTTGCGGCAACTGGTGTGGGACGGCGGCCGGGCGGATGCCACGCTCGCGGCCGGGATGGAGCACGTGGCGCGGGGGGAAACCAGCCCCTACGAGCTGGCCCAGGAGATCGTGGCCGGCGTCGCCAAAGGAACCAATCATGGCGCTTGAAGACGGGTACCAACGCTGGCGGCAGGCGCACCAGCAGGCGCCCACCCGGGACGTGGAGTTCATCACCCAGAGTTCAACGGAGGTGGAGCCGCTGTACACCTCGCGTGACGTGGCGGGTCTGGACGACGCGGCATTGGGCTACCCCGGCAGCTACCCCTTCACCCGCGGGATCCACCCCACCATGTACCGCGGGAAACTGTGGACCATGCGCCAATTCGCCGGCTTCGGGACCGCCGAAGACACCAACCGGCGGTACAAGTTCCTCCTGGAGCGGGGCCAAACCGGGCTGTCGGTGGCGTTCGATTTCCCGACGCTGATGGGGTACGACTCGGATCACCCGCGCGCCGAGGGGGAGGTCGGGAAGTGCGGCGTGGCGGTCTCGTCGCTGGCGGATATGGAGACCCTGTTCGACGGCATTCCGCTGGACCGGGTGTCCACCTCGATGACCATCAACGGGCCCGCAGCCTTGCTGTTCTGCTTCTATGTGGCGGCGGCGGAGCGGCAGGGTGTGGACATCAGCAAGCTCCGGGGCACTATCCAGAACGACATCCTCAAAGAGTACATGGCGCAGCACGCCTGGCTGTACCCCGCGGAGCCGGCCCTCAAGATCATCGTGGACATCTTCGAGTGGGCGGCGGAGCGCACGCCGCTCTGGAATACCATCTCCATCAGCGGCTACCACATCCGCGAAGCCGGCGCCACCGCGGTTCAGGAACTGGCCTTCACGCTGGCCAACGGCTTCGAGTACGTCGAACGCGGCCTGGCGCGCGGGCTGGTGGTGGACGATTTCGCGCCGCGCCTGTCGTTCTTCTGGGACATTCACAACGATTTCTTCGAGGAAATCGCCAAGCTCCGCGCCGCGCGGCGCATCTGGGCGCGGCACCTGCGGGAGCGGTACGGGGCGCAGAACCCCCGCTCCTGGATGATGCGGTTCCATTGCCAGACGGCGGGCGTCTCGCTGACGGCGCAACAGCCCATGAATAACGTGGTGCGGGTAGCGTATCAGGCGCTGGCCGCGGTGCTGGGCGGGACCCAGTCGCTGCACACCAACTCGCTGGACGAAACCCTAGCGCTCCCCACCGAGGACTCGGTGCAGCTGGCGCTCCGCACCCAGCAAATCCTGGCCTACGAGACCGGGGTCGCCAACGTGATGGACCCCCTGGGCGGCTCGTACTACGTCGAGGCCCTGACCGGCCGCATGGAGCGTGAAGCGGAAGCCCTGTTCGAGGAGATCGGTCGCATCGGCGGCGTCGTGCGGGGAATCGAAGGGGGCTGGTTCCAGCGGCAGATCGCCCAGAGCGCGCTGCGGTTCCAGCACCAGGTAGAGCAGCATCGCCGGACCATCGTCGGCGTCAACGATTTCACCGTGGAGGACGATCACCCGCTCGAGATCCTGAAGGTCTCGGATGAGGCGGACGTCACCCAGCGGCAACGACTCCAACGGCTTCGCGCCCGGCGGGATCAGGCCGCCGTGGAGCGGGCCCTGGCCGCGCTGACAGCGGCGGCGGAACGGGACCAGAACGTGATTCCGCCCATGCTCGACTGCGCACGAGCCTACTGCACACTCTATGAAATCCGTCACGCCTTGGAACAGGTCTACGGTGCCTACCGCGAGCCGGTCTTCTTCTGAACCGCTCGCCGGAGCTGCGGCGCCGTCGTATGCCACGGTGGAGCCGCTGGTGGAGCGGCTGGCCCGTCTCCACGCGGGCGAGCACTGGGTGGTGTCGTGCTATCTCAAGCTCGAGCCGCGCGACCGCGCCCGGGGGAAGTACCTGATCAAGCTCAAGAACCGGATCCGGGAACGCCTGGCCTGGCTGGAGCAGCGCGGTCTAGGCCGGGTGACCCGGGAGGCGGTGGGACGCGATCTGGAGCGGGTCCGGGAGTACCTGGAAGACCCGTCGAACCTGCCCCCGGGGCGGGGCATCGCCATCTTCGCCTGTGCACCGCTGGGGCTCCTCGCGGCGGTTCCCCTCCCGCAAGTGTTCCGCTCGCGCCTGGCGGTAGACCGGACGCCGCTGGTGCGCGAGTTGGCGGCCGTGGACGACGAGTTCGGCCGGGTGCTCTGTGTGGCGTATGACCGTACCGGCGCGCGCTTTTTCGACGTCACGGCCTTCGGCGTGGACGAGCTGCCGGGACTGGCAGCGGGCGATACGACGCGGGCGGGGCGGTTCCATGGGGCGAGCGCGGTGGCGCGTCCCGGTCCGGGCTTCTCCGCGCTGGGAGAATACAACTTCAACCAGCGCATCCGGGTCGAGAAGCAGCGCCACTACGCCCATATTGCCCAGCGGTTGTTCGAGCTGACGCGGACCAACGCGCTGCGCGGCATCGTGCTGGCCGGGACCGGCGCCGACGCGGGCGCGGTGGCGCCGCACCTGCACCCCTACGTCGCGCGGCTGGTGTTGGGGAGCGTGCGGCTCAATCCCAAGACCGTGGCGCCGCCGGAGGTGTACACCGCGGTGCTCACGGTGCAGCGCGGTTCCGAGCGGGCGTGGGAGCGGGATCATATCAAGGCGCTGCGGGAGGGCCTGGGGACCGGTTGGGCCACCAACGGCTTCGAGCCGACGCTGCGGGCGCAGGCCCGGGGCCAGGTGCGCACGCTGCTGGTGGACGCGGAGGGCGCCCAGCCGGGGTTCCGTTGCACGGCGTCGGGGCGGCTCACCGTGGCGGCCGACGGGTGCCGCGGCGAGGGAGAGGCCGAACCGGTTCCGGACCTGATCGACGAGGCGATCGAAGAGGCGCTGCGGCAGCACGCACAGGTGGATGTGGTGGAAGACGGCGGCGCCCGGGCGCGGGTGGACGGGCTGGCGGCGCTGCTGCGGTTCCGGTGACCGCGTTGGGCGATGAGGACGCTGGTGGGTCCCTCGGGTCGCTGTGCTGCTTGCACCTACCCTTATCCCTCGGGCAGCGCCCGGCGGAACCCACCGGCGCGGAATCATAGACAACGAACTTCTGACCCTACTAGCTTGCGCGCACTATGACGCCCCGCTCGAAGGCCGCCAAGGCCACCAAGGCCGCCAAGACCGCCAAGGCGGCGACGGTCGCCGCGCGCGCCCGGCCCATCCGGGTCCTGATCGCCAAGCCCGGCCTGGACGGCCACGATCGCGGCGCCAAGGTCGTGGCGGCGGCGCTGCGGGACGCGGGTATGGAGGTCATTTACACGGGGCTGCACCAGACGCCGGAGATGATTGCCACCGCGGCGGTGCAGGAGGACGTGGACGTGGTGGGGCTGTCTATTCTGTCCGGCGCGCATATGACCCTGTTCCCCCGGGTGAAGCAACTGCTGGACCAGGCGGGCCGGGGAGACGTCCTCTTGATTGGCGGCGGCATCATCCCGCAGGACGACATCGAGCGCCTGGAGCGCCGGGGCATGACCAAGCTGTTCGGGCCCGGCGCGCCCACCGCGGAGATCATCGAGTTCATCAAGCAGCGGTGCGCGGCGGCTCGTCGCGCGTGAGGCGGGCGTGACGCACCCGGGGCGGCTCCGGGAACTCACCGAGCAGTACCGCGAGCTGGCGGCCCGGCTCCGGTCGGGCGGCGGCCGCGACAAGATCCAGCGCCAGCACGAGCAGGGGAAGCTCACGGCGCGCGAGCGGGTGGAGCGTCTGTGCGACCCGGACACTCCCTGGCTGGAGTTGGGGCTGCTGGTGGCCTGGGACCGCTACGAGGGCCAGGCGCCCGCCGCGGGCGTGGTCACCGGAATCGGCGTGGTCGCGGCGCGGGACGTGGTGATCGTGGCCAACGACGCGACCGTCAAGGCCGGGTCCTGGTGGCCGGAGACCATCACCAAGATGCTGCGGGCGCAGGAAGTGGCGATGCGCCAGCGCATCCCCATCATCTACCTGGTCGATTCCGCGGGCGTCAATCTGCCGTACCAGGGCGGCGTGTTCCCCGGTCAGTACGGCGCCGCGCGGATCTTCTACTACAACTCGATCATGCGGCGGTACCTGCGGGTGCCGCAGATCAGCGCCGTGATGGGCCCCTGCGTCGCCGGCGGCGCGTATCTGCCCGCGCTCTCGGATGCCATCATCATGGTCGAGGGGACGTCGTTTATGGGCCTCGGCGCGCCCAATCTGGTGAAGGGAGCCACCGGGCAAACGGTCGACGCCGACCAGCTGGGTGGGGCCGTGACGCACACCACCCTGAGCGCCGTCGCCCACTACCGGGCCAAGAACGACGACGACTGCCTGACCCGCATACGCGACTACGTGGCCAGGCTGCCCACGCCGCCGGCCGCGGTCGCGGACCCCGCGCGAGCGCCCCGCCCGCCGCGCCGCGAGCCCACCGCGCTCTACGACATCCTCCCGCACGATCACCGCATGGCCTACGACATGCGCGAGGTGCTGGCCTGCCTGCTGGACGACGGAGCGCTGGATGAGTTTCAGCCGGACATCGCCCGGGAAATGCTCTGCGGCCACGGGGCCATCGAAGGGCGGGTGGTCGCAGTCATCGCCAATCAGCGGGGGCTGATTCGGGGGCGCAAAGCGGAACCGCCGCGCGCGGGCGGGATCGTGTACACCGAAAGCGCTGAGAAGGTGGCCTACTTCATCGAGACCGCGAGCCGCGAGGGTATCCCCCTGCTGTTCGTGCAGGACGTGAGCGGGTTCATGGTGGGACCGGAGGCCGAGCAGTCGGGGATCATCCGCGCGGGGGCGCGCTTCGTGGAGGCCATGGCGGGCGCGGTGGTCCCCAAGCTGGTGCTCACCGTGAATCACGCCTCGGGCGCCGGCTACTACGCGATGGCGGGGCAGGGATTCGACCCGGATATCATCCTGTCGCTCCCCACCGGGCGAATGGGCGTGATGGAAGGCGACTCGGCGGTGCAAGCGGTGTACGGGGCGCGGGCCGGCGCCCCCGACCTGGCTGAGCAGGTGGAGCAGATGCGCGAGGACTACGACCACCAGTTGGACGCCCGGTTCGCCGCGGCGCGCGGGTTCGTGGACGCGATCGTCACACCGGAGGAGGTGCGTGACCTCCTGGCCTTCGCGCTTCGGGTGACCAGCCATTACCGCGGCCCGCACATCGGGCCGTTCGTGCTGCCACCGCTGGATGCTCGCGTTGAGTGAAATGATCCGGCCCCACCCAGTCCCGTATCCACCGCAGAGTTGGTTGACACGCTACTCGAGGCGGGTGCTCCGTGCCTGCGTGGTGCTAGGCTCGGCTCTGGCGGGAGGGAGTTGTGCCCGTGCTCCAGAGTCCTCCCCCGCGCCGGCCTGGCCCGCCGACTCGCCGGCGACCCGGGGCACCGAGGCCGGCCGTTCCCTGCCACCGGTCAGGCCGGTGGTGACGCCCCAGGTCGCTCGCCTGGCCGGCCTGATGCCGCTCCGGAGCACCGGGATCGAGAGCTTCCGCCAACGCGATCCGGCCCTCGATGGGCGCGGCGTGCTCATCGCGGTGCTGGACGGCGGCATCGATCCCGGTGTGCCCGGCATGCGCACCACCACGACCGGCGACCGCAAGCTCCTGGACCTGCGTGATTTCTCCGGCGAAGGGCGTATCGCGCTGAGCCTCCTCCGCCCGGATCGTGACGATACGATCGCCATCGAGGGGCACGCGCTGGCGGGCTTTGGGCGGGTGGCGCGCTTGGCGGCAGCTCCCTATTTCGGGGGCGTGTTCCGCGAAGCCCGGTTGGGGGCCGGGCCGGCCGCGGACGTGAACGGCGACGGAGATCATGGGGATCAGTTCCCCATCGTGGTCGCCCGCGCCAGCGATGGCTGGTTCCTGGTCACGGACACCGACGGCGATGGTTCGCTGGACGGCGAGCGCCCGGTTCACGACTACGCGCTGGGAGCCGAGACGTTCGCCTACGGGTCTCAGCCCATGACCCTGGCGGTCAACCTCGCGGAAGCCTCCGGACGTCCGGTGCTCGATCTGTTCTTCGACACCTCGAGCCACGGCACCCACGTGGCAGGGATCGCCGCGGGGCACCAGCTGTTCGGCGTCGAGGGGTTCGACGGCGTGGCCCCCGGCGCCCAGGTGCTGGGCCTCAAGATCGCCGACAATCGGTGGGGCAAGATCTCGGTCACCGGTAGCATGGTCCGGGCCATGGAGTACGCGGCCGAGGTGGCCGCCCGCCGGAGTATGCCGCTGGTCATCAACCTCAGCTACGGCGTCGGCAACGAGGTCGAGGGTGCCGCAGCCATCGACTCGCTGCTGGATGCCTTTGCCGCGCGCCACCCGGACGTCCTGGTGGTGGTGAGCGCGGGGAATGACGGGCCCGGCATTTCCACGGTTGGCTTTCCAGCCTCCGCGGACCAAGCGCTGTCCGTGTGCGCGCTGGTGCCCGGTGTCTTCGCGCGGGCGCCCGAGCCTGACCTCCCGCCGGCGCCGGACGTGCTGAGCTGGTGGAGCGCCCGCGGCGGGGAGCTGGCGAAGCCCGACCTGTGCGCCCCGGGCGTCGCCTTCTCAATCGTGCCCCCGTGGCGGGTGGGCGAAGAGATCGCCGGCGGCACCAGCCAGGCGGCGCCGCACGTGGCCGGCATGGCGGCCCTGCTCCAATCCGCCGGTGTGCGCGACGGACGGCGCCTGCGCGCGGTGGACTTGAAGCGCGCCCTGATGGCGACCGCCGTCCCACTGCCAGGAGTCACCACCCTGGACCAGGGGTTCGGCGTTCCCAACGTCCAGGCGGCTCACCAGTGGCTCCTCGCCAGCTACCAGGCAGGGATCTACGTCGTCCGTGCCCTGCCAGACGGGGGCAACGCGTCGCGGGCGTCCGCGGCGTACCGGCGGACCGGCCTGGCCTCGGCGGCGGACACGGTGCAACGCTTCCAGGTCTCCACGGTCGGCGGGCAGGCGGCCGCTCGACTGCTGCTCACCTCGGATGCCGAGTGGCTCAAGGCCCCGCCCCAGATCGAGCTGAGCGGGCAGCCCGCGGTGGTGAGGCTGACTTACGACGCGGCGAAGCTGGCGACGCCGGGGCTGTACGTGGGCAACGTCTGGGTCCGTACAGCCAGCGACACCCTGGCCGGGCGGGTGTTCCGCCTCACCAACACGGTGGTGGTACCACACGACCTCGAGCGCCCCATGAGCGTGACGCGCTCGTTGGAGCCCGGCGACATCGACCGGTTCTTCTTGCGCGTGCCGCCCGACGCCGGCGGGCTTCACGTGAGCCTGGGCGTCACCTCGGGCCCCAATGCCATGCTGTACCTGTTCGAACCATCCGGGCAGCCGGCGCGCTCGGCCGCTAGCGCGGACGCGTCGGCAGGAGACAGCGCTTCGGCAACCGTCACCGGCGAGGACCTCATGCCGGGCGTATACGAGGCCGTGGTCGTGGCTCCGCCCGGGTCGGGAGCAACCTACCGCCTCAGTGCCATGCTGCCGAGGGTGGCGGTGCGGGCGGTGGGGACCGGCCCCAGCGCGGTCCTGGTGAGCCGTGCCCCCGATTCCACCCGGGTGGGCGTCAGCGCGCGCGTCACCGGCGCGGCGCGGGAGTACCGGGTCCGTGGCGGCGGCGACCCCGCCTCGCTCGAGATCCCCGTCCCCTCCTGGGCCCACCGCGCGGTGCTGGATGTCTCGTTGCCGGAGGATCTCTGGAATCAGGTCACGGACGTGGGCTTGCTGGTGCGGCAGGGGGCCGGCAGAGAGTTGAGCGAGCGGCCGCTGGAATACCGGTTCGCGCGACGCACCATCGCGCTGGATTCCGCCTCGCGGGCGGAGCCGCTCACGCTCAGCCTTCTGCCGGCCTTCGCGCGCACGCCCCCCAGGACCGGTTGGCAGGCGACCGTGCGCGTCGCGTTTCTGAGCCGTAAGTCGGTCCAGCTGGAGGTGCTTGGCATGGGGCCCGTGGGATATGTCGTCGTGCCGCCGGGGGGGACGCTGGGGCTGCAATTCTCCCCGGTGCCGCCCGAGGTGGACCTTCCTCCAGAGTACGCTCCACTGGTGGACGTGGTGGCCGAGCCGCAATCAGGGCCGGCCGCCAGCCGCCGGGCCGCCGTGTCGCCCGCGACCGGATCGCCGTGACCCCGGTTCGCATCGCCGCCGGTCAAGGATTCTGGGGAGACTGGCCCGAGGCACCGGTCCGGCAGGTCGAGGGTGGGCCCATCGACTACCTGATGATGGACTACCTCGCCGAAGTGACCATGTCCATCCTCCAGAAGCAACACGCCCGGGATGCCCGCCTGGGGTATGCGCGTGATTTCCCGCCGCTCCTGGAGCGGCTGCTGCCCACGTTGGTGACGCGGGGCATCCGCGTCATCTCCAACGCGGGCGGAGTGAACCCGCACGCCTGCGCGGACGCCGTGGTCGCGGTCGCCCGGAAGCTGGGCCTGGCGGGCAAAGTGCGCGTGGGGGTGGTGAGCGGCGACGATCTCATGCCCCGGCTGGACCACCTCATCAGCCGGGGGCACGCCATCAGCAACCTGGACTCGGGCCGCCCATTGACGGAGGTGCGCCGGCGGGTGCGGAGCGCCAACGCGTACCTGGGTGCCCGGCCGGTGGTGGAGGCCCTACGGCATGGGGCTCTGATCGTGATCACGGGCCGGGTGACCGACACGGGACTCACGCTGGCGCCCATGATTCACGAGTTCGGCTGGGGGGAAACCGATTGGGATGGTCTGGCGGCCGGGACCGTGGCGGGGCACATCATCGAGTGCGGCGCCCAATGCTCGGGAGGCAACTGCCTGGTGGACTGGGAGCGCATTCCGGGACTCGAGGACCCCGGCTACCCCATTATCGAAGCCGAGGCGGACGGCAGCTTCACCGTCACCAAGCACCCCAGTACCGGCGGGCGAGTGTCGGTGGCGACCGTTACGGAGCAGCTGCTCTACGAGATGGGAGACCCCAAAGCCTACATCACCCCCGATTGCATCGCCGACTTCACCACCATTCAGCTCCGCCAGCAGGGCAAAGACCGCGTGCGGGTGAGCGGGATCAAGGGGGCTCCAGGGACCGAGTCGCTCAAGGTCTCGGTCTCCTACTTCTACGGCTACAAGGCGATCGGGACGCTGGTCTATGCCTGGCCCGACGCTTACGCGAAAGCCAGGCGGGCCGATCGGATCCTGCGCCGGCGTCTCCAGCGGCTCGGGTTGACGTTCGAGGAGATCCTGACCGAATATGTGGGCGTGGACGCGACCCACGGGCGCCTGGCCGGCACGCCTCACCCGGACCTGGCGGAGGTGGAGTGGCGGGTGGGGGTCAGGTCGGCGGACTTGGGCGCGGTGGAGCGCTTCACCCGCGAGATCGCGCCGCTGATCCTCAACGGGCCGCCCAGCGTGACCGGCTTCGCGGGCGGGAGGCCCAAGGTGGAAGAGATCGTGGCGTACTGGCCGGCGTTGATTCCGAAGTCTGAGGTGAAGCCGGCGGTGGACGTGGTGGACGCGTGAAACGTTATCAGTTGTCCGTTATCCGTTATCCGTTTGCCCTGAAGCGCCGATCGCACTCCCGGGTCGCGGGCCTGCACGTCACAGAAAACGGACAACGGACAGCGGATAACGGACGATGTGCAAGGCCGGCGCGATGAAGCCCCGCCGTGGCAACAGAACAGTTCAGTTGCTGCAACTCGCGCACGCGCGAAGTGGCGACAAGGGCAACACGGCCAACGTGGGCCTGATCGCCCGGAAACCGGACTACTACCCCCTGCTGGTGAAGCAGGTGACGGCGTCGCGCGTGGCGCGGCATTTCCGGGGCATGATCGAGGGGCCGGTGGCGCGTTTCGAGTTGCCCAACCTCTACGCCTTGAACTTCTTGTTGCACGGCGCGCTGGGCGGGGGCGGTACCATTTCCCTCAAGACCGACGCCCAAGGCAAGGTGTTTTCCACGGCCCTGCTTCGGATGGAGATCCCCACACCCCCCGGGTTCCGTGTCCGCTGACCGGATCCTGGCCCGCACCGACGGCGCGGTGCTGCACGTGACGCTCAACCGGCCGGACAAGCGCAACGCCATTGACGTGAGTATGGTGGAAGCGTTGCTCGAAGCGCTGACCACCGCGGAGCTGTCCAGCGAGGTGCGGGTCGTGGCGCTGCGCGGGGCCGGTTCGGACTTCAGCGCCGGCGCCGATTTGGCGGAACTGCTGGCCTCCGCCGAGCGGTCGGCAGAAGCCAACGCCGAGAGCGCGGAGCGGATGGGCCAGGTGTTCGTTCGGATGCGGGAGCTTCCCCGGCCGGTGGTGGCGGTAGTGCACGGGCGGGCCGTCGCAGGGGGCTTCGGCCTGGCGAGCGCATGCGACATCATCCTGGCGCGAGAGGACGCCTCCTTCGGCTATCCCGAGGTCCAGCGAGGCTTCGTGCCCGCCATGGTGATGGCCATGCTCCGGCGGGCCGTGGGGGAGAAGGTCGCCTTCGATCTGGTGACCACGGGGCGGCTGCTCACGGCGCGCCAGGCGCTCGATCTGGGATTGATCTCGCGCGTGTTACCGACCGAGAGCTTTGAGACCGACGTGGCCCACGTCCTCGGCGAACTTGGCGCTTTGAGCCCCAGTGCCGTCGCCCTCACCAAACGGCAGCTGTACGCACTGGACGGGATGGAGTTCCAGGCCGCCATCAAGCTCGGCGCCCAGGTGAACGCGGTGGCGCGCGGCATGCCGGATTTTCGCGAGGCGGTGGAGCGGTTTCTCAAACGATAGCCCGTCACCTGCCACCGGTAATTCACCGCAGAGAACGCAGAGAGCGCTGAGAGCGCTGAGAGCGCAGAGAACACCATGAGTACTCGCAGACCCTCCTGCCGGGAGCATTCCATGGTACGACGTGACCTAGGCCCGCTAGGGCTAGTGGTAATCGCGATGATGGCCGTTGCCGCCGTGCCGGCGCGCCTCGTCGCGCAAGCATCCGCGCCGTCGGTCGCGCACCCGTCACTCGCGGACCTCTTCAAGGTCAAGGCCCTGGGCGGGGTGCAGATGTCGCCCGACGGGCGGCGAATCTTGTACACCGTGCGGGCGGCGGACCTCGAAAAGAACCAGCCCAACACCGACATCTGGCTCCTCACGCTGCCTGAGCGGGCCCGGCCCGAGAACATCCAACTCACCCGGAATCCCAAAGACGACACCAGCCCCCGCTGGCGGCCGGACGGAAGCCTTTTCGCCTTTCTCTCCATCCGTCCCGAGCCGGACGGCAAGGAGGGCAAGCGGGCCATCTACCTGATGGAGCCGCAGGGCGGCGAGCCGGAGAAGCGCTTCGAGCACGAGACGGCGATTGCCGCCTTCGAGTGGTCGCCGGACGGGAAGTGGATCGCGTTCTCCGCGCAGGAGAAGGAACCGGCCGACGCCAAAGAAGAAAGGGACCACGGTCGGGACGTAGGGATCGAAGACGAGCCCGGCCAGTACACCCATCTATGGTTGTTGAACGTGGAGGCCAGGAAAGCGCGCCGGGTCACCACCGGGGTGGAGTACTCGGTGGGCGACTTCAGCGTGAGCCCGGACGGCAAGAGCATCGCGTTCTCGGCCGCCCCGTCGCCCCGGATCACCGACGGCTGGCGGAGCGATATCTACCTGGTCGCCACCGATTCGGGCGCCACCCCGCGCAAGCTCACCGCCAACCCCGGCCCGGACGACTCGCCCGGCTTCAGTCCGGACGGGGCGTTCATCTACTACCATGCGATGCCAACCGATCGCTACCGCGTGGGACAGAGCCGGGTCTACCGCATGCCGAAGGACGGAGGATCGCCGGAAGACGTCTCGCCGGACCTCGATGTGGAGCCGTCCGACTATCAGCTCACGCCCGACGGCAAGGGCGCGTTCTTCATCGCCACCGTGGGCACCACGCGGGGACTGTTCTACCTGCCACTCCTGACCCGGAAGGCGGTGCGCCTTTCCGGCGATCAAGGTGTGGTGAGCCAAGCGAGTTTCTCGAAAGACGGCCGTCGCATGGCGTACGTGCGTGAGACCATGACCAAGCCGCAGGAGCTGTACGCGGCCGACGAAGCAAACCGGCCGGATGAAGACGGGCTCAAGAACTTCACCCCTCTTACCCAGCACAACGCCGATGCCGCGCCCTGGGCGGTGGGCTTGAGCGACGTAGTGCGGTGGAAGAGCGTGGATGGCCGTCAGATTGAGGGCATCCTGGTCTACCCGGCCGGTTGGACGCCCACCCGCGGACCGGCCCCGCTGGTGGTGAAGATCCACGGAGGGCCTTCGGGCGTCTTCGTGCAGAACTTCCAGGCCTCCTCCTACGGCGCCGACGCCCAGCGCTACGCCGCGGATGGGTACGCGGTGCTGCTCCCCAATCCGCGCGGCTCGAGCGGCTACGGCGACGCCGCCCAGCAGGCCGTGGTCAAGGACTGGGGCGGGTTGGACTACCAGGACATCATGACCGGCGTGGACACGCTGATCGCCCGGGGGATTGCCCACCGGGACTCACTCGGCGTCATGGGGTGGAGCTACGGCGGCTACATGACCGCGTGGACCATCTCGCAGACCGATCGCTTCAAGGCGGCGGTGGTGGGCGCCGGGATCACCGAAGCCATCGCCATGTGGGGCACGCAGGACATCATTCACGTGTTCGAGGCGTACTTTGGCGGCAGCCCCTGGGTGGACGGGGCCTGGGAGGTCTACCAAAAGTCGTCGCCGCTCGCCCACATGCGCAATGCCAAGACCCCGACGCTGATCATCCATGGCCGGAACGACCCGCGCGTGCCCCCCAATCAGGCGATGCTTCTCTACCGCACGCTCAAGGCGCTCGACGTCCCGACGCATCTCCTCTGGCTACCGCGCACGGGTCACGGGCCCAGCGAGCCGGGCCTCCAGTACGAAACGGCGAAGGCGCAGAAGGAATGGATGGATCGCTGGATCCGCAACAAGGGGAAGCCGGCGGCGAACTAGCGCCCCTGCGCATCGCGCCCGAGCGTCGAGTCCACGCCGCACCACAGCGTGCGACGGAACCCACCAGCGCCTTGCCAATGAGTGGGCGAGCGTCTGCGACGTTGCGCTAGTCACGCAACAGTACGGTACCAGGCCGCGTTCAAACGGTACCAATCAAGACGCGGGCGTACGGTAGGATCGTACGGCCGCGTTTTCGTTCAAGGAACCCGATGGAAGGTCGGCTGGCGATCCCGATGGAATGGCCCGCTGCGTTCGGTGGCCTGGACGGCGCCGAGCGTATCCTGCGCGGTGTCTGGGGCTACGCCGATTTCAAACCGCCCCAGCGCCGGGCCATTACCGCGGCGCTCCACGGCCGCGACTGCCTCGCCGTCCTGCCCACCGGGGGAGGGAAGTCCCTCTGCTACCAGGTGCCGGCACTGCTGCTTCCCGGCCTTACCCTGGTGGTATCGCCCCTGATCTCGCTGATGCAGGATCAGGTTGCGGCACTTCGGGCCCGAGGGGTCGCGGCAGCGTACTTGAGCAGCACCCAGACACCGGAACTTCAAGCCGCGGTGCGCGAGGCCACGCGGGCGGGTCGTATCCGTTTGCTCTACGTCGCCCCCGAGCGACTCAAGACCCTCCCGCGGATCCTGGGGGATCGCACCGTGTCGCTGCTCGCGGTAGACGAGGCGCACTGCATCTCGGAGTGGGGTCACGACTTCCGGCCTCACTATCGGCGGCTGGGGCAGCTACGGGGTACCCTGGGCAGCCCGCCGACGATCGCGCTCACCGCGACGGCCACGCCAGAGACCCGAGCGGACATCTGCACCGTGCTGGGCCTTCGGCGGCCGGTCTTGGTCGTGACATCGTTCGACCGGCCCAATCTCCACTTCGCGGTGGCCCGCCTGGAGAGTGAACCGGCACGCTTCAGCGCGCTGGTCACCCTGCTCCGCGGGGTGACCCAGGGCAGCGCCATCGTGTACGTGCCCACCAAGAACCGCGCCGACGGGATCGCCAAAGTCTTGCGTTGGCAGGGATTCAGCGCAGCGCCCTATCACGCCGGGCTCCCAGGACCTGCGCGCCGTGCGCTCCTCAAGCGGTTCCTGGACGCGGAGATCAGGGTGATGGTGGCCACCACCGCTTTCGGCATGGGGATCGACAAGCCGGACGTGCGGCTGGTGGTCCACGTGGGCGTTCCCGCGAGGCCCGAGTCGTACTACCAGGAGGCCGGTCGCGCCGGGCGGGATGGGCAGCCCGCACGGTGTGTGCTGCTGTGGCGGGATCACGACCTGGAGCTGGCTGCGCGCCTGGCGCGGGGGCATTCGTCACCCGGAAACCCGGCATCCATCACCCACGCCCAGGCAGCGCGGCGGGGCCTTATGACCATGCGGCGCTACGTTACCACACGGCAATGTCGGAGAGCGGTCCTGCTGGCATACCTCGGTGAGCAGCTGGAACGGTGCGCAGGATGCGACCGGTGCGGGGTGGATGGCGGATAGTAGGGACTAGGGATAGTAGGGATAGCAGGGATAATTGGATCCGTCCCCGCCATCCCTACTATCCCTACTATACCCTACTATCCCCCCTATATTTCTCCCCGATGATCGACTCCCCTTATCTCACTGACCAGCACCACCAGCTCCGCGAGTTGGTCCGTGATTTCGCCGAGCGAGAGATCAAACCGGTCGCTCGACAGCTCGACCTCGACGCCGAGTTCCCCTGGGTCAATGTGAAGAAGATGGGCGAGCTCGGGTTCCTCGGGAGTACCTGGCCCGAAGAACTGGGCGGCGCCGAGATGGACTACCTGTCCTACATTGTGCTGATCGAGGAGCTGGCTCGAGTGGACGCGAGCCACGCCATCACCGTTTCGGCGCACACCACCCTCGGCACCTCGCCCATCGTGGAGTTCGGGACCGAGGGGCAGCGGCGCCGGTTCGTGCCGCTCCTGGCCGGCGGGCGGGTGCTGGGCGGGTTCGGGCTCACCGAGCCGGGGGCGGGATCGGACGCCGGGGGCACCCAGACCACCGCCGTTGACCGGGGCGACCACTACGTCATCAACGGCTCCAAGATCTTCATTACCCACGCCGGCGTGGGCGAAATCTTCGTAATCACCGCGCGCACCGATCCCCAATCCGCCAAGAGCAGTCGCGGCATCACGTCGTTCATCGTGACCAAAGACACCTGCGATCTCGACACGGCCGCCCGAGTGGGCGTGGGGCACGCGCCGGACCTGCCCAAGACGCCCGGAGTGAAAGCGGGCAAGAAGGAAGACAAGCTGGGCTGGCGCGCGTCAGATACCAGGGAGCTGCATCTGGAGGACGCCATCGTTCCCAAGGAAAACGTGCTGGGCGAGGTAGGGAAGGGCTTCCCCAACTTCCTTAAGACCCTGGACTCGGGACGAATCGGCATTGGCGCTCTCGCCTTGGGCGTAGCCCAGGGCGCCCTGGAGGAGTGCCTGGTCTACACGGCCCATCGGAAGCAGTTCGGCCAGCCGGTCGCCAGGTTCCAGGGGGTCCATTTCGCCCTGTCCGACATGGCGACCGAGATCGAAGCCGGCCGGCACCTGGTCTATCACGCCGCCTGGCTCAAGCAGAACGGCAAGCCGTTCAAGAAAGAGGCCGCCATGGCCAAGCTCTTCACCTCCGAGGTGGCCATGCGGGCCACCATCAAGGCCGTGCAGCTCCATGGGGGGTACGGCTACACCACGGAATACCCGGTGGAGCGGATGATGCGGGACGCCAAGGTCTGCGAGATTGGGGAAGGGACCAGCGAGGTGCAGCGAATCGTTATCGCGAGGGAGTTACTCGGGGACCTGATTGACTGACGGGCAACGTGCGATGCACGTCCTCTTGACGTAACTGGCTGTTTTACATATAGTTAGTTGTAGTGATCTCGACACTGCCTCAACCCGCCCGCCGCTCTAGCGCGGGCTTTGTTCTATCTGGCTTTGGGGTCCGGCGCCACGCCCGGCCCCTCCCCGAAACCGCGCCCTGCTGCTGCTCGGCGCATTTCTTTACCGAGGATTCCCCTCTTGAAACGCGAGATTCTCATCTCCGCGGCCCCACGGGAGACCCGGGTCGCCATCCTGGAGGACGACCGCCTTGTCGAGCTGCTGCTTGACCGGCCCGAGGTCCGGCGGATCGTCGGCAACATCTACCGGGGCAAGGTCGACGCCGTCCTGCCCGGCATCCAGGCCGCCTTCGTGGACATCGGCCTCGGCAAGAGCGCCTTTCTCCACGCGTCCGACGTCATCGAGCCCGAGGACGATGACCTAGACGAAGACGAGGGCGGCAACGGGCGCGGCCGCGCCGGCGGTGGCGGAGCCGGCGGGGGCAACCAGCGGAAGCTTCCCAACATCCAGGACCTGGTCAAACGGGGCGAGAGCATCCTGGTCCAGGTCACCAAAGAGCCCATCGGCACCAAGGGCCCGCGGGTCACGGCCCAGGTCTCGCTGCCGGGCCGGAACCTGGTGTACCTGCCGTTCGCCTCCAAGGTCGGCGTCAGCCGCAAGATTGAAGATCGAGAAGAGCGCACCCGGCTGCGGGAGATGGTCTCCAAGCTCCTGCCTGAGGACTCGGGCGGGGTCATCATCCGCACCGTGGCCGAGGACCTCACCGAAGACCACCTCCGGCGCGAGCTCAAGTCGTTGATGGGCCTCTGGAAGAAGATCAAGCGCAAAGCCACGTTCGTCCGGCCGCCAGCCCTGGTGCAGCGCGAGGCCTCCCTCACCAGCGGGATCATCCGGGACCTGTTCAGCGACAACGTGGACCACCTGTGGGTGGATGCCAAGGAGCTGCACGGGGAGATCCGCAAGTACCTGGAGCAGGTGGATCCGGAGCTGATGCAGCGGGTCACGCTCTACGAAGAAAGCGTGCCGCTCTTCGATAAGTTCGACATCGAGGCCGAGATCCGGGATCTGTTCAAGCGCCGGGTGGACCTTCCCACCGGCGGGTACCTGATTATCGAGCCCACCGAGGCGCTGATCTCGATTGACGTGAACACCGGCCGGTACACCGGAAGCGCCAAGGACCCGGAGAAGACCATTCTCCGAACCAACCTGGACGCGGCTCGGGAGATCGCGCGCCAGCTTCGCCTCCGGGACATCGGCGGCATCGTGGTAATCGACTTCATCGACATGGAGACCCGCGGCAACCGGGACCGGGTGCTTCAGGAGCTGCGCGCCCATCTGGGCCGGGACCGAGCCCGCACCCGCGCCTTCGCGGTGAGCGATTTGGGTCTGGTCGAGATGACCCGGCAGCGGGTGCGCGAGTCGCTGTGGGCCTCCATGACCATCTCCTGTCCCGCCTGCGAAGGCACCGGCCGGGTGTTCCGCCCGGAGGTGGTGGTCCGGCGGATCGAGCGCTCCTTGCGGCGGGTGGCAACCGAGAAGCAGGACCGGCAGCTCACCGTGCGGGTCCACCCCGAGGTGGCACTCTATCTGCTGGAGCAGGAGCAGGAGTTCCTCAAGGAGATGACGCAGAAGACCGGCGTGGACTTGGAGCTCCGTGACGATCCGATGATGCGGCTGGATGAGTTTCGGTTCGTGGCGCAACCGGCCGGCCGAGACGTGACCCAGCGTTACGCCGTCGCCTAGGGGGGCGGTGGGTTGACCCAAGTGTAGGCCGTAGCTAGGATTCCGGCCCTATGAGTTATGCAGTCTTTAGGACCGCCGGCAAGCAATTCCGCGCCGAAAAGGGCGTCACCATGAAGGTCCCCCAGCTCGAGGGCGAGCCGGGGGCCAAGGTGACGTTTGACGACGTGTTGCTGGCCAGCGACGGGCAGAAGGTGAAGGCCGGGACCCCCACGGTCAAAGGCGCCAAGGTTACCGCGCAGATCGTGCGGCACGGGAAGGGTGACAAGGTGGTGGTTTACAAGTTCCGGCGGCGGGAGAACTACCGGCGGAAGCAGGGGCACCGGCAGGGGTTCACGGAGATCAAGATTACCGAGGTGAAGGGATAACGGAGAACGGACGACGTCTTCATGGCTCACAAGAAAGGCGTAGGCTCCAGCCGCAACGGCCGCGATTCGAACCCGCAGTTCCTGGGCGTGAAGCGGTTTGGCGGGCAGTTCGTCCGCGCCGGCAATATTCTGGTGCGGCAACGCGGGACCAAGTTCCATCCGGGCAAGAACGTGCGCCGCGCTACGGACGACACGTTGTTCGCCGTGGCGGACGGCCTGGTCACGTTCGAGCACAAGAACAAGAAGCGCTACCAGATAAGCGTCTACCCGGCTCCGGCGGCCTGAAAAGCAGGAAGAGGGCGTTGGTCAGCAAAGAGCCCCAGTAGCGACGCGCGGTCGCTGCCGGGGCTCTCGGTTCTTCCGCCCCCCGACCGTCTACGGCTGCCGTCGCTCCGGCTGGCGGCGGACTGGGGTGGGGTCCCAGGGTCTCCGCCCGCGTACTGGCCAAGCTTGCCGGGACCACCTCGAGTCCTCCTGGGCGGAGTACCCGCCCGTAGCCAGCAGCGGGGCGGCGGCAGGTCCCGTCACCACGATCGCCGGACTGGTCTGAACGGTCAGGGTTCCGTTCCCGAGCTGGCCTCGTTCGTTGTTGCCCCAGCAATAGCCTCTGCCGGACGTGGCGGACGTGCTGAACCCACAGGTTTGGGCCCCGCCGGCGTCCACGCCCTGGAACGCGATGAGGCCTGCCACGAGCGTGGGCGCGTTGCGGTCCGAGAAGCCACCATTGCCAACCTGACCTGTGAAGTTCTCACCCCAGCAGTACGCCACGTTGGCTGCGGTGATCCCGCAGGTGTGATAGTTGCCCGCATTGAGCGATTGGAACGTGAGCCCGCCGCTCACCGCCACCGGGGTGGTGCGATCAGTGGTCGACCCGTCACCCAACTGACCCGAGCCGTTGTACCCCCAACAATAGGCCGCTCCCGCGGTGGTGAGGGCGCACGTGTGGTAGTTCCCGGCAGTCACCGATTGGAAGGCTAGGGCACTGCTGATCGCGCCCGGCGTACTCCGATTGCTCAGCATGCCGTTGCCCAACTGGCCGGAGCTATTCTCGCCCCAGCAGTCTATGATGCCGCCCGTCGTCCGCACCGCGCAGGAATGATACGCCCCAGCCGCAACAGCGGAGTAGCTCCCGGCCACGGCCACGGGAGCGCTGGCGTTCGTGGTCGTTCCGTTGCCCAACTGCCCGTCGAAGTTGTACCCCCAGCAATAGACGGTAGTGGTCGAGAGCGCGCAGGTATGGTAGGCCCCGGCCGTCACCGATTGATAAGTGCCTGAAATGGCAAGGGGAGTGTTGCGAGTGGCCACCGTCCCATCACCGAGCTGACCGTCGTCGTTGAGCCCCCAGCAGGCCACCGCGGAGCCTGAGGTGAGGGCGCAGGAGTGCTCGCGTCCGGTGGTCACCGATTGGTACGTACCGGCCCCCGAAACTGCGACCGGCGTGAGGCGGTCGGTATACGACGCGTCCCCCAGCTCCCCGTAGACGTTGGCTCCCCAGCAGTAGGCGGCGTTGCCGGTGGTAATGCCGCAGCTGTGCTGATTGTTGGTGCTGATCGACCTGAGGCTGAGCCCGCCCGAGATCGGCACCGGCCCGGTGTGGTCGAACCCAAAACCGTTTCCGTTTTGACCGAACCCGTTCCAGCCCCAGCAGTAGGCCCCGCCAGTGGTGGTCCTGACACCACACGTATGCCAGCTCCCGCCACTGAGGGCTTGGAAGGTCAACCCGCCGGCCACCAGAGTCGGAGCGGTGCGCGTACTGGTGGTCCCATCCCCTAGCTGGCCGTCGAAGTTATTCCCCCAGCAGTACGCGGTGCCAGACACCAGGCCGCACGTATGGTATCCACCGCCGGCGAGCGCGGTGAAGGCGAGGGCGCCCTGAACGGCCACCGGAGTGGTCTGGTCAGTAAAGCTGCCATCCCCCAATTGGGCGTCGGAGTTGGAGCCCCAGCAGTAGGCCGCGTTTCCCGGGTTGGTGCGGGCGCAGGTGTGGTCGGTGCCAGCCACGACACCCTGAAGGATGAGTCCGCCCAAGACCTGGACCCACAGGGAGCTGTTGGTGGTGGTACCGTTGCCGAGTTGTCCCGAGCCATTGGCGCCCCAGCAGTACACCGTCCCGGCAGAGGTGGCACCGCAGGCGTGAGCGTAGCCCACGGCCAGCGACTGGAAGAGCCACCCGCCGGAGACCAGGACCGGCACGGAGCTGCTGGTGGTCGTCCCGTTGCCCAGCTGTCCCACGCCGTTGTCTCCCCAGCAGTAGGCGCTCCCACCGGTGGTCAGGCCACAGGTGAAGAACGCGCCGGCACCGACGTATTGGAACAGCTGAGTGGTGGAAACCGCCACCGGCGTGCTCCGGCTCGTGGTGGAGTTGTCTCCTAACTGTCCATCCCCGTTGTATCCCCAGCAATAGGCCACATTGCCACTGGTGCGGCCGCAGGAATGGAATCGCCCTGCCGTGACGGTTTGCAGGACCTGCGTCCCAGAGACCCGCGTCGGTGACGAGGTGATGGTCGTCGTGCCGTTCCCCAGCTGCCCGTCCGCGTTGTTCCCCCAGCAGTCCGTGTTACCGGTGGTAGTCTGGACGGCGCAGGTGTGGAGATATCCGGCTGCCACCGAGGTCACCGGCAAGGCCACCACCCGACACGTGGTGCCGGTGTTATTGGCCCCGGCCCTGGCCTGAATCCTCAGCCGGTAGTGTCCCACGGTATTGCCCGTGCCCGATACCCGGACCTTGTAGGCGCCATCGGTCGAGATCAGCATCGCGACGCGCGCGTCGGTGCTGTCCCCGTCGTCGTTGCCCGCCACCAGCCGCCCGGCAGCGTTGTAGACCAGCAGGACCGAGTTCAGGCGGGACGGCGGCGTCAGGCGGACAGCCTGGGCGGTTAGGATCAACGAGTCCCCGTTACAATCGCTCACCGAGAACCAGTCCGCGTCTGCTGCCGGATAGATATTGAGAGAGTCAAGCGTGACCGTCGTGGTAGCGAAGAAGCCCAGGTTCGGCGCCGCCGGTACGCTGTCCCCGCTGGTTCGCAAGTCCCTGGTCACCCGCACGGACTGGGTGGCGCTGGCGTTGCCGCCATTGGGAACGGAGGTGTTGGCCGCCCGCACCCGCACGTAGTGCGTGCCGGTATCCGAGACCACGAAGGACGCGCCAGTGGTGCTGTTCACCGTGTCCCTGGCCGGATTCGGGAAGGTGCTCGAGCGGTCCACCTCGATGATGTAACTAGTCGCGTTGGGTACCGAGGTAATGTTGGCCGCGGGGCGGAACGACCAGGTCGTGGCCGGGCTAAAGGCATTGAGCGTGGGGACGAAGGACTGGAACGTGATGGTCGCCGTGCTGGTCACGTTCGCGGTGACCGACACGGTGCTGGTCTGCCCGTAATAGTCCACCACGGTTCCCACGAAGCCCTGCACCGTCACCGTGTAGGTCCCGGGCGCCAGGCCGGTGATGGTTCCGGTGAAGTTCGACGTCGCGGTGCCACCGGTCAGTGTGATGGTCTTGGTGGTTGACCCGGACGTGGCCGTGGCCGTGGCGGAGGTGAGGTGCCCGGCGGGTTGCGCGGGGCTCCGTTCCGGGCCGCCACTCGCCGGCTCGCTGGGCACGATGACGTGGAGCGCGATGCTCCCGGTCGCGTCGGGCCGCACCACGTCCTTGCAGGACACCACCAGGCCAAAGCAACCGAGGGCCAGCCAGCGCACGAAGGATAGACGTTTCACGTTAGCGTCCTCTGAGGATGCCGAGGATCGTTCCAATGACGGAGGGATTGGGAACCGTGACCGAGATGCTGCCGGTTTCCGTGGGCGGCGGCGGCGTGGTCCCGCCGTTCTTCTTGCCGGCCAGGAGAAACACGCCCGCCCCGGCTGCGCCAATCCCCAGGATGGCCAGCACGATCGTGCCCCCCCCGCCGCCCTTCTTCTGGACCTGAGGCGGCGGCGCGGTGATGGGCTGCGGCTGCTGTGCCACGGGCTGCACCATGACGTTCAGTCGATCCGCTACGGCGGGGCGGACCGTGAACTCCATCTCGCGCCGCGTTTGGCCGGCCGCCCGGAGCTGGAGGCGGTAACGGCCCATGGGGCCGCGGAACGTGTAGGGCAGGGCGCCGCTCGCTCCCGTGCCGGCCCACTGCCAGGTTTCCAGCGGCGTGACCTGGACCTCGGCGCCGGCCAAGTCGGAGGTGATGGCGACCGTGCCGAACGCGTGATTCTCCCGCAGGGCCACCTGGCCCACCGTGAGCACGGTGCCGGTGCTGCTGTTCCGGCGAGCCTGCTCCAGGACCTGGGAGACCCGGGAAGCGCTCGGCGCGGACGTCCCTCCGGTCACGTACCCCACCATGGCGCCGCTGGCGTTGACCAGTGGGCCAATGCTCGGCCCCAGCGAGTCGGCCAGCCGCAGGTCGGTGACGCCGGCGGTGGTGACTCCAACCTCCACGTCGCGAGGCGTGGTGCAGTTGGCGAATCCGAACCCCCAGGCCGGCTGTCCGGCGGCCACCGATGTGGCGACCGGCAGCGAGTCCGCCCGGATGGTGGGGATCTGTAACACGGCGAGGTCTGCCCCAACGTCGTAGGCCGCCACGCGGATCTCGTCGGCCAGGCGGCGGCCGCCGGCCTGCTCGATCTCCACGCGTTCCACGCCACGGATGGTCTGGTAGGTGGTGAGGAGCAGCCCCGAGCGGCCCACGAACGCCGCGGTGCCGCACGAGGACCCGGCGCCGAACCGGTTCACGGTGATGGGCGACATCTGCCGCTGAACGGCCAGGCGCGTGGTTTCAGTGAGCCTGGGTATCACGGGCGCCGGGGGCGCGATCCGCGGCGGTGCCACGACCGGAGGCGGCGCCACGGCGGGAGCACCGACCGGCGTGAGATTGAACGACAACACGGTGGTGACGCCCGGCAGCACGTCGCGCCGCACCTGCGCCGTGAGGTAGCCCTCGGCCGCGGCCTGCACCTCGTAGGTGCCCGGCGACAAGGTGAGTGTGCGGCCGGACTCGACGAGCGATCCCTGGACCAGTGCGCGGACCGGCACGGCCATGCCGGGCGATTCGATGCGCAGCATGCCGCGATCCTCACCGGCTCCGGGGGCTACCCATTGCCAGGTGGTGCGGGTGACCGAATCCCCCGGGCTCCCACCGGCCGCCGCGCTCCGGGCGGCGCGTGCCGCGGCCACCACTTCGGGGGCCCGGTTGACCTCGTCGATTTCGGCCCGGGGCGAGAGCCGGAACCCCCAGCGAAGCCAGATGGAAGCTTCGGCCTGCTGGTTGTCGGCGATCAAGATCTCCGCCAGGAGCTGCACCGCGCGGAACCACTCAGCGTCCTGGGGACCTTCGCTCGGGTTCACGGCGCGCTTCAGGAGATCGAGCGCCTGGGCCGACTGGAAGTTGTCGTACGCGGCGAAAGCGGCCGCGATGCGCTCGTTCCGGGTCTGCTGCGCGCGGAGGGCACCGGTCAGTGCCGCCGCGGCAAGGAATGCGAGCCGTACGCTTCGCTGGATCATCATGGTTTCGGCACCATCCGAATCAGGAGCCTCGCCGTCTCACCGGGTTTGAGCGTGATGGTCGTATCCTTGGTTTCGAAGCCCTCGCGCTCGAAGTGCAGAAGATGCGTTCCGGGTATCAGCGTGTCCACCAGCTGCGGCCTGGCGCCTTTCGCCTCGCCGTTGATGGTGATGTTGGCCCAGGGAGCGACCCGGAGCTGAAGAATGGCCACCTGCGAGCCGGCCGGCGGCGGCGCCGCGGGCTCCTGGGTGGGTGGGGGCCGGGTCGGTGTTGGTCCGGCGGCGGCCGCCTGCACGCCGTACGTCACCACGGTGCGCTGACCGGCGACCACGTTGACCGTGGTGGTGAACTCCGGGCGATTGGGCGCGGTCACCCGGATCTGGTGCGAGCCGGGCGGCAGCTCCACCATCCGGGGACGGAGTTGGGGCCGGCCGTCCACGAACAACCGGTGCGGTTGTGGCGCACCCATGACGATCACCAGCCCCATCCCGGGCTGCGACGGCAGCTCCGTGGGCTCCGCGGCCGGCGGGGTCACCGGTGTCGCGGCGGGCGGTTCGGTCCTGGTCTGAGCCGCCGGCGGCGGCTGACTTCTTGGTTGCGCCGCGGGCGGCGGTTGCTGCCGGGTTGGTTGTGGCGTTGGACGGGCTGGCGTGCGCGGCGTTTCCGTCGCTCCTCCGGTCGGCGCAGCCGTTGGAGCGGTGGTCCCGCGGCCGGCGCCGGACTGGATGCCGCTCGCCTGCGCCGCCGGAGGCTTCTGGGCCGGGGTCTCCGGCTGCTGGCTCTGCGTGGCGGGCGGCGGCGCGGCTGGCACGGACTCGGCGGGTGTTGGCGTAACGGCGGACGGTACCACGGCGACGACCGAATCGCGCCTCGCTTGACCACCACCTGCGGCCGGCGGTGCTGGCTGGCGGCTCAAGAGCCACGCACCAAGCCCTCCACCCCCCACCGCCGCGAGCCCCAGGACCAGGGCCACCTTCTTCCAGGCGGCGGTAGCGCGGCGGGGCGCCGGCTGAGGTGCGGGCCTGGGCGCGGCTGGCGGTTGCACCGGGCGTTTGGTCGTGGCCAGTTGGGCCGCGGACCGCGCCGCCATGGACGCTTGACTCGCCGGCATGGCTACGGTGGCCGCCTCAATGCTGGCCCCGGCATCCGCCGGTGCGGCGCCGCGCAGCGCGTCCACCAGCGCCGTGACCGAGGGGAACCTGACGTCTTGCTTCTTTTCCAAGGCCCTGTGGATCGCCTGGTAGACTTGAGGCGGGAATCCTGGCGCCACGCTCTGCAACAGTGGCGGCGGCTCCATGACGTGCTTGTGCAGGATGTCGATGGCCGAGTCGCCCTCGAACGGCACCTTGCCGGAGAGCATGCGGAAGGCCATCACCGCCACGGAGTACTGGTCCGAGCGGCCGCTCACGCCTTTGCCCACGCCTTGTTCGGGCGACATGTAGTACGGGGTCCCCACCACCGAGCCCGAGGCAGTGAGGGTCTGCTCCGTCAGCGCTTTCGCGATCCCGAAGTCGGTGACGATCACCCGATTGCGCGAGTCCAGCATCACGTTGGCGGGCTTGATGTCCCGGTGAATGACGCTGTGCTCGTGCGCGTAATCCAGCGCTTCGGCCACCTGCGACAGGATATCGATCGTCTCGTCCAGCGAGAGGCGCTTCTTCTCCTTGAGGATGTCCTCGAGGGAACGGCCCTCCAGGAACTTCATGGCGTACCAGAAGAGCTTCTTGCCGGAGGCGATGCGGTAGACCGGGATGATGTGGGGGTGATCCAGCGCGGCGGCGGTTTGGGCCTCGCGCTTGAAGCGGTCCACCCCGTGGCCAAAGGTCAGCTCGGGTGGCAGGACTTTGATGGCGACCTTGCGCCGGAGGTGGATCTCGGTCGCCAGGTACACGACGGCCATGCCGCCGCGGCCCAGCATCTTGTGGATCTCAAACTCGCCCTTGGTGTCCTCCTTGAGCAGCTGCTCCATGTGCTCGAAGGATTCCGAGTCCATGGATTGGCTGGCGCGAGCCTGTCCCTCGGCGTCGGAAACCTGGGAACCGCAGCTATAACAGAACTTGGCGTCGTCGGGGACGGGGGTGGCGCAGTGCGCGCACTTGATCACGGGCGGGCAACTCGCTTGCGGAGACAGCCCAAACTGTCGGTTAGCTACAGGGGAGTCAAGGACTTAGGTCACATTCCGGTGGGGACTCTCCAACCGGACGCGCGGCGGCGGACCAGTGGGCCCAGAGGAGGCGCCCGGGTGCCTGACACTCGTATCCCAATTGCATTACATTCTCTTTGCCTAGGCCGTTCATCGGCTTGAGGGCTTACGGTTCAGAGAGGGACTGATCATGGAACGGCAGATTTCGGTCCGGCTTCCTTCGGATCTCGCGCGCCGGCTTGACGCGCTCGCCGGCGAGCTTCACGCGGCCCTGCTCGATGGCCTGGCTGGCAAGGCTGCGCGTCTTGAAAAAGCGTGCCGCCCACAGCCACTTGTCGAGCCGCATTTTATCGAGCCGGGGCTTATCAAGCGTGGTTTTCTCAGTGGGCATCGAGCACC
>Ga0209002_10000376_pt1 | contig 35357 bp, 48 predicted proteins | sample Rifsed16ft2_FD_184010 | JGI IMG/M metagenome (GOLD analysis project Ga0209002, IMG submission 184010) | Soil microbial communities from Rifle, Colorado, USA - sediment 16ft 2 (version 2) | ecosystem: Environmental > Terrestrial > Deep subsurface > Rock core/Sediment | place: Rifle, Colorado...
CGGAATAGCCCCACTTCCTAAGTTCGGACTCAGTAGCTAGATCGTCCTCAAGAACGTCATGCAAAAGCGCAATGTCGTGAAGCGCGCTACCGGGTTCAAAGTGGCTAGCTACTAATAGTGCATGGCGCATAATTTCACCCCCTTCCTATTATGTAGACTACTAGCAGTATGACTAGTAACTCTACAAAAAGCCGCACGCTAAGCCAGTTTTTTGTAAGCGTTCAGGCCAAGCACTACGTCTGTACTAGGTACCTTTACATTACCACTAGTTGTAGCTATGATAATGCTTTTGCCGCTCTTGCTGATGCCGAACTGCTTACTAAGGTCAATGGTAATAGTAAGCACGTTGTCTTTAACAGCTAGTGCTACATTGGTCATTGTTCACACCCCCTTTCGCCTATAACCCTAGTTGCTTTATGCGGTCCAACAACTGTTGCCTTTCTGCACTAACTGCGCGTTGGCCGGGTTTGTACGGGTGCGCTAAACAACGTGCAATGCTGTAGCCTGTATGCGTAAGCGCAGCAGGGTAAATCACCTGCGCTGCTACACCGCATATGCTACAGTATACTGGCACGTTTGTGCGCTTGGCTGCGTTATGTTTATGTAAATAACGCATACGCAATGTAAACGTGAGCAAACACGCTGCCTGCGATAGCACAAAAGATCAAGGCGTAAGCAGCAAGTCCGATTATGAAGTAGCGCATGTGTTACACCCCTTCTATACGGTTGTTTATGTACAACGTAGGGTGGTCATAGGCGTCAAGTGCGTTGGCGGCTACAAAGCGGTAGTTATTGCCAAGTTGTATTAGCGTAAACACTTCATTGGTGGGTTTGTAGTAGCACAATGTTACTGTACCTTGGCTGTGGTCAGTACTTATGGCCCGCTGTTTGAGTATTGTGTTTACTCTCACGTATTTACCTCCTTGGCGTGTGTGGCGCTAACTTGAGGGGGTTTTAGTGATTATGCAATGCTGACCAGTCATAGACTGGTATATGCAGATAACGAATGGTAAATAATGGTAATCAGTTCCGGTTATTCCATATACCTCGTAGTAGGTAGTAGTAGTTAGTAGTAAAGAGTAGTAGTAGAGGCTTTTTCTCTTTACCATTGATTACTAGTGCATAATTTATCACCTTTTTCTCGCATTTTAGGTGCAACGCTATATACGCACCTAAAGACACCAAAGATAACTAATGCAGCGTTCACCATTGAGAACCAAGGTAAACTCCGTACATTAGTATCAATGTGTACCTATTTTGCGAGATTTAGCGCGCTCAGTACCTCTTTAAGGCACTTTTTGCCGCGCTTGCAATGCACACAGTTACACATAGCTACCTCCCTGTGGGGCTTTTGAAGTTCAATGAGCTAGCCAAGGACATTGCGAGCTAACTATAGCGAATTAGTTAGTCTGGCGCTGTTTCGCTAAACCCGTTGGCTAGCTCATTCAACTTCAAGGAAGTAAGCTACTTGTGAAACCCGGTGATACTCCCTTTGGTAGGTCTGTATGCCGGTATTTCTAACAGAGGTAGCTTACCTCCTAAAGCTGCTCAGTATAGGCCGTCATACTCGCAGCTTCTCGCCGCTAAAGTACTTTCACCGAGCAGCTTTAGCAAGTAACCTTACCTCAATGCTACACTAGCAGCTAGGTTTCTGCGCAAGAGTTTCCTTAGCACCTACCCCACGCAGTATTTACTAGTGTAGCATAGAATGGAGGTAAGCTAACTACCACATTCACGTGGGTCTTTGCTAGCTTACCTCCCTGAGCTACACAAGATATTATCCGGGCCGGCCACTTGGTATGTAGACCCGGTTTTTGTCGGCTGGCTAAACCGTCCTGTGTAGCTCAGGCAGGTAAGCTAACCCTGCCTTACCTCCCTTATGTTGCGAGTGCGAGAAGATCCTCACGCACTACGATCGCCACGTTCTCGTTCTGCGGGTGCTTCACGCAGCGCACCTTGAAGCCGAGTTTCTTGGCATTCGTTTCGTAGCCGATCTTCACACTGTTGAACTCTTTACCCTTGAAGCTCTTGTAGATAACGGGCTCACTGTTGGCATCCTGCGTAAGCAAGTCAGCCTTGTAACCCCCGCGATTCCGCGTACCTGCAAGAATCTCCATAAGAGTCTCGTGCGAGACTTCCTCGAAGGTAATGTCAATACCCATTTTTTTCACCCCCTTTGGGTGGTCGTAGGTAAACAGTAGCAAAGGCTACCGTAAGCTAGTTAGGTTGCACTATGATTTGTGTACTCTCTGGCCTAACTAGCTTACGCTAGCTTTGTTCTGTATATGCACTTCTCCCTCATGTATGAATATGTCCACTTTTCCACGTAGTGCAGTATGTGGCACTGTGAAGCTAAGCGCAAACCTTACGCTTTCTACTGTTTTTTCGTTGGGTATGGACACGATAGCAGCATCGTATCCCGATGCCTCGAAAGCGTCGAGGACTTGCAGCGACCATGCACGCGATCTAGGTAGCCGTTCGATACGTTCTGTTTTTGTTAGCATTTGTTTACCTCCCTTCCTCGTTTTACAGTAGGCCGTAGCTCTTGAGCCGTGCCAGTAGCTTAGCACTTTGGGTAGGCCGTGTCAAGTGCCTATGCTCGAAGCACCTATGACGCTTCGTTAGCTGTACTTCGCGCGGCCAGCTAAGCAAAGCGTCATTTTCGCACATGCTACAGAATACCGGCTCATTACTGGTACGGTTGTCCTGTAGCTTTATGCGATTCCGCGTAGCGCGTCCTGCGTCTTTAGCCATAGCTTACCTCCTCTCGTTCGTTAGTGGAGACTACCGTAGTGCGTAAGGCGAGTCCCGAACGGAAGGTATATGAACCGCCATCCCGCATGTGCCTTACGCACTACGCTAGCCTGCGCTAGCGTGTTAGTGGGTGGCTAGCGGAGCTTACCATGCTTCTCGTGGTAGGCTAGGCTTCGCAGCAGGTGCGCTAGGACTTCGTATCCTGCTCTTATCTCGCCAGTCTCGTGAATGAGAGCAGCGTAGTGCCCATTCTGCTCGCGTACGACAGTGATTACAGGTGTACCGTGCATTAGCTTACCCTCCTCTCGTTAGGTTGCTAAGGTAAGGCACTAGCGTGCCTTGCCTTAGCTACCCTACTTCACCTTGACGACCTTACCGTCCTGCATTGTTACCTGAGCGTACCAGGTATGCGATGCGGGGTAATGCGGCCCTTCGAGGAATGCTATGCCATCGGTCGGCGCTGTACCGATACCGGGGTTGTGAATCGTTACTGCTTCCGGCTTTGGAATGCCGATCAGCATTCCGACGGTAGGCGCGACCTGTTCCCATTCTGGCTTAGCAGCGTATGCATTCCACGCTGCTACCGCTTCCTTCAAGGCTTTCTTGGTCTTGAAGTTACGATCGCTGTATGCCATTAGTGTCCTCCTCCCTGTTGGCTGTAGGTGGACTGTAGCATACCTACGCTACCGTGTCAAGTAGTTAGTTGCCTGTACTAGACTCAGTGCGCCTAGTGCCTGCTGCTAGTGCTTGTCCTGCCACGTATCAGCTACCGGCAGTAGCGTAGCTGCTAGCATCCTGCGCTGCTTGCGCGCCTGCTGCTCTGCCTCACGGTTGCGGCGCTCGCAGTCTCGCGCTCTTGCCGCTGCTACGTTACCGCGCTCGCGTGGCCTGTAGTACCGCTGTACGTTGACCGGCTCTCCGTTGGCGTCGAGCCTGTACGTTATGCATTGGGTTGCTACCGTGCGGTCACGTACCGGCCATTGCAAGCGTGCCTTGCCTCTACGCTCCCGCCCTGTTTGAAGCGGCGGAGGAGTCGCGCCTACGATACGGTCGTGGCTCATGCGTGGGCTACCGAACATGGTGCTCCCTTCCCTGTAGTGTGCTTGAAGAGTGTAGCACACTGAGCCTAGTGCAGGCAACTAATCTAGGTCGGCCCGCGCGGTTGCTCCCGCTCGATATGGTTGCTCTTGGTTGGGGCCTATGTCAGGCGACCCGCGTATCCGCGGCACTGTCGTCACCCTCGCGGCTCAGCGTATCCGCCTCGCCTCGCATTAGGGACTCTATCCGCCGGCCTCGTTACGTGCGCAATACCATGTAGCAATGTGTGTGTGCGCACAAGTACCTTGTGTACGTAACTAGTATGTAGCTGTGCTCCTACTCGACCTTTATGCAGGCGTTGGTGGCGCAGCCGCAGGCTATCACAAAGCGGGGTTCGCCATACAAGGTGTTGATAAATACTGGCAACCTAATTACCCGTTTCCCCTAAAAGTATGTGACGCTCTGGAAAACCTCGAAGCATTAGTAGAACTTTTTAAACCCGATGTGATACATGCAAGTCCACCATGTCAAAGTTATTCTAAAGTATTAATGCACATGGCTTCACCTAAATCACAACACATTGAACAATTACGTATTAAGCTACAAGAGACTGGATTACCTTATGTAATAGAAAACCCGCCTTCGTGGGGTGTGTTGCATAAACCACTTGTGCTCTGTGGTACCATGTTTGGATTGCGAGTTCAACGACACCGTGAATTTGAAAGCAACGTACCCATGCAACCACCGTGTCCTTGTAACCATGTGGAGCTTGCTATCAATCCGTACAACCGTGAAGGCCGTAAACGCGTCTACGAGGAGTTTGGGCGCTTACGTAGTGCTGAGCGCGTTTGGGGTGACTTAATGGGCGTTCCCTGGGCTACGGCTCTAGAAGCGCGGCAATGCGTGCCGCCTGCTATGACTGAATACATAGGTCGCCAGCTAACCCGGTGTACGTGCTAGCCTTCCTTGTTATGGCAACTGACCCCACTATAGAAACCATACGCGCAGAGCTACAGTCGGAGTTTACACGCGAGCTAGCTGTACATAGAGCGGCGATAGAAAGCGAATTTAAAGAGCAGGCAACAGCCGACCTTACGCATGATAGCGCGCGTGCGTTGCTAGTGCCGGCGTTGCCCGATGCCGCACGTACCATTATTGCGCTATGCAGGCACGCCGACAGCGAAACAGTAAAGCTTAACGCTGCCAAGTTCATTTACACCGAAGTATGTCACTTGGCTATAGCTGAGGACGATCCAATACGTAAGCTATTCGCTGAAATTGCTGCTGACGCCTAACCAGCGCGCAGCACTTAAGCAACAAGTTAGCGAACGGCAGCGTACCCGCCTTAGAACCGACCGCAAGTTTAGTAGCGCGCGGCGTGCCTGCTTAGGTTGCGGCATTGAGTATAAAGACGGCTTTACGCAGCATTGCTACCACTGTAACCAAAGGCGTGCTAACCGTGCAAAGCGGCAAAGGGCCGTAGCAAATGCAGATTGACAAGTTTAAGGTATTTGACAAGGTAGGTTACACGCCCCACCATGAACAGTTGCGCGCTCATAGTAGCAGCGCACGGTTTAGAACTATGGTTTGTGGGCGCAGGTTTGGAAAGACGGTTGTGGGCGCACGTGAGCTAACTGCTGCGCTCTTTGTACCACATGCCTATTATTGGATCGTAGCCCCGTCCTACGCTTTGGGTGAAAAAGAGTTTCGTGTAGTACGACGTGATATTGTTGAGCGTTTAAAAATTACGCCTAAAAGCATGAACTATAATGTGAACCAGGGCCAGATGCGTATAGTAATGCCTTGGGACTCTGTGCTTGAAGTAAAAAGCGCAGAACGCCCTGAAAGCCTTTTGGGTGAGGGTTTAGACGGAGTAGTTATGGCAGAAGCAGCTCGCCATAAACGTGAAACGTGGGAGCAGTACATTGAGCCGGCGTTAGCTGATAAGCGCGGTTGGGCATTGTTCACAAGTACGCCCAGGGGCTTTAACTACTTGTATGACCTGTTCATGCGCGACAACGAGTATTACGAGAGCTGGCAATGCCCCTCATGGTTAAACACAGCGGTGTTTCCCGCTGGCTTAGACGACCCCGAGATACAGCGTATTAAAAGTTTGGTTAGCGAACAGTATTGGAAGCAAGAATACTGCGCCGAGTTTACAACGTTTGAAGGCCAAATTTATGACGAGTTCGATCTTGAGCTACACACAGGCCACTACATTTACAACCCACTATGGCGCAACTACCTAGCTATTGACTTTGGGTTCGCTGCACCTTTTGTGTGCCTTGACGTTGGCGTAGACGTTGCAGACAATGTGTACGTATGGCGCGAATACCAGGTTAGGCACTTAACTACGGCCCAACATGCTTTTGCTCTAAAGCAGCGCCCGCAGCCTGCCGGGTATACTATAGACCACGTATTTGCCGATCCCCACGGAGCCGACGAAATTGCTACGTTGCAGCAGAATGGTATGGGTGCTGTTTATGGCCCGGCTGAAATTAGTTGGGACGTAGGCATTGAAGCCGTTAAACGCTGGCTTAAAGTAGGTAGTGCTGGCGTGCCCAAGTTGTTCATAGATAAGTCCTGTACCGAGCTTATTAGGCAGATGTCGAACTTGCGTATGAAAAGCGCACGCGAAGGTAAAAACGTTGCCGAGGGACAGCACGATTATGATGATCATGGGCCTGACGCCTTACGTTACTTCTTTGCGAGTCTGTTTGTAGCTGGTGGTGGTCATAACCTGGCAGACGTAGTAAGCTCCGAACCAGACGCATCACCCTTTAGGTTAGATACCAACATTACATTAGGTGCTGGTATAGCATATGGCTAAACGGAAACTAGACCCACGCAAGCTACTTCGCGGTACGGCATACACCGCAAAGGGTGCCATAGCGCCTGAAAAGGGCTTTGAGCAAGAACAGGGTTCAAGCTTGCAAAGTGCGCTTCGTGAAGTTGTACCCGAACTAGGCACACCATCGCAAGCAGCACTTACCTACAAAAAGATGGCAAGAAATGCCACAGTAAGGGCGTCGCTACGTGCTGCACGTACAGGGGTCTTGGGGGCTGACTACTTTGTGGAGCCTTACGATGATACGCCCGATAGTCGCCTAATAGCCGAGTTCGTAGAATACAACCTGTTTACAGGTATGAACCGGCCGTTCAAGAAAGTGCTTGCTGACGTGCTCAAGATGTATGAGTACGGGGTGTCAGTATTTGAAAGTGTGTACGAAACGCGAGAGTGGGCTGCCAAGCAAACAGGCGCTAACCGACGCAAGTACACAATGCTGCGCAAGTTGGCCTACCGGCCCCGTAGCACCATAGCTAAGTTTGTTTACGACGATGCTGGCGGGCCTGTAAGTATAGTGCAGAATGCTGTACGTGCTGACGGCAAGGTGCAGGAAGTAACTATACCTGTGGAAAAGCTTATCATATTTACCTTTGACGAAGATGGCTCCGCAGAAGGTGAAAGTTTGCTACGTAGTGCTTACGAACACTGGTTCTACAAGACACATCTGTACAAGGTAGATGCAATTCAGAAGGAGCGGCACGCTATTGGCATCCCTGACATTGAATTGGGTATTGGCGCTGATTCTGCTGATTGGGCAGCCGCACGTATACTTGGTAAGAACCTACGTACCAATGAGCAGGCACACGTAGTTAGAACAGCTAGTATGAAGGTCGGCTTTCTTAAAGTGGAAGGTGAGCTAGTCGATGTAATGAAGTCCATTGAGCACCACGATGGTCAGATCATGCTCAATGTAATGGCACAGTTTTTGCTACTTGGCCTTGAAGGACAAGGCGGCGGTCGTGCTACTAGTGGCGCGCAACTTGATATGTTCAGCAAAAGCTTGCGCTACATTGCTGAACTAATTTGTGCTGCCTTTAACATGTATTTGATTCCGCGCCTTGTAGCCTACAACTTCGATACTGTAAACTTTCCGGCTCTTAATGTACGTAATATTGGCGAGTCGAAAGACTTGCAACTGTGGGCAGCAGCTATCGCCAACCTTATTGCGAAGGGTGCGCTTACAGTAGACGACCCCACAGAAGCGTGGATTCGCAAGGTATTCGATATGCCGGTGTTGCAGATACCACGGCCAGATATTACGCTACATTCGCAGAAGGGAGGCGGTGGCGCTGGTAGGCCAGAAACCACAGGCAACGTCGGTAAAGCCGACGCGGAAGCTTAGTGAAGGCTGGTTGCTGCTTTATTGCCGATTCTGTAATGATCGCTGGCCTGTACGTAAGGACGAGTCACCGCTTGAATGGGTATGTCCTTACTGTAATAATGGCACAGGTGCTCTAGTGAAGGGAAGTGATAATTAATGCCTTGGGACGTTAAAAAGAACGACGCCGGTAAGTTTTGCGTCTATAAGAAAGATAGTGACACTCCCGTAAAGGGCGGGTGCCACGACTCCAAAGAAAGTGCGCAACGACATCAGCGCGCCTTGTATGCTAACGCAGCCAGCGAGAGTCTTTCTACACTTCTACCTGTGGTGCAGTTTGCGGAGCACTTGGGGGTCGGCTCTGAAGTGTGGCTAGAAGCAGTACCTATCGACGAGTGGATTCATCCACTTTACGGCGAAATCAATTTTTCACGAGAGCGCGCTGATCGTATGATTGATAACTTCAAGCGCGACATTCGTGGTCAAGAAGTTGCCACCGATTTTGAACATGGGCTTGATCCAGCTAAGGGTGGTAAGGCAAGCGGTTGGATCAAAGATATGAAAATTGATAAAGCATCAAATACAGAAATGCGTGAGGAAGCGGTATGGTGGCTTGTTGAGTTTACGGACGAAGCTAAAGCCGAGATTGGTGATCAACAGTGGCGATACTTCAGTCCTGAATGGCTGGACTTGTGGCAGCATCCACACAATGAAACATGGTATATGGATGTTGCTACGGGTGGTGGTCTAACTAATAAGCCACATATCAAAGGAATGTTGCCCATCAACTTTACGGAGGTGATTAACGAAGTAGCAGACCTAGAGCATTCTGAGCCTGGAACGGGTACACCACCCGCTCCCCGAGAATCCGAAGAAACAGACGATGCAAAAACAGGTTCACGGCGTAATACGCCGCCTATTGAATTGGAGGACAGCATGGAAGAGTTCCTTAAGTTGTTTAGGGAGCTTCTTAAGCTGCCCGATGATGCTGATGATAAAGCTGTGATCGCAGCAGTTACGCAGCTTAATAAGGAGATTCAGCCTCTTAGGGAAGCAGATGCAGCAGCTAGACAGCGCAAAACGTTTGCAGAGCAGTACCCCGACGAATTTGCTCGGATGCAGCGTCTTGAGGCTTCTAACCGCGAGTCTGAGGCTAAGAAGTTTGCTGAGCAGTTTGAGCAGTTCATTGAAGAGAAGGATGGAGAAGTCGTAAAGACCAATAAGGGCTTCTCTGCACTTGCTCTTGAGAAGATCGAGAGTCTGCATAAGAAGTTCACAGAAGGTACAGCTCAGACAACTGACGTGAAGGAAGTGCTTGATGCGATTGCTGCTGGTGGAATCGTAGAGTACGGCGAGACTGGTTCACGCCGCGATTCTAACGAGGAAGTTGAAAGTAGCGATCCTAAGAAGGCATTTTCGGATAAGGTTACTGCTCTACAGACTGAAGATAGTCTGACTTGGGATAACGCTGTCAAGGAAGCAGCTAAGCGGTTCCCTGAGCATTATCAGAAGTACCGCGAAGCTGTTGGAAGTCAGAGGGGGTAGATAAATGACAGCTTGGGGTAATTTCGGATACGACGTAGGTTTCGATGCTGCTGCTGCACTCACGAAGTTTCGTGCAGTTAAGCTCGTCGGTACTAACGGTAACGAAGGAGTAACGCCCATTACAGGAACTACAGACAACGTTATTGGTGTAGCGCAGTTTGGTGTTACCGCCGGCGAGATTACTGCCGGTAAGGGATCATCAGTACGCTGTATTGGTGTTACTGAAATGGAAACGGCTGAAGCAATTACGCGAGGGCAGCGACTCTCGATTACTGCTAATGGTCGTTGTCAGTCTGTTACGACAGGTGCTCCGGGAGATACGATTATCGGTTTGGCACTCGATGGTTGCGATGGTGCTGGCGATCGTATTCCTGTTCTTTTGGCTACACCTGGCGTTCAGCGTATTTCGACAGAGTTCTCGTAGAGAGGGGGATGATTAACTAATGTACGATCCAGGTACTCTCTACGAAGATCCTATCCTTACTAATTTTTCAGTAGGGTATAAGTCACAGGTTCTCGTAGGAGAGCAATTGCTTCCGATTACTCCTGTTAATACGCAGAATGGTCGCTACCGCGTATACGATAGGAGTGCTTGGCTACTGTACAAGTCTAGGCGTGAGCCTGGTACCGTAGCACATGAAATTCAGGGTGGTAAGTGGGCTGAGGACACCTTCTCGACACAGGAGCATTCACTTCAGGCTCCGATTTTCGATGAAGAGCGTCAGCAGCTTAATTCTCAGGGCGGACTCGCTAATCCGGTATTTGGTGGCGATTTGCAGCTTGACCCTGAACGCGATGCAACTGAGATGGTTACGGAAGCTCTACTGCTCGAGCATGAGCAGAAGGTCAGCACTTTGCTACTTGCTACTGGTAGCTACGATGCGGGCAACCTTCACGGTGCGCTTGGTGCTACAGCAAAGTGGGATTACCAAGACCCGGCAACTTACACTGGTGATCCTGTAGCAGTTATTCGTACCGGAATGCGCGTTATCTATGCAGCTACGGGTCGTTGGCCCAATACGCTGCTGATTCCGCGTCTTGGCGCAACGTTCCTTGAAACGCATCCGAAGATTACGGATCGTTTCGTGAATTTTGCGCTCACAATGCCTGATGCTTTCAGGCAGCTTACCGGCTTCGAGGGTAAGATTGTTCTGGCTGAAAGCTCATACAACGCGGCAGACAACATTGATGCCTCAGAGAGCATTACTTCATTCTGGGGCAAAGATGTTGTGCTTTTGCTGGTTGATCCTATTCCTGGTCAGCGCACTAAGACGTTCGGTAAGACCTTTGCTCAGACCTATCCTAACGGTACGATTCGTCCTACCGATAGATGGCGTGAGGAGCCGAGGAAAGCCGATATCGTTCGTACTTCATTCAAGTACGATCTGAAGATCGTTTCAAACGTTGCCGGTTACTTGATTCAGGATGCATTCGCAGCAGCGGCCTGGTAGGGTAATACAATGGCTGAACTAGCTTCGCTCACTGACATTAACGTTCATCTGCCGAGCGATAAGCTTGAGTTGGTAGATGGCGATGATACAGAGATGCAGCTAGACGCTGAAAGGATCATAAAAGGATACCTTGGTAACGTATACTCTGTAGCTACGCTGGCAGCATGGGCCGACCCCGCTAGTACACCTTCACTTGTGAGAGCTATCGCGGGTCGGCTCATTGCTGCATTTTATTATGCGTTGCGTTTCAGTGAAGATACTACCGAGCGACCTGAATACGCGCAGTTTAAGTACAAAGAAGCAATGGATATGCTAGCTCAGATTATGGCTGGCACTTTAACTCTAACCGATGTGGACGAAGTTGCTACTACGGGCTTCAATATCACAACGGCAGACTTCTGGCCTAACGATGATGAGCCAGTATTTACAATGGCTAAGGAATTCGCATAACTAATGCCTAGTCTTGCTAAGGGATTTATTCGGGGTGGTGGGCAATCACTAGCTCTTGATTTTCAGTGGTTGCCCGATCCAATGATTGTTGCTAATCAGCTTGAAGGTTTGGCTGATTATTACAATGATATGCTACCACCACTGGCAGCCACAGCAGCTATCACAAGTAGAGAGATACGTAAACGGTTTGCCACTGAAACAGACCCCGATGGTACACCTTGGAAACCGTGGGCAGAAAGTTACGCGCCTTACGCAGAGGAACATAACTTCGGTATCTTGAAGCAGACAGGTGAATTAATGCGAGCTGCACCTGATGAGAGTAGATTTCTGCTCTCTAGCTACGATGTTGTATATTCAGGTGCAGACTTGCCACATTACGGTTTAGCTCACAATGAAGGTATTAGTAGAACAACACGAAGCCATAAACAGAGAGCCGATCTTGTGAAAGCAGGCTATCCTGAAATGGCTGACACTTCTGATCTTAAGAAAAATGTACTTCCTGCTAGACCTTTTATTGGGTTAGGTGAAGAAGCACGATTTGAGGTTTTGGAAGCGTGGGAAGCGTGGTTTCAAGCAGGTATATTTGGTCTAATTACTCAAGGAAGAGCATATGTTTTAGGAACTCTCTTTCCAGTGATTGGCAGACTACGTACTGGACAGCCAATTGCTAGAACTCCAAGAGGCCCACGCTTTGCTACGTTTTCTCTGCGTCGCTAAATGGCACATTATACTGAAATCGAGGAAGTGCTCGATTTTGTACATAATGTACTCGATACAAACAAGGTAGCTCTAGGTCTTGGCTATGTAGCCTATGGTACTGAAGAACTTTTACCACAGTATCCGGCTGCTGTTGTTACACCAGGGCCACAGCAAACGAGTTTACACGCTACGCGACAATTTAGAAATGATTTTGTACTCGAAATTTGGGTACTTCATGCTAAATTATCGATCAGTAGACGTGAGCGGACTAAAGAAGATTTAGAGTTGGTAACAGCGATTAAGAACAAGTTACACGAAGATAAAACGCTCAGTGGAAACGTTGTATTTGGACAAGTAACAGCACGAACACCTAGCGTTATTTATGTTCGTGAAGGAAGCGATCCTGTAGTAACAACAAGGATGGCATGGCAAGGTTTCGGATTGGAGGTATGGAGTGGCGTATAAACTAACGTTTAGTCATCCTGACTTTCCATTTGGAAAGCGGTTTGGCCTAACGGGGTTAGGTTCAGTTGAGAACGGAAAAGCAATGATAGTTAATGAAGAACTAGCTCGTCGTTTTCAGATCAGAATGGGAAAGCCACTAACGGAACACTTCGAGGGGAATGGAATGGTTAAAATCGAAGTAATTAAGGGCGGGGGTGATACGTAATGCCCGCAGGTTTGGGTGGTGCTGGTTGGCTTGCAATTATCTTTGAAGCCACAATGGGTACGTATCTTGCACCTACTGAAGTAGGTACAGTATGGGTACCTATTCTCGATGAATCACTGGCGTATCAGGAGGATAAGTATTACTCTCCGCAGATTCGCCAGCAGACAATCGTTTCTGAACAGAAGCAGAGCTATTACAGTGTTGCTGGTGATGTACGTTGGGAAGTTGATCCCAACTTCCTTCCATACTTCCTGTATTGCTCACGTCATACGCCCGACAAGTCCGGTGATGGTACGCCATATACTTACGAGTTCGTACCTTCGCAGGCTGGATCAGCAGCTATAACTGCTGGTAGCTCGGGTGCTAAGACGGCGAGTATCACTGTTGTACGTAATGGTATTGGTTTCGGTTACGCTGGTTGCGTACTCGGTGGTTACTCGTTCTCGGTAGAAGAAGGTGTGCTCATTATGACTATGAACATTCTTGGTCTTAGTGAGGAAACTCCCGGTGGTCTAGGATCACCTGCATGGACTGACCCTGAAATCTTCGGGGCAGACGCGCATTCGATTTATCTTGACACGGCGGGAGTCGCTCCGGCATTTGCGGGAGCAGTTGAAACTAACTTCAACGGATTCGAGTTCTCTGTTGATTTCAATGCGGAAGCTCAGAATCGTATTCGTGCTGATCGTGAAGCTTCATACATCAGTTATGGTGAAACGTTGCCAACACTCACTACGGAGCTTGATTTCGAGGACAAGACTGAGTATAACAACTTCAAGGCTAGCGCGAAGAAGGCAGTTCGTTTCCGTTCGAGCAATGATGCTAACAATCGTGTGACTATTGATATGTACAATATGTCCTACGATGAATACAATGTAGCACTAGGTGGAATGGGCGATTTGATCATGGCAGGCGTAACAATGCGTGCCTTGGGAATCGCCGGCGGTGATCCTTACGAGATTACTGTTGATACTACTGCTGATATTGCAGGCGTTTCGTAAGTAAGTACGCGAGAAAGGAGAAAAAGCAATGGGTGTGTTTAAAGTGGAAGTGCAGGCAGTTGGCGCTCACGGATGCGAACGGCATTTTGGTGATGGTAGTACCGTTATCGGCTGTGAGCGCCATAACTGTCCTGATTGCATTACACGCGAGTTTGTTCGCAGGCTAAAGCGTGCGGGGTGTAGTATTGACATTGCACTACTGACACATTGGCCTGGTTCTGAGCAAGAAGTTAATGACAACCTGCTTACGGGTGTTCGTTCAGGTAATTTCTAAAAATTTGAAAAGGAGCTAAAAATGCCGAAAGCAACAATTTCACTCGATGCACAAAAGCATGATCTGAAGTCACTTAAGGGCGGTTTTGTTAGTTTGCGGCCTTTGCCATACGGCAAGATACTTGAGCGTCGTGATGGTGCTACCAAGATGATCATGGAGCAGACTAAAGGACGTACTGCTGATTCACGTATGATCATGGAAATGGCACAAGAATGGTCTAGGTGGTTTGAGTTTAGAGAGTGTATTGTAGAGCACAATCTTGAGGATGATGCTGGTGCAACACTTGATTTCAATATCAAAGCTAATCTGTTTAGACTCGATCCTAAGATTGGGCAGGAAATTGAGCGCCTTATTGACGAACTCAATATGGACGTTGAGGAGGCTGAGCAGCTTGAAACTTTTACGAAATCGCTGTCAGGCTCTTCACTGGCGGAAGTCCCGCCAAAGGAAGCGACCCTGACCAAGCCAACGACGTAGCGCGCTGGATACGCATTACGTTACTGTGTGAAGCATTTGGTTGTTTACCAGGGCCAGGTGCTTTATTTCAGCAGCATCCGATACACATAGCTAAAATGACTAAAGTGCTTGAAGCACGAGCCGAAGCGGAAAGCATTGAACGCAAGAAGCTAGAAGCACAAGCGAAAGCTAAGAGTAGAAGATAGTGACCATTTACGAGCTATACCTAATCTTAAAGGTACTTAATGGCTTTTAGAGGCTACGATATGTTCCTGATCCTGCGCGGCCAGAACTACGCTTCTGGCGCAATTCGCTCTGTAGAGCGAGATATGCAGCGCCTTGGTCGAACATCAGGTGTAGCAGGTAGGCAAATGACCGCAGGCTCAATGATGGCACAAAGAGCTTGGATGCGCGTAGGTATTGGTAGTTCAATTCTGCGTGATGTAGGTCGTCAGGCAAGAATGGCTGGTATTATGACCGGCGCAGGATTAGGTGTAGCTGCTAAGAGTGCTATTGATTGGGAACGTGACGTTACGCGCGTTGCTACACAGACAGGTAAAGTTGGCACTAGTATGGTTACGGTAGCCAAGAATGCTGAATTCCTGTCTGATGCTCTACTTGATGTAGCCGCAGACAGTACATCATCGCTAGCTCAAGTAAATGAAGCTGCCTATGACTTGTTCTCCACGTTCGATCAACTGAGTGAATCCGGCGGCTTGCGTGGGCTGAAAACCGGCGTTAAGATGCTCAAGTTAATGAGCGATGCTTCTGTTGCAGGACGTACTGATATTGAGCAGGTAACAAACGGTGTAGTTGCAGTAATGACAGCCTGGGAATCAGGCCGTCACAAGATACCTCTGAGTGTCAAGGGTATCAATCAGGCACTCAATACACTCTTTGCCGCTGTCCGCTTCGGTCGTATGGACTTCGGTGAGTTTACAAATATGTTAGGTACGACAGCACCAGCAGCTAAAGCCGCAGGTCAGTCTCTTGAAACAATGGCTGGTACTGTGGCATTCTTGTCTAGACCGCTCGGTATTAACAAAGCAGCTATTGGCTTTGCGCGCTTGAGTGAAATGTTTGGGCGTAAGAAGTTCGTTGAAGGTACAAAAGCTATTGGTATCCAAATTGCTGATGCTAGTGGCAAGTTTTTGCGCTTTGACAAAATTGTTGAAAATATTGTACGAAAAAGACCCGACATACTTAAGAGTGATGTAGCACTATTGCAGTTCTTCAAGGATATGAGCGGTACTGAGGGTACGATTCAGATGCGTAGAGCTTTCGTATTTTTGGCACGCGATCTTAAGCGGTATAGGGAAGTGCTCGGACTAGTTAGAGGCGACCAAAATGAGTTTAATCGCTCATTAGGCGCTATGTCTAAGCAGCCCGCTGTTAGGTGGGAAAAATTCCTAAACAAACTCCGTACTGGCTTCATTCGATTAGGCAAGGAAGCCGTACCTGAAATTCTCAAAGTCACAGAACCTCTACAAAAGGTTATAGACTGGTTTGGTAAGCTCGATGCTGCAACTCGCAAGAGCATCGCGCATTGGGCTGTCTATGGTACAGCTTTGCTATTAGTAGGCGGTACACTAGCTGCGCTCGTTGGTGGTATGCTCAACGTTATAGCTCTCTTTGGGCAAGCGCGCATTCTGCTGCCTATAGTGCTCGGCATCATGCTTGCGCTAGGTGCTGCTTCTCGTGATAATGCACACGCGGCCGCTATTATGCATGATGGCTTCGAGAAAGCGTTTAACGGCATATATAAGTTGATCAGCAAGTTAGCGCAAGCATTCTTGCACGTTCTGCCCGCTGCTATTAGCGGTTTCGCCGATTTTGCTGTAAGTAATATTAGGAACTTTATACTAGCAACAGGTTTAGCTACTGCTGCTGTACTACGCTTGAGTAAGGTTATGGTCGGTTCTTTTGCTATACAAAAAGGCGTTCTTGGTCTAATGGCTGCTAGTGCTGTGGGTGGCTTTCTTACGAGAGGCAATACGGCTCAAATAGCTGCGAGAGAGGCTGAAAAGCAGGCTGTCCGTAGCACAATAGTTAATGCTGGTTTGTCTAGTGGATGGCGAAAAGCAGAAGTAGCTGCTCTTGGTGCTGCTGCTAGTATTTCGTTACAAGCAAAAGCTGTACGTGGTCTTAGAGAAGCTGTAGAGAAGGGTAAAATAACTCAGGCTGCTGCTACTCGTGCAACTGCAAATGCTATGCTAACTCAAAGACGTGCCGCTAATTTCAATGCAAAATATAGTAAAAGTCTTTCTAATATGGGTAAAGCAGGTTTACTTGCTGAACGTAGTGCTCTTAGATTAGCTGCGGGTGGAGCTAAAGCTCGCGGTGTTCTAAAGGGCGTTGGTTTGGCTGCTATGATGCTACCTGGGCCGCTTAAGCTTGCTATTCCTATAATTGCTGCTGTAGGCGCTGGCTTGTTCTTAATGGGTAGGCGCGCTGCTGCTGCCAGAGCACGTTTGGAAGAGCTTAAGGATACTGCTGCTACAGCAGCTAATGATATGAACATATTTAATACAGCAGTAAAAGTATTTGGAACGCAGGGTATGGGAGCCGGCGATGTTATTGCTGCGAGAGATGCAGTAGCTTCATACGACGCCGAAATTAAGGCTCTCGACAAAACTATGAAGAAGCAAAAAGGTGCAGCACTAGCTGCTTCACAAAGAGAACTTAATGCTTTATTGCTAGGTAGACTTGTTGCAACCAAGGATTGGCGCAAAGCCAATCTTGCATCCAACCTAACAATTGTAGCTCAAAATGATGCTCTTAATCAGAATCGTAAGATTGTTGCGAAAGTAGCTGCTGCTGAAAAGAATCTGGCTGCTGCTAAAGCAAGAGCAGCTCATTTAGCACTACGCGATCCTACATTTATGGACTTCAAACAGTCCAAGATGTGGGCTGACGCAGAGCAAGCTGTTAAGAAGTACACAATACAGCTCGCAATTCTTAAAACAAGCTTGAAGCCATTTCGTGAAGAGTATTTCCGTATAGTTAGAGATATGCAAGCACTTAGATTGTTTGATGAAAAGAACTTCAAAATGCCAAAGATTCCTGCACAAGCAATAGCCGACTTGTTCAAGTATGAAATGAAAAAGGGGCCGCTATCAATTCCGCAGAAAGCCGAGTTTTTGAAAGCCTGGATTCAAATTGAAGTCGATCCAAAAGCGAAGAAAAGAGCCGCAACGGACATTGACAGATTTATCAACGCTCAAAAACGGAAGCGCGTACTACTTGAACTCAGCCAGATCAGGCAACCAGGGTTCGTAGGCCCACCACCTAAAGCACCTACGGGCATTGAAAAGTTTGTAAAGCAAACCGTAAAAGTAGTAATGGAGCAAAAGGCTCTTAATAAAGCTAAAGAGCTCCAAAGTAATATTGCTGCCATATTCAAGCCCTGGATACCACAAACTATTGCGTTGCGCACTAACATTGCTGCCTTTACCTACGGGCAACAAATTGCTCGGGGTATTAAGGAAGGTATTGAGTCTATGGGGCCAGCGTTCGTTAAGGTATCTACGTGGATTGTTGAAAAGCCGATGGCTAAGGGTATTATAGCTGAATCGCCGTCTAGGTTGGCTGCGCAAGTGCTTGGTGTACCTACAGCAGAAGGCTGGATCAAGGGTATCCTCGATAAGTCAGCCGACTTCGAGAAAACGGCTTATCTCGTAGTAGACCTAATGCGCAACGCTTTTGAGCGAGCAGAGCCAATTGGTATTAGTTTGTTTGCTGGCGACTTCATTCAGCAGCTCGAAGCTCAAACAAAAGAGCTATCTGAGAAGGAAACGGGTAGGCTCAAGGACTTGCAAGCCAAGCTCAATCTTGGTAAAAAACTGTCTAATGCACAGCTAGCTTCTATGCGCGAACTTGAACAACGTCAGAAGGCTAAGCCTATTGGCATAACTGGCCTTCTTGAAGATACGCGCAGGCAGGTAGCTGATCTACAAAAGTTTAGCACCGCAATGAAGCTGCTTGCTAAAGCAGGCTTTAGCAATGAAATGCTTGGACAGCTTAGAGAACTTGGGCTTGGTGGAGCAAAGTATCTGTTTACGCTTGCTACAGCGGGTAAGAAAGCGCAGGATCAGATTAAGGCACTACTAGAAACAGCCAAGAAGCTTGGCAAAGACCGTGCTATGACAGCCGCCGATGTTACTGCGGGCTGGCGCAAATCAGCAACAGAAGCTAAGCGTTTAAATGATAACCTTGGTAAGCTCAAGGGGCGCATTTCCGCGCGTATGTGGGAAGAACTAGCAAACAACGCAGAAGAGCTGGCTCCCATTATTGCTATACTAGCAAAAACCCACGGAAAAGCATTTGCGGATATGATTGCTGCGCTGCGTGCTTACATGAAGGAAAGTAAAAGAAGTGTGCGCGAAACTATTGAGGATAAGAACGCTAGAATTAAGGCTGCGAAGGAGGAAGAGGCTGAAAGGCGCAAGAACGTAACGCAAGGTCTTGCCGATCTGTATAATAGTATACGCGGCACACTAGAGCAGGGCTTTGGTGCTCTGTTTGCTGGCCCTACGAACCTTGCGGATATGATAGGTACGCAATTCGATGATGCTATGAAAGCTTACGAAGAAAGTGCCAAAGACCTAGCAGATACTATCAAGAGCACTAACAAGGAACTTGGAGAAGCTCAGCTAGAACTAGCCACAATTCAGCAAGACGCAGCGAAAGAGATAGCCCAGGTTCAAAAGGATGCTGCTAAGGAAATGGCGCAGGCGCAAGCTGAGATTGCACAAATGCAACTAGATTGGGCCGAAGATAAGCGCCAGAATTTCAAGACCGCATTTGGGCAGCTATTCGAGGGAGTAGAGAACGAGTGGGGCACTACTATGAATGCTCTACAAACGAACCTCGATAAGCAGCTTGCTAAGTTTGAAGAGTGGCGTAGTCTAGTTGCTCAACTAGGCGCGAAGGTACCTACTTCGCTACTGGACGAACTAGAGGCTCTTGGCCCAGAAGCTCTCGATAAGCTACGCGCTCTCAATAGTGCTACTGGCGGGCAGTTGAGTCAGTACATTGATACGTGGGAGAAATCGCAGGCTGCTGTAGCAAAGGCTGCTGATAAGTCTACAACGGGTCTAGCAGATTTGCAAGAACGTATGGCTGAACGTATGGCGGACGCACAAGAACGTATGGCGGAAGCGCAGAGTCGTATCGTAGAGATTACTGCCGAAACAGCCCAACGGATGTTTGATGCGCAAGTACACATAAATGAGCTTCTACAACAAATCCAAGATGCTACAGAGAAGCTCGCAGCTTTGAATAGACCACATGCTCTTACACCCGAGGACATTATTAAGGACTTGCAAGCACAACAGGATGCCTTCGGTATTTGGCAGACTACAATACAGAAGCTACGAGATTTGAAGCTGCCTGCTGATATAGTTCAGCAGCTTGCGAACATGGGGCCAGAGGCGGTACCCTATCTACAAGCACTTGTAGCAATGACCGCGCCACAGCTTGCCAGCTTTGTAGCTCTATGGACTACAACACAAAATCAAATCGCGCTGGCTACTGAGGCAATGATGGAAGATCAGCTTGCAGCGTGGCGGCAACACGGTATTAATATAGCACAAGCTCTTGTGGAAGGGGTTGAATCACAATACGGTATTCTCACAGATTTCTTTCGCAATATGATGTTAGAGCTATTGGGTCAAGAAGGTGGTTTTACTGGCGGTGGTGGTGTAGCTATTGGAGGCAGAGAAGAGCGAGAAGGTGGAGGCGGTACTAAGAGTTCGTATAAGCCGCAACCAACTACACCACCCGTAACAATGAATATAACAGCAGTAAGCGACGAGACACTACAGTCTACACTTTCGCGGGCTTCCTTCCAACTTAGGACACTATACGAATGATAGACTCAGCAGAATTTGTAAATGTGAACGGCGATACTATTGATCTAAACGACAACGAAATTCCCTTTCGCGTCTTTGATACTTACGTGGATTACCGTAGTGAAGATGTAGAGAGACAACGGGATCACGGTCTTTTCCCTGTAGAGACTTTTCTAGGGAAGCGCATGTTTGAGATCGAAGGCGATATTTTGCAGGCAACAGCAGGAACTTACATAACGAAGCGTCGTGCTTTGCAGCGCGCGTTGATGCCTTATCCTGCTCTTGGTGAGCGCAAGATTGGCAACTTATATTTGCAGCTTACTGATGTGACTGAAAGAATGTTTGCTGAAGTAACTATTGAAGGTAGGCCAAGTATTCCGATGGAAGCACTTGCGCCAGCTAGAGGTAGTTACCAAATTCTTTTCAAAGCACATGATCCCAGGCTCTACGGTGAAACGCTGCGCACGCAAGACGTGGAATATACAACCGCCGACCTCGGTTTCACGTTTCCGCTCACATTCCCACTTGTATTCAATGAAGGTGGTCTGACAGGTTCCGAGGATTTGATCAATGGTGGCGACTTTGAAACGTTCCCTACTACTACAGTTTCAGGGCCGCTTACCTCACCCTGGGAGCTACAGTTGCTCGATTCTAATGGAGTCAAGGTCTTGAGATTTAATGGTCTGAGCTTAACAAGCGACCAAGAGGTAGAAATAGATCATCGAGCACGTACAGCGGTACTCAACGGTACCACTAACGTGTATAGTTATGCAGTAGGCTCAGATTGGTGGGCACTACCAGCAGGTACAACTCCGGTGCGTCTGTGGGCTTTTGCAGGAGCTAGTCCTGCTAAAGCAACTTTTACATGGCGCTACGCATACATGATCTAGGAGGGGTTTATGGCATACACCAAGCAAGTTCTATCTATTAAGCCCCTCTACGTTAGAGGGCCGATATCGAGCGAGGTTGAATACACAGCTCGCCAAGTTAGGTTGCTCAATGAAATGCTGTTTAGTGAAGGTGTAGTTGGAGATAATGATTATTTGGTTAGCGTTTCGGCAGGTCTAACTTTGTCGGTTGCGGCAGGTATGGCTTTCGTAGCAGGTAGCATGATCGCAGATCAAGGTCTGTATATGCAAGAGAGCGATGCTGCTGTGCTAATTGCTGTAGGAGCACATCATGCTACGCTACCGCGCATTGATCGTGTTATTCTGCGTGTTCTGGACGCACAGCATGATACGTCAGGTTTGTACGAAGGTCGTATCGAAATTGTACCAGGCACAGCTACAGCAGGAGCTACACTTGTAAACTTGGATGGTGCAAACGACCTTACGGTGCTTGACGAAGATTCACTTAACCTTCATCTGTTGGCGAATGCTCTCATACCGGCGACGGCAGGCGCAGTTACGCTCGGTGACGTGAGAGCGCAAGCGACAATAGGTTCGGGTACTGCCGCGAGTAGTGGTGGAGGCGGCGGTAGCTTGCTAACGAGTTTATTCTTCTAATATAAGGAGGAGGTATGGCCGAGAGTATTGTTACCGTTACTACTGCTGCTCTAGCAAGTGGCGACAATACTGTGTTTAATGCTGGTGTAGCAGCTCACGTGTATCTATGGAAATTGCGTTTTGTGAATAGATCGGGAGCAGCTCGCACAATTAAAGTTGGCGCAGGTACTTCCGGTGATGGTGATTTGGCAGACTACGGAACAATTCCTATAGATGGAATGGGTGTAACAGGTGAAGAGATTGCAGTAGTTACTCAAGGTACTGAAGCATTAGTAGTGAATGCATCCGGTACGGCGGTTACTATTAATGGTTTCGCTCTCGATTGGGTGGCTGGTTAATATGCAAGTAATGGATGCATCAGGACGCATTTTACAAGCAGAAGGTAGTGGTGCGGGTGTATTGCTTGCTCTAATTGCTGATAGTACATTAGGCGCACCTGCCGCCAGCTTCGACGTGCAAAACATCCCCGCGACTTACGCGCATTTGAAAATGGTTGGCAGTGTGCGACCCGTAAATGCAGGGTTGATGTTCCCAACGCTTAGAGCCAACAACGATAGCGGTGCGAACTATCTGGAAATGGCTATCGAGTTCAACGCTGGCGCTACGCACAATGGCTATCTCGTAAACAGCATGACCTCATTTTGGGGAAATGGCACGCTTCGTCATTACGGGGGCGGCACGGCTTTGTACTTCTCTCCTATCGAGATTGATCTTTTCAACTACGCCAACACCACCAACTACAAGAACGCCAAGATCATGACCACGTACCTCGATTACGCGATCGCCAACTACCACGACTTGGGCTGGTCGGTGTGGAAGAATGCTGCTGCTATCAATCGCGTGACATATTTTTACCTGACAGGTAACATTTTAGCGGCAAGTCGCCTAACGATGTACGGATTGGGTGTGGGTTAAATGCAAAGTTATAGTGTAGAAGGTGAACTTCTAAGAAGCGATGAAGCATTTAGTAATTTACTTTCGATAATCGCTGATAGTACATTAGGTGCTGACGCTGCTTCGGTAGACGTGCAGAACATCCCGGCGACCTACGCGCATCTCAACATCTGGGCACTACTGCGCAGCACTCAGGCTGCCTACCAGTCGGACGGCCTACTTCGGTTCAACAACGATAGCGGAGCTAACTACAACACGTCCGGAGGAGGCAACAACCGTACCTCTCTTGAGTGGTACAGCGTCGCTGGCGCGAGCAACGTCGCGGACAGGTTTGGGACTTTCTTCTGTCCCATTCCTCACTACAGCTCGGCGCTGAACAAGACGTGTGAGCTGAGATCCTCCCACCCCTACGATGCTGCCGGAACGATGTCGCGTGGTGATTTCGCCGGGATTTGGCGCAGCACGGCTGTTATCGACCGCATCACGGCGTTGCTCGGTTCCGGGAACTACCTTGCGGCTAGCCGCTTCACTCTCTACGGGTTGGGAGTAGGTTCTTAATCTAAAGGAGGTAATAGTACATGGAACATGAACTTGTAACAACAAACGATTCAGCACTACCTATCGAAATTCCTAAAGGTAGTAGTGTTAGTAACGATCCAATTGAAGGTGGTAGTTGCGTAATCAACGCAGCAGTTCCGCCCCGCGAAGATGGTCACGTTGTTTACAGAACACTTACTACCGAAGAACATACTAAGCGTGGTGAAGAGGCGAAAGCATCAATAGCATTCAGTAAGAATGCCGCTAGAGGTATTACACGAATGCAACTTGGTGGTACGTTGCAGCATTTGCAAGCTCGCGTACTTACAGAACTTGCAACACTCGAGGAAAAAGAATTTTTCAAGCAGCTTACACAGATTACTACTGATACGTACCAGGAAGGTTTTGATGTTGATACAATTAAGTGGCCGAAAGCACCCAAAGATTTTCCCGATGAGGAACTGAATTACCCGCCTAAATAGTTAATGGCGTTCTTAGTAAAACACCTTACGCACGCTTTTGTGCCTCTTGGGGAGGCAATCCCTGCTGATTTCTCCTACTCGCTTTTACTAACTGAGCCAAGCACAGTGCAATATCAACTTGAAGCAGCAAATACATTGGCTCTATATCCTAACGTGTGTGCTTACGAAACCGATTTTGTTGTTTTGCGTAATGGTGTCGAATTTCTAAACGGAATGCATATAGGTGTAAGCGTTGATGAATCTGAGGAATTTCTTAGTGTAACAGGTAAAGACTACAAGCATTATCTTGAGCGCAGACAGTTCCCGTTTGATCCTGCAAGTCCAGCAGCATATCTTTTTGAGAAACCAGCAACCGATGTATTCACTATCGTAGAAGATATGCTAAATGTGGTACTAGCGGAAACAGACAGTTTGCCCCTAAGTTACGCAAACGGTTTGTTGGGCGCAGCTATCGATTACCGCATAGATCAAGCTGACACAGAAAATATCTATGAAAAAATTACACAGCTTGGAGAAGCTCACTTTGATTGGCTCATTGACATAAACCGTTGGGTACGGCTTTATGCGCCAAGCGCAGGTAGTGTGAATAGCTATATTTTCGAGAAGGGCCGTAATTTAATCAATTTGCCCTACGAAGATACTGGCCCTGACGGAAACCACATTTTCGGTTTAGGCTCAGGTACAGCTAGCCGACTTGGTGCGGTATATAACAATGCTGCTTCCACAGCTATACATAGACGTTTGGATCATTCGGTGGATTTTGGGAGCGATTCGATAGATCAAACGCATCTCGATGAACTTGTAGCAGCAGAGGGTGCGCGCGCGATTAAGCACAAGTTGCAAATTACAACGCCCGTAATGCTTGACTACATTGACGAAGTGTTGGACACAGTAAGCCTCGGTGATACGTGCCGAGTTATAGGCAGTAACTTTCATAAAACAATAGACCAAAATTTTCGTATTATTGGGTTTGAAGGTAGCGAAAGTAATGACGGTGTTGAAACTCTATCTCTCATAATGGAAGATGCTTCCTGATGCGTTATAATCCACATGATCGAGATATTCTGGAAACTCTGTTTCGTAAGATAAGCGCACTCGAAAGAGATATTCAGCACCTAAGAAACCAGAACGCCCCGACCGCTCCTGTGTATGACCTCGCAGCATTGCCGCCAGGGTTGCAGGATGGTCAATACTTTATCACTACCACAAACAAGTGGTATTTCAGGAACGGAGGAGTGAACTATGATGCGGGGCCTTAAGTAATGGCTGTTGAGGCAAGACTTGCTGCTTTGGAGGAGCAAATGGCTGATTACGATGTACGCTTAGTCGATGTTGAAAATCGCGTGCTCACTTTCGACACTGTGGTTGCTATAGGCAGGTGGCTTATACCAATTCTTACGGGTACTGCGGGTGTATTGATTGGAAAGTTCGGATGAATCGGGCCGACCTTACTGCACTAGTTGGTTCGATCGCTATTTTCGGTCTGTCAGCTTTGTTTCTAATAATTGCGCTTCATGCACGCCGGTTTCAGCGTTATGGCCGTGAAGCACTTGGTTGCGCTGCCGCGTGGACTTTTATTGTTGCTCTTTTTAGATGCCTTAACGTTACCGACATAATTAGTACAGATACTTTTCGCTCTATAAATACGGTTTCTGCTATTGTATTTCTTGTAATTTTAGGCCAAATTGCGTGGCTCCGTCGCGTAGAGCATAATAATGGGAAAAGGAGAACAAATGCGAACGCTTAAACTAACAAGTCCGCTCACTACCGGGCCTGACGTTACTAGGTTGCAGAAGGCGCTAGGCAGCTACTTGCAAGGTAGCGTAGACGGTGAGTTCGGGCCTGACACAAGTAGAGCAGTTTTTAGGGCTAAATACTGGCTAGGTTACGCTAACCCCGATCATGCTGCTGGTAACATGCTGCTTAACTTGCTTGAGGGTAAGCGCAAGCCTAACGCTGCTATGAAAAAGCGCATTACTGCACGCAAGAAAGCTGCTGCCAAGAAACCTATCAGACTCAAAATGCTGGCAGAAGCTAAGAAGTGGGTAGGCACCAAGGAATCGCCTGCTGGTAGTAACCGCGTTAAGTTTAGCTTGTGGTATAAAATGATCGGCCCTTGGTGCGCCATGTTCGTTACATGGTGTGGTGTAGTTGCCGGTAGTAAAGCGTTTCGCCGTAGTGTGCGGTACGCCTACGTTCCTTACATGCTTGCTGACGCTAAGGCTGGTAACAACAACCTAACTGTTACCTATGACCCACAACCAGGCGATCTTGTACTATTTGATTGGGACAATGACACCGTAGCTGACCATATTGGTCTATTTGAGAAGTGGCTCACCAAGAACCGTAGTAAGTTTGCTAGCTACGAAGGCAACACATCAGGTGATAACTCAGGCTCACAGAGTAACGGTGGCGCTGTAGTTCACCGCGAAAAGTACCCACGCTACAAGACCGATGTTATTGCTTTTGTCCATGTGGGTGCGTAATTAATGAAAGGGGGTGAAACCATGAAAGCATTTACTGAGTGGCCTTGGTTTACATTGCTGTTTGTGTGGCTTATGTTTATTGCTACACTAGTCGGTGGTGCTGTAGTGATTTGGGGTGATCCAGGCGTATTGTCGTTTGATGCGTACCTTGACCATTTGCAGAAGTTCGCTCTTGCACTCGCCGCTGGTGGTGCAGGCAAGGGCTTGTTTGAGATTGGTAAGGCTCTTAAAAAGGGTAAGTAACCTACAAACTTAGCCGCCCGCAGTTAGCTAGTTAATCCTTCCCCTAGCTAACATCAGACGGGCGGCTAACCTTTTTGTTTTAAGGCTCTCTTGGCCCGCTTATAAGCGTCGGCTAATTCTTTGCGCACAAGTGCCACGAATACCTTATCTTCGGGTTTAGGAGCTTTCACTTCATTAGTACGCTAAGTTTGCCGTACTTGCTACCGGCACCAAACTTGTAGTAAGCTAGCAAATGGCGCGTAGCATCGCGTGCATGTTCTTTACCCACAGTGTAGCAATTAAGTTGGCGCAAGCGCGCATCAGTGAAAAACTGCATGGCATACGCAGGCTGTTGTGGCGCTAGCTTAATTCCTACATGCTGCCCATACAAATTTATTACTCCAATAAGGTTACGTGAAAAAAGTTCCACACCTGCACGAGCACGTTGCCTGAATTCAAAGCGTTCGTAAATTATTAGCCCAGGGTGAACTTCGTGCAGAAAAGTCCACAAATCATCTTCTTGCCATTTAGCTTGCGCAGCTATGAATTCGAGTGTATTGCCTTTAAGCTCGCTTCTTGTGTAACCGCTAGTTATTCCTGGGTCTAAGCTAACGACAATCATAAGCGAGGCCACCTGAGCCTCATTTTGATAATTCTTTTAGCTTCTAAACCTGCAATTACTGCATCTTTAAGAAAGCCCTCAAATTCTTCTATTTCTCGTGAAGAGTAATCATAGTATTCCAAGACCTTTTCGTACTTCTTTCGCAATCGCTGTTTAATAAACTTCCGCTTTTCACTCATAGTCGGAAATACTTTACTACCTGCTAGACTGTTACATTCGCGGCAGCATGGTACTACATCACTTTTTCGAGCACCTAAATCGGCCATCATGCGCGTAAAGCTCTGAGGAATAACATGATCGCGCGTATCTGCCGTCATTCCGCAATAAAAGCACGGACGCATTTTAAAAGCTTCGCGTCTGCACTTGTCAGTACAGTAGAGCGCTTGCCCGCGTTTCTCTGGGGGTATCCACGCACCACACCATACGCATCGGCGTTCTCTATGCTCAATCATCGTTTCTACGTTCCTTGAAAGCTGCTAATCGGCAAGCATCTGAGCAGTAAATAGCTCCTACTCTTTTACTTGACTCTAGTACCTCCCCACACTTAATACACACTCGCTCTCCTTTTTGCTTATCTGAAAGAGCTTTCTTACGCATTGCTTTTGTGCGTTCCAAACAGAGATTAGAGCAAAACTTCTGCCTTGAGTGCTTTACAAGAAACCTCGTACTGCAACGTGTGCACTTCTTAATACGTAACGGTCTTTTTCTCTCTATGTCAGTAGCTCGTACTACCTTGCGAATCTTTTTTATCTCGTTCATCGTTCTCCTATGGTAGCACAAACGTTCTCAGGGCGCAAGAACGGCTCTCGCCCTTTGGCTGGCACTAACGAGCGAATCCGGGGGGCACGATGGGTGGACAGCAATAGACCAGGCAAATCGGAGCAGCGCCGACCCCTCAGAGCGCGCGTGCGCACTTTCAGGCGGTAGATAAGCTCAATACCTCCAGTTCGCCCCATGATCGGCCTACAGACACTTCCGCTACGAACGGAAGCTCCCAACCTAGCGTATCCTTGGGTATAGCTGCCATTACTTCTTGTATGATCCTACCAGCCTCATGCACGTAGTTTTCAATTACGTAAGCCAAAATCTCGTCATGTACTGTGAGCACTAGCTTGCAACGTTCTGCGTCCAGCTCCGTAAACAAGCGATTGAACGCATGAAGCGTAAGCGTTGAAGCTGTGTTTTGCGGAATAAAGTTGAAACCTTCCCTAAGTGTTTCTGCTTTGTTTTCATTGGTAATCAGGTAAAAACGGCGTTTATAGCCAAAGGGTGAAGTAACAACACCAGTACGCAAGATTTGTTGGTTTACTTCACTCTTCCAGTTGCGCACGCCACGGAAGGTTTGCCACCACCACTTGATAAATTCAGTAGCCTCACGTTCAGGAATATTGTGCTTTTCTTGGAACGTTTTGGCGGACTGTTCGTAAGCAACACCAAACTGCATGTTCTTAGTGTTAGAGCGTTGCTCCTTAGTGAAGTCCTCACCATAGAAGCGGGCAGCCGCGATGTTATGCAGGTCTAGCCCTTCTTTGTAAATACGCATAAGCTCGGGGTCTTGGCTCAGGTAAGCGATGCAACGTAGCTCAGCTTGGCTGTAATCGGCCTGTAACACTAATGTACCAGGAGGCGCAGTAAACAGCTTACGAATATTTGGTAGCCCTGGTTTAGTACGTGTGATATTCTGCAAATTAGGATTACGCGAGGATACACGGCCTGTTACAGCACCATGTACAATAATTGACGTATTGATCCAACCGTCAAGCTTTTCAGCTATCGGGATCATACCTTGCAAGTATGTACTACGCTGTTTCTCTAGCTTCTTGTAGTCAAACAGAATCTCTGCCCAATCTTGTACACGCTGTCTGCGCTCGGTAAGTACAGGTTCGGTTAAAGCTTCTCTAAACGTGAAGCGACCTGTTTTAAGCTCAACGTACACAGACTCGTCTACGCTGCGTTGCTTGCCCGGACGACCTGCTATGTTACTATCGTAAGCTGTTTTCCAGTCGTCATATACAAGCTTGCTGTTTTGGGTGCTTGAATTAGGATTGTACTTGGCATCACCTACAAGGAACCGCAATTGCTCGCGCATTTCGTCAAGCTTGGGCAACACTTCAAACTCCAAAAGATCAGCAGCCGCAGAAACATCGTAGTACATACCGTTTAGCTCTGCTCGAATGAAACTTTCAGTTGTAGGTATTAGCGTTTCCAGATATGGGCGTTCGTATACTTCGTCAGCAATAGCGCGTTCTTTCAGTATTGGGTACAACTGTGCTGTACCAGCAGCGTCCAAACCATTATATTCATAGAGCGCATCGGGCGTAGCTAGCGCATCTGCTTCCTCATACCTACCTGCTTTTTCTAGTGTACGAAGCTTGTTTTTCCAAGCTACAACTTCGGATGGTTCATAACGAGGCCAGCCTAGTATGTCCTTAACTAGGTATTCCAAGTTATGCACGGCCTCGTCACTACGCTCGTCTAGTGCATAACTAAGTAATAGCGTATCTTGGTCTACTCGGGCGGGGATTCCTCTATACCGAAGATTCCGCACGTCGAATTTGCCGTTATGATAGATGTAGCTAACGTTCCGTTGACTGAGGGCTGTCCGTAAGATACTACGCACAAAACTTGAATCGGCGCAGGGAGTGGCTCCGAACACAACTGCTTTATCGCCGCTTCCAGCCAAGCCGATGCTAACAAGGCGAGCTTGTTTTCTGAGTCCGGTTGTTTCGATATCAACCGAAAGTGTGGCGTAATTACTTTCAATGATGTTTCGTAGCCACCGTTCGGCTTCTCCGATTGTATTAGTGATTTGAACACGCGGCAAATCCTCCTTTCGTACTCTAGGTGTTGGGTTGAGAGCTAGCTTGAAGTCTTTTACTAGGTCGGGGAAACTTGTTGCGTCGCGCAACACAATTGCTGGATTGTTTGTTACAATGACTCTGACTGGTTCACTTCGGCTATCACTGTCCTGGTAGCTGTGTACGTATCCTCGATTACCAGAAATATGGGATACTCCTGCGATTTCGTGAGCAGCTTCGCTGCCGCCGGCGATAATTGTATCTGCGTTACTAAGGTCTGCCCTAAGACGTGGAGCACATGCCGCGATTGCTTCCAGTGGAACTTCTTGTGCATGGCATAGTACAACGTTCGTAAGTAGAACATCATTGCGATCTACTCCGTTCTGTTTTAGAAGAAACTCAAGTACCTTACCACTTGGCCCCGAAAATACCTTGCCTGTTCGCGCTTCGTGATAACCTGGACTTCGAGCTACAAACGCAACCTTCGCTCTCTGTGGGCCTTCTGTGGGAACGCAGGGTTGGTCTTTAAGTGGGCATTGCTCACACAATGCGTGTGGAGCTTTAGGCTTAATCATGTTTAGAGCTTTTTACGAGTTTTTCACAAAATTCGTTAACTGCTTTAATCTCAGCTTCACGAATTCGTTGATCTATATTACATGTCAGACTCTCTATCTCACGCTTGCAACGCAATCGTTCTCGTTCAAATAGGGTTTTCCAGAAGAAGCATGTAAAGTCTCTTAACCGTACAACACAACCTTCTTTTGCCCCAATAAACCCAGCATTAGCTAGACAACGCAAAGGTTTCCACCACAAATGCCGAGCGAAGTTTGTTTTAATTTGTTGTAATAAACTAAGATGCAAACCACGCTGATAATCTACAGTTTGCCAGTATATTTTCTTGCGCTTAATCATTCGGAGTAAGGTGTATCGTGTACCACAACGACATACGCTATACCTTTGTACAAGATAGTGATACCGTCCGAACGTTCATGCACTATACCTAACTCTGGGAACATCGCAGCTTTTCCACGAATTACATTTTGCAGCATAGCTACTAAATTAGTTTTGTCATTCATTGTAGTGGCTGCCCATTAGGGCCAAACAGTCTGCCTAAAGTTTGTGCTCTACGTACAGCATCTTCATTCTGTGTTCTAATTTCTTGGAGTTGCTCTAGTAGGTGCTTGGCAAATTCCAAGTTTAGTTCTTTTTCGTCGAGAATGCCTTTATCTATCAGAAGCTTCACAATCGTATCAAGGCGTTTAACATTCAGGAAGTGATCGATCTTAATACCTTCTGGACTCATACCTGCTTCTTGCCACTTACTGAGTTCATCTTGAATCTCACTATGCAGCACTTCTAATGGATCGCGCTTAGGCGCTTGGTTAGTGGTCATTCCACTCAATGCCTAGTAGTATACAAATCTCTTTTCCTATTGCAGTAGCTAGCTCAACGTCCATGATTCTGTTAGAAGTTTCTGGATAGCACCACCCTCTAGCAATAGCTCCAAGTATAGCTTCCTGTGTTACTACGTTGCCCATAGTTTTTGTGCCCTTCCGTTGCGCTTAATGATAATTTGACCACGATCTTCTAGTGAGCCTAAAATCTCGTCTGCTTCGCGTTTAGTCATGTGGTAGTACTGCATGAGCTTACCACGATTTATACCTTCATTGCGCCTGATGGTAGTAAGTACCTTGTCCATCACGCGCTGTGTAATACTAATACCCGCATTCATTACGAGGTCTACTGTATGCACGCCCCAACTCTGAACAAAACGCGAAGCATCTGTTACGTCTTGTAGCTCAATCTGTATGGTATTAACTTTAGGTTCTTGACGTGCGGCTCCTAACAATACTGCGAGTTTGAGCATCGAACGTGATAACCGTTCAAAGGTAGGTAGAGCAAGTGCATTATACGGTGATTCACTAGCTGCTTTAACCATGCGCATCTCGATATCACCATATAGCTCCCAAGCTTCTGTAGTTAAAAATGCCTCAGTTTTTGCTGGTATATCAATCTCCTGGCCCGCGATGTTCATAGTTACAATACGTTGATAAGCTTCGCGCATATCAGCAAGACGAGTTATCATGCGAGCGCGCTCAAGATCGGTTGAGTGAGTAGCCGGCCCTGTTCGTCGGATTTGCTCAAGATCGGCGTCACCTGTTACTACCAAGAAACGCGGCAAGAATCCCGACAATATGTATTGCTCACCTACTTCCTGATATACTCTATCCTTAATACCGCCACCGAAGAAAATAAATACAGGGCTAGAAATACGTATAGTTTCTTTACGCAGCAAGCGTGTATATGTTTGAGGCACATCGTAGAGCTGAGTCAGTGTTTCAGGCATACCAGCAAGATAATCTTTTCTATTAATTGAGTGAAAGAACCCTGCTACTTCGTCTTTGTAGAAAATGCTCGCCCGATTAGGTCTAAGTGACAATCCTGTTAGCAAACCTTCTGCTGAACCATCAGTAGCAAGTATTGCTTCATCGTCTACTTCATGCAGCAAATCCATTGCCATACGCATCGCAGTTGTCTTGCGCGTAAGTGTACTATCGCCTAAGATAAGGCCCCACAGGTTCGGAACCATATTACCGTAAGAAGTGTCGAGCTTAATATTAGCAGCCAGAATAGCTGAGAGTATAATAGCCGCAGCGATTTCGTGGTACTGAGCAAGCGCGTCTGTCGCTATTACGCCCCATTCGCGGTAGTCGTCGATGAACGTAGGTTCTCCCGGTTTACCTTCAAAGATCGTAGGCATGAATAATGGTGTTGCTGGTGTACCTAATACTAGACCTACTGTTATACCAGCTAGTCTATTCTGCGCTGCTTGTGCCTTCTTGATATCTCTCCACAGGTACTTAGGCGAACGACCATCGCGCATGTACTTATTGCACTTTGCTGGCAACAACACGGCGAAAGTTTCAATATCAGATAAGCCGCACTCTAAGCATATATTGATAACTTTCCAGAGTATCTTAGACCAGTCATCTTCAGGATCGAGATCAGCTTCGTAAGCTGAGAAGAAACCAGCTCTACCCAACAAAACCGAGTTACGTGTTAAAACACTGGTAATATCAGGTAACGTGTCTAATGCTGGTTCTTCAACCTGTTCGAGTTCTGCTTCGGTGGTTCCCGCCGCTGCTGGTAGTTGTTCAAACTCGGTTACGGGAAAAACATCATCTAAAGCGTTTCGTACAACAACTTCGGGTGCATCGGGGTACTTATAGTTATACGTAAACGGGACGCGCAGAAGTTGTGTTAGATCCCATCCGGAAGGATCAGCACCCTCAGATTGGTACTTGTATGCGATACGCTTAGAGAATTCCTCAGCGTTCTCGGGCGGTATTACTTCGTCTAGCCGCCATATTGCTTGAAAACGCTTGGGTGATGATTCTACGATAACTGAGGGGGGCGGCGCTACTTTGCTAGGATCACAAGTGTCAAGATCAGCCCACACAAGCTTCGTAGAAGCACAATAAGCTTTCTTACGTTCTGGCCGTGTAAGCAGATTAACACAGTACCATACATTACGTTTGAGAGCCGAAGCTTCTACAAACTGTACCATATCTGCCATCTGCGCAGGCCATTTGAAGAATGCTTGTTTGAAGCTCTCTTTCGGAACTTTAGGATCGCTCGTAGCGATGCAGACGTAGCCTTCCTGCGTATCAAACAGGAAGTCAAAGAACTTCTCTATGAGTGTTGTCTGCGCTGTCGGCATAGCAGCTATAGAGTGCGGAAAGGGGCCACCTGTTCGTGACCCCCTTACCGCAATCTATGTTTACAGCAGCGTTGCCGTTGTAGCAGGAGTACCTGCGGGCTTTACACTTGATACATCGTTGTCGAAGATACCTGTACCAACACCGTCGATCTTGCGTTCACGGCGCGTTACAGTAATACGGCATTCACGACCGCACATATCCTCGAAGTCGGGAGAGAAACTCCCTCCCATAACTTCTGCTTCGTCGTAACCGATTGCCTTGAAGAAATTGACGAGCATACCATTCATCTTGTCGTATGCCTTGTAGGGTTCGCCGTTGATTTCCTTGGGTGTAACAAAGAACTTGCGGAAAACACGACGATTCTCATACTTCTCACCTTCAATGCGGAACTGCACATTGAAGTACGGAGTACCCGCAGGCAACTTACCTTCGTTCTCTGTTTCCTTGAGAGTTACTTCGTACACAGTTGCATCGTATGTGGCAGGCGGTAGTGCATCAAAATCGGTCGCACTAGTATCCGCACCTGCCAAATTGAGAACCAAGCCCTCTTCCATCTTTATCTCCTTTTAGTTGAATTACGTTCGTTTCCAACCCTCACTCTGAGGGCCACCAACACTAGCTAAAGTTTCTACTGTTTCGTTCGTTTCACAGCAAACTAGACGTTGCTCGTCAAAAGCTAGTTCCTCCGGTTTACCATCTTTATCTGCTCGTTCCAAGCCAACTCGAATACACCCGTACAAATACTCATACCGACCAACAGCTACTCCCTCGAAGCCCGTAATTGTATCTCGATACTCCTTACCTAGTTCAACGTTCAAATTTCATCACCCCCGTTAGTTGATTAGTGCCCATAACATAGGAATCGACGGATTCTCAACAACACCGCCAAGATTCCCTGTACGATCTTTAGCTCTAATGGCTCGTGTAGGCGTTACCTGCAACCTCCGCTGTATCACCTCCCCATCTTGAACTACGTACATGTAGCCTACTATGTCCATAAAGCCCGGAATGTGCGCTCTTAGCTTACCGGGAAGGTCTGGATGGTAAGTGATTGCACCACTATCCGCTTGTACTGTTGCTGCTAGAGCGGTCATAATCGTATTGCACGGTAGATCACGGAACGCTCGCACAATACTGCGTATGTGTTCTCCGCTCTTACCCCACTCACGTTGATCGGGTACGTCAGGATCACGCTCTGGCTTACGTGATACAAGCTCGCGCATAATGTCGCGCATATCGAGCTTCTGTAGCTCAGTTAGGGAATCAATTACAACGGTCTTGTAATACTGCTCTTTCGTAAGTTGATCGTAGATTTCCTTGATCTGAGTAATAGCACGCACAGACACTACATCAATATCTGTACGGTGCCTAAGCGTGACAGTACCACCCTCAACGTCGATAATCAGAACGGGTCGCGTATCTTCGTGATCTTGTGCTGTACCAGCCAGGTATGTTTTGCCTACACCTGGATCGCCATACACAAGCAGGTTAAGCCACGGTATTGCTTCTACGGGTGATACGGCTCCGATCCTTTCTCTTACAGTGCTTGTAGTAGCTGCTACTGCTGCTATAGTAATTCACCCCCTTTACTCGTTAGCAGGTTCTTGCTTTGGTATTTGTAGCATTGCTGTGTAATAGGCTGTAACTACCGTAAGTCCTTCTACAATGGAGCCACCATCTTCAATAACGCCACGTAATAGTGTCAAACCCATCTTACCAATATTGCGCAGAGC
>Ga0209002_10000384_pt1 | contig 35205 bp, 35 predicted proteins | sample Rifsed16ft2_FD_184010 | JGI IMG/M metagenome (GOLD analysis project Ga0209002, IMG submission 184010) | Soil microbial communities from Rifle, Colorado, USA - sediment 16ft 2 (version 2) | ecosystem: Environmental > Terrestrial > Deep subsurface > Rock core/Sediment | place: Rifle, Colorado...
GGGGCGATCCGGGGATACCGGGACATCAACCGGCTCGGTCTCTCCCTCCTTGCCCCCGGCGGGATCCTCGCCACCTCTTCTTGCACGCAACTGGTCGATATGGCCAAATGGAATGAGGCGCTCCGGGACGCGGCCGCCGATGCCCGGGCGGATGTGCACGTCCTGGCGAGAGGGGGACAGTCCCCCGACCACCCGGTTCTTCTCGGGGTGCCCGAAACGGAATACCTGAAATTCGCCGTCTTGCGCACGAGGGGAACGTGACACCTATTCTCGACGGATCGCACCCCCCGGAAAGCGCCGCCGTTTCCTCCGGACAGGGAAGGCGCCGGCCGTGGGCGATCGCTCTTTTCCTCGTGCTCGCCCTGGGTTCGGGCCCCGGCGCGTCGCTGGCCGCCCCCCCCGGGCCGGTGATGGTGGCGACGATCGCCTCGTCCATCAACCCCGTTACCGCGGATTTTCTCTCCTCCGCCATCGAGCGCGCGGAGAAGGAGGAGGCGGCACTGCTCGTCGTGGAGCTGGACACGCCCGGCGGTCTCGACAGCGCGATGCGGCAAATGGTCCAGGAGATCATCCGGACCCCCGTTCCCGTGGCCGTCTACGTGTCCCCCCCCGGATCCCGCGCCGCCTCCGCAGGGGTTCTGATCACCCTCGCCGCGGATATCGCCTCCATGGCTCCCGGCACCAATATCGGGGCGGCGCACCCCGTCAGCATCGGCGGCGGGGGGATGGACAACACGATGGCGAAAAAGGTGGAAAACGACGCCGCCGCCTACGCCCGTTCCCTCGCGGAGAAGAAGGGACGCAACGGGGAATGGGCCGAAAAGGCGGTCCGGGAGAGCGCGTCCCTCACGGAAACGGATGCGCTCAAGAAGAACGTGATCGACCTGGTGGCCCCGTCGCTGGCCGACCTATTGTCCGCCGTCGAAGGGCGGGTGATCGAGAAGGACGGGAAGAAAGTCACCTTGCGGACAAAAGGCGCCACGGTCACGCGCATCCCGATGGGGTTTCGCCACCGGGTGCTGTCGGCGCTGGCGGACCCGAACATCGCCTACATCCTGATGATGATCGGCATCTACGGGATCTTCTTCGAGCTGTCCAATCCCGGAGCGGTGTTCCCGGGCGTGGTCGGGGGGATCGCCCTGATCCTGGGGTTCTATTCCCTGCAGACGCTCTCGGCCAATTACGCGGGGTTCCTTCTCATCGCGCTGGCGCTGATCCTGTTCATTCTCGAGATCAAGATCGCCTCCCACGGAGCCCTGACCATCGGGGGAATCATCTCCCTCGTGCTCGGGAGTCTCCTGCTGTTCCGGTCCTCGGTGGATCCGTACCTTCGCATCTCCTGGGGAGTCATTCTCACGATGGTCGGCATCTCCGCGGTGTTCTTCGGGACCGTGGTCACCCTCGCGGTGCGCAGCCAGCTCCGCCAGCCTGCGACGGGGTCGGAGGGGTTGATCGGGGAGACCGGGGCGGCCATGGCGGACTTCACGGGGAAGGGGAAGGTCTTCGTGGTGGGGGAGCTGTGGGACGCGTCTTGCGATACGCCGCTTCGGAAGGGGCAGGAGGTGACGGTGACGGGGAGAGAGGGAATGACGCTTGTGGTGAAGCCAAAATCGTAGCCGCACCGGTTCCGGCGGCCCACTAATTCCGGAGGGAGAAGAGAATGATTCCTTATTTTGCCATTCTGGTCATCGCGATCCTGTTCCTGTACAGCGCCATCAAGATCCTGAACGAGTACGAGCGGGGCGTGATCTTCCGGCTGGGCCGGGTGATCGGGGCAAAGGGGCCGGGGCTGATCCTCCTCATCCCCATGATCGACAAGATGGTCCGGGTCGACCTTCGCGTGGTGGCGATGGACGTCCCGCCCCAGGACGTGATCACGCGGGACAACGTCTCCGTCAAGGTGAACGCCGTCCTCTACTTCCGTGTGCTGGACCCCAACCGGGCGATCATCACCGTCGAGAACTACCTGTACGCCACCTCGCAGCTCGCGCAGACGACGCTCCGGTCGGTGTGCGGTCAGGGAGAGCTCGACGACCTGCTTTCCGAGCGCGAGAAAATCAACATGCACATCCAGGAGATCCTCGACAAGGATACGGATCCGTGGGGCATCAAGGTGGCGAAGGTGGAGATCAAGCATATCGACCTTCCGCAGGAGATGCAGCGCGCCATGGCGAAACAGGCGGAGGCGGAGCGGGAGCGGCGCGCCAAGGTCATCGGGGCGGAAGGGGAGTTCCAGGCCGCACAGAAGCTGTCCGATGCGGCGAAGATTCTCGGGGAGCACACGATTGCGCTGCAGCTTAGGTTCCTGCAGACGCTTCGGGAAGTGGCGACGGAGAACAACTCGACCATCATCTTCCCGGTTCCCATTGACCTGTTCACTCCGTTCATGGAACTGGCAAAGGCCGTCAAGGCGCAGATGGGAACGGGCGGGACCCGGGGGAAGGGGGAGGGCGGGGCATAAGCCGCCTCTTGATATCCATGACGGTTGGCGGGAAAAGGGGCGCTGGGGCGGCCGCGCTCCTTCTCGTGTTCACCGCCGGGGCGATCCTCCTTGCTGCTTGCGCCGCACCCGGCCCCTCCCGGCGAGGGGAACCCCCGTTCGCCCCTTCTCCGCCGGGCATTCCCCCGGCGCCTCCGGTCCCCGGACCCCCCCTCCCGGCTCCTCCGACCGCCCCGCGCCCCGAGGCCGCGGGGGTTCGCCCCGTGCGCGTCAGGATGGAAGGGACCCCCTCCCCGCTCCTGCTCGCGGGCGATTCGATGCGGGCCTGGAACCCGGCCGGCAGCCTGCTGGCGGAGGAGAACGGAAGCGTGAGGCTCTCGGCGGCAGGGGACAGGATCGCGTGGGGAGGGATGAAGATGCTGGAATCCCCGATCGACGTCTGGTCCCCCGGCGGCTTGTCGCTTGCGGGGAAGCGCCTCCCCGGCAGGATCCGTATCTCCGCCCGCAACGGCGGGATCCGGGTCGTCGCGGTCGTGCCTCTGGAGGTATACGTATCGGCCGTATTGTCGCGGGAAGCGCCCCCCACGTTCCATCCCGAGGCGCTTTCCGCCCTCGCCGTGGCGGTGAGAACCTACACCGTCCTGGCCATCGCCACCCCGCGGGACCCGGACTATGATGTCGTGGCGGGCGTGGAGGACCAGGTGTTCGAGGGTGTCGAGAACGTCGGGGCGGGCTTTCGCGCGGCAGCGGAGGCGACCCGCGGCGAGGTCCTCCATTACCAGGGCGGGCTGGCACGCACGGTCTACCACTCGACCTGCGGGGGAAGGACGGAGAGCGCGGGGGCGGTTTGGGGGAACGACGTCGCCTACCTGCGGTCCGTGCCGTGTGACGACTGCCGGGACAGCCCGGCCTGGCGGTGGGAATACCGGATGGGCCGGGCGGAAGGAGTGCGGGTCGCCCTCGCCCTGGGGGTGCGCGCCGGCGACGACCTCGGCATCGAGATCGCGGGGAGAACGCCCACGGGGAGGGCCAGTCAGGTGCGCCTCCTCTCCGGCAGCGTTGCGCGGGAGGCGAAGGCGGCGATGTTCCGGCGGGCGGCGGGATACGCGGCGGTGAAGAGCCTGTGGATGGAGATCGTTCCGGTCGGCGGCGGGTGGCGGTTGACGGGGAACGGATACGGCCACGGGGCCGGAATGTGCCAGTGGGGGGGCAACGGCATGGCGAAGAAGGGGTCGGGGTACAAGGAAATCCTCGCACGCTACTACCTGCGGACCCGCCTTGCTTTCCTTCCCGGCGGACCCGGCCCGTTTGCAGGAGGTGCGGGAGGAACACCCTGAAGACCGACCTCCTCGCGTACCCGCTCCCGGAGAGCCTGATCGCCCAATCCCCCGCACCCAGGCGCAGGGATGCCCGCCTGATGGCCGTCTGCCGCGAGACGGGGAAGATCACCCACCACCGGTTTTCGGATCTTCCCGGCTTCCTCCGAAGGGGCGACCTTCTCGTCGTGAACGACACGAAGGTCATCCGGGGACGCCTTCGGGCGCGCAGGGAAACCGGATCGTCCGTGGAGATCTTCCTGCTGGAGCGGTCGGACGGGGCCGAAGGGGAGGGTGAAACGTGGGAGGTCCTGGCGCGCCCCTCCCGGAGGCTCCGGGAAGGGATGGAGCTGGTCGTCGGGGAGAGGGTCCGCGTTACGCTTCTTCGGAAAAGGGAGGCGGGGCGGTGGATCGTGAGGCTTTCCGCGGACGGCCCCATCCCCCTGGCCCTCGAACGTGTGGGCGAGGTTCCTCTCCCTCCCTACATCCGGCGGTTCCCGGGAGACCCCGCGGCGGCTTTGGACGCGCAGCGGTACCAGACCGTCTTCGCCGCGAACCCCGGGTCGGTGGCCGCTCCGACGGCGGGGCTTCATTTCGACGAGGAGATGCTCGACGAGGTCCGGCGTCTGGGCGCAGGGGTCGCCATGGTCACCCTGTCGGTGGGATATGGTACATTCTCCCCGATCCGGACGCAGGACGTGGAGGCGCACGAGATCCACGCCGAGCCCTACCGGCTGACCCCCGAGACGGCAGCGGCGGTTGCCGCCTCACGGGAGAGGGGAGGCCGGATCATCGCGGTGGGCACGACAAGCGTTCGGACCCTGGAGACGTGCGCCCGCGAGGACGGGCGGGTGGACCCCGCGGAAGGGATGACCCGGCACTTCCTCTACCCCGGGTACCGGTTCCGCTGCGTGGACGCCATGATCACCAATTTTCACCTCCCCCGGTCCAGCCTGCTCGCGCTCGTCATGGCGTTTGCCGGTGTGGAACGGGTCCGCGAGGCATACCGCTGCGCGGTAGAGCAGCGGTACCGGTTTTTCAGCTACGGCGATGCCATGTTCATCCGGTAAGGGGGAAGGATGGCAATCCGTTTCCGGATCGAGGTGCGGGACCGGGCGACCCTGGCGAGAACCGGGGTCGTGGCGACGGAGCGCGGGGAATTCCGAACCCCCGCATTCCTGCCCGTCGGGACGGCGGCGACCGTGAAGGGAGTATGGCCGTTTCAGCTGAAGGAGATGGGGTACGAATGCGTCCTCGCGAACACCTACCACCTGTACCTGCGGCCCGGCCACGAGCGGATCCGCCGTCTCGGCGGGGTGCACCGGTTCATGGGGTGGGACCGCCCGGTCGTAACCGACAGCGGGGGGTACCAGGTGTTCTCGCTGAGTTCGCTCCGGACGGTGTCCGACGGGGAGGTGACATTCCGCTCCCACATCGACGGGTCGAGGCATGTCCTCTCTCCCGAACTCGCGGTGGGAATCCAGGAAGCGCTCGGATCCGACATCCGGATGGTTCTCGACGAGTGTGTAGAGTACCCCGCCGGGCGGAGGGAGGTGGAGGAGGCCGTCCGGAGAACCACCGCGTGGGCGCGCCGCAGCCTTGCCGCATCGCGGCGGGAGGAGGGCGGAATGTTCGGGATCGTCCAGGGGGGGATGGTCCCGGACCTGCGCAGGCGCAGCGTCGAGGAGATCTGCCCCCTCCCGTTTCCCGGATACGCCATCGGCGGGGTGAGCGTCGGGGAGCCGAAGGGGCTCCAGCGGGAGACGGTCGAGTTCACCGCCCCCCTCCTCCCCGCGGGGAAACCGAGATACCTGATGGGGGTCGGGACGCCGGAGGACATCCTGTTCGCCGTGTCCCGCGGGGTGGACCTGTTCGACTGCGTGCTTCCCACGAGGAACGGCCGGAACGGGATGCTCTTCACCTCGGCGGGGCCGATGTCGATCAAGCAAGCGCGGTATGCCGACGACCCCCGGCCTCCGGACGAGGCGTGCGACTGCACCACGTGCCGCACCTTTTCCCGCGCCTACCTGAGGCATCTCTATCTCCAGAGGGAGATTCTCTGTCCCATGGCATTGACGGTGCACAACCTGCACTATTACCGGCAGTGGATGGAGCGGATCCGCGGGGCAATTTCTGTTGGAAATTTGGAGAATTTTGTGAAAGAATCACCCGGTTCAAGTGGTGAATAAGCGATTTCGGGAGGTCAGGACGCCATGTTGTTCACCGGTCTTGCCTATGCCATGGGCGGAAAAGGAGAAGGAGCCGGCAGCGGGCTCACGGGTCTGATTCCCCTTCTGCTCATGTTCGTGGTCTTTTATTTCATTCTGATCCGCCCCCAGCAGAAGACGGCGAGAAAGCACCAGGATTTCGTCAAGAACCTCAAGATGGGCGACCGGGTGGTCACGTCCGGCGGCCTGCACGGGACCGTCACGGGGTTGACGGACACGACGGTGACCCTCGAGATCGCGGACAAGGTCAAGGTGAAAGTGACGCGCAGCGCCATCGGAGGGTCGAGCCAGGAGGCGGCCGCCCCCGAGACAAGGACAGGATAAGAAGGCGGATCGAAGGCGGCGAAAGGAGCACGGGGAAGGTCATGGGGAAGAGCATCTGGGGGAGGACCACTCTGATCGCCGTCCTGACGGCGGCGTCCATCATCCTCGTCCTGCCGAGCCTGACAGACAGCCTGCCCGTTGCCTGGAAGGAGAAGAGCCCGAAGATCCACCTGGGGCTCGATCTCCAGGGAGGGGTGTTCCTGCGCCTTGCCGTGGAGATCGACAAGGCGATCGAAAACACCACCCTGCGGTACGCCGACGACGCCCGCGCGATCCTGCGGGAAAAGGGGATTCCCGTGCTCGCCATGGCGAAGAACGGGATCGACGGCTTCTCGCTCACCCTCCCTCCCGGGGATTTCGCGGATCGCGCCATGAAGGGGCTGAAAGAGGGGGTGGGAACGGTCGATTACACGCTGGGGTCGGTGACTTCGTCGGGGGCGACGATCCAGGCGAGGATGACGCCCGGCGAGGTCCAGGCGATCCGCGCGAATGCGGTAACCCAGGGGGTGGAGACCATCCGGAACCGGATCGACCAGTTCGGCGTGCGCGAGCCGCAGATCGTCGCGGAAGGGGAGGACCGCATCGTGGTCCAGCTCCCCGGCGTCAAGGACCAGCAGCGGGCCATCGAGCTGGTGGGGAAGACCGCGCTCCTGGAGTTCAAGCTCGTGGACGAGGGGGCGAGCGTGGAGGAGGCGCTCAAAGGAAACCTCCGCGAGGACGACCAGCTCCTGTACCTGAAGAACGTCGAACCCCAGACCGGCCGCGCCACGAAAACCCCCATCGTCGTCAGGAAACGTGCGGTCCTCACGGGGGACACGATCAAGACCGCCCGGGTCAACTTCCAGTCCCAGCAGGGAGGGGCGTACGTCTCCCTGTCGTTCGACAACCGGGGGGCCCGGATCTTCGACCGGGTGACCGCGGAGAACGTGAAGCGGCGGCTGGCGATCGTCCTGGACGACACCGTCTACTCGGCACCCGTGATCCAGGAGCGGATCTCGGGCGGAGAGGCGCAGATCACGGGCTCCTTCACCCCGGAGGAGGCCTCCGACCTCGCCATCGTCCTGCGGGCCGGATCGCTTCCCGCGCCGGTGAAGATCATCCAGAACGTGTCCGTGGGGCCGTCCCTCGGGCGCGATTCCATCCAGAAGGGGATCCGGGCCGCGTTCATCGGGGGGTTCCTCGTCATCGGGTTCATGCTGGTCTACTACCGGTTCGCGGGCCTTGTGGCGGACGTCGCCCTGGTCTTCAACATCCTGTTCCTTCTGGCCGGGATGTCCGCATTGGAGGCGACGCTCACGCTTCCCGGGATCGCGGGGATCATCCTCGCGATCGGGATGGCGGTCGACTCCAACGTCCTCATCTTCGAGCGGATCCGCGAAGAGTTGCGGTCGAAAAAGACGGTCCGGGCCTCGATCGACGCCGGCTACGAGAAGGCCTTCTGGACCGTCGTCGACTCCCACGTGACCACCCTGATCACCTCGATGATCCTGTTCCAGTTCGGGACCGGCCCGATCAAGGGGTTCGCCGTCACGCTCTCGATGGGGGTGGCGATCAACCTCTTCACGGCGCTGGTCTGCACCAAGGTCGTGTTCGATTACCTGAACGCAAGACGGCCGATGCAGACCTTAAGCATCTGACCAACCCGTCGCGGCACGGCGGAACAAGGGCCACAGGGGACAACGACGACGATGCTCGAACTCATCAAACATACCGACATCGATTTCATGAAGCTCAAGAAGTACGCGTTTGCCTTTTCCGGCGTGATTGTGCTGTTCGGCTTGTACGCCGTCTTCCAGATCTATGCAGGCCGCGCGAACCTGGGGATCGACCTTGCGGGAGGAACATCGATCCAGGTGCGGTTCGCGCAACCGGTGGCGATGGACCAGGTGCGGCAGTCCATCGCGGGTGGGGGGTTTCCCGAGGCGAGCCTCCAGGCAGTTTCCGGGGAGAACATCTTCATCATCAAGGTGAGCGCACGGGGAAAGGAGGAGAGGATGGTCGGAGAGAAGGTCGTCGGCCTTCTCCGGGAGGGCTTCCCCTCCAACCCGCAGACCGTGGAGAGCGTCGCCGAGATCGGTCCCGCCATCGGGAAAAAGCTTCGGACGGACGCGGTGTTCGCCCTTTTCGTATCCGCCGCGGCGATCATCATCTACCTCGCCTGGCGTTTCGAATTCAAGTTCGGCGTGGCGGCCGCGCTGGCGACGTTCCACGATGTCATCATGCTCGTGGGGATCTTCTACCTGCTCGGCCGGGAAATGGACCTCCTTTTCATCACCGCCCTTCTCACCATCGGGGGGTATTCGCTCACCGACACGGTTGTTGTCTTCGACAGGATCCGGGAAAACATCCGGCTGCGCAAGAGAAGCACCTTCTCGGAGACGATCAACTTGAGCGTGAACGAGGTCCTGAGCCGCACCGTGATCACCTCGCTCACCACGTTCCTGGCATGCGTCGCGCTTCTCCTGTTCGGCGGCGTCGTCCTCCGGGACTTCTCCCTGGCCCTGGCGATCGGCATCATCATCGGGACCTATTCCTCCATCTTCGTGGCCAGTCCGATCGTCGCGATGTGGCGGGGCGAGAAGATGATCCAGGTGAAAAGGTAACGGCGGGAGTTGGCGGGGGAAACCGGACGAACATGGTTGCTTCTCGCCCCGGATGAATCGCTCGTCCGGGACGTCCGGGAAAGGACCGGTCTTTCCGAAACGGCTTCCCGGATCCTGGTGAACCGAGGGATCGTTGCCCCCGCCGAGGCGGAACGGTATCTCAACGGCACGCTTTCGGACCTCTCCGCTCCCTTCCGGATGAAAGACCTCGAGAAGGCATCCCGCCGCCTCGTGGACGCAGCGCGGCGAGGGTTGCCGATCCTGGTGTACGCCGATTACGACGTGGACGGCGCCACGGGCGCGGCCTGCCTGTTCCTCTTCCTGAACGAGGTCTTTCCGGGGGTGAACATCAGGATCCACCAAAATCACCGCATCGCGGACGGGTACGGCCTGAAACAGGACCACCTGGAGGCAGCCGCCGCGGACGGCGTAAGGCTCGTCGTCACCGTGGATTGCGGGATTACCGACGTGGAGGCGATCCGGCATGCCTCCGCGGCGGGATTGGACGTCATCGTGACGGACCACCATGTCCCCGCAGAGATCCTTCCCCCCGCTTATGCCATCCTGAACCCGAAGCAAAAGGATTGCCCGTACCCGGAGAAGGAGATCGCGGGGGTGGGCGTGGTTTTCCTGCTGCTGTGCGGGGTCAGGCGCCTGCTGAGGGAAGAGAGCGCGTTTCCCGGAGGGGAGGATCCCGGCCTGCGGAAGTATCTCGACCTCGTGGCGCTCGGCACCGTGGCGGACATGGTCCCCTTGCGGGGCGACAACCGCCTCTTCGTGAAAGCCGGCCTGGAAGAGATCCGTCATCGCGCGAGGCCCGGGATACGCGCCCTCCTGTCCGTATCCGGGATCGCGCAGGAGAACGTGAACGAGATCGACCTGGGTTTCCGCATCGGGCCGCGCCTCAACGCGGCGGGGCGGGTGGGGGATTCCACCCGCAGTTCGGGGCTGCTCGTGACGGACAGTGTCGACCGGGCTTTGCGCATCGCCGCCGAGCTTCACACGGACAATGCGCGGAGGCAGCGCGAGGAGGAACGGATCTTGCGCGAGGCGACCGCCTCGGTGGAGTCGGGACCTCCCCTTTCCTCCCTTTCCGCGATCGTTCTGGCCCATCCCGACTGGCACACGGGCATCCTGGGCATCGTCGCGTCCAAGATCGCGGCACGGTACCACCGCCCCACGGTCCTCCTCCGGATCGAGGGAGACGAGGCACAGGGATCCCTCCGCAGTGCGGGCGGCTTCCCGCTGATCGACGCGCTTTCCGGACTGTCGCATCTGTTGACCCGGTACGGAGGGCATATGCAGGCGGCCGGCATCGCCCTGCCCGCCGGGAACCTCCTTGCCTTCCGGGAGGGGTTTACCCAAGCCGCGAGGGAGTTCGCCTCGGGCCGCGACGTGGTCCCCCGCGTCGAGGTCGACGCGCGTGTGCGTTTCGGGGAGGTTTCCCGGGGCCTCATGGAGGAGCTGGACCGGATGCGTCCATTCGGGATGGGGAACGAGGAGCCGGTGCTGCTCGCCAGCAACGTCCGTCTGGAAAAACATTCCCTCTTCGGGGGGGAGGGGCGGCACCTGAAAGCCGAGCTTTCCGGGGACGGCCGCCGCTTCGAGGCGGTTGCGTTTCACCGTTCGGGGTTGCCGTCGGGGCCGGGCGGCCTCCTAGACGTCCTGTTTACCCCCCAATGGACGTTTTTCCGCGGGGACCGCTCGATCCGCCTGCGGTTGGTCGACGCGCGGCCGTCCGGACCTCCCGTCGCTCCCGCGACGCCTTTGACCCTTTAGCGTCGGGAGGGACGGTTCCGTGCTTGGCTGGGGAAAGATCCGGAAGAAACTCCGCGACGCGATTGCCGCCGACTCCGACGAGAGGAGCCTTGCGGCGGGGTTCGCCGTGGGCGTCTTCTTCAGCTTCACTCCGCTTTTGTCCCTCCACATGGTCCTGGCGCTGATCGTGGCCGTCATCTTCCGTTTCAACAAGGTGACGACCATGGCGGGGGTCTGGGTGAACAATCCCTACACGATGCCCTTCGTCTTCTACGGGTGTTTCCGTTTCGGGGAGTGGATCCTGAGGATGCGGGTCCCGCCGCCGTCGTTCGAACGCTACACCCTCAAGACCGTCCTGAAGGCGGCTGTGCCCTATGCCGCCCCCCTGTTCCTGGGCACGACGATCGTGGGACTCGCCGCCGCCGCGGTGGGCTATGCGGTTGTGTACCGCATCGCGGTCAGGGTAAAATCTGCCCGTCGGAAAGGGACGATATGAAGGAGGGTGCTCCGTGAAGCCGTATTCGGTAAGTTTCGGTGGAATCCCCGACAAGTATGCCACGTGGAAGAGTTCGTCGTTCGTCGTGATCCCGTTCCCGATCGACCTTACCACGACGTACGTGACGGGGACGCGCAACGGTCCCGGAGCGATCATCGAGGCGTCGGGCCACATGGAACTGTTCGACGAGGAAAACAAGATCGAGCCGTACCGGGCGGGCATCTTCGTGTCCACGGAGATCCCGATGCTGACCACGGGCCCGATCGCCATGCTGAAAGAGCTGGAAAAGCGAATGAAGGCCGTGATGCGTGCCGGGAAGTTCCCCATCCTCCTGGGAGGGGAGCACTCGGGAACCTGCGGAGCGGTTTCCGCCCTGAAGAAAAAGTACGAGGACCTCACCATTCTCCAGTTCGACGCGCACGCGGACCTGCGGGACACGTACCTCGGAACGCAGTGGAACCACGCGTGCGTGGGACGCCGCATCGTGGATTCCGGTGCGAAACTCGTCCAGGTCGGGGTGCGCAGCATTTCGGAGGAAGAGGACCGGTTCCTCCGCAAGTCGGAAACCGTCAAGACGTTCTACGCTTCGGAGGTCCGGGACAATCTCGCCGATGTCACCCGGGGGATCGTGAGCGGCCTGTCCGGCAACGTCTACATATCGATCGACCTCGACGTCTTCGACCCGGGCATCATGCCCGCCGTGGGTACGCCGGAGCCCGGCGGTCTGGACTGGTTCGAGGTGGTCGACATCCTGCGGGACGTGATGCGCTCCGACTGCAACATCGTGGGCTTCGACATCATGGAGCTTTCCCCCCTCCCCGGCATCGTCGCGCCCGATTTCCTCGCGGCGAAGCTGTGCTACCGGATGATGGGGTGGGTTCTCGCCAAGCGGGAAGAGAAGTAAGGGGGAGATTCCCCGCCAAAGGAGATGTCGCCCATGTTCGTGCCTACGAAGGTGTTTTTTACCAAGGGAGTCGGGCGGCACAGGGAGCAGTTGACGTCGTTCGAACTTGCTCTCCGCGATGCGGGGATCGAGAAGTACAACCTCGTCCAGGTGTCGAGCATCTTTCCCCCCAAGTGCAGGATCATCAACAAGGAAGCGGGCCTGAACGCATTGACGCCCGGCGAGATCGTGTTCGTGGTCATGAGCAGGTGCCAGAGCGACGAGCCCCGGAGGCTCGTCGCGGCTTCCGTGGGGTGCGCCCTCCCCTCCGACCGGTCCGTCTACGGCTATCTGAGCGAGCATCACGCGTTCGGGCAGACGGAAAAGGTGGCGGGGGACTACGCCGAGGACCTGGCGGCCGCCATGCTCGCATCCACCCTGGGCATCGAGTTCGACGAGAAGAAGAGCTGGGACGAGAAGAAGGAAGTTTGGAAGATCAGCGGGAAGATCTACCGTTCGTTCAACATCACCCAATCGGCAATCGCCAGGGACGAGTACACCACGGTCATCGCCGCCGCCGTCTTCGTGCTGTGAGGGGGGACCGATGAGGGGAGCGAAAATTCTCGGGACGGGACGGGCACTGCCGCCCCATGTCGTCACCAACGCCTATCTGACCACCCTGATGGACACGACGGAAGAATGGATCGTGCAGCGCACGGGGATCCAGGAGCGACGGTTCGTCGACCCGGGGACAGGCGCCTCCGACCTGGGGGTTACTGCCGCGCGCCTGGCCATCGAGCGTGCGGGGCTCACGCCGAAGGACATCGAGTTCCTCGTCTTCGCCACCCTCTCTCCCGACATGTTCTTCCCGGGCTGCGGCGTTCTCGTGCAGGAGAAGATGGGGATGGACACGATCGGGGCGCTCGACGTCCGGACCCAGTGCACGGGGTTCCTCTACGGGCTGTCGGTGGCCGAGGCGTACGTCAAGGCGGGCTTCTACGATTATGTCCTGGTCATCGGGGCGGAGGTGCAGAGCACCGGCATGGATTTGAGCACGGCGGGGCGGGACGTGTCCGTGATCTTCGGAGACGGCGGAGGGGCGGCGGTCGTCGGCCCCTCGGATCCCGGGAGGGGGATCCTGTCCTCCCACCTCCACTCGGAGGGGAAGTATGCGCGCGAGCTCATGGCGGAGGCCCCGGCGTCCATCGAGCACCCGCGGATCAGCAAGGAGATGATCGATGCCGGGAGACATTATGGAACCATGAACGGCCGCTACGTGTTCACCCACGCGGTGCGGCGCTTTCCCGAGGTGATCCGCGAGGCGCTCGAAGCGAACGGCATGACCCTTTCGGACCTTTCGATCGTCATTCCCCACCAGGCGAACCTGCGGATCACCCAGGCCGTGGCGAAAGCCCTCGAGGTACAGCCGGAAAAGGTGTTCTCCAACATCGAGAAATACGGCAACACCACCGCCGCCTCGATACCGATCGCTCTCGACGAGTGCGTCGAGGAGGGCAGGATCCGGGAGGGGGATATCGTCTGCCTCGCGGCATTCGGGTCGGGGTTTACGTGGGCATCGACCCTGATCCGCTGGTAAGCGGGGAACAAACCCTGCGGTTCCGGATCCGGGACCTGGCGCACGAGGACCTGGATGGCGTGATGGCCATCGAAAAGGAATCGTTCCCATCCCCGTGGTCCCGTGCCCTTTTCGAGGAGGAGATCGGGCGGGGATTCTCCGACGCCATCGTGGCCGTCGACGTGCCGGGGGGAAGCGTGGCCGGCTACGCGATCTGCTGGACCGTCGGCTACGAGTCTCACCTGCTGAACATCGCGGTCCGGCCGGACGCCCGCAACCAGGGGGTCGGGCGCTCTCTTCTCAAGGAGTGCATCCGGCGGGGTGTGCGTGCCGGGGGACGCACGATTACCCTCGAGGTACGGGCGGGCAATGAACCGGCGCTTTCCCTGTACCGGCGGGACGGGTTTCGTTTCACTGGCGTCAGGAGAGGGTATTACACGGACACCGGGGAGGATGCGATCGTGCTCCTGCGGGAGATCGGGGAAGACGATGCCGTTTAACCGGCCGAGGTTCGTCACGGGCAGGATCCTGCGGAACGAGGGGCGCGGGGAGATCTTTTACCGCATCGAGGCGACCATTCCCGAACCCGTCCGGTTCGTTCCCGGACAGTTTGCCATGGTCTCCGGGTGGCCGGGGAACGACCCGCTTTTGCCCCGACCGCTCGCGGTGTTCCGGGCCGGGGGGACCCGCGGGAAGGGGAAAGTCGAATTCGTCTACAAGGTCGTGGGCAGGGGGACCGCCCTATTGTCCGGTCTCCACCCGGGGGAGACCCTGTCCATCACCCTCCCTCTTGGCCGCGGGTTCGACCTGGACCGGGAAGGGCGGACGTACTGGCTGGTGGGGGGCGGCGTCGGGTTTTCCTCGGTGTTCCCGGCGGCGGTTGTCCTCGGGCGACGCCGGGCCGCGTTCGAGATGTTTCTCGGCGCCCGGACCCGGGAGCATCTTCCGCCGAGGGAGTGGACGCCGGGGGGAAAGACGCCGGGGACGATCCATTTCTGCACCGAGGACGGAACCGCCGGATTCCATGGCCGCGTCACCGACGCGGTGCTGGAGCGGCTGCGGAGACTTTCCCCGGAATCGGCCTCGCGGATGACGATCCTCGCCTGCGGGCCGAGGGAGATGCTCAGGGAGATCGCCGCCGCGGCGGCCGAACGGAGTGTCTCTGCGCAGGTGGCGCTGGAGAACCACATGGCGTGCGGCTTCGGGGTCTGCTGGGGATGCGTCGTGTCCCTGTGGGACGGCGACCGGACGGCCTACCGGCGCGTCTGCCGGGAAGGGCCGGTGTTCGACGCCCGGGAGGTCGTATGGTGACACCCGACCTTTCCGTCTCCCTCGGGGGACTTCGGGTGAAGAACCCCGTCATGAGCGCGTCGGGGACGTTTGGATACGGCGTCGAGTTCACCCCGTTCTACGACATATCCCGGCTGGGGGCGGTCGTCGTGAAGGGGCTGTCCCTCGCGCCCACCCCGGGCAACCCGCCCGGGCGAATCGTGGAGACGGCGGCGGGGATGCTCAACGCGATCGGTCTGCAGAACATCGGGGTGGAGCGGTTCGTCGGCGACGTGGTGCCGCGACTGGAAGACGCCGGCGCAACGTTCGTCGCGAACATCTACGGGAAGACATTGGAGGAATACGAGGCGGTCGCCCGTCGCCTGTCGGAAGTCCCCTCCCTCGGCGCGATCGAGGTGAACGCCTCCTGCCCCAACGTCAGGGAGGGGGGGATGGCGTTCGGGGCGACCACCGGGGGGATCGCGCAACTCACCGAACGGGTGCGCCGGTGCACCGGAAAAACTCTCTGGGTGAAGCTCAGCCCGAACGTCACGGACATCGCGAGCATCGCGAAAGCCGCCGAGGGGAGCGGGGCGGACGCGGTATCCCTGATCAACACGATCGTCGGGATGGCGGTCGATCACAGGACCCGGCGTCCGGAACTGTCGAACGTCACGGGAGGGCTTTCCGGCCCCGCGATCAAACCGGTTGCCCTGCGCATGGTGTGGGAGGCGGCGAAGGCCGTCCGGATCCCGGTAATCGGGGTCGGCGGCATCCAGAACGCGGCGGACGCGCTCGAGTTTCTCCTGGTGGGAGCGTCGGCGGTGCAGGTCGGGACCGCGAACTTCCGCAATCCCCGGGCGTGCGTCGATATCCTCGTGGGGATCGAGGCGTTCTTCCGGGAGCAGCGCATCGCCCGCCTCGAGGAGTACCGGGGGGGGCTGCAGAGGGAAAAAATCCCTTGAGGTTTCCTTGCGGGAAAGAGTATAATTTGCCTGCTTAAGGGTTTTCCGGGAAGTGGGCAGCAGCCCACTTTTTTTTTCGATGGACACAGGTTGAAAATCGACACGGAAAAAATCGCGGCTCTTGCCGACGGCGTAGCGCAGGACGAGCTGGTCGAGCTCATCGACGTTGAGATCGCGACGGAAGGCCCCCGCTCGCTCATCCGCATCTTCATCGACAGGGAAGGGGGGGTCCGGCTGCGCGACTGCGAGTCGTTCAGCCGGAAGCTCGGAGCCGTCCTCGATGTCGAGGACCCCGTCGCGGGCCCGTATTCCCTGGAGGTTTCCTCTCCGGGGGTGAACCGGAGGCTCAGCCAGCCGAAGCACTTTGCGGCATGCCGGGGGAAGCGGGTGCACGTCGTGCTGTCGGCCCCCGTCGAGGGGAGCAGGAACTTCCGGGGGGTCCTTCGGGAAAGCGACGCGGAAGGGATCGGTCTCGACAGGGACGGCAGGGTGTTTCGGCTGCCGTACCGGCTGATGCGCAAGGCGAACCTGGAGGTCACCCAGGAAGAACTATTCGGGAAGGGAACGAGGAGACGATGATTCTGGATATCGGACAGATTATCAGCCAGCTGGGGAAGGAAAAGGGGATCGACCGGAGCGTGATCATCGGCGCGATCAAGGACGCCCTCGAAAGCGCGGCGAAGAAGAAGTACGGGATGAACAAGCGGCTCGAGGCCATATACGACGAGGAGGCCGGGGGGTTCGAGGTCCTCGAGTTCAAGACCGTCGTGGACGGGGTGAAGGACCAGGAACTGGAGCTTTCGCTCGCGGAAGCCAGGGAACTGGACCCCGAGTCGCGCCTGGGCGACAGCATCGGGTTCCGGATGAGCACCAAGGATCTGGGGCGGATCGCCGCCCAGACCGCGCGCCAGATCATCATGCAGAAAGTCAAGGATGCCGAGCGGGAGGTGATTTACAACGAGTTCATTACCCGCAAAGGGGAGATCCTCAACGGCATCGTCCAGCGGTACGAGCGCGACACCATCATCGTCGACCTCGGGAGGACGGAGGCCGTGATGCCCCCGTCGGAGCAGATCCCGAGGGAACGCTACCGGCAGGGCGACCGGATCCGGGCCTATATCAAGGACGTGACCAAGACGACGAGAGGGCCGGAGATCCTGCTGTCCCGTTCCGACCCGCGGGTGATCCTGAAGCTCTTCGAGCAGGAGGTCCCCGAGGTCTACGAGGGCGTCGTCTCCATTCTGAGCGTGGCGAGGGAGCCGGGGTTCCGCACCAAGATCGCGGTGAAGTCGAAGGAACGGGACGTGGACCCCGTGGGGGCGTGCGTCGGGATGAAGGGGTCCCGGGTCCAGAGTGTCGTGCAGGAGCTTCGGGGAGAGAGAATCGACATCATCGCGTGGGACGAGGACCCCGCGAAGTTCGTGTGCAACGCCTTGCAGCCCGCGGAGATCATACGGGTACTCGTGAACGAGTCCGAAAAGACGATGGAGGTCATCGTCCCCGAGGAGCAGCTTCTCCTGGCCATCGGGAAGCGGGGACAGAACGTGAAACTCGCTTCCAAGCTCGTGGGGTGGCAGATCGAGGTCCGGGCGGAAGGCCAGGTCGAGGACGCGCTCAAGAGAGCCGAAGGACTGTTCGCACCCAAGAAGGTGGAGGCGGAGGCTCCGAAGGAGGAGGCCGGGGGGGAGGCGCCCCCGGTGGCGACTGACCCGCAAGCGGCGATTGCGGAGCGGGATGCTCCCGGGAGCACGGCCCGGGAATCGGAAACGCCCAAGGTCGATGAGGAGGGCGTGGACGTCCCTCCGGCAGGGGAACCCCCAGAGGAGAAGCCGGGGAATGGCTCCGGGTCGTAAGCGACACCGCCCGCAGCGGTCCTGCGTGCAATGCGGGGCGAAGAGGGACAAGGAAGGGTTTTTCCGGATCGCGGGGCGGCCCGGGCAAGGCTTTGAGCCGGATCCCGGGGGCAGAAGGCCCGGCCGGGGGATCTATCTCTGCCGGGAGGCGGGTTGCATCGGGGATTTCGCGCGGAGGGTCCGCACGCCGAAAGGAGCCCGGCGCTTTCGGATGGGCGCGTCCGCGGTGCTCCTGGCGGACCGCCTGGAAGCGTGGCGGGGCGGGCCTTGAGGAGCAGGCGCCATTTCGCGAAACCGCCCGGGGCGGTGGGTTGCCACCGCGGGAGGAGTGACGCATGATAGAGAAAAGCACAAAACGCAGGGGGAGTGGATGGAGAAGGTTCGTGTAAGGGAGCTTGCCAAGGAACTCGGGATGAAAAGCAGCAAGGAGATCCTGCTGTTCCTGGAGCGTATCGGGCAGAAGGGGAAATCCGCGTCGAGCAACATCGATGGCGATGTGGTCGAGAGGGTGCGGACCCACTTCCGCAAAGGCGCCCCGCCTCCGCCCCCCAGGGAAAAACCGCTGGAGGTGACCCGCGCGGACGGGTCGCTCGAGCGCAAGTCGAGCCGGGTGGTGCTGCGCAGGAGCGCCCCCGAACCGGAGAAGCCCGCCGAACCGCCCCCCCCCCCGCCGGAGGTCTTGGACCACAAGGCGGAGGCCGCGCCGCCGTCCCCCGATATGCCGCAAGAGACCCCCGCGGTTCCGGAGGCACTGCAGGCTCCGGCGGTGGTGGAGGAGAAGAAGGCGGAGCCGGAGATCCGGGTCGTGGAAGCCCCGCCCCCCTCGAAGGCCGAGGAGGAGCGCAAAGAGAAGGAAAAGAAGTGGAAGAAGGCGAAACCGCACGAGAAGAAAGTCCAGAAAGGGGTGCTGAAGAAGCACATCATCCAGGAGATCGTCGAGGAACCCGATGTCGCCCCCGTCGTCGAGCAGAAGCCTCCGGCCGAAGCCGAGGCGGTGGTGCGCCAGTTCCAGCCGGTCCGGGTCCAGAAGAGGAGAGGGAGACTCGCAAGGGAGAAGAAAGCTCCCTCAACCCTCCCGCCGAAGGCGAGCAAGCGCGTGTTCAAGATCGAGGAGGTCATCACCGTCGGGGATCTGGCCCACCGTATGGGGATCAAGGCGGGTGAAGTCATCAAGAAGCTGATCGAGATGGGGATGCCCACCACGGTGAACCAGCTCCTCGACGCCGACGCGGCGGGTCTTCTCGCCCAGGAGTACGGGTTCGAGGTGGAAAACGTCGCCCCCGAGATGGAAAGCCTCATCGACCAGGAAGCCGATCGGGAGGAGGACCTCGTTGCCCGGCCGCCCGTGGTAACGATCATGGGCCACGTCGACCACGGGAAGACATCGCTGTTGGACGCGATCCGGGCGAGCCACGTGATCGACCAGGAGGCGGGAGGGATCACCCAGCACATCGGCGCGTACGAGGTCGAGCATAACGGACGGTCCCTCGTCATGCTGGACACGCCCGGACATGAGGCGTTCACCTCCATGCGGGCGCGCGGGGCCCAGGTGACCGATATCGTGGTGCTGGTGGTGGCGGCCGAAGACGGCGTCATGCCGCAGACCGTGGAGGCGATCGATCACGCCAGGGCGGCGGACGTTCCGATCGTCGTGGCGGTGAACAAGATCGACAAGCCGGGCGCGCAGCCCGACCGGATCCGCCAGCAGCTCTCCGATTTCGGGCTGGTCCCCGAGGAATGGGGCGGCCAGGCGCTGTACGCGAACATCTCCGCGAAGAAGAAGATCGGCATCGACTCCCTGCTCGAACTTGTTCTCCTGCAGGCGGATATCCTCGAGCTCAAGGCGAATCCCCGCAAGCTCGCCCGGGGGACGGTGATCGAGTCCCGTATCGAGAAAGGGCGCGGCCCGATCGCCACGGTACTCGTCCAGGACGGCACCCTGAAGGTCGGGGACCCGGTCGTGACCGGGACCCATTACGGGCGCGTCCGCGCCTTGATCAACCACAAGGGGAAACGGTTGACGGAGGCTCTCCCGGGAACCCCGGTCGAGATCCAGGGCCTCAACGGGCTTCCCGCGGCGGGGCAGAAGTTCGCCGTCATGAGGGACGAGCGGACCGCCCGCCAGATCGCGATGCACCGCCTCGAGAAGGAGCGGGAGAAAGTCGTCGCACGGCCAAGGTTCAGTCTCGAGGAGCTCCATCGCCGGATCGAGGAAGGCGGGTTGAAGGAACTGAACATCGTCCTGAAGACGGACGTGCAAGGCTCGTTGGAGGCGCTCCAGTTTTCGCTGAACAAGCTCTCCGGCGAGAAGGTCAAGGTGAACATCATCCACGCGGGGGCGGGCGGCATCTCCGAATCGGACGTGATGCTCGCCTCGGCCTCCACGGCGGTCATCATCGGGTTCAACGTGCGTCCGGAGCCAAAGGGTGCGGACCTCGCCGAGCGGGAGCGGGTCGACGTTCGCCTCTACTCGGTCATCTACGACGTGGTGGAGGATATCCGGAAGGCGATGGAAGGGATGCTCGAGCCCTCCTACCGGGAGATGTCCGTGGGGCGAGCGGAGGTACGGAACACGTTCCACATCTCCCGGCTTGGCACCGTGGCCGGGTGCTTCGTCCTCTCCGGCAAGATCACCAGGAACGCGCTGGTCAGGCTGCTGCGCGACAACGTGGTCGTCCACGAAGGGAAACTCGCCTCGCTGAAGCGGTTCAAGGACGACGTCCGCGAAGTGGTGGAAGGGTACGAGTGCGGGCTCGGGCTGGAAAACTTCAACGACATCAAGATCGGCGACCAGATCGAGGCGTTCGTGATGGAGAAGGTCGTCGGGACCCTTGCGTAGACGGTTGCGGTGGGACGAAGCGGCGGGGGAATGCTGGTCGCGGTGCTGGTGGCTGATCTTCTGTTCCCCGGGTCCGATTCCCTCAAGGACAAGCGAAGACGGTTGAGCGGCCTGACGGGCCGGATCCGGGCGGGGTTCCCGGTGTCCGTCGCCGAGGTCGGGTTCCAGGACCTGTGGCAGCGGGGAAGAATCGGTGTCGCCCTCGTCTCGACGGACTCCCGCCTGGCACAGTCGATCCTGGATCGGATCACGGACATGGTCGGACGGGACGGAGAAATCGAGATGACCGGGCACCGGATCGAGATCCTCCGGATGGAGGACGGGGAAGCATGAAAGGACGCGGAGATCGTCCGACGCGCGTGGGGGAGAGGATCCGGGAGGAGGTCTCCCTGATCCTCCAGAACCGGGTGAAGGATCCCGGACTGGGGGGGGTAACCGTCACCGACGTCACCATGACCGTCGACCTGAAGATCGCCCGGGTCCACTACTCCGTTCTCGGGGGGGACGAGGAGCGCATCGCGGCCCGGGACGCCCTCGGACGTTCCCGGGGGTACATCCGGAGAGAGCTCGGCAGGGTCTTGCAGATGCGGTACTCCCCCGACGTTACCTTCCATTACGACACCGCCTTCGAGAGAGGCGCAAGGATCGACCGCCTGCTGCGGGAGGCGACGGAGGGCCCCCCCCGTGAGGAATGACCTGGATGCGATCTGCCGCCTTTTCCGCGAGAAGGAGCGGTTCCTGATCGCCTGCCACGAGAACCCGGAGGGGGACGCCATCGGGTCCGAGCTGGCGCTGGCCCTCGCCCTCCGGAAGATCGGCAAGACGGCGACGGTGTTGAACTCGGATCCCGTCCCCGGGAACCTGCTCTTCCTCCCTGGTGCCGACACGGTGGTTTTCGACGCGGACGGTTCTTCCCACGAGGTGGCCGTCGTCGTCGACTGCGGGTCGCCTGAGCGGACCGGGCGGGCCCAGGCCGAGCTGCGGAAGTGCCCGATCATGGTGGACATCGACCATCATCCCACCAACCACGCGCAGGGGGATTACTGCCTGATCGACCCCGGGGTCGCCGCTACCGGCATCCTGGTGCACCGCATCCTCACGGCCATGGGGGTACCGATCGACCACGACATCGCGGTGAACATCTACGTGGCGGTGTTGACGGACACCGGGTCCTTCCGCTATTCCAACTCCTCTCCGGAAGCCTTTTCCGTCGCCGGCGACATGGTGCGGATCGGGGTCGACCCCTGGGAGGTGGCGGAACGGGTCTACGAGACCCAGAGCGCGGAGAGACTCCGGCTGCTCGGGAGGGTCCTGGGATCCCTGGAACTCGCGGCGGGCGGCCGGGTGGCCGCGATCACGACGAGAAAGAAGGACCTCCGCGATTTCCTTGCCACGAAGGACCATCTCGAGGGGTTCATCAACTACCCCCGATCCATCTTCGGTGTCGAGGTCGCAGCGGCGTTCCGCGAGGAGGACGCCGGGGAGTACCGCGTGAGCCTGCGCTCCAAAGGGAAGGTGGACGTGTCCGCCATCGCTTCCGCGCTTGGCGGGGGAGGCCACCGCAACGCCGCGGGCTGCACCGTCCGGGGATCCCTGGACGAGGTAAAGCGCAAGGTCTTCCGTTTGCTGGGGGATGCTCTTCCGTGAAGCCGGTCGACGGCGTGATCGTCCTGGACAAGCCGTCCGGAATCACCTCCTTCCGTGCCGTGGAGCGGGTGGGCCGCGTGTTCCGGGGGAAAAAATGCGGTCACGCGGGGACCCTCGACCCGATCGCCACCGGAGTGCTGCCCGTCTGCGTGGGCCGGGCCACCAAGATCGCCGGGTACCTGGCGTCCCAGGAGAAGGAGTACGACGTCACTTTCCGGTTCGGGATCGAAACGGACACCGGCGACTCCGCGGGATTGCAGATCGGCGCCACCCCGGGGAAATACGCGCAGGAAGACGCCGTACGGACCGCGGTCAACGGGCTTGTCGGGGAGTGGGAGCAGGTTCCCCCCGCCTATTCGGCGATCAAGGTGGCCGGGACCCGCGCCTACGCCCTCGCGCGGCAAGGCAAGAAGGTGGAGCTCCCGGGGAGGAAGGTGAACGTGTACGAGGCCAGGGTACTCTCGTCGTCTCCGGAAGGTTTCCGGGCCTTCCTGCGCTCTTCGAAAGGGTTTTACGTCCGCTCGCTCTCCCGGGACCTGGGGAACGCCCTGGGGGTTTCGATGCACGTCTCGGGGCTGCGACGCCTGAGATGCGGCCCTTTCCGGATCGAGGACTCGATCACGCTTGCGGATCTTGTCGCTGCGGGAAAGCGTGGAGAGGCGGAGGACGCCTTGGTGCCGATCGAGCGCGCCCTTGCCGGCTTCCCGCGGCGGGAGATCCCGGCCGAGGCCGCGGCTGCCGTGCGGCAGGGCCGGTCGCCCGCCCCGTGGCTCGAGGGGAGACCGGGCGGTAAGGAGGAGGGAGTCGTGCTTCTCACCTCCGGGGAGGAAGGTCCCGTCGCGCTGGTCACGCGGTCGGCCTCCGGAGGGTGGAAGATTCTGCGGGGCATATGAATTTACTTCCCTCCGGGGATGTGGTATAAACGGGGAAAATCTCCGGCATTTCCATTGTTCGTGATCATGAGAGAAGGAAAAGGAAGGGGAGAAATGAGCGTAGTGACGGAGAAGAAGAAGGACGTCATCGGCAAGTTCCGGCTGCACGAGTCGGACACCGGATCGCCCGAAGTACAGATCGCGCTCCTCACGGAGCGGATCAACATGATCACGGATCATCTGAAGACCCACTCCAAGGATTTCAACTCCCGGCGTGGATTGTTGAAACTGGTCGGGCAGAGGCGGCGCCTGCTCGACTACCTGAAGTCGAAGGAGTCGCTCCGGTACAAAGCCGTTGTGGAAGCGCTCGGCCTGCGCAAGTAGTCGTAAGGAATCCTATCCAACACACCAGAATCCGCCCCATCGGGGGCAGCCAGGAAGGGAATAACGACAAGTGGGAAACGTGTACGAAACGGATATCTCGGGAAGGAAATTATCAATAGAAACCGGTGAGTTGGCCAGGCAGGCGGGCGGGGCGTGTGTGGTGCGGTACGGAGACTCCGTGGTCCTGGTGACCGCATGCGCTTCCGAAACCCCGCGCCCGGGCATCGACTTCCTTCCTCTCGTGGTCGATTATGTGGAGAAGACCTTCGCCGTCGGTAAGATCCCGGGCGGTTTCTTCAAGAGGGAGGGAAGGCTGTCCGAGTTCGAGATCCTCACCTCGAGGATGATCGACCGGCCGATCCGGCCCCTCTTCCCGAAAGGCTTCTACAACGAGATCCAGGTCATCGCCACGGTCCTCTCGGCAGACAAGGAGAACGACACCGCGGTGCTCGCCATGATCGGGGCCTCCGCGGCCCTCTCCCTCTCCGGGATCCCCTTCGAAGGCCCGATCGCGGGGGCCCGGGTCGGCAGGATCGACGGAGAGCTGGTCATCAACCCGCGGATCCCCGACCTGGCGCGGAGCGACCTCAACATCTTCGTCGCCGGCAGCCGGGACGCGATCCTGATGGTGGAGGGCGAGGCCAACGAGGTTCCCGAGGAGGAGGTCCTCGACGCGATCCTCTTCGCGCACCGGTCCCTGGAACCCGTTCTCGCGCTCCAGGAGAAGATGGCCGGCAGGTGGAGCAAGCCGAGGATCGCCTTCGAGAAGAAGGTGCCCGGCGAGGAGGATCTTCGCAGGATCTCGGAAGTGGCGGAGAGCGATTTGCGCGCCGCCTACAAAATCCTGGCCAAGCAGGACCGGCGCAAGAGGATCGAGGAGATCGCCGAGGCGGTCCGCAACGCATTCCCCGAGGAGGAGCGCCTGGAGAAGGCGTCGCTCATCGCGGGCGCCTTCAAGGAGCTGGAGAAGAAGATCGTCCGGGGGAAGATCCTTTCCGAGAAGCGCCGGATCGACGGCCGCGGACTTACGGATATCCGGGCCATCACCTGCCAGGTCCGGGTGCTCCCGCGCACCCACGGTTCGGCCATCTTCACCCGCGGCGAGACCCAGGTTCTCGTCACCTCCACGCTCGGAACCTCCCAGGACGAGCAGCGGATCGATTCCCTTCTGGGCGATTCCACCAAGACCTTCATGCTCCACTACAATTTCCCCCCCTTCAGCGTCGGGGAGGTGAAGATGCTGCGCGCCCCGGCCCGACGCGAAGTCGGCCACGGGGCGCTCGCCGAGCGGGCGGTGTCCAAGGTCCTCCCCGACGAACTCGAGTTTCCCTACACCATCCGCATCGTGTCCGAGGTCCTCGAGTCCAACGGCTCCTCGTCGATGGCCACCGTGTGCGGCGCCTCCCTGTCGCTCATGGACGCAGGGATCCCCACGAAGGGGAACGTCTCCGGCATCGCCATGGGGCTCATCAAGGAGGGGGACCGGGTCGCCGTCCTGTCTGACATCTTAGGCGACGAGGACCACCTCGGGGACATGGACTTCAAGGTGGCCGGGACCGCCAAGGGGGTCACGGCGATCCAGATGGACATCAAGATCGGGGGCGTGAGCCGGGAGATCCTGCTGTCGGCTCTCCGGCAGGCCCGCGAGGGTCGCCTTGCCATCCTCGACAAGATGAACGCCGTCATCGACAAGCCGCGTTCCGAGCTCTCGCCGTACGCACCGCGCATCTACGTGATGAATGTGAAGCCCGACAAGATCCGCGAAATCATCGGCCCGGGAGGGAAGGTGATCCGCGGCATCCAGGAGCAGACCGGCGTCAAGATCGACATCGAGGACGACGGGACCGTGAAAATCGCCGCGGTGGACGCGGAGTCCGCGAGGGCGGCCATCTCCATCATCGAGGGGATCGTGCAGGAGGCGGAAGTCGGCAAAGTCTACACGGGGAGGGTGCGGCGGATCATGGAGTTCGGCGCCTTCGTGGAACTCTTCCCCGGAACCGACGGGCTCCTCCACATTTCCCAGATCAGCAAAAACCGGGTCCGGGCCGTTTCCGACATCTACAGGGAGGGCGACGAGGTCATGGTCCGGGTTCTCGAGATCGACCGGGACGGAAAGATCCGCCTCTCGCACAAGGAGTTCGAGAAGGAAGGAGAAAACCCCGTCACGGAGGGCGAGGGCCCGGCCGCCGGGGAGGACAGGGCGGTCCGCCCGGAGAAGAGGGCCCGCGAAGGGGAACGCGGGGACCGCGACCGGGACCGCGGAAGCGGGAGGCGGGGGAGGCGTTAGGTGCCAGCGGCGGGCGCGATGTCATGACGGTCGCAAAGACAGTCCTCGGCAACGGCGTCACCATCCTCAGCGAGAACGTTCCCTATCTTCGTTCCGCCACCGTGGGGGTCTGGGTCTCCGTCGGCTCCCGCGCCGAGTCCCCCTCCGAGAACGGGATCAGCCACTTCATCGAGCACATGCTGTTCAAGGGGACGGCGCGCAGGCAAGCCATCGACATTTCCCGGGAGATCGAATCGGTCGGCGGGACCATGAACGCCTGTACCGACCGGGAGTTCCTCTTTTTTTTCGGAAAGGTCCTGACGAAGGATTTCCCCCTGGTCGCCGACCTCCTTTCGGATATCTACCTTTACTCCCTGTTCGACGGCCAGGAGCTCGACCGCGAGAAAGGGGTCGTCCTCCAGGAGATTCTCATGGTCGAGGACAGCCCCGAGGACCTGCTCCACGACTTCTTCCACGAATCGTACTGGGGGGGGCATCCGCTGGGGCTCCCGATCCAGGGGACGTCCGGCAATGTCGCTGCGTTCACCCGGGAGCGCGTCACGGATTATTTCCGCGACCGGTTCTGGCGGCGCGGGGTGATCGTTTCCGTGGTCGGGAACGTGCCGCACGAACGGGTGGTGGACGAGTTCGAGAGGGTGATGGGCCTGCTGCGCCTCGGGGAACGCCATGTTCCCGATCCCCCGCCGGTCCCGCGGCACGCGGTGTTCCTCAAGGGGAGGCCGATCGAACAGATCCACCTGTGCCTGGGCGCCCCCGCGGTGTCCCGGGCGAGCGAGTGGAAATACGCGGCCCACGTCCTCAACGCCATTCTCGGGGGGAGCATGAGCAGCCGGCTCTTCCAGGAGATCCGCGAGAAGCGCGGCCTCGCCTACTCCGTGTTCTCCTCCCTCTCCTCCTACGCCGACACGGGGATCCTGAAGATCTGCGCGGGCACGACCCCGGACAAGGCCGGGGACGTGCTGGGGGTGACCGGGGAGGTCCTCGCGGACCTCGCGGCGGGCCGGATCGGCGAGGAGGAGGTCATCCTGGCCAAGGAACTGATCAAGGGGAACATGCTCCTGAGCATGGAAAGCGCCGAGTTCCGCATGACCCGGCTGGCGGTGAACGAGATGTTCCTCGGCCGCCTCGAGGAACCCGAGGAGGAGATCCGCCAGGTGGACGAGGTGACGCCGGAAAGGGTAAAAGCCCTCGCGGCCACCTTGTTTCGCCGTGAGTGCTTCTCCCTGGCCGCCGTGGGCGACGTGGCGGCCGCGGCCGCGCTTTCCTTCTGACGGATGGAGACCATTCATTCGATCCCCGTCCGTTTCGTCCGCGAGGGCAGCCGGAATCTTCTCCCCGCCTACCAGACGGCGGGCGCCTCGGGGATGGATCTTCGTGCCGATATCGAGGGGGAGGTCACCATTTCCCCCCAGGGCAGGGCGCTCATCCCGACGGGGATTTCGGTGGAGATCCCTTCCGGGATGGAGGGACAGGTGCGGCCCCGGAGCGGCCTGGCGATCCGCAACGGCGTCACCTGCCTGAATTCGCCCGGGACCATCGACTCCGATTACCGCGGCGAGATTTGCGTGATCCTCGTCAATCTCGGCGCCGAGCCCTTTTCCGTCCGGCGCGGCGACCGGATCGCGCAGCTTGTCTTCTCCTCCGTCGCCAAGGGGGCGTGGCGTGAGGTGGACGGCCTCGACCCGACTCCGAGGGGCGAGAGAGGGTTCGGGCATACCGGGTAGGGGAGGGGCGCCGTGATCGAGAGATACACAAGGCCCGAGATGGCGAAAATCTGGGAGCCCGGGAACCGCTTCCGGATCTGGCTCGACATCGAGATTCTCGCGATGGAGGCGATGGCCCGGAAGGGCTGGGTTCCCGCCGACGCGCTCGCGCGGGTCCGCAAGAACGCGAAGTTCGACATCCCCCGGATCGACGAGATCGAGAAGCGGGTCAAGCACGACGTCATCGCCTTTCTCACCTCGGTCGCCGAGCACATCGGGGAAGACTCGCGGTTCCTCCACGTAGGGATGACCAGCTCCGACGTTCTCGACACGTCCCTTGCCGTGCAGATGCGCCAGGCCCTCACCCTCCTCATCCGGGAGGCCCGAAAGGTCTTCGAGGTCCTGAAACAACGGGCCTTCGAGCACAAGGACACGGTGATGATCGGCCGCACCCACGGCATCCACGCCGAGCCGGTGACGTTCGGGCTCAAGATGGCCCTGTGGGCCGACGAGATGCGCCGGAACATCGCCCGGCTCAGGCGCTCCCGGGAGGTGATCTCGGTAGGGAAGCTTTCCGGGGCGGTCGGCACGTTCGCCACCATCGACCCGTTGGTGGAGGAGCACGTCTGCCGGAAGTTGTCCTTGCGGCCCGCGCCCGTCTCGACCCAGATCGTCCAGCGGGACCGTCACGCCGAGGTGTTCGCCACCCTCGCCGTCGTCGGATCCTCCCTCGAGAAGTTCGCCACCGAGATCCGGCACCTGCAGAGGACCGAGGTTCTCGAGGCCGAGGAGCACTTCTCGGCAGGGCAGAAAGGGTCCTCGTCGATGCCCCACAAACGCAACCCGGTCCTGTCCGAGAATTTGTGCGGGCTCGCGCGACTCCTCCGGGGGTACGCGGTCACCGCTTTTGAGAACGTGGCTCTATGGCACGAACGCGACATCAGCCACTCCTCGGCAGAGAGAGTGATCGCGCCGGATGCCACCATCGTGCTCGATTTCGCTCTTGCGCGTTTCCGGGGGATGATCGAGACGCTGGTCGTCTACCCGGAACGGATGAAAAAAAACATCGCGAGGACGCATGGCCTCCTGTTCTCCCAACGGGTCATGCTGGCGCTAGCCGCCCGGGGCCTGACGCGCGAGCGGGCGTACGAGATCGTCCAGAAGTCGGCCATGGAGGCCTGGCGGAAGGAGAAGGACCTGGCCGGCCTTCTGTGGAAGGACCCCGAGGTCCGGTCACGGCTGAGACGCGAGGAGTTCCGGGAACTGTTCGACATGAAGCATTACCTGAGGAACATCGACGCCATATTCGACCGCGTGTTCTGAATGAGGGCCTGCAAGACGCCGGTTTTCATTCGGCGGTAACGGGAAGGCAGGCGGATCGGGAAAAACGTCCTTCCGGCCGCCGTCGGGGAGTTCCGTATTACAATGAAAGAGCAAGGCGTTGCCGGTGGGGAGTATGTCGAGGTTTTTTAGGGCGGCCCGGGTCGTCGCCGGGGAAATCGCCAGGGCCTGGTCGGACGGCCCGGGAAACGCTCCGGGCTTCTAAGGAAGGGTGACACGGACGTGTTTCCGGAAATGCACGAAGAGTGCGGGATATTCGGGGTGTACGGCCACGCGGAGTCCGCGAACCTCACCTATCTCGGGCTTTACGCGCTCCAGCACCGGGGGCAGGAAAGTGCGGGGATCGCCTCCTCGGATGGGGAGGTCATCACCTTCCACAAGGAGATGGGGCTGGTCGCCGACATCTTTTCCGAGGACATCCTCGCGAGGCTGACCGGCAACATCGCCATCGGGCACGTGCGCTACTCCACGACCGGCACGTCCGAGTTGAAAAACGCGCAACCCTTCGTCGTCGATTTCGAGAGCGGCTCCATCGCCATCGCGCACAACGGAAACCTGGTCAACGCCCACAGGCTCAAGACCGACCTCGAGGTCGAGGGGTCGATTTTCCAGTCGACCATGGACACGGAAGTGATCGTCCACCTGATCGCCCGGTCGCGGGAAGGCCGGATCGAGGACCGGATCGTGGACGCCCTCTCCCGCGTCCGGGGTGCGTATTCGCTCGTCTTTCTGACCCGGGACAAGCTCATCGGGGTGCGGGATCCGCACGGGATCCGGCCCCTCGTGTTCGGGAAGATCAAGGGGGGGTACGTCCTCTGCTCGGAGACGTGCGCCCTGGACCTCATCGAGGGCGAGGTTCTCCGGGAGGTGGAGCCGGGCGAGATGATCGTGGTCGACGAGCGCGGCGCCCGGTCGTCCCGCCCGTTCTTCCCCGCACCGCCCCGGTTCTGCATCTTCGAGCACGTCTACTTCGCCCGACCCGACTCGATCCTCGGCGGCGCCTCGGTCTACCAGGTCCGCAAGCGCCTCGGGCGCCAGCTCGCGAAGGAGTGCCCGGCGGAGGCGGACATCGTCATTCCCGTCCCCGACTCGGGCGTGCCTGCGGCGCTCGGATACTCGGAGACATCGGGCATTCCCTTCGAGATGGGCCTGATCCGGAACCACTACGTGGGGAGGACCTTCATCGAGCCGCAGCAATCGATCCGGCACTTCGGCGTGAAGATCAAGCTGAACGCGGTCCGGGACGTGGTGGGCGGAAAGCGCGTCATCGTGGTCGACGACTCGATCGTCCGCGGGACCACGGGGCGCAAGATCATCAGGATGATCCGGGACGCCGGGGGGAAGGAGGTCCACGTGCGGGTCAGTTCCCCGCCCACGACCCACCCGTGCTTCTACGGGATCGACACGCCCCTGCGGCGAGACCTCATCGGGGCGACCCACACCCTCGAGGAGATCAACCGGTACCTCACCTCCGACAGTCTGGGGTACCTGAGCACGGAGGGTCTCCACGCCTGCGTCCCCAACGGAGGGAAGGGGTACTGCGACGCCTGCTTCACGGGTGACTACATGGTGCCCCTCGATGTCCGGGAGACCGAGGAGCAACTCCCGCTGTTCCGCGGATCCGTCAGGATCTGACGCATAGACGGATCGAATTCCGACCGGAGGGCAAAAGACGCATGGCCGGCGACCGGGAGCGTTTCCTTGCGATTCTGAAAGAGAAGAGCTACGAGAAGAAGAAGGTGATCCTCTCCTCGGGGCGCGAGTCCGATTTCTACATCGACTGCAAGCAGGCGACGCTTGACGCCGAGGGAGCCGTTCTGACCGGGAGGATCCTCTGCGAGATGCTGGAAAAGGACGGGATGCCCGAGGCGGTGGGGGGGATCACGCTGGGGGCGGACCCGATCGTGACCGCCGTCTCCCTGACCAGCGCCCTCCGGGGAAACCCGATTCCCGCCTTCATCATCCGGAAGGAGCCCAAGAAGCACGGAACCTCCCAGTGGGTCGAAGGGATGAAAAATCTGCGCCCGGGCATGCGGGTCGCCATCGTGGAGGACGTGGTCACCACCGGGGCGTCCACTCTCCGGGCGATCGAACGGGCCGAGGGGGTCGGCCTGGTGGTCTCCCGGGTGCTCTGCATCGTCGACCGGAACGAGGGCGGATCGGAGTTCCTGTCGGGAAGGGGATACCGTCTCGAGCCGATGTTCCGGAAGGAGGACGTGGAAAATGCGTGAGGGCCGGGTTCTCCGGACGGGTTGCCTCCTCGCGGCGGCGATCGCGGCCGTCGGCTTCCTGTCCGCCGGCTGCGGGACCCGCGTGATGTCGATCTACGAGAAGGTGCTGGGCTCGAAGCGGTACGCGCGCACCACCGAGGCGTTCACGCGCACCAAGGAAGTCCACGACGGCCTGGATACCCGGTTCATTCTCTCCTCCACGTGGCTTTCCCCCGAGTGGCTCCGGGCGTTTTCGGAGGAGTACGCGAACATCTACTACCTCGACGCCGGGCGGAAGGAGCAGATGATCGACCGGTGGAGAGGGGAGTCCGAACGGTACGAGCGGTTCTTCGTCGCCCTCTTCACCCCCGACGACCGTACGAACGACCTCGACAAGGAGGGGACCCTGTGGACCCTCCACCTCGTGCGGGCGGACGAGATGGATTTCGAGCCGGTCTACGTGAGGAAGACCCCCTTGCGCCCCGAGGAGGTGTCGCGGTTCTTCCCCTACTCGGGCACCTGGTACCGGGCCTACGAGGTGGCGTTCCCGAAAGACGCCGGGGAGAAGGTGGAGGCGAACGCCGGCGCCCCCCGCTTCAAGATGGTCCTCTCCGGGGTCCAGGGGCGAGCCGTGTTGTTCTGGAACTAGTGTCGCGTCTCGAAAACACATTGACAACGAGTCCGTCTCCGCGCACGGGCTCGCGGGTGGCTTCCTCTCCGCTACGCTCGCGACCTTGCGCCCGCTCGCTGCCGGTTCCGCTCACCGGGGACATTCCGGGGACATTCCTATCTCAGGTCGCACGTTGAGGAGTGTCCCCGCCCACCAGGATGCGGGAGAGGAGTGTCCCCGCCCATTCGCTCCACAGGCCGCTGCGAGGAACCCCCCGCAGCGCCCTGTGCGCGGAATGGCCGCCTGTCCCGGGCTATCCCGGCGGCGGATCGGTGCGTCAAGCTATTTACGAGACGGTGCACTAGAACCAGGTGCGCCGGATGATGGTGTCCCTTCTCCCGTGCTCCTCGTCGACGTACGGGTAGTCGATCGTGGAGTGCAGCCCCCGGCTTTCCTTCCGCTGCATGGCGCAGCGGACGATCAGTTCCGCGACGGTGCTGATGTTGCGCAGCTCCAGCAGGTCCCCCGTCACCTTGAAGTTCCAGTAGTACTCCGAGATCTCCTTTTTCAGAAGCTCGATCCGGTCGAGCGCCCTCTCGAGCCTCTTGTTCGAGCGGACGATGCCCACGTAGTTCCACATCAGGCGGCGGATCTCGTCCCAGTTGTGGGAGACCACGACCGCCTCGTCCGAATCCTGCGCGTTCCCCGGATCCCATCCGGGCACGTGGATCTTGAGGCGCGGTTTCCCCGCGTACGCATGCGCGGCCCGGGCGACCGCCCGGTCGGAGAAGACCAGGGCCTCCAGGAGGGAGTTGGAGGCGAGGCGGTTGGCGCCGTGAAGCCCGGTGCTGGCGCACTCGCCGATGGCGAACAGCCCCCGGATGTCGGTCTCTCCGTTCCCGTCGGTCCGGATCCCCCCGCACTGGTAGTGCGCCGCGGGGACGACCGGGAGCGGCTCCTTCGTCATGTCGATCCCGAAGTCCAGGCACGTCTTGTAGATGTTCGGGAACCGCTTCCGGAGGAAGGCGGCCCCCTTGTGCGTGATGTCCAGATAGACGCAGTCTTCCCCCGTGCGTTTCAGTTCCGCGTCGATGGCGCGGGCGACAATGTCCCGGGGAGCGAGTTCCGTCATCGGATGCACCCCTTTCATGAACCGTTTGCCCGCCCGGTTGAGCAGTTTCGCCCCCTCGCCGCGGACCGCTTCCGAAACGAGGAAGGACTTGGCGTGAGGATGATAGAGGCAGGTGGGGTGGAACTGGACGAATTCCATGTTGGCGATCGTCGCACCGGCCCGGTAGGCGATGGCGATGCCGTCCCCCGTGGCGATGTCGGGGTTGCTCGTGTAGAGATAGACTTTCCCGGCTCCCCCCGTGGAGAGGATGGTGGCGTCCGCGAGGAAGGTGTGGATCGCCCCCGTCTTGGTGTCGAGAACGTACGCGCCGATCGCCTCGTCCTCCTTCCGCCGGTCGAACGACTCCAGCTTGCGGCGGGTGATGAGGTTGACGGCGGTGTGGTTCTCGTAGATCCGGATACGGCGGTCGGCCCGGGCGCGGGAAAGGAGGGCGCGCTCCACCTCGCGGCCGGTCAGGTCCTTGGCGTGGAAGATCCGTCGCTTCGAGTGTCCCCCCTCGCGTCCGAGGTCATACTCCTGACCCCCGTCCCGGCGGGTGAACCGGACCCCCCACTCGATCAGTTCCCGGATCTTCGAGGGGGCGTCCCGTACGACCATGTCCACGACTTCGGCGTGGCAGAGGCCTGCCCCCGCCCGGTGGGTGTCCTCGATATGGGATTCGAACGAGTCCTCGCCGCTCCATACCGTGGCGATCCCCCCCTGGGCGTAGTTCGTGCTGGATTCGGAGGCCGCCCTTTTCGTGATGATCGTTACCGATCCCTTCCGGGCCGCACGGAGGGCGAAACTCAACCCCGCGATGCCGCTTCCGATGACCAGATAGTGGGAATGCCGGTCCATGTATTTCCTCCCGCGGGGTCCCCATGCCGATTGACAAGGGGAAGCGCGATCTACTAAAATACGAAATAACGATGTATTTACGCATATTTTTAATCATATCCGCCTTCCTTTGTCCAACGGTTATTCGGGCGGACATCTACCGGTACGTGGACCGGGACGGGGTCGTCCACTTCACCAACACCCCGGGTGACGCTGGGGGAGAACTCTACCTCCGGGAGGCCCCGAAAGGTTCTCCCCGGGGGACCTTTTCGGGAAAACAGGAAGCCTGGATGATGGAATACGCCGATCGGTATTCCCGGGCGCACAACCTGTCCCCCGCGCTCGTCAAGGCGATCATCAAGGCGGAATCGAACGGGAAGCGCCTCGCCGTCTCTCCCAAGGGGGCGCAGGGGATGATGCAGCTCATGCCGTTCACCGCGAGGCAGATGAACGTCTCCGACCCCTTCGACCCGGTCGAGAACATCGAGGGGGGAGTGAAGTACCTCAAGGAATTGCTCGGCACCTTCGGGGGGAACCTCCTCCACGCCGTGGCCGCCTACAACGCCGGCCCCGAGGCGGTGAAGAAGTACGGCGGCATCCCCCCGTACGAGGAAACCCGTCTTTACGTCAAAAGGGTGATGACCTACTACCGGCAATACCGTTCCGGCGAATGACCGGGAACGGCCGGCTCAACCCGGCCAACCTCCTCACCCTTTTCCGCATCCTCACCGTGCCGGTCGTCGTTCTGCTGCTGTACACGCCGGGGACGCGCGACATATCCTTCTTCCGGTCGGTGGCGGCGACGATCCTCTTCACCGTGTCGTCCTTCACCGACCTGTTCGACGGATATATCGCGAGGCGCTACGGGATGGTTACCTCGCTCGGGAAACTCCTCGACCCGCTGGCGGACAAGCTCCTCGTCTGCGCGTCGATGGTGATGCTGATCCCCTCGGGCAGGGTGCCGGCCTGGATGGTGGCCATCATCGTCGGTCGCGAAATCGGCGTCACGGCGCTCCGGGGCGCCGCCTCCACCGAGGGACTCGTCATCGCGGCCTCCCCCCTGGGAAAGGCGAAGACGATCCTGTTATCCATCGGGGTCGGGGCGCTCATCCTCAACTATCCGGTGATGGGGATCGACATCCACCTTCTGGGGATGCTTTTCCTGGCGGCCGGGCTGGTTCTCACGGCATGGTCGGGGTTGGACTATTTCTTACGGTTCGTCGGAGAAATATTCAAAAAGTAATCGGCCCCGCGGCCAGGGGGCCATCTCCTGAATTCGTTCTTATCGGGTATTTTGTCGAGGGGGAGTGTCTCCCGCCAGTTGACAACCCTCAATCGATTTGCCTACAATCGAGGTCCCGATGCGGGCGTAACTCAGTGGTAGAGTGCAACCTTGCCAAGGTTGAAGTCGCGGGTTCAAATCCCGTCGCCCGCTCCATCGACGAAAAAAAACCCCGGAGACGAAAGCGCTTCCGGGGTTTTTTTTCGCCCGCACGAAAGCGGCGCCCCAGGACCGGAGGCCCCTGGCACGCCGGCCTCCAGAGATCCATTCCTTCAGATCCCGGCATTCGAGGGCCGCTGCATCCCCGCCGGCTTCGTTGCCCGCCCTCACCGTACCGCGGCGGGTACGCCTCGGCCGGGCGCCTCGCCGGA
>Ga0209002_10000385_pt1 | contig 35145 bp, 38 predicted proteins | sample Rifsed16ft2_FD_184010 | JGI IMG/M metagenome (GOLD analysis project Ga0209002, IMG submission 184010) | Soil microbial communities from Rifle, Colorado, USA - sediment 16ft 2 (version 2) | ecosystem: Environmental > Terrestrial > Deep subsurface > Rock core/Sediment | place: Rifle, Colorado...
GTCCGTCTCCGCGCACGGGCTCGCGGGGGGCTTCCTCTCCGCTACGCTCGCGACCTTGCGCCCGCTCGCTGCCGGTTCCGCTCGACGCAATTTCTCCCTCGCTCCACAGGCCGCGTCGAGGAACCCCCCGCAGATCCCTGTGCGCGGGATGGCCGCCTGTCCCAGGCTATCCCGGCGAAGGATCGGAGCGTCAATCCATTTACGAGGCGCTGCGCTAGACATCGCCCGAGACGTTCCCCTCGAGGACGTCCACCGACCCGTCATAGGGGTTCCCCCGGAGGGTCCACTCGACGGGACTTGCACCCCCGCCGGATTCGCGGAAGAAAATGCGGAAGGCGGGGACCTTCCCGCCGGGGAGGTACCGGATCTCGGTGACGATGTCGGGGGGGCGGTCCTCCCCATCGACCCGGACCCCCGTGATCGCCAGGCCCTCCGACAGCCCTCGGGGCGGCGGCAACGCCCCTTGCTCCTCCGTGCCGCGGAACCGGTACGTCCCGCCGGTCGGGTCGATGACGAGCCGGACCTCCCGCTTCTCGAAGAGGGACGTGTCGAAGGCCGTCTCGGAACCTGCGGCGATCTCCCGGAACACGGTGTTGCGGTCCGGGCCCGCCACGGAGGAGATACGGGGAACGACGAGCCAGAGCAAAAGCCCCAGCACGAAAAGTACGATCGACAGCTCGATGAGCGTGAAGCCCGGGCTACTGCGGATCCCAGGAGTTGATGTCCGCATCTTCGCCTTCCCCGCCTTGCACCCCGTCCGCCCCGTAGGAACTGATGTCGTAATCCCCGTGCGAGCCGGGGGAGACGTACACGTAGTTGTTGCCCCAGGGATCCTTCGGTACCCGGTCGAGGTACCCTCCCTTCCGGTAATTCTTCGGGACCCTGCCGATCTCGGGGGACCGCACGAGGGCCGCGATCTCCTGCTCGGTTGCGGGGTAGAACCCGTTGTCGAGCTTGAAGAGCTGCAGGGCCTGCTCGACGTTCTTGATCTGGAGACGGGTCTGGGTCCGCTTCGCCTCCTCCGTCCGCCCGATCAGCTTGGGGACCACGAGCGCCGCGAGAAGCCCCAGTATGACGATGACGACCATGATTTCCAGAAGGGTGAACCCCGCGCGGCCGCGCATCCGGTTCCTCCCGCTCGGTATCCTTTCCATGTCTTGTCCCTCCTTTAGCGGACGATCGTGGAGATCTCGAGTAGCGGCAGCAGGATCGAGATGACGATGAAGGCGACGACCGTCCCCATCATCAATATGATCACCGGTTCCATCAGGGAGAGCGCGCGGGACAGCCGCGCCTCCACCTCCCCGTCGATCGCCTCCCCCATCTTCTCGAGCAGGTAGTCGAGTTTCCCGCTTTCCTCCCCGACGGCCACCATCTGGATGAGCGCGGGGGGAATCTCTGCGTGGTGGCGCAGCGCCTCGGACAGGGAGGCCCCCTCCACGACGCGGGCCGCCGCCGCCTCGATGTGCTCCGCGATCACGGCGTTTCCCACGACGGGGGCGACAATCCGCAGGGCGCGGTCGATGGGGATCCCGCCCGCCGCCATGGTGGAAAGCGTCCGCGAGAAGCGGGAGAGCGCCGACAGGTGGACGATCCTCCCCAGGATGGGAAGGCGGAGGAGGAAGGCATCCCGGGCCCGTTTCCCCCGGTCGGTGGCCAGGTACCGCCGGCCCGCCACCACCAGGGCCCCGAGCACCAGGAGGAGCACCCACCACCCGGCCGCCAGAACGTTCGACACGGCGATCAGCGCGCGGGTGGGCAGGGGGAGGGCGCGGCCCAAGTGGGAAAACACGCCTACGATCTTCGGCACGACAAAGGACAGAAGAAAGATGACCACCAGCGCCGCCACGGAGGCCATGAGCAGGGGGTAGGTGAGGGCCGAACGGACGCGGTTGACCGTCCGCGACTGTTCCTCGAGGTGGTCGGCCAGCCGGGACAGCGACAGGGGCAGCGTGCCGCTCTCCTCCCCGGCCCGCACCATGCTCGCGTACAGTTCGGGGAACGTCCCGGGATGCGACTCGACGGCGCGCGCGAGGGTCATGCCGCTTCGAACGGCCTCCTGCACTTCGACGAGCACCCGGCGGCTTTCGGGGTCGTCCACCTGGGCCGAGAGCGACTGGAGCGCGGCCATCACGGGGACGCCCGCCCCGACGAGGGTGGCCAGCTGGCGGGTCAGGAGGGGGAGGAACTCCTTTCGGCCGAGCAGGGAGAGGGAGGGGAAAAGCCTGCCGTCGCCCGTTTCCTCCGCGACCGTGAGGGGGTACGTCCCGTCGGACCGGAGTTTGAGGCGCGCGGCGGAGACGTTTTCGGCGTCGACGACCCCCTTTTTTTCGACACCCTCCCGGGAGACTCCCGTATACCGGTACGTGGGCACGGGGACCCTTACTCTTCCTGCGTGACGCGCAACACTTCCTCCGCGGAGGTGATGCCGGCGCAGACCTTTTCCGCCCCCGCCGCAAGGATCGTCCGCATCCCCCGCGAGGCGGCGAACGCCTTGATCCCCTCGGAATCCGCGCGCTCCAGGATCAGGGCGCGGAGGCGGTCGTCCACGATCAGGATCTCGAAGATTCCCACCCGCCCGCGGTATCCGGTGTTCATGCAGGAGGGGCACCCGCCCGCGGCGAAGAACCGCCCGGCGGGCTCCCCGGCGAGCCCCACCTCCCGCCACTGCGCGGGGGAAGGAGCGTACGGGACGCGGCAGTCGGGGCAGAGCTTGCGCACGAGACGCTGGGCGATGACCGCCGTCAGGGAGGAGGCGACCAGGAAGGGCTCGATCCCCATGTCGACCAGGCGCGTCACCGCGCTGGCGGAGTCGTTCGTGTGGAGGGTGGACAGCACGAGATGTCCCGTCAGCGAGGCCTGGATCGCGATCTCCGCCGTTTCGGAGTCCCGGATCTCCCCCACCATGATGATGTCGGGATCCTGCCGAAGGATCGACCGCAGTCCGCCGGCGAACGTGAGGTGGATCTTCGGGTTGACCTGGATCTGCCCGATCCCGTGGACCTGGTACTCCACCGGGTCCTCGATGGTGATGATGTTCTTGGTCCCCGAGTCGAGCCTGCGCAGGGCCGCGTAGAGGGTCGTGGTCTTCCCGGAGCCGGTCGGGCCGGTGACGAGCAGGATCCCGTTCGACCTCCCCAGGAGGCGCGTAAGGGAAGCCAGGTCGCCGGGAACCAGGCCGATGTCCTCGAGCCCGAGCAAAAGGTTCGACCGGTCGAGTATCCGCAGGACCGCCCTCTCCCCGAACGCGGTGGGCACCACGGAGACGCGGATGTCGATCTCCTTTCCCCCGAGGCGGATCCTGATCCTCCCGTCCTGGGGGAGCCTGCGCTCGCCGATGTCCAGGCTCGCCATGACCTTGATCCGCGACACGACGGGGGCGTGCCACTTCCGGGGCGCGGCGACCATGGGGTAGAGGATCCCGTCGACGCGGTTCCGGATGACGAGTTCCTTTTCGAACGGCTCGACGTGGATGTCGCTGGAGCGCTCCCGGATCGCCCGGAAGATCAGGGAGTGGACGAACTTGATCACCGGGCCCTCGTCCGGCGACTCGAGGAGATCGCGGGTCTCCTCGAACGCCGCCTCGACGTCCAGCTCCCAATCCCCCGAGAGCCCCTCCACGATCTCCCGCTCGGGGGCGTGGGATCGCTCGTAGGCCGCGTCGATCTTCTTCAGGATGACTTCCTCGGGGGCCGGGACGAAGCGGACCGGCCCGACGAGGAAGCGGATCTCGTCTTGCGCGTGGGTCGCCTCGGGCCGGCCGGAGAGAACGACGAGGGAGCCGTCCGACCCCCGGCAGGGGAGAAGGAGGTGTTTCCGCGCATACCCGATCGGGATCTTTCCGAGCAGGTCGACCTCGGCGGAAAGGGCCGCGAGGTCCTCCTGCGCCGTTTCCTTTTTCGCGTCCGGACTCACTTCTCCTCCGTCCTCTTGCGCTCCGGAAGAATCCTCTCCACCTCGCCCTTGTGCTGTTCGATGAAATCGTCCATTTTCCTCTGGTGGTCGGTGGTCATCTGCGACATCTCTTCCGGGCTCTTGATGATGTGCGGGGTCAGGAAGATCAGCAGGTTCGTCTTTTTCCGGCTGACCGATGAGAACTTGAAGAGGTTCCCCAGGAGCGGGATGCTCCCCAGGATCGGAATCTTCCTTTCGATGTTGTTGGCGGTCTCCTGCATCATCCCGCCCAGAACCACGGTCTCGCTGTTCTTTACGAGAACGCTGGTCTTGGCGGAGCGTTTCGTCGTCGTGGGGCCCACCGTCGAGGTTGCCAGGAGGGAGTCCCCCTTGACGGCCGACGATTCCTGGTAGATCTCGAGGTTCACGTATTCGCTCTCATGGATATGAGGGGTGATCCGGAGGATGATCCCCACATCCTTCCGTTCGACGGTGTTGATGACGTTGGCGAGGTTCGTCGTGTCGCGGGACTGGCTGGTGATGAACGGGACGTTCTCGGCGACGATGATCTCCGCTTCCTTGTTGTCCAGCGTGAGCAAGTGCGGCGAGGAAAGGATGTTGACGTTGTCCCGGGTCTGCGCCGCCCGCAGAACCGCGGTGATGGCCGGGATCTCCGTTCCGTCCGGAAGAACGACGTTTCCCGCGATCCCCGCGGCGATGAACCCGGTGCCGGCAAACAGGAGGGGGTTCCCGGTGGCCAGGGAAGTGAGGAGCTGATTGAGGTTCCCCTGGAAGTCGAAATTCGTCCCGCCGAGGACCGCCCCCTGGTTGCGGGTCTCGAAGGCGCCCCGGAACTCCACGCCCAGGTCTCGGGCCTTGTCCAGGCTGATCTCCATCACCAGGGCTTCCACATAGACCTGGCGCCGGCGGATGTCGAGCTTCCTGATGACATCGACCAGGGTCTGGTAGTCGTTGAGCGAGGCGATGATGATGAGGGAGTTGGTGGCCTTGTCGGCCGTGATCTTCACCCCCCCCTCGAGTTCCGCGGTGATGACCCCCTTGATCGTGGCCGCCTGTCCGGGGGGCGCGGGGGCCGCGCCCGGCCGCTTCTCGGTGAGATTGGCGAGAACCTTGGCGACCTCCTCCGCGTCCGCGTTCTCCAGGTAGTACACGTTGATCTTTCCCGTGTTCTCCGGGGTCGGGATGTCCAGTTTGCCGATCAGGTCCACGATGTCGTCCATCATCTCCTTCCCCGCGAGGACGAGCAGGATGTTCGTGCGGACGTCGGGGATGAACTTCGGGGCTCCGCGGGCCTTGCCCGGACGAACGGAGCGGACACCGCGGCCGACCACCTGGGGAGTCGCCGTCTCCTGATAGATCAGGTCAAGCGTCTTGGCGATCTCCGTGACGGAGGCGTTCTTCACCGGGACGATCCGGAGGATGTTCCCCGTCCCCTCCCGGTCGATTTCCGCGAGGATCCGCATGACCCGGTCGATGTTCGACCGGGAATCGATGATGATCAGGGTGTTGGAGGCGGGAAACGAGGTGAGGAGACCGTCCTTGGAAACCATCGGGGTGAGCAGGGTGACGATTTCCGCGACGTCGACGTACTGCAGGGGGATCAACCTCGTGATGATCTTGGACCCGGGCTCCCGGCTCCCGTCCGTCTCGGTCGGCAGGTTCTCCTGCCGGGCGCTGCTGATCGGGATGATCTTGATGGTGCCGTCCTGCTCCACGGTGGCGAACCCCTTGACGTGGAGGACCGACAGGAAGACGTTGTACGCCTCGTCGAGGCTGATCCGGCGGGGTGAGATGATCGTGATCTTTCCCTGGACGCGCTCGTCGAAGATGAAGTTCTTCCTGGTCTGCTCGCTGATGAACTTGATGAGCACGGGGAGATCCACGTCGGTGAAGTCCATGGAGAGATAAACCTGCGGCGGCAGAGGAGGCGGCGGGGCCGCGGGCTTGACCATGGGTTCGGCCGGCTTTCCGCCTGTTGCGGGCATACCCGCAGTTGCCTGGTTGTCGACCGCCGGCGCCTGGCTCGCAGGGGGTGAGGGAGTCTCGGCCCCGGGGGCAGGTTCGGCCGGCTTTCCGCCCGTTCCGGGCATTCCCGCGGCTGCCTGGTTGTCGACCGCCGGCGCCTGGCTCGCGGGAGGCGGGGGAGCCTCGGCCCCGGAGGCCGGTTCAGCCGGTTTTTCGTTCGTGCCGATGGTGTCCGCAGTCGCCTGGATGTCGGTCGCTGCCGGCGGGCCCCCGGAAAGCGGTGGGTCCGCGGCCGATACGGTGCCGGCGGTGACAAGCCACAGTGCCGCGAGGGCCAGGGCCACTTTTCTCATGGTTCTCTCCCTGCTCATCGGATTTCGTACGTGAGCGTGCTTTTCTGCCCCTGCCGGAGAATGTTGACGGTCACGCGCTTTTCGTCCTTCAGGTTCTGGAAGATGGTGTAGACCTTCTCCGGGCTGGACAGGTCGAGGTCGTTGACCCGCTGGATGATGTCCCCCCCCCGGAAGCCGAGCTGGTCGAAGGCGGACCCGGGTCGGATGGCGGCCATGCGGTACCCGGCCGACTTGTCCCCCTCGAAATAGGGGATGACCCGCACCTGCGTCATGAACTGGTTGATGTTGGTCGTCAGTTGCGTGACCGTGGCCTCGTCGAGAGAGAAGGCGTTCTCGCCGATCCGGGTCACGTTGATGCCCGCCTCCGCCGGGGGGGGGGCGGCCCGGGGGGCGCTGGCGGAAGCCACGGGGGGCGGAGTCGGCGGTGCCTTTGCCCGCGTGCGGGAGCCGACGGGGAGGAGTTCCAGCTTTTCCTTTCCCCGTCCGCGCGCAATCCATACGTAGTCGCGCTCGATCCCGGCCACCCGGACCCCCGGCTCGATCTCGGAATGTTCCCGCGCCAGGACCGGCTCCCTCATCCCCTCCGCCCAGAGAATGGCGCGCCGGGCGTTCGGGGCGTCGGAGGAAATCGTCCCGAGAAGAACGTACGCGGTGGCCGGGCCGGACGCCGGTCCGGCATCCTTCCCCGCCAGGCGGGAGGGGATGTTCATCCCGCCGGAGGGGGCGAAGATGTTCGTCCACTGTTCCGGCGCAATATTGGTTGCGCGCGCGACAGACGCCGCTTCCTCCCCGTGGGGAGGTGGGGGAGGAGGAGCGTAATACCGTAGGGAGAGATAACGGCTCGCGGAATACCCGAGGGAAACGGCGGTAACGATCAGGGATATCCCCACGATGGCGTAAAACGCCGATTTTTGCATTCCACCCCCGGAACCCGACGTAATCAAGACATTCTCTTCCGAATCGGTGGGGGCAGTCAACATTTGCGGGGGGACGGTACTGCCCTTTGCTTGGCGGTCACGATGGTACCATCGTGCCTCGTGACATCGGGAAATTCTAAATAGCCATCGCCGCAGGTCGGATATCTCCGCATGAAAGACAACCCGTATCCCGGGCGGGAAACATGGCGTCCGGAGAAAGTCACGGTCAGCGTGGGGGTGGCCAGCTTCCCCGATTCGGGAGTCCGGTGATGACGCGAAAAAAATCAGGGGGGGAGGAATGGAAGCGATTCGTGCTGCCAGCAGTCCTTCTTTTGGGTCGACGATCGTTTCCGGTCATAAAATACGGAAATGAATTGAATACGACCAAGACGTTCACCTATACGGATCACCTTATTCCGGGGAAATATACGGGGGTAAACTTGATCGTCACGCCATCAAGTATGGATGACAAGCGGGATCACCAGGTGATCGTGACGACCAGGGTGTCGGAGTACGTCCCGACGGAGACGTTCTGCCCCGGGGGGACCCTTCCGAAGATGGTCACAGACGTTGGCGGGTCATTCTTTTTTATTTTCCCTACGTTGACGGTCGATGTCCCCGCCGTTCCGTTCCCCCAGACGGCGGTTCGGAAAGAATTCGTATACAGGTTGTAATCGAGCAGGTCGGAGCCGGAGGAGGGGCGCATCTTCCTCGGTTGGAATCCTCCCGAATTGCCGCTAGGACCGATGACGATGATCAAGTCTTGGTTCAGATTCTCGTCGCACCACACCGTTACTGTGCCCGTCGAGTCGAGCGGCGTGACCAGGAAGACGTCGTAGTTTCCGAAGTTGACGCTCGTCGTGGAGACGTTGCAGGCGGCGTGCGCCTCCCACGCCAGCAGAGAAAAGATCACGATCGCAGCGGCTTTAACGAGCGTCTTCACAGACTAACCCTCCCAAGTCGACGATCAACCCGTCGCTTTCCGGGATGATGAGCGGAAAAGAGCAAGGTTTGCCCTCGCGCACGAACGTGGCCTCGTACGTTCCCGGCCTCACATTCTCGAGATAGAACTCCCCTCCCTTCCCCGTCGGGAACGACAGGTCCGTGTCGCCGACTTTCATCCTGACTTCGAGATATTCCACCGGATCGACCTTCCCGTCCACCTGGGCGGCGAGCGTCCCGGTGATCGCCTGGACTCTCTTCGCTTCGAAGTGTATCAGCGATCCGCTCCGCAAAGGTGGGGAAACGTATTTCACCACTTCGGAGAGGGAGTATTCGATCGGGATGTCCCGGTCGTTGATCGACACCTGGTTCTCGTAATACGAGCTGAGGCCGGGGAGCAACACCCTTCCCCGTGCGTCGGTCCTGCCGATCTCCTGGTTGTTCCGGTACACCCGCACCCCCTCGAGCCCGTCCACCGTCACGATGCCGAAGCTGTCGGTGATCGGGCGGCTTGCCCCGAACGCGCCGCCTGCGTAGGCAACCCCCCCCGCGGCGGAGATCCGGTAGGTCTCCTCTTGTTTCCCCCCGTCCCGGAAGCGTCCGAGGTATTCCGCCGTGTAGATTCCGTACTTTCCGTTGTATTGGAAGTAGGGGTCGACGGTGGTCGCGGATTCCTGCGGAAGATCCTTCCTCTCCACGGTTCCCCGGAACCCGTATCCTTCGCCGATCGGAGGGTTCTTTTGTATCTGCAGCGTCTCCGTATCGGCTCCCTCCTCTCTTTGATAATTGGCGGACACGGTAAGATCCCTTCCCGGGTACCAGATCAGGCCGAGGAAGAACTGGTCGGAGGCAGTCTCCTCGTATATTCTCCGGTACGACAGGAAGAGCCGGACGGACATACAAAGGTTCCGGGAATAGGAAAGCGATCCCGTCTTCCGGTTTACTCCCCGGTATTTCTCCGTGACGCTGAGATCGACCGACAAGGATCCGAACTTCCGCGTCCTGTACCCCGCACCCCCTCCCGCCTCGAACCGGATCCTGTCCGCTCCCTCCTCCTCCCCGGCCGTTACATAGTCCCGGGAGAACCCCCGGAAAAACAGTTTCGTGTTGATCCTCCGGTCCTGGTAGACGTAGTCGATCAAACCGGCCCCTCCCGCTCGCCCCCCATCCCGAAGGCTGCCCGCAAGCGATACCGTCACGACCCCGGCGTTTCGGATCCGGTACGTCGCGTGGGGGCCAAGGTTTGCGCCCCCCCTGCTTCCTTCCGTGTGGAACCCCGCGGTGAGGGAATCGGTGAATCCGTAGCGGTGGAAGGCGGAAAACGCCGGTCCGCCGTAACGGTTGCTCTCGCTGCCGAACTTCCGACGCAGGAAGCCGATGTTGTAGCTGTATTCGTGGAGCCCTTTCCGCAGCAGCGTATCGGTGAAGTAAAACGGGTAGATGATCCGCCGCTCCCCCCCGAACGGATCCTTGACCACCACCGTCACCATGCCACTGCCGTCGTAGCCGGGGAGGTTCCTTAGCTCGAATACCCCCGGGGGTAGCCTTTCCGACCGGATCCGGCTCCCGTCGAGATAGACTTCCACCTCGGACGGGAAGGGGAGGAGGCCGGTGAAATCGGCCAGCGGATTGCGGAGGAAATACGGGTCGATACTGTAGACCTTGGAGAAACTGAGTCCCCCCAAGTTGACGTTGCTCCCCAGGTCTCCCGAAGAAGCGAAGAAGTCGCCGGCTACCGCCCGTTGTAGCTCCTGCCGCCGGTCGTAGGTGAGGCTGCTCATCAGCCGGACGAACGTTTCCTCATTCGGCGTCTTCCCGTAGGAAGAGTCGGAGAGCAGGAGAAAGTCGCCCGCCCTTGCCCCCAGTGTGTTCACGATGTCGAGGCTCTGGAAATCAAAGGAGTCGCCGGCGGTGTACCGGATCCCGTAGTTCAGGAATCCACCGGAATCTTTGGGGTAATACACCTTCGGATTTCGCGGGGGGGAAAAGTCGATCATCCGCCTGGGCAGGAGGGCGGGCGGGACGAAGATTTCCAGCGCGATGGTATTTTCGTGGAAGACGAACGAGACGTTGGGGATGGAGCGCAGGGAAACGACTCTTTCCCCCCCGACCTCGGAGACATACGCCGGCGCTACCTTGACCCCCATCGCCTCGAGATCTTCGGCCCGTACGAGGAAATCCCCCGTTTCCGTGCGAAGCACGAAGATTTCCCCTTTCTTCTCTTTGTTCAGAGTGACGCTTACGATGACGTTCTCGGCGCCACGCGCAAGAGCAGGGGATAGGAGAAACCCGAGAACCAAGGAGACGAGGACCGGCAGGAGGAAGGATCTCACCGATCGGCTCATACCGGCGGGGCAGCTACGGAGGGCACATCGATTTTTCCGGAACCATCTCGCCGCTCAGGGAAAACAGGTCGGTCTTGACATTCAAGGTAATTCTGGCCAGGTCCGGGCACACCTCCCGCGGAACCTCCGTCGAATATCTCCGGGATGCTTCCGCGAGAAGGTACCAGCCGGAAAGTTCCCGGGAGAACACCGGCTCCCCCCCCGCGTTCTCCCCCGTAACGATGACGGAATGGATGACGAAGTGTTCATTCCCCGTGTTCCTCACCGATACGCCGATAACCCCCTTCGTCATCCCGATCGAGTCGATCTCCCCCTTGCTCTCCCCCTTCAGGGGCTTGACGAAAATCGGCAGGCCGAACCGGATGGCGAGGGAAACATTGGCCCCCTTCCCCTTCCGAGGGCCGGGGATCTCCTCGATGAAGAGCCGGTACGTCTTTTCCCTCTTCGTCGCGGGAATCCTGATCCCCGCCCGCAGGATCCTCTCCTGCTTGCTTTCGATGGTCATGATCTTCGGGAAAAAGACGAGATCGTTCGTCTCGGCGTACCGGTCCTTCCCTTCCGCATCCTGGGTCCATACGGACGCGCTCATCTGGAGCTCGATCTTCTCGTCTCCCTCGTTGCTAACGGTGACGACGCCGCTTTTCGCTCCCCGGTCGAACACGAGCCGGATGGGAGTGACCCGCCATTCCCCGGCGCGGGCAATGCCGGGGAGAAGCAGGAAACCCAGCAAAACCCAATAGGCGTGAACTCGTTTCTTCATCCGGAGATATACCTCCTCGATTCTGGATCGGCGTTACTCTATCCGATCAACGAGAACGTCCGCACCCGCTCCCGTGGCCGAAACGGAAGAACCGGAAGTCAGGTGTGCCTGGCCGATAGCGATCGGCCAGGGATACGTCCCCGGATTCGCGTTCTCGTCCAGGACAAACCGGTAGCTGAGCTCGACCGTAATGCGTCCCTTCGCGTAGGGCAGGGGGACGAACCCTCCTTGCGGGCCGACCTGAACCTCCCTCCCCAACCCCTGGATGTGCACCTCCCGGAATACTCCTCCAGTGCACTGGAAGACCAGCAGGCAACCCCGGGGATCGTTGTTCACGATCTCGATGAGGGAAGCACCGCGGACGTCCAAGTATCCCTTCGCGATGTCCGCACCGGAGACGACCAGTTTGGGGCGTTGGCGGAGCACCAGGACCTTCAGCCGGGGGATTACACGGGCGGTAACCTTTACCGTGGCGCTGTCTTCGCAGGCCATTGGAACGTTCGCTGGAGTCTCCTGCGCATATACCCCCCCCGCGAAGGCGAGGGCAGCGATCAGTGCCGCGGACAGCAGCTTCTTCTGAACCTGCAGACCATAAGCGACTTGGTGGGGCTCGACGACCCCTTCTTCGATCAGGATATCGCCGACATTCTTCGGGGTGTACTTTTGCCGGGAGAGGGCCTTATCAAGCTGTTCCCGGGTGATCTGGCCGGTCGCGACCAGGATCTCTCCGAGGCGGAACCGATCCGATACCGGACCTTCCCCCGCCTGGCGCTTCTGGAATGCGAGAGCGACATCCAGTTCGTTTCTGGTGATCCGCCCCCTCCTGACCAGGACCTCGCCCAGCCTCTCCCCCGTCCTCCATTGTTCTTCGAGGGCAAGATCGAGATGCTCCGGGGATATGCGCTTCGCCGTGAGGAGCAGTTCCCCCAGGAGTTGACGGGCCCCGGCAGCCGACCGTAAGGCGTCTTCGCAAGAGGCCAGCTCCCCCTGGGCGTAAAGCGCCGCCGAAAGGTCCCCCGGAGCGAGGACTCCCATCCGGATCAGCACTTCCCCCAGCATCTCGTTGGAGTGTTTCTGCTCCTGGAGGGCCCGCTCGAGGTCATGATCGGAGATGAACCCCCCGTCGACCAGTACATGCCCCAGGAGGCGCTTGATGGGTTGAAGGGGCCGCTTGTCAGCGTTTTGCCGGGATACGGTCATAGGATCCTTCTTGCAAGGAATCTGTATGCCTCTCCATCTTTTTTCGGTTATTGGGGCGGCGATCTTTACGAATAATCGCAGAGCCGGGGCGGAGAGCCGGAGCCGGCGCCTTCCGGCTACGGATTGATGGTGAGGGTCACCGTGTCCGAATACGTGTCCTGCGAGGCCCCGGAGTAATCGGCCCCCAGAATCCGCCCGGAGATGTCCATGGTCTGCGGGTTCGCGGAACCGGCACCGGTGCCGGATGCCGTATAGGTGAACGTGATCGGTATGAATTCCCCGGTGGCGGTCCCCTGGAGCCGGCGGTTCGTGCCGGAATTGTGCAGTCCCCCATCATCCGTAATCGTATACGACGCGTCCCTGGTGCACCAGAGCGTCGGTTGCGTCACCGTTGCGTTGATGTCCGCGGCAGCGCGCGGGTCGAGATTCCCGAAATTCATCGCCCCGCCCGAAACGAACTTGCAGGTCCCGGTCACTGTGGCGGACACGGTGACACTGGTCTGGGCCGCTGTCCCCGATCCGGCCCAGGTCGCCAGGAGAACCGCTGTCGAAAGAACCATCGTTCTTTTCATCCCCGGTCCCCAAAGATCGATCGAGTTGATCCACCTCTTGCTCTCCCCCTCCCGGGCTTGACGAAAGGCGGGATTGCGAAGGGATTGCGAGAGGTTAGGTGTTACTATAGCAGATCGCAGAAATAGTCCCTAATCCTTCGACACTTCCGTCACCTGCCGGGCAAGAAGCGGGGGAATGTCTCTCGAGGAAAAAAAGAGGGGGCGCCGCGCGTCGCCCCCTCTTCCTGCTGGAAATTGCAGTAGGAGGGAGAGCCTACGGGTTGATGGTGAGGGTCACCGTGTCCGAATACGTGTCCTGCGAGGCCCCGGAGTAATCGGTCCCCAGGATCTGCCCGGAGATGTTCATGGTAAGGGTGTTTGCGGGGCCGGCACCGGTGCCGGAGCCCGTATAGTTGAATGAATAAGGGATGAATTCCCCGTTGGTCGCTCCGATGAGCCGGTGCGTCGTGCCGTTCTCGTTCAGTCCGTCATCGTCCGTAATGGTGTACGTTGCGTTTTTGGTGCACCAGAAAGTGGGCTGGGTCAACGCAGCATTGACGTTCGTGGCCAGGCTCGGGTCGAGGTTGCCGAATGCCATCGTTCCGCCGGTCAGGAACTTGCAGGTCCCTATCACCGTGGCAGAGACGGAAACACTGGTATTGCTGGCAGCATTCGCCGACCCGACCCATGCCGCAAGGAATACCGCTGCAATCACCGCTGTCACTCTTTTCATACCGATTTTCCTCCTCGCAATTTTTTTATCGAATTCTCCTTATCGCCATCGCCACCCGATTTTCCAGACGGGAAATGAAAGTTGCAATGACCGGGCCAAAAATCCTCATTATTGCAACCAACGGAAAAACATCTGTTTTTTATTTATCATGCGTTGGTCAAATAAGCGATTCTCCGGAAAAGTGGTATCTTTTTGTTGGGGCTGACAAAAATTGTCATCCCCCAGGGTATGGTGTGATAAATGGTTTGATAAATAAACTTTGGCGGTCCCAGCGGGGTTCGAACCCGCGTTTTCGCCGGGAGGGAACACGCCATGTCGAGAAAATATGATCGCCACAAGACCCATTGAGAGCGAACCGAGGACATGACCGAAGAGCAGATGGCTCGATACATCCGCGTGTGCCGGGGGTGGCCGGACCCCCAGGCGGGGAACTTCCAGCTCCTTCGGCTCTGCACAGGGATGTGACGGGGCGAGGTGGGCCTCTATACCCTCCAGAGGCTCATGACGCACAAGAGCCCGATGATGACGCAGCGGTACGCACCCCTGCGCGACGAGACCCTCAAGCATGGCGCGAACGTCATGTCCCGCCTCGTGGCCGCGGCGGAGGAGGGGGTGAAGGAGACGACGAAATAACGGGCTGCGGGGGAGGTGCATGAAAAAACCGTTGACCTACACCTCTTATCGTCGGTACAATTAAACCTGTTACGATCGAATTCGACCCCGCCAAGAACGCGCGGAACATCGCCGAGCGCGGGATCTCCTTTGAGGGGGCCGAAGAATTCGAATGGGAAACGGCCATTATCATCAAGGATAAACGCAGAGACTACAAGGAGACGAGATTTCGGGCGATGGGGATGATCGGAGAGAGGCTCCACGCCATGGTCTTCACGCCACGGGTTGACGGTATTCGGGTCATCAGCCTCCGGAAGGCGAACCGAAGGGAGGAGAGGAAATATGCGGAAACGTCCGAACCCTGAAAAGATCGACGACGAAAACCCGGAGTGGACCGCGGAGGACTTTCGTCGGGCACGACCGGCCTTCGATGTGCTGCCGCCGGAATTGGTCGAGACGATCAAGAAACGCCGCCAGGGCCAGCGCGGTCCCCAGCGGATGCCCGTGAAGGCCAAGGTGACGCTCCGCTTGGACCGGGGCGTGCTGGAGTACTTCAAGACCACGGGGAAAGGATGGCAGACGCGGATCAATGAGGCGCTGAAACGCCTGATCTCCGATCGGAAGGCGTCGTGACCTGCGTTCGCGAATAGAGAATCTCCGTTTTTCCTATCGTTCTTCCTCCAGCCCCAACCGCTTCCAAAGGAAGCCGAAGTCGAACGGTTCGCCGCCACCTCCCAGCGCGTTTCTCGCCTCGTGGAGTTCGAACTCCTTGAGCAGCTCGATCACCGCAAGACGCCCCTTTTTCGTCCGGACCGCGGCTTTCGGGGTCTTGCCGCCGAGCGCCGGCACCGGCTCGTCGGGCCACCGCTCGTAGTGGCGCCTCATGAATTCCCGTTCCACCCGGGCTTTCAGCTCGGGCGGAATCTCCGTTCCGGAAGATTTCCGGGCCCCTTCTCTGGCCTTGGGCGACATCGGGTCCACCATCTCCCGCCCCTTGAATTGAACAGCCGTCCCGGCGATTTCTTCCAGCCACCGGCGCGCTCCGTCGGCAAGTCTTAGCGTTCGGCAAAACACTTCGAGCGTGTCCGACGATTCCTTCGTCAACGACGCGCGTGACCGCCGCGCCTCGTCCTCCAACGGCTCGAAGCGGACCCACCCTTCATCGGGGGTCCGTTCTACATCGGGCTGTACGGAGAGAATGCCGATCAGCGCATCCCAATCCGAAACGCGATACCGGTCGGTGGTCAGCGCGTTCGGTTCTCCGGTCGACGCATCCACCACTTGCGGAAACGGTCGCTTCTCCGTCAGCGCGTCCAGCCAATAGTCGGAAATGATGGAGCCGACGAGATCCCGCGAGATTTCCTCCTCCCAGTCCTCCTCGCCGCCCATTTCCCGGAGGATTCCTTCGCGGCAATCAAGCGCCCGGTTCCGGTCCATCGGGTACAGGGAACCTGTCAAGACCCAGCGGTCGTCCTGCCGCGCGAGCCGGGCACCGAAGATGTCCCATCGCACAAGACTCCTGGAGGCCGTCCGTTCGAGGACCGTAACCAACGGTGCATCGCGCCGCAACAAATCCTTCAGCTCGAACCCTTCCCCCGGCGTCGCCTGCTGCACTTCGTACAAACTCAGCGGGTTTTCGCCCAACGCATGCAGCCATTCCTTCCCGTGCGCAGGCAATAACGGACCCCCTGGCCCCAGGACGAGATCGACGGCGCGGACCCGCGTTCCCTCGATCTCCAGAAAGGCATCCGTCAACAACCATTCACCGATGTTGATTTCCAGCATTCCTCTGGGGCCGTCCGGCAGATTGTGGAACGCATCGATCTCCTCGTCGTCCGGATCGCCGAAGTAGCCCAGGTGGATCGTCTCTTCGACTTCCTCCGGATAATGCGTCTTGAGCCAGGCGATGGCGCTGCCGACCGCCGTGCGTTCATCGTCCGAACGCGACGATCCCGCCTGGCTCTTTTCGAGGCAGCATTTCTTGAATTTCAGCCCGCTGCCGCACGGGCACGGATCATTTCGGCCGACCTTGTCCACCCGATCGCATACCTCCCGCTACGAATGGTCGATCCCCGTCCAGGCGACGTTCGTACACATTATGTACTCCAAAACATACGGTTTACAGATCATCTGCCAGTACCCGCATGACCGGGATGGGGGGACTGCGCAACTGCAGGTTCATGGACCTTCCCGGTCGCCTCAGCGTAGAGGTCAACAAACTACAATTCCATCCTGATACTCGGCGCCGATGTTATCGCCATCTCGGGATGATATCCTCACCGAAATTGCGTTGGAACCTGTGTTGGAACCTATTTTGCCTGGACCGGTGCAAAAAGAAAGGGGCTACGCAACTATGCGTAACCCCGTGGTTTTATGTGGCGGTCCCAGCGGGGTTCGAACCCGCGTTTTCGCCGTGAGAGGGCGGTGTCCTGGGCCACTAGACGATGGGACCATCTGGCTGAGGAGCCAGGATTCGAACCTGGAAAACCTGGTCCAGAGCCAGGCGTGATGCCGTTTCACCACTCCTCAACGGAAACCTAAGAGTAACCGAAGCTTTTCCCCCCCGTCAAGCGCCAAGCGAATGGATCCGGCGGCGCGGGACACTTCTCTGCGTGGTATTCGATCCGAGGAATGTCCCCCCTTGCCGCAGCCTCGTGTCTTCGGTGTAAACTGCATCCATGCCCGCATTCGAATCGGATCCCCGGGTACCGGGGGGGGGCGAGCCCCTCGATTTCATCCGCGAGATCGTCAAGCGCGACAAGCTCTCCGGCCTCTATGGCGGCCGGGTGGTGACGCGCTTCCCCCCGGAGCCGAACGGCTACCTGCACATCGGCCACGCCAAGTCGATCTGCCTGAACTTCGGCGTCGCCCGGGATTTCGGCGGCGTCTGCCATCTGCGGTTCGACGACACGAACCCGGAAACCGAGGACATGAAGTACGTCGAATCGATCATGCGCGACGTGCGCTGGCTGGGCTTCGACTGGCAGGACAGGCTCTTCTTTGCCTCGGATTACTTCGAGCAGCTCTACGGGTTCGCGGTACGGCTCATCCGGGACGGGAAAGCGTACGTGGACAGCCTGACCGAGGAAGAGATCCGCCGGTATCGCGGCGGCGTCACGGAACCGGGCCGCGAAAGCCCCTACCGCGGTCGATCCGTGGAGGAGAACCTGGACCTCTTCGCGAGGATGCGCGCCGGCGAGTTTCCCGATGGAGCGCATGTGCTGCGCGCGAAGTGCGACATGGCGGCCAGCAACATGAAGATGCGCGACCCGCTCCTGTACCGCATCCGTCACGCGACGCACTACCGGAGAGGCGGGAAATGGTGCCTCTATCCCATGTACGACTTCGCCCACCCGTTGTCGGACGCCATCGAGAACGTCACGCACTCGATCTGCACCCTGGAGTTCGAGAACAACCGGGCGATCTACGACTGGCTGCTCGACAATCTCTTCCCTTCACAGCGGCCACACCAGTACGAATTTGCCCGTCTTAACCTCGACTATACGGTCATGAGCAAGCGCAAGCTGCTTGCGCTCGTGGAGGAGGGCCTTGTCTCCGGCTGGGACGACCCTCGCATGCCGACGATCGCCGGGATGCGGCGCCGCGGCTATACGCCCGAGGGGATCCGCCTCTTCGCGGCGCGGATCGGGGTCGATAAGGCCAACAGCCGGGTCAGCATGGAACTGCTCGAGAACGCGATCCGCGACGACCTGAATGCACTCGCCCCCCGGGTGATGGCCGTGCTGCGGCCTCTCAAGGTGACGATCACGAATTACCCGGAAGGGAAGGTCGAGTGGCTGGATGCGCCCTACTGGCCGCGGGACATCGACAAGGGAGGCTCCCGCAAGGTTCCGCTCTCCCGGGAGGTCGTAATCGAGCAAACCGACTTCCTGGAGAATCCCCCCGCCGACTGGATCCGGCTGCGCCCGGGCGGGGAGGTGCGGCTGCGCAGCGCCTACTTCATCCGGTGCGAGGAGGTCGAAAGGGATCCGGCAACCGGAGACGCCGTCGGGCTCCGATGCACCTACGACCCCGATTCTTTGGGAAAACCGGCGAAGGGGGCGAGGAAGAAGACCACGGCGGTCCAGTGGGTGTCGGCGGCGCATGCCGTAAAGGCCGAGGTGCGCCTCTACGATCGTCTCTTCTCCGTCGCCGATCCCGAGAGCGCGGGAGACGGGAAAACCTTCACGGACTTTCTCAACCCGGGTTCGGTGGAAATCGTGCGCGGCTGCCTGGTCGAGCCGTCCCTGGCCGGGTCATCCCCCGGGGAACGGTTCCAGTTTTTGCGGCATGGATATTTCGTGGCCGACGAGGGGGACTCCCGTCCCGGGGCGCTTGTCTTCAACCGGATCGTCGATCTGAAGGACCGGTACCGGAAACACCTCGGGAAAACGGGCTGACCTTGTCGGGGGCGTGGACCCTCCGGCGGGAATCACGCCCCGGAATCCCTATCTCCGGAAACCGCATCCTACCTTCGAATTGTTCCAAGGGAAAAGTACCTCATTACATGATGCAGGGGTCGACCCCCGGCAAGGAGGCGTTATGGGCAAAATCGGGAAGGTGTTGTCGTTCGGGCTGATCGCGGCGTTCGTTTTCCTGGCGATGGGGAAAGGGGCGCTTGCGATGGACCACGCGGTACAGAAGCTGACCAAGGAGGGTGTCGGGAGCTATCTCGCGGACGCCAAGGGAATGACCCTCTATTGGTTTATGAAGGACTCGCCCGGCAAAAGCGCCTGCGCCGGCCCGTGCGTAGAAAAGTGGCCGATCTATTTCAGGGAAACAGTCAAGGCAGGGGAGGGGCTTTCGGACGGGGACTTCGGAACGATCACGCGCGAGGACGGGAAGAAGCAGTCCACGTTCCGCGGTTATCCGCTCTATTATTGGGCTGGCGACAAGGCCAAGGGAGACACCAGCGGGCAGGGAGTGAACAAGGTCTGGTACGTGATCGACCCGGCCGCTTTCCCGCCGAAGATGTAGAAAGGGCGATTTCGCCCCGCCGCATCGGGATGGGGGGCCTTCCGGAAGCGGTCCGGTAGGCCCCCGCCCGGGACCGGTTTTCCTGAAACTGCCCGTCAATCCTGACCAACCATTGCTATGCACCCCGGATCCGCCGGGAGGCCCGTGAGAGGCGGCGGATGACCTCGTCCCGTCCGAGCACGTCCATCACCTCGAAGATTCCCGGAGACACGGTTCCGCCCGTGAGGGCGACCCGCATCGGCTGGGCCACCTTTCCCAGCTTCGACCCCGTCTTTTCCGCCACCCGGTGGAGGACCGGTTCCATCGCGGCGGGGGTGAAATCGGGAAGATCGGCGAACTCCCGGGCGATCTCCTCGAAGACGGGGGCCATCTCCGGTGTGAAAAACTTCTCCGCCGCTTTCGGGTCCGGGTCCTTGCAACGGAAGTAGAACTCCGAGGACTCCGCCATCTCCTCGAGGGTCCTCGACCGTTCCTGGAACGTCCGCACCGCCTTCACGAGCCACGGGGAAGGCTCCACGTCGAATCCCCGTTTTCCGAGGAACGGGACGAGGAGGGCTGCCAGCCGCTCCGGATTGCCCGTCTTGATGTAGTGGGCGTTCAGGTGCAGGAGCTTCTCCGGGTCGAAGCGGGAGGGAGACTTCCCCACGCTTTCCAGGGAGAAGATCCGCGTGAGCTCCTCTACCGAAAAAATCTCCTGGTCCCCGTGCCCCCACCCCAGTCGCACCAGGTAGTTGACCATCGCCTCCGGGAGAAATCCCCGGTCCCGGTACGCCATCACGGAGACGTCGTCCTGCCGCTTCGAGAGTTTCCCTCCCTCCATCCCGTGGATCAGGGGGAAGTGCCCGAAGCGGGGAAGGAGGGTCCCGAGCGCCTCGTAGAGGAGGACCTGCTTGGGCGTGTTGTTCAGGTGGTCATCTCCCCGGAGGACGTGGGTGATCCCCATCGTCGCGTCGTCCACGACCACGACGAAGTTGTACGTCGGAGAGCCGTCCGACCGGAGGAGCACGAGGTCGTCCAGTTCCTCGTTTTCGTAGGCGATGTCCCCCCGGAGAAGGTCGCGCACGATCGTCGTACCCGAAAGGGGTGCCTTGAAGCGGACCACGAAGGGCTTCCCTTCCGCCCCGGAGGGAGGAAGATCGCGGCACCGCCGGTCGTAGCGCGGCTTTTCCCCCTTCGCCCGGGCGGCCTCCCGGCGCCGGTCAAGTTCCTCCGGAGTGCACACGCACCGATAGGCCTTGCCCTCCGCGAGAAGCCGCTTGGCCTCTTCCCGGTAGAGCTCCCGTCGTTCCGTCTGGTAATAGGGCCCCTCGTCCCAGGTCATCCCCAGCCATGTCATCCCCTCGAGGATCGCCACGACCGATTCCGGAGTCGACCGCTCCTGGTCGGTATCCTCGATGCGCAGGATGAACGTTCCCCCGTGGCGGCGGGCGAACAGCCAGTTGAAGAGGGCGGTGCGTGCGCCGCCGATGTGGAGGTACCCCGTCGGGCTGGGGGCGAAGCGCGTCACGATCCCTCGCATTTCCACCTCTCGCGCGTGGTCTGGGCAAGGCGGGGGGGCGATACAACCCTACCGGAACGCCAGCCCCGCGTATCCGACGACCTGCTCCCGGTCGCCGCTCACGTCGCCGGAAGTGGAATACTTTACCAGGCGGGCGGAAGTGGCGCCAAGGGCAAGGGACGCGAACAGGACGACCGTCGCGGGAATCACTCCGCACATGGAGATCCGCTCGGAACGGACGATCCGAAACAACCCTTCCGGGTCGAGTGCGAGCATGCGGTCGATCGCCAGGCCGTCCTTTTTCCGCGCGACGTCATCCGGTTCGTAGTGGGACATGTCGGAGCTCGCGATCAGCAGGGGAGGGAGGGCGTCTTCCCCCGCAACGCCCGCCACGGCCTCCCCCAGCGCCCGGCAATCGGCCAGGGAGAGGCCCCCGAGGGCGACGGGGACGAACCGGAACGTCTCCCGGAAGCGCCGAAGGAACGGCAGCTGCACCTCCAGGGAGTGCTCGCCGCGGTGGGCGGAGGCGTCTTCGGAAAGGAGGGGGGACGCCGCAAGAAGGCGTTCGGCCAACTCCTCGTCGATCGGCACCTCCCCCCAGGGCATCCGCCAGGTCCCCCTCGACATGACGGAGGCGTCGGCGCCCACCCCCGTGTGGTTGGGGCAGAAGATGACGTTGCGGTCGGGGATCTCCACCGAGGAGAACAATTCGCCCGCCACACCCCCCGAGTAGACGTACCCTGCGTGGGGCACGACGACCCCTTTGGCCCGGATCTTTTCCCCGGCGTCCCGGGTGTAGAGGCGGACCACCCGTTCCAGCTCCCGGGCCGTTCCCGGGTAGAAACGACCCGCCACGGCAGGATTCCGGTTCATACGGTATTGTATACCACAGGAGGCCCGCGGGAGACAGATTCCCGATTGACACGGGGTATGGGGTTTCCTATAGTAAGTCTTTTACTTTTCGGGGAAGTGCGTGTTTTGTACATACGAGCGTCCGAAATCCCCCGGGAGGGGCTGGATGTCGTCGCGAGCCGGGGAAAAACGTGGATTCCCCGGCTTTTGGAAGGGATGAATTCGTATCCTCTCCGGGCGTGCCGGATGCTGTCGGCCACCCTCTCCCTCTTTCTGGAGGGAAGGGACCTGGAGGCGAGCGGCACCTTCGCCGCCGAGGGGGAGGGCGAATGCGACCGCTGCGCGGAGCCCGTCACCCTGCAGCTGGACAGGGAGTTCCGGTCGATGTACGTCCCGGCGGACCGCGGCCCCGCCGAATCCGGGGACCTCGAACTCCGGGCGGACGACCTCGATATCGCTTTTTACGACGGGGGGGGGATCGAGGTGGCGGATATCTTCCGGGAGCAGGTGGCGCTCGCCCTTCCGGCCAAGGTGCTGTGCCGGGAGGATTGCCGGGGAATCTGTCCGCATTGCGGCGCGGACAGGAACCGCTCGGAGTGCGACTGTCCCGGCGAAACGAGCCAAGGGCCGTTCGACGTCTTGAAGACCATGAGGAAAGAAAAGGAGTAAGCGATGCCGAATCCGAAGCGACGCGGTTCCAAGTGCCGCCGGGACAAGCGCAGGACCCACAAGAAGCTGGTCGATCCCGCGCGCAGCATCTGCCCGCAGTGCAAGCAGGTGAAGCGTCCCCACGCCGTCTGCCCGAATTGCGGAACCTACAACGGCCGGGAAGTCATTGCCAAGGCCTGACGCCCAACCTTCCTGCCTTCGATGAAAATAGCGGTTGATGCGATGGGAGGGGATCACGCCCCGGGAGAGGTGGTCCGGGGAGCGGTCCAGGCGTCCCGGGAGTTCCACCTCCCCATCGTTCTCGTCGGCAGGGAGGAGATGATCCGGGAGGAATTGCGCCGGGCGGGGGCGGGGGTGGAAACCCTGGACGTGGAAAACGCCTCCGAGGTCGTGGAGATGCAAGACGCCCCGGGCGTGGCCTTCCGGAAGAAGAAGGACTCCTCCATTCGCGTGGGGCTCAACCTCGTGGCGGACGGGAAGGCCTCCTCCTTCGTGAGCGCCGGGAATTCCGGCGCCGTGATGGCAGGGGCGCTCATGGTCCTCCGCAAGATCCGGGGGGTCGACCGGCCGGCCATTACCGCGACGATCCCGACTCCCACCGGGCCGATCGTTCTCATCGACGCCGGGGCAAACGTGGAATGCAAGCCGGTCCACCTGCTGCAGTTCGGATGCATGGGCGAGGCCTACGCGAGAAAGATTCTCGGAATACCGCGCCCGCGCGTAGGGATCGTGAGCATCGGGGAAGAGGAGACGAAAGGCACGGACCTTACCCGGGAGACGGCTGCCCTCTTCCGGAAGACCGGACTGTGCTTCGTAGGGAACGTGGAGGGAAGGGATTTCTTCGCCGGGAAGGCCGACGTGTTCGTATGCGACGGATTCGTGGGGAACGTCGTCCTCAAGACCATGGAGGGGATGGCGACGGCCCTGGTGGATTTTCTGAAGGAGGAGATCCTCAAGTCCCAAATGGCGAAGGTGGGGGCCCTCCTGGCCGGGGGAGCGATCCGCCGGGTCAAGACGAGGCTGGACTACGCCGAATACGGCGGAGCGCCGTTGCTCGGGGTGAAGGGGGGGGTCGTGATCTGCCACGGGTCATCGGATGCGCGCGCGATGAAAAACGCGATCCGGTCCGCGGGATCGCTTTACCAGAACGGGGTCGAGGAGGAAATCGCCCGGGCGATTTCCTGAAAGGAACGATTACGTCCCGTCCGCGCCGGAAGGGGAGTGTGGGCGGGACACCGGAAAAGGGGGGGGAAAGATCGTGGGATCCAGGATGATCGGGCTGGGGATGTACGCCCCGCCGAAAACGCTGACCAATGACGAATTGGAGAAGATGGTCGATACGTCCGACTCGTGGATCATGGAACGGACGGGAATCAAACTCCGGCGGATCGCCGAGCCGCGAACCGCGTGTTCCGATCTTTGCCTGGAAGCATCGAAGCGCGCACTCGCCGACGCGGGGATCAGCCCCTCCGAAATCGACATCATCGTCGTCGGGACCTGCACGCCCGACATGCCGCTTCCGTCCACTGCCTGCTTTCTGCAGATGAAGCTTGGCGCCGGTCGGGCCTACGCGCTGGACCTCAACGCGGCATGTTCCGGCTTCCTCTATTCCCTTTCCGCGGCGGATGCGATGATCCGCGCCGGACGCGGGAAGAAGGCGCTCGTCGTGGGAGGCGAGATCCTGTCGACCGTCACGGACTACACGGACCGGAACACGTGCATCCTCTTCGGGGACGGGGCGGGGGCGGTGGTGCTCTCCGAGTGCCCGGACGGGGAAGGGGTGCTGAGCTGTCACCTCCACTCCGACGGGAACCTCTGGGAGTTGATCTACGCTCCGGGAGGGGGGACCGTCCACCCGTACGGGCCGGAGGTCGCGGAAAACCGGATGCATGCGATCCGCATGGCGGGGAACGAGACGTTCAAGCAGGCGGTGACGAGGATGGTCGAGGTTTCCCTCGAAGCCCTCCAGCACAACCGCGTGGATATCTCCGACGTCGCCCTTTTCCTGCCGCACCAGGCCAACATGCGAATCATCAACGCGGTCGGGAAGCGCCTGGGCATCTCCGAGGGCAGGGTGTTCGTCAACCTGGAGCGCTACGGGAACACCTCCGCCGCATCGGTCCCGATCGCCCTTGCGGAAGCCCGGGAGCAGGGCAGGTTCGCGAAGGGTGACCTCCTGCTCCTCGCGTCCTTCGGGGCGGGACTGACATGGGGCTCCGCCCTCGTGCGGATGTAGGGGGGAAAGGATGGGGATCGGACTGCTCTTTCCCGGACAGGCGTCGCAGTTTCCCGGGATGGGGAAAGACCTCCACGATGCCTACCCGGCCGCCCGGGAGGTGTTCCGCGAGGCCTCCGAGGCACTCGGGTTCTCCGTGGCCGAACTGTGCTTTTCCGGTTCGGAGGAGGATCTGAGGCGGACCGAGAACACCCAGCCTTCCATCTTCACCGTGAGCGTCGCCGCGTACCGCGTCCTCGAGGAGGAGACGGGGATCCGACCCCTTTGCGCCGCGGGGCACTCGCTCGGGGAATACTCGGCCCTTGCGGCTTCCGGGGCCCTGTCCCTCTTCGACGCCGTCCGTCTCCTCCGGTCGCGGGGCAGGTACATGCAGGAGGCCGTTCCGCTGGGGGAGGGAGCGATGGCTGCCGTGATCGGCCTGTCGCCGGACGCCGTGACGGCGGTTTGCCGAGACGCCGGGCGGAAAGGGGTGGTCGAGCCGGCGAACTTCAACGGCGGAAACCAGATCGTGATTTCCGGGAGCGCGGCGGCGGTGGCCGCCGCGTGCGAGGCGGCGAAATCGGCCGGCGCGAAGATGGTGATGCCGCTCCCGGTGAGCGCGCCGTTTCACTGCTCCCTGATGAAGCCCGCCGCCTTGCGGCTCGCACCCGAACTGCGGGCGGTACATCCCGGGAAGTTCGCCTTCCCGGTGGTCGCCAACGTGACGGCGGAGACCTACCGCCAGGGGGAGGGGGTGGCGGAAACCCTTCTCCGGCAGATCGTCTCGCCCGTTCGCTGGGAGGAATGCGTGCGCAGGATGCGGGCCATGGGGGTGACGTCGTTTCTCGAAGTCGGGCCGGGGAAGGTCCTCTCCGGACTGGTGCGCAGGATCGAGAGGGATGTCCCGGCGGCGGTTTTCTGTGCGCCTGCGGACCTGCCCGCCGTCCGGAGCCTGTCCGGGTGAAGTTTTTCCTTGTACGGTCTCCGAGTTTGAGGGTATGAACTTCGAAAAGGGGTTGCGTACGATGCGTCTTGCGGGGAAGGTGGCGCTGGTGACCGGGGCATCCCGGGGAATCGGCCGGGCCGTGGCGGAGAGGTTCGCCTCCGAGGGCGCCGTGGTCGTCCTGAACTTCGCGAGCAACGAGGCGGCGGCGCGCGAGGTGCTGGCCGGAATCGAGAGCGCCGGGGGCAAGGGCGTCCTGTCCCCCTTCGACGTGGGCGACGCCCCCCGGGTCGACGCCGCGGTCCAGGCGGTGATTTCCGAACAGGGACGGATCGATGTCCTGGTGAACAACGCGGGCGTGACCCGGGACAACCTCCTCATGCGCCTTTCGGAAGAGGATTTCGACACCGTGGTCCGGACGAACCTGAAAGGGACTTTCCTCGTGACCAAGGCGGTGTCGCGGCAGATGATCCGGCAGCGGGGCGGCCGGATCGTCAACATCAGCTCCGTCGTGGGGGAGATGGGGAACGCGGGTCAGTCGGCCTACGCAGCGTCGAAGGCGGGGATCCTGGGATTCACCAAGTCCCTGGCCCGGGAACTGGCGTCGCGGGGAATCACCGTAAACGCGATCGCTCCGGGCTTCATCACGACCGACATGACGGGAAAACTGACCGAAGAGGTCCGGAAAGGGTTCATGGAGCAGATCCCCCTGGGGAGGTTCGGCACCCCGGGGGACGTGGCCGAACTCGCGGTCTACCTCGCCTCCGAAGGCGCCTCGTACGTTACCGGGCAGGTGATCGGGATCAACGGCGGGTTGTACATGTGAGGGTATACTACTCATGAGGGAGGGCGGGAGATGTCGGTAGAAAAAAGAGTGAAGGAGATCGTGGCCGAGCAGCTGGGAAAGGACGCGAACGAAGTGACCAGCGAGGCGTCGTTCATCGACGACCTGGGGGCGGATTCCCTCGACATCGTGGAGCTGGTGATGGCGATGGAGGACGAGTTCGGGATCGAGATTCCGGACGAAGAGGCGGAAAAAATCAAGACCGTCAAGGATGTCATCGAATACATCAAGGCGAACGCGAAGTAGCCGGGGGAACGGGATTCCCGAGGGCGGCGTCTCCCGAGCGAGGCGCCGGGCCCGGTTACCGGGAGGGTCGGATGCGGAGGGTGGTAGTCACGGGGCTGGGGGCCGTCACGCCGCTGGGAATAGGCGTGGGTTCCACCTGGGAGGCGATCCTCGCGGGCAGGTCGGGGGTGGGCCGGATCACGAAGTTCGATCCGTCGGATTTTCCGACCACGATCGCCGCCGAGGTCAAGGGGTTCGTTCCCGAGGACTTTATCGACCGGAAAGAGATCAAGCGGATGGACCCCTTCATCCACCTGGCCATGGCGTCGGCCCATTTCGCGATGACCGACTCCGGGTTGACGATCGACGAGGAACTGGCGCCGCGCGTCGGCGTGTACATGGGCAGCGGCCTGGGAGGCCTTTCGACACTGGAGCGGTACCATCAGGCCTACCTCGAGGAGGGAGTGCGCAAGATCAGCCCGTTCTTCATCCCGATGCTCATCTCCAATCTCGCTCCGGGGCACATTGCGATCCGGTACGGGGCGAAGGGGCCGAACATCACGACGACCACCGCCTGCGCCGCGTCCAGCCATGCCATTGGTGAAGCACTGCTAGCGATTCGCCGGGGTGTCTGCGACGCGGTGATCGCGGGGGGGTCCGAGGCGACCATCACCCCCATGGGGCTGGGGGGGTTCTGCGCGATGAAGGCCCTCTCCACGCGCAACGGAGACCCCGCAGGGGCCTCGCGGCCGTTCGACAAGGACCGGGACGGGTTCGTCATGGGGGAAGGGGCCGCGATGCTCATCCTCGAGGAACTCGGATTCGCGAAGAAGCGGGGGGCGAACATCTACGCGGAGCTGTGCGGATACGGTGCATCGGGCGACGCGCACCACATCACAGCGCCCGCGCCAGGGGGGGAGGGGGCCGTGCGCTGCATGCGTGCGGCGCTGTCCGATGCGCGGGTGAGCCCCGGGGAGGTCGACTACATCAATGCCCACGGGACGTCCACGCCGTACAACGACGTGTTCGAAACCATGGCGATCAAGACCGTGTTCGGGGACCACGCGCAGGACCTGATGGTGAGCTCCACGAAGTCGATGACCGGGCACCTCCTCGGGGCGGCCGGCGCCGCCGAGGGGCTCTTCTCCATCCTGGCGATCCGCGACGGTGTCGTTCCCCCGACGATCAACTACACGACGCCCGATCCCGAATGTGACCTGGACTACGTGCCCAACGAAGCGCGCAGCAAGGAGGTCCGGTACGCCCTCTCCAACTCGTTCGGATTCGGGGGAACAAACTCCTGCCTGCTGTTCGGCCGGTTTGCCGGATGAGCCGATGACCAAGGAGCGGCCTATTGTTGTCCTGGCGTCGGACCACGCCGGGATCGGGATGCGAAAGAAGCTTAGGGACGAGCTTCTCGCCGGGGGATACGAGGTTCTGGACCTCGGCCCGGAAACGGCCGACCCCGTGGACTACCCCGACTACGCGGAGGCGGTGGCGGGACCTGTCTCCCGGGGGGATGCCCGGTTCGGTGTCCTGGTGTGCGGGACCGGCATCGGGATGTCCATCGCGGCGAACCGGTTCCCCGGCGTCCGGGCCGCTCTGTTGTACGACGAGTTCGCGGCGCGGCACGCCCGGAGGCACAACGACGCCAACGTGGCGGTCTTCGGGTCCCGCACGATGAGACCCGACGCCGCCGCGCACCGTCTCAAGGTCTTCCTCGCGGAGCCGTTCGAGGGCGGCCGCCACGCCGTCCGGCTGGAAAAGATCCGCCGGATGGAAAATCGTCCGGGGCAGTACGTCCCAAAAGGAGCAGCCGGATGTCCTTCCTGAGAACCGTCGATCCCGAAATCTACGAGGTGATCCGCAAGGAGACCGAGCGCCAGGCCTTCGGGCTGGAGCTGATCCCCTCGGAAAATTTCGTAAGCGAAGCCGTGCTCGAGGCGACGGGCTCCGTCCTCACGAACAAGTACGCGGAGGGGTATCCCGGGAAGCGGTATTACGGGGGCTGCGAGTTCGTCGACCAGGCGGAGGAACTGGCGATCGAGCGGGCGAAGAAGCTCTTCGGCGCCGAGCACGCGAACGTCCAGCCCCATTCGGGGTCCCAGGCGAACATGGCCGTCTATTTCTCCGTGATGGAGCCGGGGGACACGCTCCTGGGGATGAACCTTTCCCACGGCGGGCATTTGACCCACGGCAGCCCGGTCAACTTCTCCGGAAAACTGTTCAAGGTGGTCGCGTACGGTGTCCGCCCCGACACGGAAACGATCGATTTCGACCAGGTGCGCGACCTGGCGCTTGCGCACCGCCCGAAGCTGATCGTCGTGGGTGCGTCCGCCTACCCGAGGATCATCGAATTCGCCCCCTTCCGGGAGATCGCGGACGAGGCGGGCTGCATGGTGATGGCGGACATCGCCCACGTGGCCGGTCTCGTCGCGGCCGGGCTGCACCCCAACCCCGTCCCGTACTGCGAGTTCGTGACCACGACGACCCACAAGACGCTTCGGGGCCCGAGGGCGGGGATGATCCTGTGCCGGGAGGGGATGGCGAAGAAGCTCAACTCCTCGATCTTCCCGGGAACGCAGGGCGGCCCGCTCATGCACGTCATCGCCGCGAAGGCCGTCGCGCTCAAGGAGGCCATGACCCCCGAGTGGCGGGAGTACCAGGCCCGGATCATCCGGAATGCGAAGGCTTTGGCGGCGACCGTCATGAACCGGGGATACCGGCTGGTCTCCGGGGGGACGGACAATCACCTGATGCTCGTGAACCTGAAGGAGACCCCCCTGACGGGGAAGGATGCCCAGGAGGCGCTCGACCGGGTCATGATCACCGTCAACAAGAACACGATCCCCTTCGAGACGCGGAGCCCCTTCGTCACCAGCGGCATCCGCTTCGGGACCCCGGGGGTCACCACGAGGGGGATGGGGGAAAAGGAGATGGAAAGGATCGGGAATATCATTGCAGATGTGCTCTCCGCGCCGGGGGACGCGAAGACGGAGAAACGGGTCGCTGCGGAGGTGCGCGACCTCTGCGAGTCCTTCCCCCTGTACCCGGAGCGGATCGCCGCCTACGTGGGAAGGTAGCGGGATGAAGACCGCTTCGCGTGTCCGCCCGGACTGGGACTCCTACTTCATGGACATGGCGAAGCTTGCCGCACGGCGCTCCTCCTGCCTCCGCCGGGCGGTCGGCGCGGTGCTGGTCAAGGACCGGCGCCTGCTCGCCACCGGGTACAACGGCGTTCCCTCCGGCGTCACCCATTGCGAGGTCACCGGCTGCCTGCGGGAAAAGCTCGACGTCCCGTCCGGGGAGCGGCACGAGCTCTGCCGGGGGCTGCACGCCGAGCAGAACGCGATCATCCAGGCGGCCCTGCACGGGGTTTCCACCCGGGACGCCGTCCTGTACTGCACGAATCTCCCCTGCATCATCTGCGCGAAGATGCTGATCAACTCGGGGGTCCGGCGCATCGTGTATCTCGACGGGTACTGCGACTCCCTCACCGAACAGATGCTGGCCGAGGTGGGTGTGGAGCTGGTGCGGATGGAGGAAAGCGCACCGTGAAGTGCCCTCGCTGCGGCCACGGGGACAACCGGGTGGTCGATTCCCGGGCGGGCAGGGACGGGGACGTGATCCGGAGAAGGCGGGAGTGCCTCTCCTGCCGCCGCCGGTTCACCACCTACGAGCGGGTCGAGGAGGAACTTCCTCTCGTGGTCAAGCGGGACGGCCGCCGCGAGCCGTTCGACCGCCAGAAGATCATCACGGGCATCCTGAAAGCGTGCGAGAAGCGTCCCGTGAGCTATGCCGCCATCGAGCAGGTTGTGGACGCGTTGGAGGCGCATTTGCAGGCATCCGGCGAGAGGGAGGTGTCGTCGGTGCAGATCGGGGAGCGGGTGATGGCCGAGCTGCTCCGGATGGACGACGTCGCCTATGTGCGATTTGCCTCCGTGTACCGTCAGTTCAAGGACATCAGCCAGTTCGTGGAGGAGATCAAGACGCTGATCTCGGAGACTCCCGAACGTCCGCCGAAGCCTTAGTACGATGCTTCATAAATACGGCAACGTATGTGTGCGTAGCTCCCGGTGCCCAGGCGCAGCGGGGGGGTCGACGAGGTGGCCTGTGGAGCGAGGAGGAAATCGCGTCGAGCGGAACCGGCAGCGAGCGGTCGCAAGGTCGCGAGCGTAGCCTAAGGGGACCCCCTCGCGAGCCAGGGGCCCCGGGCCGCCCGCGAGCCCCGGGCACCGGGAGGGGAAAAGCCCGAGGGCATCGGCCCGATACGATACCGTATTTATGAGACGCAGCACTTAGAAAGGCGCGCCGGATGCCCTTCCCCCGCCCCGAGTTCATGCGGCTGGCCCTTCGCCTCGCCCGGAGGGGGAAGGGCAGGACGTCGCCGAACCCGGCCGTCGGGGCCGTCCTGGTGCGGGGAGGCAGGGTGGTGGGGAAGGGCTACCATCGGGCCGCCGGGATGCCGCACGCGGAAGTCATGGCCCTTCGCGCCGCGGGGAAGGCCGCCCGGGGGGCGGACCTGTACGTGACCCTGGAACCGTGCGCCCACGCGGGGCGCACCGGCCCCTGCACCGATGCGATCATCGCCGCCGGCGTGAAACGGGTCGCGGCGGCGATGCGGGATCCGAACCCGCTCGTCGCCGGCAAGGGGTTCCGGACCCTTCGAAAGGCCGGCATCTTAGCCGTCATCGGACTGATGGAGGAGGAGGCCCGATCCCTCAACCGGCCCTATTGCCGCTGGGTGGTATCCGGAAAACCGTTCGTCACGCTGAAGCTGGCCGTTTCGCTGGACGGCCAGATCGCCGCCGCCTCGGGAGAATCCCGGTGGATAAGCGGCGAGGCGGGGCGTACGATGGTCCACCGGATGCGATCGGAGGCGGATGCCGTCCTGGTCGGCGGTGAGACGTTCCGGCGGGACGCTCCGCTGCTCACGGCGAGAATTCCCGGGGGGAGGAACCCGAAGAGGGTGCTTCTTACCTCCCGGATCGGCCGGGTCGCCCGAAGCGGACGGTTCCTTGCGGGCGGAGGGGAGGTCATCGTCGCGGCTCCCCGCAGCGTTTCCCGGAAGGAAACGGATCGCCTCCGGTCCCTCGGGATCCGGGTTCTCCTCCTTCCTGCAGAGAAGGGAAGAATCGGGACAGGCGCGTTTCTTGACGCACTGGGAAGCGAAGGGATCACTTCCCTCCTCGTGGAGGGGGGAGGCAAAACGGCGGGGTGGCTCGTCGAAGCTTGCGCCGTGGACCGATACGTGTTTTTCCTCTCCCCGCTGCTTCTCGGTGAGGGGATCCGGTCGGTCGCCGGGTTCGCCGCCCGCCGGGTGAAAGAGGGGAGACGACTGGTGATCACGAAGGTCTCGAAGGCGGGAGGCGACGTCATGGTGGTCGCGGAAGCCGCCCCCGACGCGTGAGGGCACATGTTCTCCGGTATCGTGGAAGAAGTCGGCGCGGTGGCATCGATCGTTTCCCGGGGCACGGGTGTTGTCCTTGGCATTGCAAGCGGCCTTCCCCTGGAGGAGATCCGGGTCGGGGACTCCCTGTCGGTTTCCGGGGTATGCCTTTCCGTGAAAGCGAAGGAGAAGGGGCGGTTTTTCGCGGATGCCTCCGCCGAAACGCTTTCCCGAACGACGTTCCGGACCCTTGCGACGGGGGCGCGGGTGAACCTGGAACGCTCTCTTTCGCTTTCCGGGCGACTGGACGGCCACCTGGTGTACGGACACGTCGACGGGACCGGCGCGGTCCGCGAGATCCGGCGGGCGGGCGAGTCCCGGGTATTCCATATACGAACCGATCCCTCTATAATGAAATACATTGTTTTCAAGGGCGCCGTGGCCCTGGACGGAGTGAGCCTGACCGTAAGCGCCGTCCATACCGAGGGATTCGAAGTCACCCTGATCCCTCTTACTCTGGAGAGGACGACATTCGGAGGTTTGCGCGCCGGGGATGCGGTCAACGTGGAGACGGATATCATCGGGAAATATATCCTGAAATACCTGGAAGGGCGGGGAAGCGGGATTTCCCTGGGGTTTCTCAAAAAACAAGGGTTTGCGTAGGAAGGTGGACGGCAGGATGACTCTCAGGACGATCGAGGGAGCCCTCGAAGACATCCGGGCGGGCAAGATGATCATCCTCGTCGACGATGAGGACCGGGAGAACGAGGGCGACCTGACGATCGCGGCCGACCACGTCACGCCCGAGGCGATCAACTTCATGGCACGGCACGGCCGGGGGCTCATCTGCCTCAGCATCACGGAGGAGCGGGCGAGACAGCTCCATCTGCCGCCCATGGTGCCGGACAACTCCTCCCCCTTCGGGACCGCGTTCACGGTTTCCATCGAGGCCCGCAAAGGGATCACCACGGGGATTTCCGCGCACGACCGGGCGACCACCATCCGGGTGGCGATCGCGCCTTCCGCCAGGCCCGAGGACCTCGTCCGCCCGGGGCATGTGTTCCCGGTCGTGGCGAGGAAGGGCGGCGTCCTCGTGCGGACGGGACAGACCGAGGGGTCCGTGGACCTGGCCCGCCTCGCCGGGTGCACCCCCGCGGGCGTCATCTGCGAGGTCATGAACGAGGACGGGTCGATGGCCCGCATGCCCGATCTGCGGAGGTTCGCCCAGGAGCACGGGCTGAAGATCGCCTCCATCCGGGACCTGGTCGAATACCGCATGCACCGCGAGCGGCTGGTGAAACGGGTGGGCGAGACCCGCATGCCCGTCCGGTCGGGCGGGGAGTTCACGGCGATCGCCTACCGGAACACGATGAACGGCGACACCCACATCGCCATGGTCAAGGGGGAGATTCGGCCCGACGTTCCGGTGCTTGTCCGGGTGCACTCCGAGTGCCTGACGGGCGACGTGTTCGGGTCGGTGCGATGCGACTGCGGGGAACAGCTCCGCAATGCGCTGCAGAGGATCGAGACCGAAGGGACGGGGATTCTGCTCTATATGAGGCAGGAGGGCCGGGGGATCGGGCTGGAGAACAAGATCCGCGCCTACCGGCTGCAGGACAGGGGGTTCGACACGGTCGAGGCGAACCAGCGCCTCGGGTTCAAGCCGGACCTGCGGGACTACGGGGTCGGCGCCCAGATCCTCGTGGACCTCGGGGTCCGGGAGATCCGCCTGCTGACGAACAACCCGAAGAAGATCATCGGGCTCGAGGGGTACGGCCTGCGAGTGGTCGAGCGTGTCCCCGTCGAGGTCCCGCCGAACGACGCGAACGTCAAGTACCTGAGGACCAAGAAGAAGAAAATGGGGCACATCCTGAGCGTGGAATAAGGGAGGGGAGATGGTACGCACAATCGAGGGCGACCTCCAGGGGCAGGGCTTGAAAGTCGCGATCGTGGCCTCGCGGTTCAACAGCTTCATCACGGATCGCCTGGTGGAGGGAGCGCTGGACGCCCTGCGCCGGCACGGAGTGCAGGAGAAGGATATCACCCTCGTGAAAGTCCCCGGCTCCTTCGAACTGCCGCTGGCGGTCCGGCGCGCGTCCGCGGGGAAGGTCGACGCGGTGATCGCCCTCGGCGCGCTCATCCGCGGGGGGACCCCCCACTTCGAATACTTAAGCGCCGAGGTCACGAAGGGGGTCGCGCAGGTGATGCTCGATTCGGGCGTACCGGTCTCCTTCGGGGTGCTCACGACCGACACCGTGGAGCAGGCGATCGAAAGGGCGGGGACCAAGTCGGGGAACAAGGGATTCGAGGCGGCCTCCTCCGCGATCGAGATGGCGAAACTATTGCGACAGATGTAGCGGACGGTCGCGCAAGGGGCTTAGGGGTTGCGCCGGGAATCTCGGGAGAAGGTCTTTCAAACGCTGTTCATGATGGATTTCCTGGGGGTTGGCCCGGACGAGGCCATCCCCCTTTTTGCATTGGTGTCCTCTCCCGTCCCGGACGCGGGATATTACGACGGGACGGTCCGGGGGGTATGGGAGAACCGGGAGGAGATCGACGAACTGATCCGCCGGGCGGCCGAGCACTGGCGGCTGGAGAGAATGACGCTCGTCGACAGGAACATCCTCCGCCTGGGAGCGTTCGAGATCTGCCTGTCCCGCGACATCCCCTTCGTGGTGGCGATCAACGAGGCGGTCGATCTCGGCAAGCGCTTCGGCTCCGAGGAGTCCGGTGCGTTCATCAACGGGATCCTGGACAAGATCTCGGAAATCACGAAGAAAAAGGTGGTGCCTTGAAATATCAGCCGAAGGCGATCGAGGGGAAGTGGCAGAAGCGGTGGGAGGAGGAAGGGGTGTTCCGCTGCCCGGACGAGATCACCGCCCCGAAGTTCTACTGTCTCGAGATGTTCCCGTACCCGTCAGGGCGCATTCACATGGGGCACGTCCGCGTGTACACCATCGGGGACTTGATCGCGCGCTTCAAGAGGATGCGGGGGTTCCAGGTCCTTCACCCCATCGGCTGGGATGCCTTCGGTCTCCCCGCGGAGAACGCCGCGCACCGCCACGCCACCCACCCCGCCAGGTGGACCTGGGAAAACATCGGATTCATGAGGCAGCAGCTCCGTGAACTCGGGATCTCCTACGACTGGGACCGCGAGTTCGCCACCTGCTCCCCCGACTATTACCGGTGGGAGCAGCTGTTCTTCCTCTGGATGCTGGAGGACGGGCTTGCCTACCGGAA